>Ga0265797_10002845_pt1 | contig 28555 bp, 27 predicted proteins | sample P2T30metagenome_FD_192433 | JGI IMG/M metagenome (GOLD analysis project Ga0265797, IMG submission 192433) | Plant litter microbial communities from East Loma Ridge, Irvine, California - P2 T30 | ecosystem: Environmental > Terrestrial > Plant litter > Unclassified | place: USA: California...
AACCGTTGGGTGGCAGTGCAAGAGCCAGTAAGGGTTCTTGTAGACGTGCAGGAACCTTGAATTGTTCTGACAAGAATGTTGAGAAAGGCTGTTGTCGGTGCCTCTGCCAGACCTCGGTCTGCTCTTCGTATTCACCGATGAAGCGCAAGAACTTCATCAAAGAACGCTTTGCCTTGAAGTCCAGATCGTGATCCTGGAAGACATCCTCTCGGCTGTTCGGCACTTTGACTAACTTCCCGGGCTGTGATGAACCCTCGGAAGAGCTAGAGGCCTGGCTCGATGCATCTACTGAGTACACCCACCAACTCCCGACAGCGAGAAACTCAAGCTGGCGGTACACCCTCGACGAGACGAGGTGGCCGAGCAGAGATGAGCGAGCGTAAATGAGCTGGGGGCTCAGTGAAAGGCTGTAAGATCTCGAAAAGGACAATGCGCCGGGCGATGAGTCTGCGCCAGCCTCGGGCTTGGTGATGGCGACATCGGAGAAGGCAGTATTTTGTGAAACTTTGATGAGTCAGCGACAGCTATCATGACCTATGATTCTTGAGTTACCTTCTTTCATCCGCTGAGCCCATTCTTCAGCTTCTTGCAAGCTGAACGCAGCCTCGGTACCACCGTAGTAGTCATTCTCATCGATGTGAAGAATCTTCTTATCCGAGCGCGACAAGGCTCTTCAGGTGCTGCGTCAGTCAGACCGCGGCCACTACCCGGTCAACAAGCAAGCTACATACAGAGCTAGGAGAGATTGCTGTAGACCGGTGCCTACAATGAGCACCTCCCATTCGGTGTTGTCGAGAGTTTCCATGATGGAGCTGCAGGAAGATTTGGCCTGCCGGAAGAACTTGGCGGCTTGCCTTAGCGCGGATGACTAAGCGATGGCTTGCACAAAATCTGTTAGCCGCTGCTCGAGAACTTTCCTTCTCCACCGCGCACGTCGAGGGCATCCCGGCTTCATGTATGGCATGTCTGTAGGCAACCAGGTCTTCACTGATCTGGAAATGCGCGTGAGAGCAATATCTCGTCCGGTATCTACTGCTTTGGATTTCACCTGAATCAGCGGCTCGAATGTGGCGATACATCACAAGCTTTGGCCCAGTGGGTGCACGCAAACCTCACGGCCTGGTTTGATGTGTGAAGATAGGGACTGCCGTGCCGCGCGATGCGTTCCGTGACTCTGTTCCCATCACAAGAGCCGCATTGCATGCAGCGGAACGCATTTTGTGTTTGACTTAATTAGTCAGGCCACCTAAGTGTGCTTGCACGCACCCAAACCAAGAAGAGCAAACCCATATTTTACTAGATGCATACAGCGCGTCACAGGAACAGCTTGAATCAAGGGAATCGGAGGCCTTTCCATAGCTGCTCTACTGTATTGCCCTGTTTGGTTTTCTCCGGCTCTCTCAGCCCAGCCGGGGATGCCGCTGAAGAATTCCAGTGAAGTCTTTGGGTCGTCATCTGGTGCAGTCATGTACTTGGTGGCATTGACTCTGTCGTCATTCATCGCTGGCACAATGGGGTCGATGGTCTCCATATAATCACCGAATCGCAATTCGAATACATCGCCGGCTCTTGCACCACTGACAAAAAATTTGCTGGGCCAAGTTTCGATCTGCATTCATCACGACTACCCATGTTCTACCATAGGGCCATCATAACTTCTTGCACGCCCTCCTTGGAGGCTAGCCAACGGCCCAGTCCTCTCAAAAAGCCATCATTGAGGGACCATACGCTGTCTAGAATGGTGTTCCTGGAGAAGACACGCTCCTTGATCTATTTGGGCGTGCGGCCTGGAGAAGTCAAAGCCCCCGCTTGGCTTTCAAAAGTTCTTGAGTGTGCAGATAGATACTGCATTTCTTGCGGCGGTTTATGTTTCGCTCAAGGACTAACAGTCGCATTACCAAACCATTGACAGTCACTATCCGACTTATAGATACGTGTCATCCAGTGGCATACATTTTCAATCCACATGATTCATATCTTTGCGTGGCTTTGATCGCCCCACTGTGCTTAATTATCAAAATCTCAGCCTCTCGCCTCGCCATCATCTTCACGTCTTGCGATATCTTCCTCCTTGTCCCACACCTTGTGTCCTGCAATCCATGTTTGGAGCACTTCACCCTGCTCACTTAGCACAGTCAAATCCGCTCGCCTACCCTGCTTCAGTATACCCCTTCCGCCTTCTCCGTCAATCCCCATGAAAGCTGCCACATTTTCAGTAACAGTGCTTACTGCCTCTGCAATCCCACACCCAGACCAGCTCATTAGATTCCTCACACTTTCCTGGAGTGGGATGCAACCACCAATTAATGTATCGCTATCTGCAATCGTGGCTCGTGTGCCATTTTTGACCTGTCGGAATGGAATTTGCGAATGGCCAGGGTAGGTACCGTCCTTCAGAGATGCCAATTCAATGCTGTCAGTGATGATTATCGAACGCCTGGGATTTGACCGATGGAGCAGGGAAACAGTGCTGGGGTGGAGATGTTCTCCGTCTGCAATGATGGTATACCATGGCGGTGTAACCTTGCCTGTCTCGGGTAACGAGACTAAACCTGCCAGCCCAGGCGCTCTTGAGGACCAGCTTGGCATTGCATTCAAGGTATGGGTCAAAGCACTGGCTCCAGCGCCCAGTCCGCTTAGCCCCTCCTCGTACGTCGCTGTAGAATGGCCCATGGCAACCTTGATTCCCTGCAAAGTCAATGACTTGATAAGCGCTGTAGAGTCGGGTAGTTCTGGAGCAAGAGTGACGAGCTTGATGGTGGACTGCAAGTTTGCGGACCCGAAAATAGCTGAAGGTGAGGCCGAGCACGGGTGGAATAGGGAGCTGTTGTGAGCGCCCTTCTTCGTTGGGTGGAGGTAGGGACCTTCGGTGTGGGCACCCAAGAGCGAAGCCGAAGAAGGCACTTCACGAGGGGCTAGGGAAGGGAGGATCTGGCAGCGCATTAGCGAGCCTGTCCACTTGCCGCACACTCGACATCGATGCATGTACAGTACAAAGATTGACGCAATACTCGAAACACGGGCCGTTGTCTCACCTTTTGGAACTCTTCACTCGTGACAGTAGGTACAGTCGCCCAAAACCCCGTCACACCCTGGGTGGTGTAGTAGCTTGCGATGGCGTCTATCTTGGCCCCATAGCTCTTCTCGTCGTCATAATGCGTGAAATGAAACCCATTAGCACCGTTTGTGTGCAGCTCCAGAAATCCAGGGGCTATGATAGTGTCTTCTAAATCAACTGCCTCACCCCCAATGTATCCGTCTCTTTTGAGGATGAGCCCCGTCTCGTCGGAAATGACGAGATGGTCCTCGACAAGCTCGCCATTGAGAATGTAACGGCAGTTTGTGAAGAGCGTGAACCAGCCGGACATTGCAAAGCCTGGCCACTAGAGGGGATTACGATACTAGAGGGCCAAACATCTTGGGAGCTGATGGCGGGGATGCTCGTGTGCCAAGGCCTGGACCAGATGGGGAAGACGGATGCCCCACCACCAAATGCTGATTGGGGGAATGCGGCTCCGGGCTACGTCATAGGACGATCGCGACGGCACCTCACGATGTGTCGGCCAGGATGTTTGTCGAGATTCAGCCACAGTGGAGATTTGGACAGCTTTTGGCGGCTGGTCATGGATACACACATGCTGTGTGAGGCGCCACATGCACACGTACGCGTCGTGCCCAAGAGGCGGGCTATCCATCATGCCAGGAACAGTCGCACTTACTCTACGTCATTGACCACAATCGGCAACGTCCAGCCCCGCGCGCAGCCTCTCTTTCAAGCTCAGATTCCCTGCTTTAGCCTCCAGTGGAGACATGCCTGCTACGCTCTGCTGTCCTTGTTTTAGGCTCGCTCCTTTGCTTTCTACAATCCACCCTGCAGTTGCTGTGTGAGACTTGTCGCCTGTCCATGGGATCCGTCTGAGCGGCTATACAGAGGGAGAACAGCACAACATGGAGCCGCAACAACAGCAGCAGCATGCTCCGGGTGGGCACTACTCGGGCCACAATCCAATTCCTACCATCCGCCAGTTTGTTGACAACCTGGACAAGGACAAGAGGGCACGTGACCAACAACTAGACGAGGAAGCCGCCCACAATCAGCAGCTGCCCACCGAGGACGCGAAGCCGCATCGCCAGACCGAGCGACAAGTAAAGGGCACAGAGAAGACCGTGACAGACCCAACGACGGGCAGGGAAGTGGTCATCGCCGACGTCAACAAGGACATGATCAATGAGGTGGAGAATCCCCATATCGTTGTACCCAACGCGAACCTGGACAAAGAGACCGTTCGTTTCCCCAAGTCCCCCCCCCCCCCTCTCCCGGCTCAATACTGATAGTATCTTCTAGCCTATAAAGACAGATCCCTCGCAGTCGCTCGGAGACTACAAATACAATCAGGATGTTACGGCACCTCCAGACCCGGTTGCTGAAGGCACCACTACCGATGTGCCCATTCATGGGGAGAAGACCAATGTTCTCTTCCATCCGACTCCTTCCGTCAGTTATGAGCCCATGTTTGCGGCCTTGGAGACGCGCGCCAACTTGCTGTGTGCAGGAATACTTGTTGCCACAGTTGTTGTTGGCAAGGTGTTTGGCGGTGCCCTCAAGGGCCTCATACCATTAGGCATGTGCCTAGCTTCTGGTGTCTATCTCTGGATGAAGGAAGTGATTCGCAGTGGAAGGGAGGTTGAGTGGGACAGCGAGAAAGTGCGGGGCCAGATGGTATGCACTCTAGCCTGAGTAATTGAACGGAAATGCACTAATCTTTTGGATAGGCCTCTCTGAATCTACTACCAGAGTCAGTAGAATGGATGAACACTCTACTTAGTATCGTTTGGGGCCTCATCAACCCTGAAATGTTCTCTGGTGTCGCGGATACACTCGAGGACGTCATGCAAGCATCTGTGCCTGGAATAATCGAGAATGTCCGTGTCGCCGAGATCAACCAGGGAAGCAATCCGTTGCGCATTCTTAGCTTGCGAGCGCTTCCAGACTCCCATATGGGCGACATGAAGCAATCGATCCACGAAGAAAACAAGAGAACAAAAGACCCTCAAGAGGCCGCCGCGGACGAAGAAGGCGGTGACTACTACAACTTGGAGATCTCTTTCGCCTACCATGCCAGCCCTAGCGGCAAGCGAGTATCTGAAAGGGCGCGTAACATGCACATGCAACTGGTCTTCTACCTGGGCATCAAGGGTCTCTTCGGTGTCCCATTGCCCATCTTTGTCGAATTGCAAGGCTTAGTCGGCACTGTGCGCCTCCGCTTGAACATGACTCCCGAACCACCCTTTCTAAAAACCTTGACCTTCACCCTTATGGGCGCTCCGCAAGTGACTGCTGGTTGTACGCCTATGGTCGAGAAAGGGGTGAACATTTTGAACTTGCCGCTCATCAGCAATTTTGTCAACTACGCCATCAAGGCAGCAGCAAGCAGTATGTAAATTCCGATTCACTGTGATGCCCTTGAAGCATCTTGGGGTTTGCTAACAACCATCACAGTGTACGTTGCGCCCAAGTCCATGTCCATCGATATGCGAGCCATTCTTCAAGGTGACTCCGTCCAAAAGGATACCGAGGCTCTTGGTGTCCTCTGGATCCGTATTCATCGCGCTGTCGGATTGAGCAAGCAAGACCGACGTGGGTCCAAGCATGGCGGTAGCGACCCCTACATCACCATTGCCTTTTCAAAATATGGAAAGCCTATGTACTGCACTCGAGTTATTACAGACGATCTCAATCCCATCTGGGAGGAAACAGCAGCTGTTCTCGTCGGCCCAGAGCTAATCAAAGCAAACGAAAACCTCAGTGTCGAGCTTTGGGACAGCGATAGACATTCCGCCGACGATATTGTTGGCAAAGTCGAGATATCCATGCAAAAGATGATTCAGCATCCGGGAAAGATGTATCCACAGACGTCCAAGTTGGCCGGTATGGAGGCTGATAGCGAAATGCCCGGAGAGCTTCACTGGGAAGTTGGCTACTTCAGCAAACCCAAGTTCAGGAAAGAGATGCGAACTGATGGCAAGAACAAAGCCCTTCCAGACGAATTGAAAGACCATCCGGCATTGCAAGACGAAAAGGGCGTGATAAACTCAGAGGAGGACGATGCAGTCATGCATACTCCGCCTGATCCTCTTTGGCCAAGCGGAATTTGCAGTGTCATTGTACATCAAATTGTGAACTTGGAGCTCGAAAACATCAAGGGTAGTGAAGATCCCAAAGGCCGCGAGTATGAGCCCGCCAAACCTTACGGTGAGGGTAAAGAAGAGGTGGGTGGAAACCTTCCTACAAGCTATTGCACCATCTTGTTCAATGACGAGCTTGTCTACCGGACGCGTGCGAAAGCAGTCTCGTCGCAGCCAATCTTCAATGCGGGCACTGAACGCTTCATCCGCGACTGGCGATCAGCTATCATCACAATCACCGCACGAGATCAGCGAAACCGGGAACATGACCCTATTCTGGGTGTGGTTCCTCTAAAGCTTTCTGATATCCTTGAGACGTCCTCTCAAGTCACACGCTGGTATCCGCTCGACGGCGGTATCGGTTTCGGTCGCATACGTATTTCTCTTCTGTTTCGCAGCATCGAGACCCGCCTGCCTCCTCAGATGCTTGGCTGGGATATTGGCACTTTCGAGTTCAGATGTCAGCGCATTCTGGCTGTGGGATACGCACATCATCCCAAGCTCCGCATGCGGACTGGTGGCAGCACTGGTAAGATCAGTCGCAATGCTGCGCACAAGCTCTCCGAAGGCGATGGTTACTACTGGGATCTAGAGGAAAACAACGGGAGAAACAACGTCCGCTTACCGGTCAAGCACCGTTACCGGTCCCCAATCGTTTTCGAATTCCACATCGCCAACCATCGGAAGGCGGACGCTTATGCCGTGATCTGGTTGCAGCACTTCATCGACAATGAAGATGCAGATATCAACATCCCGATTTGGAAGACGGCTGCCCCTGCCCGCATTACGCAAAACTACATCACCGAGGAAAATTGTCACAAAGAGCCTGGTCTGGAAGATCTCCAGGAAGTTGGTCGCCTTCAGTTCCGTGCACGATTCAAGGCTGGTACGGACGACTCCCACGCCGCCTTTGTAACCGACAATGACACACGTGAAACCTATGAGACCTGGGAAGCCTGTGTCACCGAAGGTGTACGTAACCACAAGGTTGAGAAAGAGCTGCCAGACCGTGTGCAAGAGTTGCACGAAAAGTCATTAATCGCAGGTCGTGATATACTCAAGAATGCAAACGAAGAGGAAAAGCGGAGGTGGCTTGCGAAAGACGGACAAGACTGGTCTGGTGCCTTTGGAGACAATCCCAAGGCCTACATGAATACCAGACGCCAGAAGAGACGGGAGCCTGGGGTTGAGGAACCTCTCCACGACCGCCATCATCCATCTGACAACGAGGATAATGACGACTCTGACGACGACTACGGCGAACGGGACTCGTCATCCGATATCGGGGTTGAGGATGCTGAGACGGTCGGCAACGCAAAAGCTATGAGTGGCGGTTCGGGTGGAGGCAAGCAAAGCAAAGCAAACGGCCAGATTAAAACACAAAAGACGGATTTGTCGCCCACGGATGACCATCAGCCTCGGCAGTCGGAATCCACAGCCCGTACGAGCACCACGAGCGGGACAGACGATAGCTCGTCGAGCAGGGACGTCAACAAGCAGAACAAGAGGGCGGAAGAGAGGAAGCATCGAGGATTGATGCAATGGAAGCCAGCGCGGAACGTCAAGTTTGCAAAGGACGAAGCCAAGATTGGGCTGTCTAAGCTCAAGAAGAGAGTTACTGGAGGATTGGATGGAAGACAGCCTGGTGTTGAGACTGGTGAGTTGGGCGCAAGAGGTTAGTGTGATGAAGTTCTATGCTAATGAAAACGACAGAAACTGGCTGATTGCGCACTCGTGTACGAGACATGTTGTGCCTCGCTGGCAGCGAAAAATCATCTAGGCTTTGTTAGAGTGGGATTGGCCGACCCCTGTCTAATCCAACATTGGGTCGCGGACTACAGATATCCGGGTTTTTCTTTTAATGGTATTAATGTACAAATTGCTTTTGAGTATTTCGGTTGGGTACAACTATTGGAGTTTTGGCGAAAATTCGTGTCGTGTCCCCAAGCTTAGTGCTTCTTCTTCCCCTTGCAGGCCTTGCAAAGTTAGGCAGAGTCAAGGCGCCGGGAATCATTGATAGTGATTACAAGGGAAAAATAATGAACATGGAGATTGCAATTCACGGTGGGGTTGAGATGATGAGGACATGTTGATTTGAGCATGTGTCGATTAATACGTTTGTTCTTCGGATGGGGCTGGGGGGTAGGGACATGTTGTTCAAGTATAGCAAGCATAGGTAGCAGCAGTAGCAGTAGCAGAAGCAGAAGCAGAAGCAGGTGTGATGAGCACAGACGATGCGCCAGAGCTTTCGTCACGATTGGCGACCCAGTGTCTGTGAATCGCATCGGTCACGACGTAAGCACGACCCCAAGTCGAGGACGCACAGACCAGACTGTTCACCCTCGTCTGCCTTGCTCCGCTCGCTGCTAGCCTGAAGAACAAGCAACAAAAAGCACAGGTCAGTCTATTAAAGTATTCTAGCTTGTTGACCGTGTTGTATCCACTGGTTTCGGCCCTCCTTCCAGGATGGTGGGCGTCCAAGGCACAAAAAAAAACATCTTTCATGTCGCTTTCTCACATTTCAGGCTGTGAGAGATTGTGGCTTATGAGCCAAATATATCGCGCCCCAACAAGCGCGGGCGCGTAGCTCTCGAAGACGATTTGGGGGAAATGACGTTGATGTACAGAGTTGGGAACCAGGTTGCTACTGTGCCACATGGGACGGGCGCTTGGGGGCAAGGATGACGGGACCGTTTTTACGCCTTGCACTCCTGCCTGATTCTGCGAGGCTTGTGCGTTTTGCAACTGAGACATACGAGACTGACGACCGTCGGTCTCGGCGAGTGAAGCGCACGGGGTTGGAGGTTGGGGGCCAGGGGGGGGGGGGGGGCGGGCGGGCGGACATGTTCGTGGTCTGTCTGCTAGTGACGGACATGTGCACAATACGCGGTAAGGGGTGCATCGGAAAAAGGGCCGAGATTTTAAGCGCCTGGGATCCGTATGGCTGCTTCCACACGATCTTAGTGCGGCGAGAAATTTGACTTGCAGACTCGCTCGGGCCCACTACGGACAACAGTAAGCTGTTTGCGAGCGTACGTGAGCGAGAAATCCAAACTCGGACTGCGCGAAGCCCGATGGCTTTTGCAAAAAAAAAAAGAAAAGAACACGCGTGGTGAGGTGCGCCTTTGATCGGACAGGGTTGTCGTTGTGTTGGTTGCGACTGAAGCATGTTTATTCGGCTAACCTGCATATGCATGCCTGGCTGTTGGGATGGCAGTGACCGAATTTCTTGCACCTGCATGCATTAACGTGCGGTCACATGCTCTCTTTCTCTCTCTCTCCCTCTCCCCCTCTCCACACACAGACATTTCGGTTGAGAGAGTCGGTTCGATTAGTTTCGTTTGCAATGTCGGAGAGCAACACCCAATGGATTTTCTTCTTCTGGCGCCCTCGGGAGCGTCCCAAAGACCCACTACAACAGAAAATCATATGCCTTTGAAAGTTGGCATGGCATACCAACCCCAAAGCATGCCGGAGTCCATCATGTGTGGCTGCCATTGCAGCCAGCGAGGACGCAAGCTGCTGAGCGGCACGGTCGGATGACATGTCTGAGCGGTGTGTGACGTGAAGATGTTTTCTTATTCGCTCACGTCGGACACATGGGCTCGAGTAATAAGTAGCACATGTCCTGGTGTGTGTCTAAAGCTCAGTGTGGTCGCAGAGGGGGTGGGAGATGATGGAGAAGATGCAAAAAAAATTGGGCGAAAGGATGCTGATGGTCAACACTGCATCAGCCGGGGCTACTATCTCGTGTGTTTCCCTCGGCGTGCGCGTCTCCGCGTCCGCGAAGGCTCACTTCTTCTAAGGAGGGAGGGACATGTTAGTCGGTGTGGGAAGGCGGTTGAGCAGAAAATATATTCCCTTCCCTGAGCAGGCCTGGAAAGAAAGTCATCTTGTGCAAAGGCTGAGCGGGTGGATTCAAGCCGTACAGAGCGAAAGTCTATCAGTGACTAGTTAGGAAAAGGTCAAGCAGCTTAGTGTGCGATGGATCTCATGCCCGAGTGAAAGCGGCAGGTAAGAAAGTGGGGACATGGATGCTACGCGTCTGTCGCAAGCTAAGAGGGTGGATCTTGTCTACCAACACGCCCCGACGCTCAATGCCGATCTTGACGTCTTGGTTCCCCAGTTTACGTGTCCGGCTTGTTGCCGACTGATAGTGCGCACTTGAGGCCGGCTGTTGGCTTTCGTTTCGTGGCGCCGGTAGAGGTACGGGATGAGCATTCGCCTATACTGCCCTAGTTTCTCCCGAGCGAACGGGGGGGCTAACTGTGGAATGTGGCTTTTTTGGTTTCCCCATGCGTTGCGGGATATGGCAAGCCCTTCCGGACACGACCGCGACGATTCGTCAGACTGATGGGAATCCAACGCAAAGATAACAAACGACAGCCACAAAGGTGGTGTGGAAAACACTTGGCCGGTAGAGGGCTGTGGCAAAGGTACACTGTATAGTAGGCAGGTGTTGGCAGCCGCGCCTAGACTCTGCTTCCCAAGCACAGTCGGCATCCACATGTAGCAGGAACCAGCAGCTGTGGAGAAGCGGCTGGCTGCCTTGGGCTTGGAGGTATAGTGTTGCACATTGTTGGCTGGGATGGATGATATTGGCGGTGCGGATGTTGAAACGGCTACTGGACAAAGAAAACGCCCCACGCTACTCATGGGGCCTCTGCTCGAGCAAATCACGGTTCAACCAGGTCAAATGTGTCTCCAGAGCAGGCGGAAATTCCACGTTATGGTCGTCGACTCGTGCGCAAGTGTGAGACGGACGAAAGCCCGCCTTCCGCTGAAATGGCGGATCATGACTACGAACAGGATTTTCTTCGGCTATTGCCCCGCCTCCATCATCCAGCGTGGAGCGATGGATTCATGGCTGCTGAGGGCTCGGCTGGGGCACTGATTGACGCGGATGTTTTGGTTGGCGTGGTTAATGCCTCGCCGCTGCTGAGACTGTTCGCGCCAACTGTCGTTTGCGAGCATCAAGAAGCGCATCCAGATCATCCAGATCCAGCCAGGTCGGCTCGTCGGAAGGGTGTGAGCGAAGCTTCTTCCGTTGTAGCGTGAGGCGTGGGCTGGTGGTGAGTTGGAGCCGAGGACGAGCGAAGGCAGTCGCGGTACCAAGAGCCCGTACCAATCTGCCGTCAGGGCCTCCTTACTCCAGACTGTTGCTTCGTGCTCTCAGCGCGAGCCACGATGCTGCCGTGCTGTCCTGTTGTCCTGCTACACACAGTCGTGACTGTCCTGAGCATCATGACTGCACCGTCAACATCAACATCACCATCACCGTCACCATCACCATCATCAGCACCATCCTCGTCACCATCGTCATGCACGTCGCTAGCCTGCTTAGTGACGGTCAAGGCTTGTCGTTGGCCCGCACGTTGGGGCGAGATAGACATTTGTAATCAGCTTCTCTTTCATTATACTTGCCTCAAGGACAAGTAATGCAGTACATTCCAGACTTTGTTGCCGCCGTCAAGTGTCATACATCCGCCTGCGCCTAAACATAACCTCCAACGTTCCCACGCCCTCCAAACAAACGGGTGCAAAACCATTATCCTCCTAAGCCTCCCATACATTGATGTTGCTGGCCAGTTGTCTTCAGCGCCGGCGGGGTGCGCACTGATACGGCAGTTAGCGTGGTACGAAGCGTGGAAGTGATAGACTGACCAAGCAATGGGCGCACAGCTGATCATTCTGATCAGTGAAGTTGTAGTCCTTTGGGTGGCCTGGCTGTTGCCAATTCCTGCAAGGGTATTTGTTGTAGCCACCGCCTGTTGCGCCTGTAGGCCTGCCGCCAGAAGATGACTGCTGATTTTGGTTTTGAGAGGAAGACATGATAGTCGATTTTGGGGTCGGGGTAGTCGTAGGAACGGAAGATGTCTTTGGGCTTTGCTTGCTCGAGGGTTGTATATATGTATATATGTGTGGATGAGTGGGCGCTGCTTGGTTGATAACCTCTTCGCATCGACGATACTGTGCACTTTATAGTCCCACCACATGCCTACCTTCCTCAAATCTTGCCATGTGGTCTCCGCGCCTCAATCAAAGGTCATTAGACGGAGCAACGGTAGCTAGGCAAAGTTCGCCCCTACCGAGAGCTGTCACATTGCATCCATGGTCGGGCCCGGAAAGAGGCCGTCAGGCAGTCTTGTGGAAACTGCGAATACGCCACACGGCACAACGAACGCCTCACAACAACGGTGCCTCGGAAGGAAAATCCCCCAACCGTGCCTCCGCCACACTAGCTGCAACTCCCGGAGCCGCTCTAGCAACTTACACCATCTTCCCAAACCCTCTCGTGCGCTACCCAATTCATCCTCGGGTCCTATTCGGCATTACCGACTCTATCTTGTTGGCTAGCGCCGCACCGCCCAATTGCACATCGGTAATCATGGTGAACCACCTGAGGCATAAAACTTTGCTGGCTCCGTAGAAGCCTTGCGAACCCCTTACGAATCGGCGTCACCTATCCTGCTTCAATCATCCCCGGAAAAGGTCATTCCATGGACCACCCAAGCCACCCTCTCCTTGGAAAATTGACCACTTTTCAAATGCTTGCCATGCCAACATGGCGCTAGACAACAGTGCCTTTAATGCCATGGAACCGGAAGTCTCTGTTTTAGGCTGCTGATCAGTATCGTTGCACCTCAGGCCGCCCCAATCCAAGCCAGGCATCAGCACAACAAAATTTTCCACTGAAACGCTACCACATTCGTCGGTCCACAATGCCATAGAACCGTTTTTGCTGGCTCACATCTAGCTAGTCACAACAAAGCATACGGCCCGTTCGTGTCCAGGACACGGCAGGTATGGCGCCGAGACCAACTGCCAAGGCCACCGTCATTGGACCAAACCATGGCCAGTGAACAGCCACCCGCTACTAGTCTTTCGTTTCTCCACAAGACAACAAACAGCTTTAATCCCACGTCCACGGTTCGCAAAGGACTTGTTTCATGTGGTCATGACCGATTTTTTTTTCCCCTACGAGACAGCTGCCTGCGATCCGAATAGGCAGTTTCTCCATAATTGCTTGCACAGCCGCTGGCCGTTGTAGAGGCCCATAAGAGTCAGATGAGAAGACTCCAATTCACATGAGAAGCAGTGAGTCCAGAATGGATGCCTTCAACACTACATCATATATGCGCTATACCGAAACAGAGAGCCACCAAGCAGCATAAGCGCACATATCCTCATGGCAAACGCCGCCCTAGCCACCACTAGCAAGCTTGAACTCGAAATATCCAATGAATAAACACTATCCACTACGACGTACCGGCGAGGCAGACTCCTCCCCTCAGCATTTCCATCGGGTGATGGCAAGGTAGGTGAACATATACTCGGATAAAGGAGTCGTAAATTACCGGCAAAACGACTTATTCGTAGCATGTACACCCTGATTCAGAGTCCCAACATCAATTATCTACCAAACCATGAGCAGGGGGCCAAAGTATGGACCGGTCTATGCACGCGTTCAGTTTCTTCACCCGCATCCAACTCCTCCAACGCATGATAGACACGCTTCAGAAGCTCAATTTCCGCGACCACGCCGCATCCCTCGCCGACCTCGAGCATCGCAAATGCCAACCGCTACCTTGGCTACTCATGGCAGAAATGCTGCGGAGATCGCCGATCTACATGCATGGTAGTGGAAGGGTATGACCTTTGCGGGGACACGTGCTCAAAAAAACAAACCAGGCAATCCTCTTGCGGTCTGAGGCATCAGTAACACTTGCAACCCGGGGACGCCAGAAGCCTGCTTAGCTCGAACGAAACTCTCTTCCTTTCACAAGTTTTCCATGCTGTCCTGCCATATTGCAGCCTCAGCCACTCCGCCAACATAATTCACCAGACCTTTCTTGAATCTTGTGATCCTTCCCTCACTGCTGTGGCGCCTTCCTTTCAACCCCCATCGACCAACTACCACTCCATAAATCATAGCATTATAGGTTCCTGGAGCCTGTGGGGGTGGTACTGCCCCCTTGGACAGGGTCAAAAACAGCCCCCATGTGACCAGTACTGCAGCAACATGAGCCGTGTGCAGAAGGCCCATCATGGGAAGGGCTTTCAGGCAGGAGTAACTTGCAATTCGGAGTAGCTTAATCGAAAGCAGATAGAAGCGAGTGAAACCTCTTAGTCACGTCTGGTAGGAGACCCTTGGATTCGCACTTCTGCCATGTTCTAGCCCGTTGTACACTCAAAAATCCTCTAGCATGACTCCGCCACCCTCATCGGCATCAAAGAACTCTTCTTCTTCCTCTTCTTCAATCATGCTCACATCCTCAATGTCTCTACTCTCGAGAACGCCAATGGCCTTCCAGGCCGCAATAGTCTCAGCTTGCAGCCTTTTGACACCCTCCACTACACCTCCCACGTCTTTTCCACCAATTTTGACTTGAACTTTGTACCCTTTCTCATTCTTGCCAGTTCCTCTCGCTCCTTTGCTCTTCTCGTCACTCGTGATCCGGACATACTTGACACTCTTGTCGACCGCAAGAATACCAAGCCGTTCTTTCGGATGCAGACAATCCACGCTGTCGCGCAGGATACGTTCCAAGCATGACAGAATGCCCAGACGACGAACAAACTCTTCGCAGATGGCAATACACCCACGACTATCAATGTAGAGGGCACCAATAACGCTCTCGATTATGTCCGACAGATATTTTGGTGGGTCGGTCAACGAAAGAGCATGCCAAGGAAAACGGGAATCGAACTTTAGAGCAGTGCAAATTCTCTCGCGAGCCTCGGCGTGTTGCCGTGTAGCAACAATCCGCGAGGCAACCAGTTCGGGGCTCGTAGATCGAAGAAACTGCCATAGAGCCCTTTCGTGTAATTCTGGTTGGAAGGTCTCCTTGTTTGTCAACTCTTCTGTGACTGTCGTCTCGAACATGCTGTACGCAAGGAAGGAGGCGTTGACCATTGCTGTTCGGATGCCGTGCATTTTGCGATGTGAGAGCTCTGGCTTGTGTGCATATAATCTCTTTGAAACAATATAGTCTAGTACTGCGTCTCCGAGAAACTCGTGACGCTCATACGAGCAGTGCGTGTTTAGCCCGCGGTACGTGACATGTGTCAGTGCTTCCAAGAGTAATTCTTTGTTGGTGAAATTGTAACCGATTAGCTTCTCAACCAGACCAAGGCTCATAACAGTGTTTTGACGGGGAGCTGCGTCGTAGAGCATGTCGTTGGCCATTGAAATTGGTGTCCATTTCTCTAAAGGCAGGAGAGTTTGCACACAAGCATAAGCTTTTGTGAAACCGCCAATAATATATGAAGCACCAATGAGTGACTCTATGACATCGGCTATGAGTTTTGACGACTTCTCTTGCTTCGCGGGTAGCGTTGATTCCGCGAGTGTTTGACTGATGTATCTTGGCTTCCATTTTGCACCCGTGAAGCGCTTGTAGAAAATGAATTGGTCTAAGCCAGCAGCTAGGGTAGCGCGAGCCAGGTACCCGTTGCTAACAAGTTTACCCTTCTTGCCCGTCAGCATACCCTCGGGCATATGGAGATTCGCTGCCATTAGGTGGAGAGAGGCTATAAACTTTAATATGCAGTCTCCAAGGAATTCGAGTCTTTGATAATCAATGTCCTCACCTGTCCCAGATGATGTGAGTGCGGTGACAAGGATCGAGAGGTGTGAGTCGTTGACTTCAATTGGCTTTAGAAGCGTTGTTCTTAGAGTGTCAGCAATGATTTGTACTTCCAGCTTGTGTAAGATCGATGGAAATAAGAGTCCGAAGATGGCGTATGATGCTGGGAGATTTTCAACAATACATGCTGAAGCCATGATATGTTCAATCCTGGTGAAAGCTTGGTTCTTGTTCTCGTTCTCCATGATTATGTGTAGAAAGTCTCGGCGCTTCGGCAAACGCACAGCCTGTATTATAGCCTCTTCTACACCGAGAGACCCTTGTAATTTCGATGGGACAATAGTTTTTGCCATAAACTTTCGTACGTCTCCTTGTTGTGTAATCAGACCCCAGCTCGCAGGATCAATGTACCCTTGGAGCAGAAGTTGAGATGCTGATCGATGTCCCTCTGTCGCTGCATAAAATTCTCGGAGCTCAGATTCGGACATGATACAACCTGATGAGCTGCAAGGAGCAAGCAGGCAAAGAAAATCGCTCACTCCTTCTTTGATATGGACTCCGTATACGCAGTGCAGTATCCTCCACGTTATGGCACGCAGCAGTTGAATTTCGTCATCGTTCAAAGCCGTGCCAGATAGCTGTGAACTCGTCACCACGTATTGCTTCGTCTCATTCCAGTGTAGTAATACGTCCTGGATCGGAGGCATCGCGGTTGGTGTTAACATTACCATACGCATCTCTTGTCCCGGCGTCTTCACCTCGAGTAGAGTACGATACCACATATGCGGATTGAGCTCGTGATACTGAGCGATTGTCCGCCAAGGGTCTATAGTCGGTGAAACTGGTATCATCGAAGGCCTTTCCTCACGAACCTGGTATTGAGCGGCCTGGTCTTCTTCATCTCTCACAGGAAGTAGATTTTCGTTCACGAGTTTTGCGAAATACAGTGCTTTGTATGCCATAAAAGCAGCATCGTTTTGCGCCATTCGTTCTGTTTTCCAACTCTCCAAGCTTCTAGCAGTTCTTACAGTGGGATTGACGGAGATGGGAAGGGTCACTTTGGCAGTGATTTGTCCACAGTCATGAGTAAAGTCGAACTCTGGTGTTGTGTTGACATAAGTGCCTGAACCCAGGCGAGCGCAGAAGTGGTGAAGGTGCTGTGAAGCGTTATCCAGAGTCAAGAGGGCACTATACTGGTCATTAGTAGGTGATGCATATGATTGGGATTGTCTCTAGCAAAGCGCTAGTGAGCAAACGCTAAGCGAATCTAGCACTCACTTACCCAGTACTTTCAATTCTAAGATGACGCTCACCGTCCTCGTCTATCTGTTCTTTTTCTCGCGCCAGCCTGACTTTGCGATTGTCTTCTTCATAAGCGCTCCGCATCTCAGCCTCGAGTGACTGCCACGACTTGGACGACTGTACATTTCCAGTGTCCGGAACGAAAATGAGGTAACGTGACCGCTGTTGTCGTGCCCTTCCACGACGTTGTACGAAGCTTTTGAGATTTTTCGGTTGCTCAAAGCATATAACCAGATGACAGCTGGATATGTCAATACCTTCCTCTAGAACACTCGTGGCCAACACAAGATTGATGACACCAGCCCGGAAATCGTCCAGTGTAGTTTGCTGATTTTTGGGTTCAGCAAATATGGAAATGTTTGATTTACGCTTCGATGACTGAGATGTACCCACAAACGTGCCCACTCGTAGCAGATCTCTAGTTCGTGGGTGACATGTCAGGATCTCGGCGAGGGATGCTACCCATACTCGTTGTTCGACAAACACGAGACCTGTGAAGTCCGGGTTACCGCCAGCTTCGGCAACCAAAGTATCGACGAGTATGTTGACCTTTTGAGATAAGCTATCCAATATTCCCTCGGGTATCGATTCAACGTTGTAGAGAGGGAATCCTTTGAATATGTTTAAAAGGTGTTGTCTCTCATTGATAGACAAGTCGAGCAGCTGCTCATCGAAAACACTGGCCATTTGTTCGAACATGGCTATGCAGTGGCGAAGGTAATGTTCCATAACAGATGTTCCTAGTTCTTCCGCCATAGCCTCGGCTTTAGTATTCAGCTGCTTAAGCTGGTCGTAGCAATACGTTTTATGACTAATCCACAGCTTGTTTAGTTGCCGAGATACATCGTAGCCCTTGCTGTGCTGATCCAACAACGCCGTCACGTATGGATCTTTTTGCAGTTCGTAAGTACGGTACGCATCCTGCAGGGCAAGGAGCAATTGAGAGCGCTGTGCATCGGGACGTGCTGATGGGTAAGTGATCTGCACTAGTTCTGGTTGGTGGACGTATCGCATCAGCTCAGATTTTTGTAACTTTGGGGTTTTTACAGTAGCATGCAGATTTTGCTCAATTTGTCTATGACTATCAGCTTGTTGCACCCTCGCGAGGGCCAAACTTACTCAAGGCCTTGCCTAGTAGCTGCTGCTTTCATGACCGGGCTGGCAGTCAAACCAAGGATCTTGGGCAATGAGTCGCTGCCGCCGTACAATTGAGGCAGGTAGAAATTAGTCATTAGTCGATTTGCTGGATGGTTCAAGGTACAGTGATGTGCTGTTGAGCATTAGTGAGAGATAGACTTGTCAGTCTTTGGCAATCGAACCTTCATCGAATATGAGCAAAGCCAACTTGCTTAGCTTGACAAATCCATGTGTGAGTGCCTCGAGCAGCACTTGATGTGTTGATACGACAATGCGGACATTGTTCAAAATACTATCCCATTGTCTCTGAGTGGTCCAAAACTCGATGTCGTCCCTTCCGCAAAGGATTTGATGGCCAAATCCGGGCAAGTTGGACAGGAAGACTTCATGCTGCTGTTCGCAAAGCGAAACCGTTGGGGCTAAAAACCAAACAACCTTCCAAGTTGGTAGTGTTAGATCATAGTCTAGCGTTGGAGCCTAGCGGCAGGTATCCGCACCTTGTCGGGTTCGCACGTCTCCAACTCGGCTCGTGTTCGTTCGATGGCGCTACGGACTTGTCAGTATGCGTTCTTCACGGGGGTTTTAGGAAAGACATACATGTGTGTCTTCCCGGACCCAGTATCCATGACAACGATGATATTGGCTTTCATACTCTCCTCGAGCATTTCAGCCTGATAGGCTCGTAACTGGAACGCTTCGCCCAGGGATGCGCCTGTGGCCGTAGTAGTGCTATCATCATGCATTGGAGAATCCATTCGAGGATGAAGAAAATAACAAAATACGATGCGGGTATGAGTGTAGCAACTCTTGTGGCCGTCGATGTTTGGCTGTTGAAGGTAACCGACCCAAGTTGCGCTAACCGAGTTCGCTGGTCTGTTCTAGGCTCCAAAACTACCTTGCCCGATTCTTGCATCACCTAGCGATACTAATCAAAGGTCAAACAATTGGGGTATTCCAGGACATCATTTTCGTAAATGCTACATAAGTGGCTTCATGCCATTGCTCATAACGCCACACTTGCCTTCTGAGGCTGTGGGCCGGTCTGTACTAGCTCAGAACAGGATAGTGGTGCATGACCCATAATTCTCTACAAGTTTGTGAGGTAGTCCTCGACCTCAGACGGGCTCAACTTCCTGAAGCGGGGTCCGACGGCACCTTCAACACCCTCAAATCCAAGAAGTCGCTCCTCTGGCGGTCCAACGATGCCGATCTCGACGGTCTCGCCGTTCATCTCTCCTTCTATGGTCTCCTTAAGAGTGAGAAGGGCAATGTGGATTGCATCCTCGAGCTCCAGACCATCCGTGTACCGCTTCTCCAGGAAGGTTTTAGCGCTCGTCGCACTCTTTCCTATCGCCGTTGCTTTCCACGGGAAGTAACTGCCGCTGGGATCGACCTGGTAGAGGCTGGGCCCGCCCTTGAGAATACCACCAGTCTTGCCGCTGACCTTCTTCTTCTCCTCGCTCGTCTGCTCGTCGCTCTTGCCTTCGGCCTCGGGCTCGATGCCATCATCCCATCCTGCAATCAGCAGACTGACACCGTACGGCCGGACACCACCTGACTGTGTAGCCTCCTGCATCACTCGCGCTACGTCCTGGACTAATATCCTTGTGGGTGGGTATTCATTGTAGACACGCTTGTAGCCGGTATGTGAGACCTTGCGGGCCTTGTCGACGAGTACACGGTAGTCAGGACCCATGCCCGAGTAGACCATGCCGATGTTAGGGGTTATGAGGCTGATCTTGGATGACGATTGCGAGTCAATGAGCGGCGATGATGATTTCTTCTCCGTCGCGAGTACAATGCCATTGGTGGCTGCGGTGTTTGATCAGCACGTCTACGTGAACATGGCCGTGGAGGACGTACCCTTGATGCCCAGTGAAGTCACACCCTGGTTGACGGCGTTCAAGGCATACTCTGTTACAACGTTAGACACTGGGGGCACTAATGCAGACAGAATGGGGGGCAATCCCCACAGCGCATACCTATCTGCACCAGCTTTCCGCTATGTGGTTGTTAGCGAAGACGACCAGGTACAGCTGCTAATGCAATGTTTACCTGGGGGAGAAGGTGGTGAGGGAGAAGGAGTATCTGTCCGCCATGACGACTGTTGTGTGGGGTCTAGAACAGACGTATATATGTGGAAGATCGTCGTCGTCGTCGTTGTCGGCGGCGGCAGCAACAAGAAGTTCGGCGGGGTGGGTAAACGACGCAAAGTACTGGGGGCGATTGATCTGTTAGAGCTTCAGGCTACCCAGAGCTTCGTTGCCAGAGCGCCAAGGCCGGCCCTCGGCTTAACCACACCTCCGACCCTGCGCAAAGGAAGCTGCAACCTCGATTTCTTTCACTTTCCAGAAACTGGTTCTCCAAAGTTCGACACGACAGCATCCTGCCACCGTGTCCCCCTGTGTCGGCCAGCAAAGGCGGCTGTGTCGGATCATGATCCGCACTACCGACACACTTACGTTGGCAGCCATCTTCCCCGCGACTTCCTGACTGATTACCTCGCCATCTTCATGTACACACCCACCCACCCACATGCTTCCTCCCTGGTAAGATAAGAATCGCAATAACCGCCTACTCGCGTTTTGACCGCTTGTCACCTCGCCATGTCTTCTTCGTCGGGCCATCAGCATATGCCAGGATGGTACTGGCCAGATGATGCGCCAAAGAATGAGCCCTCGCATGCGACTGCTTCGTCTACGGGATCGGCATCGCAGCCAAACTCCTCAGGTACATCAAGCGCGGACGGGAAGCAATCGTCGCAATCGCGCAGCTCTCGACGCACCCACTGGCCACCAAGACAGTGTAGGATCTGTCTCGAGACAGTCCAGCCTACCTTCAACGCACCCTCGCAAAGCCTCCCGGGCTTCTTGCAGTCATCTAATGTTGTTTACGAAGACGAAAGTGGCCGTTTGATCAGACCTTGCATGTGCAAAGGCTCGTCCAAGTATGTACACGAGGCCTGCTTACAAGCTTGGCGACATGCCGACCCAAGCTATGGACGCAGAAACTATTGGCAGTGCCCTACATGCGGCTTCAAGTACCGCCTTGCACGCCTGGGTGTTGGGCGCTTCATAGGCAGTGCTGGTAGGACACGATACTCGCAGCCCATGAAGATAAGCTGACGTGGTATACAGCTGCTCAAATTGGACTTACAGCCCTGATATTGATTGCCGTCATCTTCGTCCTCGGATTTGTTGCTGATCCCATCATCAACTTATACCTTGATCCCTGGAGTTTTCTGTCACCCTGGTCTGGCTTGTCGGGTTCTGACTACGCCCACTATTACGAGGACGAGTCGTCTACATGGTATGAGCATTTTGCAAAAGGCTTTGCCAGCATGGGTGTGCTTGGTTTCCTCAAAGTACTCATAGCCAGCCCACTATCCTACTTCCGGATTGGAGGTGGTGGCCGAGGCCGAACCACGGGCCGCGACCGGTATGAACAGGTCAGCTGGATCATCATCTTGATTGGAGTTGGCACATTTCTGGCGGTACGTTTTTTCACGCCGCTTTTCGAAGGCGATGACTAATATCAGGCAGGCAATATACAAAGGTGTCCGTGTCTGGAGTCGTCGAACGCTCGAGAGGGCGGGCGAGCGCGTCATGGATGTACAAGGCGACAACGATGATGAGGACGAATAGATCCGACTCGAATGCATGTGTATGCTCCATGCATCATTCGTGCCTGATTTGCCTAGCTGCTCTGTGAGACCAAGCCCGCACTTTCTTAAATTGCCACAAGTTATTCCTCAATACTGTGTCGATTAGTCTATGTGCGAAGAACAACCCAGCCCACGCTATCCATATCGGCATTGCGCGTTTTGTGCTAGCCGGCTTGTTGGAACGTGGCGCTATCGCCTTTGGCACTCAATGTGTTCAATCTTGCCTGCTCCTGGAGCAACCTTGAATGGCTTGAACGACATCAGGCCTTTGGCAAATTTTAAAAAGACTTTACAACTTGGTCACGTGCGTATGTGTGAATGCAATTGTGAGGCTGGTAGTGAGATAGCGGGTCAAAATTGTAAGTGAGCCAATGTCATGGCCCGTGGGCAAATGTGCCCTGCTACATAAGAAACAAGGAAACAAAGAAACCCTGGGTATCTGCAGCCTCCGCTTGGCTATGCCATGAGGCTTGCCTGTCTATATATGCCCTGGCTTACCCGGAACGCCATATCGCCCAGACCCGACCATCAACAAAAGGGAAAAAAAAACCATGCCAACAATATAAATGCCCCGGGGTATCAAATGATTATAATGTAAAAATGTCTCTCGACACTCAGTAGTCGCCAAAAGAATGGTTACTACCCTTCATGAAGACTCTCTTCGTTCCACCAACTTTGCCTAGATCTCCAAATTCAGGCTTCTTGGCCGCTCCAGGGCCTGTACGGCTACCCGGACGGCTCGCCGGACGACTGTCGCTCCTGTTGTCTATGCGCTCGTCGCGCAAAAAGGCGGGATGAGTGGTGTGGATAACGTTGCTGCTCACGGTGCGAGCCTGCTTCATCATACCTTCAATCCATTCCAGCTTCTCGCCACTGAGGTCCAACTTCTTTGCTTTCGGTCCTGCAAGTCCGACTTCTCTGCCCTGCCATGAGCTGCGCGATGAGGCAGTTGAGGGCTGATTTGGATCTTCGGGTCCGCCAGGTGAATATGTAGCAAAATTCGGCATTGGTGGGGGCGCTTCGTCGTCCAAGATACCCCGTCCCACCCCAGACTTGACAGGCGTGGTGACTGGGCTGGCTAACGGATAGCCACTGCTGATACGTCTTTCCCGCTTGCCCATGCCACTTTCAGACCTGCTCGGCGAACCATCAGGGTTCCTGACCTCAAGGCCTACAACTTCGAATTTGCCTTCGCTTGCCGTCCGGCGGCCATGATGCTCAGCATATTGACGCAGATACTCGCCCAAGTCGGACCAACCACCGCCTACACGCACCATGACGCGCTCGCCATTCTCCCCGACACGACGAATGAACAGCTTGATGGGCAGCTCTTTTCCAGGTTGAGTGAGATGGTAGAGCTTGATGTCATTATCGCCTCTTGCAGCTGCCGCAGATCTCCGGCCAGAGGGGCCGTTCATGACTTCGAACTCATTCCTTGCCGGCGATAGTGTAAGCTCTGGAGACTTGAGACCGCTCACTGAGCGAGCTGCCCGCAAAAAGCCTGGTCTTCCTTTGGCCATGAAACTGCGTGTCGACTTTACCTCGGGTGCATCAGGGCCAGGGCCTGAGGTGAGCCTGATGTGGGCGGGGATCGTAGTGAGGATATCGGATATTTTTCGTTCAAGCTCTTCTGCGCTGCTGATGGACTTTTGCGCAAAACGCGACGGAGGCCATGGCGCGCCTGAGGTATCATCGGGAATGGCGCTGCTCGTCATGGGCCGACGTTTTGCCATGGTGGCGTTGAGCTCCGGACGGGGCGCCCTCATCGTACGGTTAGTAGCATTGCGAACTGATGGAGACTCCTCAATAACACTACGAGGACTGGAGTCTGGTGACATGTCTGTTGATAGCGAACCAAGGCTTCCTGTCCATGAGCGTGGTGTGTGTGGTGGCTCCATGGAAGCACTATCGTGGTAATCGTTCGCAGTAATGGTTGGGTTACCAGAAAGTGCCAAGGCTTTGGGGCGAATGTGCGAAGGGCTTTCTGAGGTTTGATCTGACACGAAAGATTCGGACACTGACTGGGTAGCGACGTGTTGTGGGCTCACGTCGAGGTCGTGGTGAAGAATGGTATCGCCCTCATCAAACTCAGAATCGTCCTCTGATAGCGGTTCTGATTCGAGACTGATCTGCTGCTGGGCCACGTACGTGATGGGATCTAAATGATGGCTGGGAACAAGGAGCGATTCATCTGGTAAGCCTGTGCCATGTGCTGGCTCAACTTCAGTCGCACCAATGTCCTCGGTAGGTGAGCATGCGTCTTCTCCGCGATCAGGGCTTTCTATGCTTTCTGAAGGGTGAGTGGGTGAGCGAGTATGTGGTGAAGAAGTGTCGTCTGTGGAACCAGCGGAGTCAATGCGAGTTTTGAGGATATCCGGTCTGTTGGAGCCCTCTGCCCGCCTTCGCAGGTCGAAATCGATGACTCTCCTCCTCGACTCATGTGTCCAGCGCCCATAGTCGGCCTCGGTGGTCTCAAAGGTGTCGATCCAGCTGTCAGGCAAGCAGTCCTCTCGGCCCTCTAGTGTGTCGAGCATCCTATCCAGACGTCTGCCCAGATCGCTGACTCGTTGGTGCAGCACGGCCGAGATGGTATCCACTGCCTCTTTCCACTTTGCAAAGGCTTCGTCAGAGGTATCTGCAGGTGGCTTGATTGCGTCCCAGCCTAGCCGCATAGCCGTTTGGGCGGTGTCGAGCTCGGCTATGTATTTGGGAGCTTCACGGAGGATGGAGACGCGGGCAGTCCAGGTGCTTAGGCGGTCCTTGAGCAGGGCATGATGAGGCAGGGCACAGAGCAGGGTTTGGGTGATGAGGAAAGAGAAGTCGTCCATGATCTTGTAGTGTTGACGGTTGGCTTCGTAGCCGGCAGAAGCTGGTCTCGACCTGGCAGCGGGGTGCATATCCAGTACGTGCTCCTTGAGTTCTTCGACATCTAGTTTGAGCATCTCATCCTCGATGTCGTCTAGCCGCGCCTCGTGTTGCTCCACCTCGACTGACAGGAGCGAACCCCAGTAATCCAAGGGTGGCAGCACATTATCCAGGCCCGGGTCAGCGACGTGTTCCCGGATGTGCAGCTCGATGCTCTTCCGCCTCTTTTCCTTTGAATCCTCGCTCGGCTGCTCAAAGGTGCCCGACCATCCCCACTGCTCGATTTCGGCGCACCATGCCTTCAGCCGCTGCGCTGCCTTTGCGACGCGCGCCCCCAGGTCCCGCTCGGCGACGGTGAGGGTGTTGATGCAGGCGAGGAGCTTGTACTGGTCGCGTGTGGTATCGAACGGCATGGGCGTCTCGGTGAAGGCACGGAGCGTCGTTTCGGGCGACAGATCGCGCGGGCGGCTGTCTTCGAGGCTGCCGTATCCTCGTCCTCTCCGGCCGCCGGGCGACATGACGGGCGATGGGACGCGACGGGGGGTTAATGGCGGCATCAAGCGCATGGGCGAGGTGAACGTGTCCATGGCGTTCATGATGATGATGTGTGTCTGTCTGGCCGTGTTTGTGCACCGCGGGAAAGAGCGATTGCGACGGGCCTCTCTTCTTACGACAAAAAAGTTACAAAGGAGACGAATGGGGCCTGGGGAAATGGCTGATGGCGGTGTGCCGCGCCGCTGTAGTTGTGGCAGAAGAAGAAGAAAAAAAATCTGGACTTAGTATTCGTTGTCCCACCCCCGGTGCTGGAGCGTTTGCGCTGCCGGCAGCTGGCATGTGTTTATTGACTGACGCATCTCTCGCCGCACATCTGGTGCCGGGTGGACATTGCGTTGCATCGTTCCAGCTTTCACCCTCAGCCTTAGGCCCAAACGCGTTTAGCGCCACCGGCTGCCCCATGTTCATCAATACTTTGCCGTCTGCCTCTTTCGCCTCGACACCACCACGACAATCACGACCACCACGGCGCACCATCACGTCCAGGCTGAGGCTAGGGCTGGTGCCAAGGCCCACGACTGGGCTTCCCAAAGGCCCGGGGGTGCCGTCATGGCCTGCGACCACCGCCAAACACGTCTCGTCCGGTTCGGGAAAGGGTGAATCTCTCCGCACTCCCCCGCACAACCAACCCATAACCCATCAACTCCAAAGCCCACTGGGGCCGGCCATCTCCTGCCCTGTGCAGTCTCATGCTGCACTAGATTATCGTTCCTGTTCCCATTGATGTTTTGTTTTGCCTTGCGACCATCGGGCGGCTTCCGGAGCAGCCTTGTGCAAATGCTTCGGCCAGGACCGGATGGCTCGGTGTCCCCCCCCAAACCCTGTTCAACCGCAAGAGATACGCCCAATTCCTTCTAGAAGCGAACCCCCACCATGACCTATATCGTCATTGTTCACTGCCAAGGCATCCAAATGGCCCGCCCCGCCTTCACCACCCTCCGACCTTCCGGAGCGCGTTAGCCAATTGCCCGTCTACAGCTATAGTTCTGCCTGCTCGCCTTCCTGGGGTTCCCACGCATGCGAAGAACAGGGAAGAGGTGACTGCGAATCGTCCTCGGTTGAACAAACTGTGCGATTTGCATGCAAGGCAAACCGTCATCGGTCCAAAGCTTACCCGAGCTACCAGGACGTACTTAAGTCACCATGTGCTCGACACTTGCTTGGTATCTTTTTGTCTACCATTGTCTAGCCTTCTCCCTGCCAAAGGTCTGCATTAGTCAGCCAATATGAAAGCTATACTTGTCTTACTTGTCGCCATTGGCACTCAAGCCTGTCAACGTGAACGTGCATTGCAACACCACCCTCACAAGCACATCAAGCGGCAGTCTACCTTTCCCCCGGCCTTGACCCCAGACGAAGAGATCCTGCTGAATTCTTTTGACACCGCCTCGATATCTGACTGGTCATACTACTACAGTACATCTCATCACACGGTGGAATGAACTTGACACTAACGCACTGCAGCTCATGGCGCTCATTTGGCTGGTCAGAACAAGACCATGGCAGAATGGACTGTCGCCAAGTGGTCCGAGTATGGCTTCACATCAAGACTTGACGAGTATTGTACGTTGGAATTGAGACATGTGCATGAGAGAATCTGCGTTGATAATCATCAGATGTTTTCTTGAACTATCCCGTCTTCCATTCCTTGGAACTTACATACAGTAACGGCAGCACATATGCCCCAACTCTGCGGGAAGACGTACTCGAGGAAGACCCAACAACCAGCTATCCCGACAGTATATCTACATTTCATGGCTACTCCTTCACAGGCAATGCATCTGCCGAATACGTCTACGTCGGAAGAGGCCAGCAAGTCGATTTCAACCGCTTGGAGGCACTTGGTGTCCAACTCGAGGGCAAGATCGCACTCGCCAAATACGGTGGACCTTTCCGTGGCCTCAAGGTCAAGAACGCCCAAGAGCACGGTATGATAGGCGCAGTCATCTTTACCGACCCTGGCGATGATGGCAATATGACTGAGTTAGCAATGGCCTACCATACCTATGTCCCCTGCCGCTAACTTGTCCAGGGCGAAAGGAGTCGCCGCTTACCCTCATGGTCCAGCGAGGAACCCCACAACGGTTCAACGCGGATCCGTTCAATTCCTGAGCACATATCCGGGAGATCCCACCACGCCTGGCTATGTCTCCAAGCCAGATTCCCCACGAGCAGATCGCAGCAGTATTACCCCACAAATACCCAGTTTGCCCATCTCCTGGATTGAGGCACAGCCGCTTCTAACGGCTTTGAATGGGTTTGGGACTAACGGCACTGAGGTCAACAGAACCGGCTGGGTTGGTGCTATTCCCGGCGTAGACTATTTCACGGGAGAGGGATCTGGATCGACACTCTCCATGACTAATGTGATGAATGACACCTACGGCAGTATCTGGAATGCTGTCGGTGTGATCAATGGCACCAATGAGGATGAAGTCATCATTGTTGGAAACCACAGAGACGCGTGGATAGTTGGCGGAGCAGCCGATCCCAACTCTGGATCCGCCGTGCTCATCGAGCTCGCGAAAGCGTTTGACGCTCTCTCCAAGACTGGATGGAAGCCACTACGCACAATCGTCCTCTGCAGTTGGGATGCTGAAGAATATGGCCTTGTTGGAAGCACCGAGTGGGTTGAGGAATACATCCCATGGCTGAAGAACGCTGCGGTGTCCTATCTGAACATTGATGTCGCCGTCGCAGGTCCAATCCCAGATGTTTCTGCGACCCCTGATCTGCACTCCATCGCCACAAACGTCATGAAGAAGATTGTATACCCATATCGTAACAACACGGGCCTCACCATGTACGATGTCTGGTCCCATGAGAGTGGCGAAATAGGCGTTCTCGGCAGCGGAAGCGATTACACAGCCTTCTTGCACCGTGGTATTGCATCCATCGATATGGGAGCTGGTGGCGGTCCCGAAGACCCTGTATACCATTACCACTCCAACTATGACTCTTATCATTGGATGGCCACTTTCGGCGACCCTGGATTCCATACACACAAGGCCATTGGACAGTACCTCACGCTCTTGCTGTACCACATGGTCTCAGATCCTGTTCTGCCTCTGGAACCTATCGACTACGTTTCCGAACTCAACACTTACCTCAGCGACTTGGAGGCCGACATTAGTGCGAGCAATTACACCCTCGATCTATCGAACCTTACAGCCGCAATCTCGCAGTTTGAGGGTTCCGCAAAGGAGTTTGTCGACTTGAGAAATCAGGCGGTCGCTGCAAACGATACTGCTTTGAT
>Ga0265797_10002846_pt1 | contig 28552 bp, 19 predicted proteins | sample P2T30metagenome_FD_192433 | JGI IMG/M metagenome (GOLD analysis project Ga0265797, IMG submission 192433) | Plant litter microbial communities from East Loma Ridge, Irvine, California - P2 T30 | ecosystem: Environmental > Terrestrial > Plant litter > Unclassified | place: USA: California...
TTCTGTCGTGATGAGGAGGCTGACGAGATGAATAGCGGTCATGGCGGCCGGGCGTGATAGCACAGCGAGCATGCTGGGCTGGTGCCTGCGACGCTTCGCTTTGCACCCGGATATCTTCGCCAGTCTGCGTGAAGCAGTTCTGCGAGACTTCCCTTCCGGCCAGCCAGGCTTCGCGGAGCTGAAGTCCTGCAAACCGCTGCAGCACTTCATAAACGAAATCCTCCGCCTTCACCCAATCGTTCCCATCAACAACCGCCTCTGCGTGAAAGACACCACGCTGCCACTCGGTGGCGGAGCTGATCAGCGCTCACCCATCGCCATCCGCGCTGGGCAGTCTGTGGTGTTTAGTGTCTACGCGATGCACCGACGTACAGACCTCTGGGGCGACGACGCGCTGGAATTCAAGCCCAGCCGTTGGGAGCAGAAAATGCCAGCGTGGCAGTACCTTCCATTCATGGGTGGACCGAGAGTTTGTATAGGTCAGCAGTTCGCACTGACAGAAGCGGGATTCTTGTTGGTTAGGCTGTTGAAGGCGTTTGATGCTGTGGAACCTGTGGATGAGGTTGAGATGAGGAAGATGAACAAGGGTTTGGGACTGACCATGTGTAAGTGGACATGAATCTCTGTTGATCACCATTGTTGTACTGACGATACGTCTGCCAGGGCCTGCCGATGGAGCGAGGGTTCGCTTGCACAAGGCGGCAGCATGATCTCCGGTGTCGCCTAATGGGGGTCATGACATAGCCTTCGTTTGTGTCCAGATCGGATGTACGTTACAGGTAGACACGTGTAATCTTGCTGTCTCTTAGTATGATTCGACGAGATTGTGTTTGTGCAGGCATTGCCTTCTCAGTTCCTCACCCAGTTCTGTTTGACGCCTGTTGTATCAACACTGGTGGCTCGGTGACCACCCGGGTACCTACATTGTACTGCCAGTGTCCAATGGCCAGAGTGTATCTCGCAATGTCTATGATCGATGGCATCAGTAGTGGAATATCTCACCATGCAAAGCCAAGCATAGAGCTTTGCGGAAGAACCAACCACAATGCAAAGCTCCGACAATCATGTCAAAGAAGCATGTGTGGACTGACTTCACCATAATACCCTCGGCATCAAAGCCATCACCGCAACAGATCTGCGATGTCGAGACGAAACCTAGAATGCACGACTCGCTCAGATAGTCGACTGCAAGAGCGCCAAGACCAGTACAATACCTGCATGATAGGCGCACGAGAAGCGTGATGATACGACGCACTGCATGCTGCATGGCGGCCAAAACGTGGCAGCGCTCGAGTTGCACTGCGAGGGAGAGCGCCACCGTGCTGGGCGGGCGGACACATGGCGATCCTGCAGGCTGGATTGTAAGTAGTAACTTCTGACATACCGAAGCGATTGTACTGAAGTAGTCTTGGCGGAGTTTTTGCGGTGATGTAGCTATGTAGGCGAGCTGATCCCCGAGGATGGCGTTCGAAGCTTCAGCTGAAGTTCGTGGGATGCTGGTGAGGAGGAGATAGCAATCAGGTTTTCCATCGCGAAATGCTCGTCATGAGTGCGCAAGGATGACCTGGCATGAGGTGCATGAGAAGATGTGCGTGTATGCTTGCCGCATGGGATGTTGACAGGCGGTCGCTAGAAAGGCCCGAGCGTGCGACTGGTGGCAAGTACCGACAGTCACATCGGGATCTTCGTGTCTGATGAGGAGGCAGCGTTGTGTCCCTGCACGCAGTCATACATGAAGTGACATGCGATAGGCATGTTGTCGGCTGTTTCTGCGGAGGCGCCGTGCCTCGAGCGCCGGCGACAGGAGGCTTGCGAGAGTGCGGCGTTCTGTGTGCGCTCAAGCGGCCATCGCCCGATGCTGCTTGAGTTGTCCACGTAATCGGGATCAATGGCTGGTGGTGAGTGGGTGAGCAGCTCGCTTGGTCTCGCAACGCTGAAGACGTTACATAGCACTACTGTATACCTTACCGTGCCCTCGGTGCGCGCGGAAGATGGCGTGTGATAATCGAGGTGCGTGCAGTAATATACGTGGGGATGTTTTGGCGCGCGCGGACGAAGCGAAATGTTCTCGATGCCGATGTGGCCGATTTGGCGGATGTCCCCATCCTCCTGTACGCCAGCCTGCGTGCGACGATGCACCCTCCACTGATGGACAAGCATAGGTGGGCAGCGAGAAGGACGAGGAGAATGCCATGGCTCTGACGTATAAAGAGATTAGAGCTTCTCTCGCCGAGACATGGATGGGTGTTATAGCTGACTTGACATTTCTGCCATCACATTATCACAAGCAATTTCCATTATCTATTGCTGAATGCCTTGCTAGGGCAGGAAAGGCTATGCTCGATTGACTTTACGCCGTACAGAGTTTATCACGCGACGGCCACGTGCGTTTGCAGGTGAGGGTCGGGGTCGTACCAAACAGCAAGTGCGTGCCGAGGAAGCAAGAAGTAGTCTACCTGTACCGTGTACGGTATACCTTGCTCTTTTCTGCTACGAGCAGCTGGCGAGGGCAAGACCCGAAGACACTTCTCTTACCACACTGAGGCATTGCACCAGTTGTCAACCAATATATCCAACCTCACTGACTCCTGGCTCTTCTTCCCACACGGCTGCCTCAACCACTATAGCTGGCTCGTAGCGACATTGCACACACGGCACGTTTGTGCGCTGCCCGACGCCACCACGCGGAATCAAGCAAAACGCCCTGTCGGCCTGGGTGTCAGCTATTTTGCGACCAAACGCCCTCAGCCCGCAAGCCTCTCCCACACGCACCGGGCCTTTTCAGGAAGCCTTCAAGCCTTGTTTGTCAACGCTGATTCCCCACTGGCCGGCGCCTCTGGCCCAGCACTATCGCTTCGGCTGCACATCCCGGCCTAGTCCCTGCTGCCGAGTCCTTTGCACGCCTGGCGCGACCGCGTTCTCTCGCCTCTGGAGAGCATGCTTCGGATGCCCTATTCTTGACTCTTCATTTGGAAGGTCTTGCACGCTGCACTGCACTCTCTTTCGACGCTCTGTATAGTCGTCGTTACAACACCGCTTGCTCTCATGCCCACGCAAGCCTGCCGCTGAGAGGACTCACAGCGTCTCGCTCGCCAATCGTCAACGCGGGGTCCGTTGCCTAGTGGCTCGATCTGAGGAACGGCCGCCGCCGATCATTCCATCATGTCGTCTCAACCCAGCATCGCCAGCGCTGCGCCCAGCGTGCGCGTGCCCAAACTCGCCGTGCGAAACAGGACCGGCACCCAATCTTCCAACGGCAGTAACAATGCCTCACAGACTGGCTCTTCGCAGTCCAGCACACGTACTGCGTCGCCGCGGCGTGACCGCGGAACCAGCGACGCTTCTCAACGTTCCAAGCCCAGCAGCATGGAGACGGCCGCACGAAAGAGTGGATCGTCGCATGGCAAGCAATCACAGGCTTCACAGCAGCAGCAAGCAAAAGAAAAGAAAAAGGGAGGTGTGCTAGGATTCTTGACGCTGAAGGAGCCTTCAACAAATGCATTGGAGCTATTCGCGGCGGAACAAAAAAAGGCTGCGGCTGCGAAGGCAGGAAGAGCGACTGCAGTTGGCCTAACCAGTGCCTCTCAGCAAAAATTGCCAGAGCATGTGCCCAAGGTGAACAGCAAATGGGATGGACTGCCTGAGGATGCCCGAAAAAAGATGGAGCATCAAAGGAAAAGGTCGAACGAAACTGGATCGCTATTCACAACAAACACGCGGCAGTCTGGGCGCAGCGACAACTCTTCGTCCAGCAGTTCGACCTCTACTCGTCGACCTATCGGTTCCATGTCATCGAGACCTTCATCGATGAATTCTACCGTGCGTGCTGGGCACAAATTTACTGTCATAACGCCGCATATTGCATATGATACAACATCGGCATTTGCAGTTCACCCCGACCCATTGGGAGAGCCCTCACCAATGGAGTCTAGTAGTCAACAACAATACTTCTCACAGGTACCTTCACCAATGTCACCTCCAGTACTCAGCCCTGAATCGAACGAAGGCGCTTACTTCCACGGCGCTCGTAGCGTCCGTAGAGTCAGCGGTGCTGTACCAGCAGAGCTCGCAGGTAGAGCCATTGCGGAACTTCCAGGCGATGGACCAGCTGAACTTCCCGGCGAAGAACCCCCACAAATGGCTGGCGACGAACCCGCATACATTACCACTCCAAGCACCTCGCCACTAACACCGCCAACCGAAGATATACCAGAACATATTCCACGAGTGATGAGATCTGGAATGCGGATGGATGCCCAAGGCACCATGTGGTACAGCGACTCCGACTCCGAGGCCAACGACGGCCGCCATTCAGACTCGGAAGCACTTTCATCAAACAATCTTCCCACCCCATTCCACAAAAGACGCCCACTGGAATACATAGCAGAAAGCCCGATCGAATACCCAGACACACCAGAAGATTGGCCTCTACCAACCAGCGCCGACCGTGCCGCATACTTATCAGACGCAAGTGATACACGCGCACCTACCGCTACGTCCTCCTCAACAATACCTGCCGCGACCACACTTCCACCAACAGGTCCACTCCCACCAATACCCATCACCTCCCCTCCCGCACACCCATTCGTCCCCCCAACCTCAAGATATTCCGCCCAGAACTTCTCGGCACCACAACCGCACTACGCGGCCAGCATCGCACCAAGTGTTGCTTCAAGCGCGGCATCCACCATCGACTGGCCATTACCTCCCTCCGCACGTTTAGCAATGGGCGGCGAGAACTCCGGCCCACAGCCACGAAAAGCAGACGTGGCGCCGTGGGAGAGATTTGATGGGCGAGCGACGGGCCTAGGTGCTGCTACCGAGCGCTCATCGAATGCAGTCAGACCTACGCCCGCGGGAGCGGCGCCCAAGGTGAAGAGGTTTAGTGGACTTCTTGGGCGGAGGTGAGGAGATTTTCCATCCCGGTGTGGAACAGGCGAAGCGACAAGAACGAAGAATCATGAAACGAATGTACGGCAACTCAAAAGCAACGTGGAGAACGCGCTGGCGGATCTGCTTTTTTCTTCTTCTCTTTTCCTGGCCTTGTTGTCTGCATGGCATATATCGCAGAGCCAACCGTTGCATTCGACATTGATACCCCTCCCCAGCGCCAACTCAACGAGATGTTTGTTCTTTGCCATTTTGTCACATCGTTTTGGCGTGGCGTTCTTCGCTTTGTCTTTTCCCTTGCTTTTCTTTTTTTTCTCGCTCGTTCTAGCGGTGGAGGCAAGAGGAAGCACACAAAATATGGAACGGCAGGCCGAGCTTCACTCTGACACACAAGTTCTCTCTTTTTTTCAGCGCCCATCTATCATGACATGCATATTTATGACTATTGATTTCCCTTGAAAATGTGCGGAGGGAGGGCAGAACCGCGAGAAGTATATACGCAACTATCTATATAAAGGTGTCTATACCTTGACAACTGTATATGTATAGTTTCCTCTTATATTACACAATCTATTTCGGCCCATCACAGTCGGCAATCGTTACTTCTAACTTCGTTTTTGCCTAGCTCTTTAGACACTCTAGTCTGCCTAGACCTATTCCTTCGTGATCTTAGTAGAAGGTAGATGTCGAGGCTGAGCTATAGATCTGACACTATCGCTTCGCCTGCTTGATGATTTAAGCATCTCCTCGTCAGACTGCTCTTTGACTTACGAACATCATACCTAGGTCCCTTAAAGCTGCCGTTCACGGGATCTTATACGGCACCAGATCCGGAAGGACCCCTCATGCGGCTCACAAGGACGGCCGTCTGAACACGCACGGCTTCCGACCCCAACGAATCGGTCTTCAAGATATGCAGCAACTTACGGAATACACTTGTTGTCATGCTAAAGTGAATCCCTCCTCTCTGCTTGCATGCATGCATCGTCCTTCGTCTACACCTTCCTATACACCACCTTCCTCGCCAACCAACACCCAACCGTGCACCCCAGAACCTCCTCCCCATCCTTCCCGCGCTCGAACACCACAGTCCAATCTCCCGGCGGCGTAGAGTCCAAGCTGCGAGGGTTGCCTAGAGCCCACACGCTCTCTCCCAAATGCCGCATGAGCCAAACCGGCCCTTTGCCCAAGAACCCATCGAACGAGCCGTGCAGAACGCCGTCTGAGCCCGAGACCGTGAACATGCTGTCGGACTCCTCGCAGCGGTAACGTCCGAGCACGTTCGTGCTGGCGGAGAGAGTCGCTGCGGCGTCTGCTGGGGGCTGGATGCGCTGGGCTTTGATGATACGGTTGTCGTCTGTACGCTCGACGTGGAGGGAGTCGCTGTCAAGGCTGAGTTTGGTGCCTGGGGACTCTGCTGTGGTTTCGGAGGTGAGTTTGATTGTTGCGCCGGTGGTGCCGGGCCCGTAGTTCATGGCTAGGGTGCCTGGTTTGACTCCCTCGTTAGTCTTGATGACCAAATACAACTGCGTCTCTGGATCGAGGTAGTCGCCTTTCAGCTCCGGCGCCGCGGTGATCGACTGCGGCTTCGGATCCTCGTGGTTCAGAATTTTGTTCAGGACGTGGTCGGTGAAGAGGCTCGGCGGGGCCTCGTAATTGAGCAACACCACAACTGAGAGCCTCTCAGAAGGGATCTGCAGGCGTTCGTGGCGGAAGCCTCGAAGTGCCCCACCATGGCTGATGGCAGTCTTGCCGGCTCGCTCGGACCTGGCGAGTCCGTAGCCGTAGGTTGCGGGAGTGCCGTCTCTGAAGTGCTGCTGCTTTGAGGTGGTAGCGTACGGACTGTCCGGGTCGGACAAGCTGCGGTCGAGATACTGTTCGTAGGCGATCATGTCCTCGAGCGAAGCGGCAATGCCGGCATCGCCAGCCCATTCAATGCGGTTCGTGGCCGCGAAGTAACCGACGGTATCGTTTCCTTCGTAGCCTACAATTGGAAGTGGAAGGCCGTTTGTGTTCGGACACAGGCCTGCTGAGGACATGCCTGCGGGGATGAAGAGGCGCTCGACCAGGATCTGTGCGAGGCTCATCCCTGTGACCTCCTCTAAGATCCTACCAAGAACGTGGAAATTGACGTTTGAGTATGAGTACTCTGTCCCAGGAGCAAAGTGGAGGCTCTTCGTTCGGTCGAGAGCTTGAGGTGCGTCGTGCAGAATGGAAAACTTGTCGTCTGGCTTTGCTCCCCATAGTGTCGTCCTGCATTCAATGTCAATTTAACTTCAGGACAGCCTTTCCATAAGCACTCACATGGCCCAATAGTCCCGAATCCCAGACTGCATGTTCCCCAGGTCTTGCACCTTGAGATCCGCACCACCCTCTGCACCCTTCAAATGAGGCACCAGCTTGTGTAACTCTGCTTCCATTTGCTCCTCGGGGCTCTCCTTGCGCTCGGACATCTTTGCACTTGGCTTTTGCAGCAAAGACTGCATGGCCAAGCAAACCATCTGTTTACTAATAGAGCAGATTGGGAACACCGTCTTTGTGGTCATCGGGATCCGCAAGTCGAGATCGGCGTATCCCCAAGCCTTCTTACCCAGCACTATGCCATCTTTGACGACTGCTGCTACGCCGCCTGTACCACGGCGGAGATGTGGTAGACTGTTGAGGATGTCATTGATGTCGTTATTTGCAGATGCTGCCATGTTGGCGATATTTTCGGGTTTGGGTGATGTTTGATGAAGAGTAAGAGTGCAAAATTGTCTATATTTAATCCTGCGGTAGCAGAATCAACTGTATATAATAGAAATGTTTGTTACAACCTCGGTCAATGGAACATACATACCTTACGTCGAAGCCAGCTGTAGATTGGATTTCTCCTTCCTGATTGGGCGTTCGCTTCAGGGTCTGAAGGATTCATTCATCTTCTCGATAAGAGATAAGCGATACTGTATGATGACTTACTCACTACTCTGAATTGCAGAGCAACATCAACTACAGCACGATAAAAGACATCAACATGGATCTGAACGCATCGTTCGCATGGACCATACATATAATCAATATCAGGTAACGTACGACACCTGCAAGGAAGTCTAGGAAACCGACTGTAATGACTGACTGCATAGACCCGTTTGCAAACAAAAACATGTTGAATGACTTGCAAGCTCCATGGTCATGCTTATCCATCCTCCCCCTTGCTTGAATGCTTGGACACTCTAGCTGTAATCGGGTGTCACATCGTGACGCTTTTCGGGTCCTCCAGCATTGCCGCAGATGTTCTCGCCCCAGTCCGTTCGCCACTATCACGACCGTTAGTAGACGGAGCTATGATCGCATCTTTGCTTCTCAGACTTACATATGTCTTCTGCCAGGCCTTGATGAAAACCCATCCCGATCGATAGCTGCCACACTGCGAATCTATGATGCCGTTGAACGTGTTGATCTCCGCAGTCCCGCCATAATTGGTGTTGACGTAGTTGCAAACCGCGAGCAAAGTATCGCCAGCGCGGCAGTACCACACTCCATTGCCATAGCCACCATTTGCCTGTGTACGGTCGAGGAAGTTGTCCATGCAATGCTGAACGGTCGCATAGTCGTGGGCATTCAGATCATAGCCAGTGCAAGAAGAAGGGCAACCTTCATCGCAATCGAAAGAGCTCGTCGGCAGGTCACGTTGCTCGACACTGGACATCGCTACGACTTCGCGTGTAAAAAGATATCCTGTGTCGTCTGCGCGAGTGGTCACGGCGTTGCCGGCATCATCGAAGCTGACGAAGAATGCGCCATCGGGCATGTCGCTCGGTGGAGTATAGCCATTTGTTGGAATGGCAGCGGCTACAGCAGCCAATGCAAAGAAGAATCCAATGAGAGCTTTCATATCAGCTGGCGAAAGGCACAAAGATGGCTACCAAAAAGACTATGAACACGGCTTTCGTTGCCACTTAAATAAGCGACACAGCGTACCTCTGGCGACGTTGCTGTCTGCATCATATCTTGATATGGATGGAGGGTTTGCCTCGTTCCACCTTTTCTCTGCCTCGTCGCGTGTGACTGTGTGAAACCCCAACTCTACACTAACCATACGACTGGTGTTAATTTGCTCAGGTTGGGATGTGGCTGGTTGTACAGACCTGTGCATTCTGTCAGCCCATAACATGCCAGTACGAAGCGATCCACTCGTAACGTGTTGTCCAGCGTGGAGTGATGTCTGCAGGTCCAACGAGAGCAGCCAGTCAGCATGGACTTCCTTGTGAGGGCTGCTGCTGATAAAAGTTCATTAGCATCACTGTAATACTTTGAGGGAATGATTGGTTTCGGTATGCTTCGATCACGCTTCTCAAGAACTAGCGAAGGAATGTGCGAGCTTTGAAGTCGTGCAGCTGACATCTTGTGGGCCGTTGTTGCTTTCAGTTGTTGAGCAAGAATAACTCCACCGCAGCAAGTGCTGAGACGATGAACCCGCTGTGGAAGTTTCAAATGGTCCATATATACAGTCGTCGTCTCTTCTTCGCTAAATGTCGACAAGCTTCGCCAGAGCTTGATACATTTAAGCTTTCAGCTTCGCTCAGCCGCACCGATCCTCCGGTGGTACTTTGATGTTTCCAACAGGATGATAGCCGTGCGGCTGGGATCAAGTCAAGGCATCTTGCGAAAGCAGGGAGTATGATCATCCAAAGCATAATGTGAAAGTTCAGCTCGATGTCACTGTCGCACCATATTGTTCCATCGCTCACCTCTGATACTTAACATGCTCTAAAGGACTTCAAGAACCATGTCCACGATTCACATCTTTCCACGCATATCAGCCATGAGCCGCATGCGGACCTTCACTGCGTGCACCATCGTAGCAAGCTTGTCTCTCATCATTCCTGCATTCTGCACATCTTTCTTGAACCATACTCTCCTTCTAGGTAGCATTGAGGACCCAGGCTGGTATGAAGACAATGTGCCTTTTGTAGATCTGCCCGACCAGCAAATCCAAGACGTCTACTACTATCGATTGCAGAGCTACAAAGAGCATATTTTCTACACCAGCACCGAACATGGCTATATCTCTACAGAGTTCCTGCTTCCTGTAGGCTACGGTGGACCGTACGGGGGCATTGTTGCTGCAGCTGGTCACCATATAACCGAAGGTCGCTGGCTGCGCGATGTCAGATATGGACAAGACTTGGTCAAATATGTAAGCCGCAAACTACTGCTATTGTGGCTTGATGAGCGTGGGAGTTTCGCATACTAACAGAAATCAGTGGCTAGCAGGACCAGGGCAATCCGCCAAAGCAGCGACGTACGATCTGAACCCAGACACAACTGACTGGGTGCACCAGTACAGCTTCTGGGCAGCCACTTCGGTCTGGAAGCAGTACCTGGTCACTGGTGATTTGGACTTTGCCGTGGGCCAACTGGACAATCTTGTGCAGTACTATGCCGGATATGACAATCACTTCAACGAGACGTTGAATCTGTATTGGCAAGCACCGGTCTGGGATGCCTCCGAGTACACTGCAGCATCGTATGAGACTGATCCAGCGGATCCGTATCACGGAGGCTACGGATACCGTCCCACGATTAACAGCTATCAGTTCGGCGACGCAACCGCCATTTCATCTTTGGCTGCACTTGCCGGAAACGCGAATCTCGCGCAAGAGTACGAAAGTAGATCGAAAGCCATCGAGAATGCAACACAAGCTTTGCTATGGAACAACAATGATCACTTCTTCAAGCACCGTGCCAGGGACAACAACACAAATGGTAGCTTACTAGACACTCGCGAGATCATGGGATATCTTCCTTGGATGTTCAACATGAGTCTCGAGCCCGACCATGCAGAGGCTTTCGCACAGTTGATGAACGCATCAGGCTTCGCATCTACTTACGGACCGACGACCACTGAGAAACGCTCACCATGGTACATGCATGATGCCGCAGAGGGCTGCTGTCGCTGGACGGGGCCTGCTTGGCCTTTCGCAACCTCGCAAACGCTCACGGCGGTGGAGAACCTACTCCATGACTATCCTGCACAGTCCTACATCACCTCGTTTGACTACTTCACCCTGATCTCGCAATACTCTGCAATGCATTCGAAAAACGGACAGCCGTACCTTGCAGAGGCTCACTGGCCAGACAAAGACGCTTGGATCTATGACACGGAGGGTCACAGCGAGGACTACAATCACTCGACGTTCGTTGACAACATTCTCACTGGTCTTCTTGGTCTCCGTCCTCGGCCCGGTCGCAGTTTGGTCGTCAATCCACTCGTTCCAACATCGTGGTCTTACTTTGGCTTAGAGAACGTGCCATATCATGGCCATAACGTGAAGATTTTATGGGATCAGGATGGTACACACTACGGTCAAGGAAGCGGTCTGCAGATCTGGGTCAATGATGTCTTGGCCGAGTCTCGGGCTGACCTGGGACCTCTGACAGTGACATTGAAATCTGACAGACCAAAGACACCTCAATCGAAGATCAACATCGCTGTCAACTTACTCAAAGACAGCGCAGGAACACAGCCCACAGCATCTTTCACTTCAGCCTTTGGCGGAGACGATGTATGGCATGCGATCGATGGCACTATCTTCCGCGTCGGAATTCCCGAAAATACAAGATGGACAACGTACGCAAGCACAAACAAGACGGACTGGTACGCCATCACTTTCCCGCCGCAGACGATGACGCAAGTTGATCTCTACTTCTACGACGATGCTGGCGGCGTCCGCCTGCCTGCCAGCTTCGACCTGCAGTACTTGAACGGGACGAGCTGGTCGACTATACCATCACAGACTCTCGACGGGGAGTTGACGGCCAATGCGAAGGCCCGGATCACGTTTCCGAGCGTCACGAGCACAGCTCTTCGTGCAGTTGCACCTAACGGCAAAGATGGAGTTGGTTGGGGATTGTCGGAGTTTGAAGTCTGGGTTGACTCGACATGACAGCGAGACTTTTTGTACCTCTATATATAATCCATAGTTGACTGGATTTGGGGTCCGCCTAAGGCTTCTGCATCAGGTTTGAAGTGATGTTGAGGCCCGAGGTGAAGGAGAGTGTGGAAAAGGGCACTCATACAGCACCTACAGTGATGACAACGCTATAGCATGCTCCTTTCTTTTCTTCCGCGCCGGTTGCAACAGCGTGAATGACTTTTTCCACCACTTCACTTTCTTCTCCCCACTACTCGCAGCCTCAGCACGTAAGATCTGCTCCTGTTCCTCCTGGAGCTCAGGGTCGAGAGTTCCGAAGTCAATGCCCCAGCGCACCCGACCTTCTGCAGCAGTCCACCATCCAAGCCCGAACCTCTCATCCCAAACCCGCGACTCCTCGGCCGTCTCTACATTCTCCCTCCTGAGCCTCTCAACCGTCTCACTACCCACCAAGAGCATGAGTTGAGATGCGACGCTCCCAGGCTTGTCTTGCATAGCAACGTTGGCGTATCCGGCCACAAGGACGCTGATCAAGCAAATGGTGACTATGCTTAGCAGTACCCCCAGCACAATTGTCACGGTGTCACTTTGATAGACACGCACTCTCGGATACCGCAATGTGCCCGTAGCCGTCATGATGTCAGAAGCAGCCGATTCCAATGCAGGGTTCTTCCGGAATTGGTTCAACAGAGTGGCCATGTATGCAACGTATGTGCTCTTTGTCGCTTGCTCGAGATTGTCGATATTGAGAAGCGCATAGTCATCGCCGCTCCAAGTGTTCCGAGCATAGGATGTCAGCAATTCGTAGATATTAGACGTGCTGGCCGATTCTGAAAGTAAGGAGGGGCCACTGTCCCAGCACCTACTCTGACCTTTGCACATGCCGATCTGTGCAAAGTCTTCGACTGTGATGTTCAGGGTCCTTAGAATGGAGATGGAGCCCTCGTCGTAGCTCTGAATCGTCCACGGCAGTATCAGCGTGCTGCCATTCATGCCCGAGAGCAAGGGTCTAGTAGCAATCACGTCTACTTCAACGACGTCGGCCGTCGGCAAGCAGACTAAAGCTTGCCTAATCGGCAGTGTGATGTTGAACATGTCTGCTTTGGCGTGCATGTAAAACCCACCGCAGTCAGAATTGCTCGCGGACAATTCGCATGGCCAGCTCAAACTAATGTGCTCCGCGCCAGTGAAGTCATACTTCACTGGACGTTTGTAGAACTCTGTCTGGTTCTGGATGAAAACTTGCAGACCGTGAGAAGTCCACTCGGCATCCTTCCAGAACGTATCCCCGGCGACACCTGGCGACACTAGCTGTGACTGGTCGAGCCTCTGTCTGCAAAACGGCGTAGTGCAGCCCCAGGAAAGACGGAATCCAGACGAATCGTTGCCGGAAGCAGGAAAATTCACATTGTTCTCGAATTGATGTACGACGAGCTCGAAGTCGTCGTTGTCGAATTTGTCGCATCGGACATCCAGTGAGATCGCGGGAATGCGTACTGCCAAGCTGTCTGCGATCCCTGCATTCCGCGTAAGAGGCTCTGAGATGGATGTGATATTACTGAAGACCATATTGGAAAGTGTCCCAGGGCTCACCGTAATGCCGAAAGAAGGCTGTAACAACCAGTCCACTTCATCAGATGCAGTACTTTGTAAGCCGGTCAGTCTTTGCGAGTCGTTGAGGCTCACGAGATCTTTGAAGCCGTGCAAGATGCTTGTGTCAAGAGACACGATAGGAGACTGAACTGTGGTTCCGTTGCGAGGGGTATAAAGACCTGCGGCAGCAATCTTGACACCCGGGTAGATGAGGTTGATTAGAGCTCCGAGGAATAGACTCAGGCTGCCCGCCTTAGCAATAGCGTAGAGAGGTAACAGGATTATGGATCGGTCTCTTGCATTGAACAGCATCGTAGCTCTGCCGACTCGTTTGTTCTCATGGAGAAGCTTATACTGCATACATTGCTGGAGACCCCAAGTTGTGCTTGATATTGCGTAGCCAAGCAGTACCAGCAGTGTTGTGGGAACTAAAGACCACGCAGTCGTCACGACCTCCGAGCCGGCGGGGAACCCATGCGTTGTTCCGTCAGATCTTAGGCCAACAAGTACCCCGATGAGCGTCGCAACAAATGCTATCAGGCTGATCAGAGTGGCCCATCGCAAGCCAACAGGTGTGGAGGTTGCATCATGCTGCGGGTTGTCCGATGTGGCGTGGAGATCCTGATCAGTTGTCTCGATCTGCGACAATCCGGTTGGTGTCCGCGTAAGACGCCACAATGATGATCGACATCCCGCCAGCTTTGCAGCACTGTCCTTGACAGCTTTTTCTGTGGCTTCGGATCTGGACAGTATGACAGCCATGTTTGCTAACAGACCAGGGTCTTCAGTAAGGTTCGTTCTTGGTCGTAAGACAGTCGCAAGACACACGAGTGATATGACCAGAACCGCCAACAATGCTTGCAGAAGGTGCAGCGACCATCTCGTGATGACGACTCTAGAGCGTGGTGTAGATAACTCGCCAGTCAATTCTACACTCGCATTACTGCGAGCAAGATTGCTGATCAGCTGCGTCATCGTCGTTGATACCACCGCTGTTAGGTCGTCGATCAGCAGGCTGCTATTATCGAAATACTGCCCGACAGGCCGTAAAGAAAAGGACTGAAAAGTCTTCGTGAAGAAATCCGAATCGCATTGAGGCGTGAGCACCTCGTCAGTGATCGGCCCGTACTTTTGCTGATAGATCGGATTGTTTAGGTAAGCGACAACACCAGCAGCATTTAATCCAAGATTGGCAGGCAAAAAACGGTCCTCGAAAGCAATCTCCTCGATCTTGTGGGTGCTGGCATGGATTCTGAGACTCGCATGCCTCATTTGAAACGACGGGACGCAAAGCAGAGTTATGGCACGGAACATATCTTTGCCGGACCACCAAGTCGCTGACGTTTGCTTGCCGTACGGCTGCAGTATCGTGTACGTGAAGCGACGATCAGTGCCGTCACTGGAGCAGTTGGTCATATTCAACCATCCAAACGGTATCGCATTGACGTCCGTCTGGTTGAACGCTGACGCCAGGCTGCTATAGCTGGCCGGCCCTTCGCACCATCCGACGTTCTGCTGCAGGCTGGTATCACAGCTAGCTCTTTCGAGATCCTCCTCATTTCCCCAGAGTGCAGTAGTCCCGATGGTGAAGTCAAGCGAACCATCGTTGACATTGAAGATGTTCCTAACCTCAGAGCGAATGGCATCGCATTGTAAAACCGTGCCAATCGCGTCAGTCCTGGCGCGTATGGTGGCATTGACGTCGACGCTGTGCACACTGCTATGCTCGAATTCGAACTGCGCAAAAGCATGATCTTGCGTTGTCCATGGGGGAAGTTCACTACTGCCACGAAGGATGCTCGCTGCCTGTGCATACGCCTTGCCGCTCGTGGTGTTAGGTGGAATGGTAAGGTACTGCGTAGAGTTGATCAATGCATTGCTGAACTCGAATGGAAATGCACGCAATTGGACTCCGGGTGACACTACTGATGAGGCGGATAAATGGGTAAGGACTGCTGCTAGCGGTACAAGTAGACCACAAGCCAGACTTGTAGTGAGTCCGACGAGCATAGGCCAATGCCTCTGTCGTATCGCGGGCCAGATTGTCAGTACTTCCGGTTTGTCGAAGTAGTCCACCAGAATACTATCACTTGCGGATGTCCACTGCCTGCTCATAGCTACGAAAGGCATAACGTTTTTGAGATCGCCCACCAGACGCTTCCAGAGAAGACCCAGGATGATGAAAAGGGCCGTCGGGACGTAGCGTATCGCTTGAGCGGAGAGGTTGTCTTCCGGCGCGAGGCCTGCCCGACGTGAGACAGAAAGGTCTAATATTACAAGACCCATGCAGAGCATGGCGGTATAAGTAGCCAGCAACGCTGCTGGCCCCCATCGTAGCATGACAGGTTTCCATTCCTGTACTGCTTTGTGAGCTTCGTTGTCATCTCGCGCTATAGCATGTAACCTCTCGAGCGAGGTCGATTTTCTGAGAGTTCCATCTTGGGAATGATGTCGCGCTGTAGTATCCACTGCTCCGGTCATGATGTCCTAACAAGATGAGGACGAGGTGTATCGGTGCAAGAGCGATATTCCGACTATGCATAGTCCGTATACTTTAAGCATGAGCCCATAGACGACGAATAGCGCTTGAAATTCGGCGTTAGACCGAAATGGGGCTTGTGAGGCGTTTTACTGCATGTATTGGGCCAACATATAAACGCTCAGCCTCGTTATCGTGCGCCCGGTGGCCATAAAAAGACATCAAAGAGGTGCATGTGAAACTGTGGCTTGCAGTAGCGCAGCCCTTCAGCTTTGAAGCTGCGCATCCTACGAGGCTGCCTCGTTGTTGTCGGTTTGGATTGTGGCCATCCTCGCATTCCGACCGCAAAAGTCAGACGTTCAGATGTTTGGGTCTGTGAAGTTAAGGACTGTAGTTCGACGCGCCGGAGTTTGTTGAGAGTGCAGACTTTGATCGACACCTGCAACTCAAGAACCCAACCTTGCGGTGGGCGTGTTGATGCACCCTCCGGACCTGTACAAGCCGCACATGACGGCTCAGACAGGCACGAGATATCGCATCAGGGCTTCGTGCTCGACTCTGTTTCGCTGAGTGCTATCGTGGGAATCCTTCGACCCAGCCACAACGCCGGACGGCAGAGGCAGCACGGCTGGTATGCATTGCCTTATCCCTGGAGCTGTTCAGCCTTGTTGTCGTTTGCAAGACAGCAAGTATCAGAGAACGGCTGTGAAAGGGCACGCTCTGCGTGAACTATAGAACAAGTTAGCACCCAAACCGAAACCCTTGCTGCTGCCCCATGGAGTTTTGCAGAAGTGCAAAAGTTGAATTCCAGCTCCTTCTCAGCAGCCAAGACCTTGATCTCATGCATGCGAAGCGGTGGCTTGCAGCGTGCTTTTCATGCACATGTACTTCTTCAGCCTCGAAGCGAGTTGCTTTCCCGTCCAGCCCGCCTGTACAACCCGCCCATGCCCCCTGCTTGTGCAATTGCGGCCAGGTAGTCTAGGTGGACCTGATGCCTGTCCCACCCAAGATTGTTCTCGCCAGTCGTCTCACAAACACCTTGGCTCCAGTCTGGAGCTCACTGACTACGACAGATCTCGGGATCACGACACCACGATGGCGGTCTCCAACGGGTCGCTGACGACCTCAAGCAATCCCAACATCTTCACACCACCCTCGTCATGCTCGCGAACCAGCTTCAGAGCATGGCCATATGGCTACGATGTGATATACACGCAAACGCAATATCCTGTGGGTCACCAGGACTCTCTACGAACGTACATAGTCATGGTTGCAGACTATTTCGACAACATGGCAACGACGTCGTGCTACCCGAAGGGCTACGGGTTCGTGACTTTCACCAGCAACGGTACCCCGACAGCGACCCAAAGCGTGCTCTCCCCAGCGACTTGTCCGCACGGATACACCGACTTCAACATCCGAATCACGAGCTCGTCCACAGATACCAGCTCGGTGACGGTCGCCACCTGCTGCCCCTCGTACGTATCAGTATCACCCGAAAAGCGTTTTGCGCCGCTAACGTGTACTGAAGAGGCCAAATTCCTGCGGGAAACGTGGGATCCGTCCCAAGCACCGCAGTGCCATCTCGGAACTATGGCAGCCCCCCTATTGCGTATAATGCTTGCCAAGCAACGGCTGCCAATGTGGTCTATGTCAGCGATTCTGCAGAATCATCAGCGACATACACGGCCACAGCAGAAGGTTATGGTCCTCTGCTATTCACTCCACAGGTTACTGTTCAATGGCAGGAATCCGACCTTGCCTTGTTCGAACCGGACGCGACGACAACGATTGCTCCAGAGTCCTCGACATCAACGCCGAGTGTCGCTGTCTCAGCGTCGACAGCTTTGCCGACGTCTGGTGCAGGCGCATCGCATAGGATGAAGCTAGATAAGAGCACTAGTACTGTGATCGCGTTCGCTGCACTGCTCGTAGTAGCTACGTTGCTTTAAAGCAGACAAATAACTTAATTTACATTCTATGCTGGACATCGGTCGATTGAGCAAGTGCAAAAAAAAAAGTATAAGTTGCAAGTTGTAGGCTAATCCAATCTCGAATACCGTAGTTCTCATCGAAGCGAGGACACCGTTCCGGCAGTTCGTCGGCGCCACTCCATTTGCCTAATGTACTTGGCTACTTCTTGGACAGTAGCCTTCTTCTTTTGTAAACTTCACAGCTAAATACACAAATCATAAACTTTCTGAAGACTCTCGCCGAGCGCTGCATTTTCAAAATTGTCGGCATCGCTCTAGCCCGTACTCTTATGCCAGATGATCGTCTTAACCGCCTGTTGGGGAGAACTTCCGACGTCGATCAGTCACAAGGAGGCGCCGGGCAGAATAGAGACCACACTTACCGGCAACTCAACGGAAGCCACTCTTGCGAACGGGCGGATGCTTTTTTGCCACTTACTTCGGCCTTGTTTGAACGGAGCCTCATCAATGATAGTCACAAAAATGGGAAACCTCCAAAACGTGGAGAGGGCATTGGATCGCTTGCTAGAGCCTCTTACTCTCTACAGGCGGCAAAATATCACAATTAACGTTTCTACCTGTAGCGGATATGTACATGTCCGAGGCAATCGATATACAACAGTACAAAGCGGGGTACTCTATTCCACAATGCCTATCACACGACTTGCTAATATAGTTTCACGTGGCTGGCTGGCCCGCGAGCGCCTCTGTGTGGACTAGTCAGTCTAGACTACCACGGCACCTAGCATGTCTCGAAGGTGGCGTATCCTACTTCCTACTATAGACAACTTCCAGCTGGCCTGTCAACAATCAACCTTCGAAGCTCACGGTTACATCATGCGCTGTCAACCTTTGCACCTTGAAGTTTGCCATGTCTAGACCGTCTTTCGATGATGACGGCTCTTTACAGTCAGCCAGCCAACATTATCTCGAACACGGCACAGAAGCCACATTCAGCCCTCACATTTGTTCGCAGAACTTACCGACAAGGCAGGGCGTAGCTCCCAACATATTGTGGGTGCGAACACAACACGTATAGTATCACTGTATCCTCCCAAATGTCTCGTTTTCAGGATTCCCTACACCACTCGGCCCAGCAAGAATGCGATTCCTTCAAGCTTTCAGTGTTACTTTGCTTGCTGTGCCAGCATTGGGCGCGACCAACAAAGGCATCAATCCGCTCGTCTGCAAAGCTATCAGTGATATCGTCAAGTCGGTCACAGCGGTGAGCACAGCAACACCGTTCTGCTCTTCGTACCTAAAGATCTCGACATCGACGAGCACTGTCACCAGTGGGACTCCAGTGTAAGGCGATTACCAGAGCGTTGGACGCTCGGAAAAGCAGCTAACCCTTCTTGCAGCACAGCAACGACTACGATCACGGCTGCAACCTCGACCATTACACCTGCCGAATCCACAGTCACTTCCGAGCTATCAATGTAAGCCTCATGTCGCCAGTTGCACGATGTGTGCACAAACTTACACTCCTTTTAGTATTGCGACCGAGACGATCACAGCGCCAGCTTCAACGATTACACCCGATCCATCTACCGTCACAGGCTCGTAAGTGCTCTCATATTGATCCCCTCCAGGCCAGCTCTGACACTCTAATTGCGAACCCAGGACTCAAACTAGCACGACATGTACAACAGCACCTACACCTGTCAAGCTCAGAGCCTTCAAGCGTATCCCATCAACAACGAAAGCCACCACTACATCCAGCAAGTCCACCGCAAAAAGCAACCCCTTAACAGCCATCGTACCCGCCCTTCTATCCAGCGCGTGCAGTTGTCTAAACCTTCCCACACCTACATCAACAACCACAATCTTCACACCCACCACAGTCTCAACATCAACAAGCTTCACCACCCCCTTATACACAGCCGCAGCATCGACAACAACCCTCATCATCCCCACCACAGTCTCAACCTCAACACAAACCATCACGCCGCCCCCCTCGACCGCTCTCGCCAGCACATCCACCGTCACGCCAGTCAGCACGGTCACAAACACTTTCTCCCTCGGCGCAACATGCAGCGTCGGGAACGGCAGAGACGTAGGCTCCGCCTGTTGCGGCGCGGGCAAATGCAACGCACCATTTAACTTTAATGGTGGGAGTACAGGCACCTGTCAGACTTGCGCCACTTCAGGCAACTTCTGCGGTTCTGATAGCGATTGTTGCAACGGTCCTTGCATCGGCGCTACTAACTTCGGGGCTTCGCTGTGCCTCAATTGATGGTGAGACATTCTCCACTTCGGAACTCGTGACGTTATTCGTGCCATCAAGAAAGCCGAGACTGAGATAGACAGTTCTTCCTGGTCACGAGTGAGAGACCTTTGGCGTTCAGTTGATTTCTTGTGAAGACGCTGAGTCTTTGAACGCATTAGCAACGTTGAGAAACAAGCTAGTCTTGTTGCAGAGCGACGAGAAAGGAGCTGCGTCGGACAGGAGTGACACAGCGAATGCGCAACTCGCGAAACGAAATGCATATTCTGTACCGAACGAATTTGAGAATCGTGAAACACACAAAACCATAAATAATTGAATTGGGTAAGAGTTGAAAGAAACAGATTGCATATCAATGATCATACATCTCGCAAAAGGGGGTATTTCATCTCATCCTGCGCAGCAAAGAAACAACGAAAGAAGGTGCAGACTAGATACAAAAAACACAATGCTCTCTCACACTCTTCTCTCTTTTACAAAAAACAAACAGCAATATTATCGAAAGATCATACAAATGCAGCGATCAAAGAGATGCAACAGCCCTCGAATGAGGAGCCAATTGTTGCATCTAACAGATCCATAGTTCCCCATTCTGCTTCCCCTCAACGTCTTCTGCCACTTCTGCCACCAACCACCACCCGTTTCGTAATGCCCATGATGCTCGTGCGCGTCGTTCGTTGTCGTGGTTTTAATTACATTCTTGTTCCTTTGTTCACAACTGCGTGAACAATTCTTGTTGTAGAGCCAGCTCTGGAGCTGATCACAACCTCTTTTCTAGTAGAGTTGTATCACAACGAGTTTACAACTCGTCGTGGGTGCTCTTCTTGGTAGCCTCAGGCTCGCTGACAACAGCCTCAGAGGCCTGGACAGCAAGCTCGCTCATGCGGCTCTTGGCGCTCTCGACAGCCTCGAAAATCCTGTTGCCGGCGCTCTCCATGGCGCCGTGCTCTTCTTCGCCGTAGATGGCGCTGCTGACTGCCGAGCGAGCAGCTTCGACTTGCTCGACGACAGCGGAAGTAGCGGCTGCGACGGGACCGGGAGTAGTGCCGTAGAGGGCTTCGGAGATGGCGCGCGAGGCCGATTCAGCAGCGAAGCTCATTGAGCTTTGGGCGGCCTCGGCGTAGCCGGTCTCGTGGCCGTAGACGGCGCCGCTGGCGGAAGAGTAGGCGGAGTCGGCGGCTGATGAAGCTTGCTCGTATGCGCCTGTAATGTTGTTAGCTTGGCTTGGTACAAATCGTCATGGTACCACTCACCCTTACTGGAACCGTATACCTGTGCGCTGGCGGCATCAAGCGCACTCTCGATTTGCTCCTGGACAGACTCCAAGACGGCCTCAATGGTTGGTGGCGGGGTGAAGACGCTGGTCACAACCGAAGAAGCGCTCTCGTAGACCTCCTCGGCGTAGCTGGAAGCGGCAGACGCCAAGTGCGGTGCACCAGTGTAGTATGCAGATTGCAGGCGAGCCATGACCGACTCGGTGAACTCAGGCTCGCGCTCACTGATGAGCTCGGAGAAGAGCGATTGCACAGCCTCGTACTGGTAGATGGCACCATCGGTGGCCTGGGCGTAGACAGAGGTGGCGGTGCTGTAGACAGCATCGGTAAAGGGAGGCGGCTGGCCGTAAACTTGGTCGCTGGCGAGGGCGATGAGCGAAAGCCAGTTCTCCTCAGCGCGAGACGACACAGACTGAATGAACGGAGTCTCGGTGCCATAGATGGCAGTGCTGACAGCAGATGCGGCTTGGTCATAGGCCGCAGGAGTAGTGCCATAGATGGCGTCATGTGCGTAGGACGAGGCATACTCGATCTGCGAAGAAGCAGCTGCGAGAGCGGCTTCGTACTGGGACTGTGCCTCGTTCATTACAGACTGCACAGGCGACTCCGAAGTAGCACCAGCAGCAGACTTAGCCTTGTTGGTGAAGTCCTCAAGGTTCACACTGGCAGCAGCGACTGCAGAGCTGTAGGAAGCGGAAGCAGCATCGATGTAGGATTGATACGCAGGCTTCTTGTATGAGTCGGTGGCAGCGGCGAGTTGGCTGGAGGCGGCAGAAAAGACGACATCGTACTCAGAGGCGATGGAGTCGAGGACGGATTGAGCGGGAGACTTAGAGGTGACACCAGCGGCAGAGGTAGCAGAAGCGTACAGTTCCTGCATCTGCGAGCTGGCAGCGATCACAGCAGCGTCGTATGTGCTCTGAGCAGCGGCAACGTATGCCTGCCAGCCAGTAGTCGGGGTAGCACCAACAGCACTGCTTGCTGCGCCAACGAATGAAGAATATTGGTCGTGAGCATAGCCAATACCCTGGTAGTAAGCCTGCTGAGCACTGGCGAGGTATGCCTGGCTAGCAGGAGTAGGCTCTGCGCCGACAGCAATCTTGGCACTCTGGTATTGACCGGAGGCTACAGATAGACCTTCAGATAGACGAGAGGCAGCGATGGCGCTAATGCTTGCGTAAGCATCCTCAACCTTCTCGAAGACGGGAGCAACAGTAGGAAGCGATTCTGCGACAGAGCCATACCTCTCACTGGCGGCAGAGATAGCGTCGGAGTAGGCAGACTTAGCAGACTGGAACATCTCCCTGTGGACAGGCTTAGCGGTACCACCCATCTGCTCGTAGATGCGAGACTTGGCAGCATCGTAGTGAGACTGTGCCTGGGCACTGGCCTCCTGGTATCTGGAAGCGGCGGCAATAGCTACACTCTCGGAAGTCTGGGCAGCCTGCGCAGCGATGACTGCAGCGGCAGAGCTTGCTGAAGAGGCATAACCGACGGGCGAAGGAGTGCCGTAGATAGCCTGAGAGGCAGCGGCAACAGCAGCAAGGTACTGTTCCTTGACAGCAGCAGTTCCTTCGGGCTCAGCGCCGTAAAGAATGCTGCTTGCAGCGCTCATGGCACTTTCATACTGCTCGCTGGCAACGGAGCTGACGCTCTCAACGTTTCCTTGAGTGGAGGTGGCAGGCTTGATCGCGTCTTCAATGGCTTGTGTGAGGCGTGCACCCTGGTCAAGTGCGTTATCGACCATCTCCTGAATGCGCTCGCTGTAGCTTCCGGTGGAGTCGACATCGTCGTCAAACTCCTCGTCCATGACAGGACCGCTGGAAGAAGGGACAGCCTGTGCCATAGCACCGCCCCAGACCTTCTTGGAGACGGTCTCAGACGCAGCGGAGGCGGCAGATGAAACGGTCGAGCTAGCATCATCAACAATGTCAGACGCGTAGTCAGAAGCCTCGGAAGCGACAGAAGAAGCGCTGGAAGCACCTTCGCTCGCAGCAGAGGAAGCACTGCTGCCGGCAGCGTCCTTGGAGGAGCGGCCAGCGGCAAGAATGCTCGCAGCCTTAGGTCCAAGACTGCCAGACGGCTCACCGTAAATTTGAGAAGAGGCCGATGAAGCAGCGTCAGTCAGCGAGTCAGTGAGAGATGATTCAGTGCCGATGACAGCAGAGCTGGCGACGGAAGAGGCACTAGAGACAGACTCGGCCGCCTTGCTGGTGACGCTCTCCACAGCAGGCTGCTCGCTGCCAATGATGGCCTCGGAAGCCTTGCTTGCGGCACTCTCAACAGAGCCAGTGGAAGAACCAACAACTGCCTCAGAAGCGCTGGAAGCAACATCAGAAGCCTTGTCGGCAGCGGCAGCAGTGGCAGACTTGACAGTATCCTGAAGAGACGAGCTACCAAGGGCAGCCTCAGAGGCGGCCTGTGCGGCAGCGGCGATGCTCTGCTCGATCTTACGCTGAGCACGCTTTGAGACTGCCGGGGTGGTCTTGGTGTCGAAGTTGTCGCTTGAGTCTTCGGCGGCGATTTTCCACTTGCCAACATCCTTGAGTCTGGCAAGTTCTTTGGCAGCCTGCTCAGCGATGCTCATACCCTGCTGCTCCACACTCTGAGCTGCGTCCTTGGAAGAGGCAATACTGTCGTGCTTGACGGCAACCTGCTCGACACCCTTGCGCCAGGCTTTGGTTGCCTTCTTCAGGTCGTTGTACTTGGACCAGTCCTTGTGAGCAAGGCCGCTGTCAGAGTACTTGCGACCAATTTCTGTAAGGCGCAATTCACGGATGCCGTCAACAGTCTCAAGAGTCGACTCGAGAGCCTTGTTAATGAGGTCAGTGGTCTCGGTGGTGTAAGCCTGGTGCCACTCTCTGATTGCCTGCGCGCGAGCCTTGACGTTCTGACCAGCAGAGCGGATGGCAGTAGCAAGAGCGATCTGAGCCTCCTCGATATCATCGTCGGTAGGCTCTTCGGGAATGCCACCAACGATCGCGAGGATGCGAGCTTTGGAGCTGTTGATGACACCTTCCACGGTGTCCTCAAGCTGAACGACGAGTGATTTGCCGACGCCCTCGACCTGTCGCTTTTGCTGGTGGCTGGTGATCTCATCGACGCGTTCCTTGAGGTGCTCGGTACCCTCATCGACTGCCTTAGCGCACACTTGTTCCCAGCTCTTGAGATCCTTCAGGAAGTTTTCGCGAGGGTCGACGGAGGCGGAGGGTTCGGCGGCAACGCTGCTGGCAGAGGAAGGTCCCTTTGCGGCTTCGGAGGCGGCAGATGAGACACTTGAGGCGGAGGAGACTGCTGTAGAGGACGCATCAACAATGCTTGAAGACTTCTCCATGCTCTTGACCTCGGCCTCGACCTTCTTCTCATCACGGTAGCGACCAAGACGCTCGGTAATGCGCATAAGCTGAGGCTCAACGTTCTCGCCGTACAGCACGCGGATCTTGGGCCAGATCTGGCGGACCCAGAATGACCAAGCTGCGCTGCTGGCATACTGTGCCTGAGGCAGAGCAGTGTCGACAGCGAACTGGCGACCCTGAGTGAAGAGCTTCTGGGTGTAGGGTGCAGTCCTGCGGTATACGGGCTGAAGCTCGAGCTCCCAGATGTCGGAGGCGGAGGTTTTCAAGGATTGGTAGTGAGGGTTGACAGAGTCGTATGCCTTGTTTACATACGGACCCAGCACTGCCTCGTACTGCTTTCCCGCATGGTGCCTGGCTACGTCGAGCTGTGGCTTGACAGTCTTGCCCCACTGTTCATAGCCAAGCTTTTGTGCCTGAGCGACGTGAGGAGCAGCGTGCTGCTGGTACAGAGCGTGGCCCGGAGTGTAGACCTGAGCGTTGAAGCGGTCGAAGTACGGCTGAGCCTGCTTAACGTAAGGAGCGAGATGTTGGTCGTAGTAAGGCTGGGCGTAGGGTGTAATGTAGTCTCTGGCCTGCAGATAGGCATTGCACACCTTAGGTGAGGATGCATAGAGGTCGTCCTGCGAGGACGGGCACCTGAAGAGCACTGTGATCAGACTGTACCAAATCAGCAGCTTGGCGCCCTTGTCGACGAGCCATCCAGAATAGGAGCGTCTGTGGTGTCTCCTGCGAGACGAACGCGTCGACTTGGAGGTGGTGGTGGTGGTGGTGGTGTTGGCGGATGTATGTGAGGCGGCCGGAGGGGCAATACTGCCGTTCTGTTGGGCCGCCGTGGGCGATTTGGCGGTGCCGTTGGCCTTTTTCGCCATTCTCGCAGATGTGTTTGCGGGTGATGATGGTTTGCAAGGGGAAGAAAGACGGTAATAGTGTTGATTCTCACTTGCACTGATTAGCTCCGGGGAAGCTGGGAGAGCTCTGTGCTTCCTGGCGTTGGCGTTGAAGCCGTCAGAGGCGCGAGGCGGGAAACAAGGGAAGGCAAGAGCAAAGCTTCACCGCAGTGTCGCGTGGCCGATGCGTGACTTCCTTAGCTTTGAGAGAAGTGGTGATAATAACTCGAATGGAGGTATAGCTCAAGTGAAATTATAATACAGCGTCTATATTATCAACTTCACAATCAATATTCACATGTGCGCAGTCCCTCCTAGCTGTGCCGTTATCTCTCTGCCGTCACCAGGCTTGTCGCCAGCCAACTTTAAGTCGATAATCACGTCACTCTCACATGCTCGTGGGAGGGCTCGAGCTTGAACAGTCTGACGTTTCTTGTTTGAACGACCTAGAATCTGTGCCATAAGTTTACGTGCATCATCTCGATTGGATGGCAGTGTTTCGTGCTTGGTGCACATCACCCTTGCGTATCAGCCATGAAACGCATGACCGTGAGACTGAGAGTGTCTTCAAGGACCATGGTGTGGAGAACTGCTGTAGGCATCTCCTAGATGGTGGTATCGTAAATAGATGTACAATCAAGGACAACCTACAGCTACATGTAATAACATCAGATAAAGAAGTACGTGGATTTGAGAACCGAAGCACACATGCCTCAGGCTGTCCAGGACATATCAGGGTCGCGGCACATGTGAATCTGGCTTGTAGCGATCGGCCTTCACTTCCGCCTCAGCGTGTGATCCGATACAGCTGGACATATTGTTCATTCATACACCGCCGATCTCTGTTACTTGCCCGACGAGCCGCATCTCTTTGTTCCTGGATTGTGTCATTGTATACATATTCGGCATTCATACCCTAACGCCTTCTCACCACCTATACCTCTTCCCGACTCACTCTTGCGACATCGACTCGCTCCCCCGCTATCGCCGGCCATCTAGCAATTGTTGCTCCTCTGCGCATCCCACCTCACCACGCAACTGCCTCACTAAGCTTGCTGCCAACAATCGGTAGCAGCTGCCCTCCGATGATCTGCTAGATCCACACATATCGCCGCTCAGGCTCACGACCTCCAGCAACACCATAATATACCATCCAGCATGGACGACTATGCCGGCATGGACGACTACCAACCATTCTTTAATGGTGTATCGCCTCCAGACCACGACTCGAACCAGCATGTCACATTCGAAGATCTCTCACGGAAAGATACCGCCACCTCCAAGGCCATCAGCGAGCCGGGATCTGTAGATAGTCCCACCTGCCGCATATGCCGCAGCGAGGGAACACCAGACGAACCTCTGTTCCACCCATGCAAATGCAGCGGCAGCATTCAATATGTCCACCAGGAATGTCTGATGGAATGGCTGTCGCATTCACAAAAGAAGCACTGCGAGCTTTGCAAGACGCCTTTCCGCTTCACAAAGCTCTACGATGCCGACATGCCGGCGCAGCTGCCTTGGGACGTCTTTATCAAGAGAGCGCTCATACACATTGCGCAAGGCATTTCGAGCACGGCAAGAGGAATACTCGTGGGAATTGTATGGCTGGTGATACTGCCCTTTTTCATTCGTTATGCATGGCGGTGGATGTTCTGGGCAGCCGACGCAGGCTGGGCAAGAGAGCTATACCTGCAAAATATCAAGCGGCTCGGCAGCGATGGTCTTGCAGCATTGTGGGCAGAGAATAGTTCGCTGGCGCAAGCGGGAGACATTGGACTCCAAAGCGGACAACCGGGTTCTACGAACGAAGTCGCATACAACGCCTACAAGGACTTTATGAGCAGCCTTGGTTTTGACTGGATGAGCCCCAACTCGACCAATGCAACTGCCCCTACCCAGACTTCTCAATGGCCGCAAGCCGATACCTCGATTTTCTCGTCCTGGACCTACCTCTCAGAGCTTACACCTAATAGTAAACTGAACCGTGTCCTCCTCGACATCTTTGAAGGTCAGCTCATAACTTGCGTTGTCATCATTGGCTTCATCTTGATCTTCCTAATCCGCGAATGGGTTGTGCAACAGCAGCCTCTGGTGAACCTTGAACAATTAAACAATGTACAACAACAGCTCCGCGAGGCGGCAGATCGTGTACAGGAAGAGAACGAACGCTTCAGAAGACAACAGGAACTACTCGACCAAGCACGCAGACGATTGCTCGAGCTTCAACGCGAGACCGAGGACGCTCAGCGACAGACTGCCGATACCCTTGAAGATGAGAGACCGGAATTCATAGGCTGGGAGAGACTGGAAGAAGTCATCGATGCTGCAACCGAAATGCTCAGCCAGGGTGACAGAGAAGGCTTTGAGACACAAGCTCCTATCTTCACCGAGCAAATTCGCGCAGCAGGCTATGATTCATCAATCGACCTGGTTGATTTTACCGAAAGGATAAACAACAAGCTTGCATCGTATCCAGAGGCAGAGCGGAGAGAGTGGGAGTCAATACTGGCAGCCGAGATTCGCAGGAAGAGAGAACAGGCCGGCCAGGTTGCGGAGAGAAGTTCGAGCTCAGAGGGAGAAACCCCAGAGAGTGAGAGTACAGCCGAAGAAATCGACGCAGTCGCGAGGCCGCCTATGCCCGAGAGGGACTTTTCCTCGCGTGCTACACAGATTCAGCGTTTGTTGGAAGAAGCCGATGGCATTTTTGGTCAAGTACATGACGATGCTGCGACCAGAGAAGACTCGTCGCCAGCTCAACCAGAACTCCCAGAGGCAGGCCCGAGTACTGCCCGCTCCGCATCGACAGAAAGCTGGCAGAGCATCTCGCAGCCTGGCGCTTCGGGTTCCACAGAAAAGGTCAATGATTCCACCGAGCGCTCATCTGAGCCCAATTACGATGTGGAGAAAGAAGATATCCCTATTACGAACGCAGGGCCTAATGCAAAGATCAACATCA
>Ga0265797_10002847_pt1 | contig 28549 bp, 26 predicted proteins | sample P2T30metagenome_FD_192433 | JGI IMG/M metagenome (GOLD analysis project Ga0265797, IMG submission 192433) | Plant litter microbial communities from East Loma Ridge, Irvine, California - P2 T30 | ecosystem: Environmental > Terrestrial > Plant litter > Unclassified | place: USA: California...
TGCCGGGGCGCTGACGGCGCCGGTGCCTCCGCGACGACCGGGACCCACCGGGCAGGAGGCGCGTGCCCGGCCGGGCACGCGCCTCCTGCCCGCCTCAGCCCCGGTCGTCGCGGTCGCGCTGCGCGTGCGGGTCGCGGCCCGTGACCGGGTACGGCCCGGTGAGCCCCTCGCGCAGCTGCGCGGCGGCGAGGATGCGGTCGCGCTGCAGGTGCCAGCCGAGCAGCAGCAGCGGCACGATGACGACGAGCGACAGCACCGTGATCGAGCCGATCGGCCAGTCGATCGCCATGAGCACGAGCACGGCGAGGAGGAACGCCAGCGTCAGGTAGCTCGTCACGGGGGCGCCGGGCAGCCGGAACGACGGCTCGACCGCCTTGCCCTCCTTCGCCCAGCGGCGGAGCCGCAGCTGGCACAGGATGATCGTGCCCCAGGCGGTGAGGATCCCCAGCGACGCGATGTTGAGGACGATCTCGAAGGCGGTGCTCGCGCCGACGACCGCGTTGAGCCCGACGCCCAGGAGGGTGATGCCGGCGGTGAGGAGGATCCCGCCGTAGGGCACGCCGCCCTTCGACATGACGGTCGTGAACCTCGGGGCCGAGCCGTTCATGCCCATCGAGTGCAGCACGCGCCCGGTCGAGTAGAGGCCCGCGTTGAGGCTGGAGAGCGCGGCCGTGACCACGACGAAGTTCATGATCGAGCCCGCGACCTCGCCGACGTCCGGGCCGCCGATGCTGCTGAAGAAGGTCACGAACGGGCTCTCGCCGGCCTGGTACGCCGTGTACGGCAGCAGGAGCGACAGCAGCACGAGCGAACCGACGTAGAAGACGGCGATGCGGACGATCACGGTGTTGATGGCGCGGGGGACGACCTTCTCGGGGTGCTGCGTCTCGCCCGAGGCGGTGCCGACGAGCTCGATGGCGGCGTAGGCGAACACGACGCCCTGCACGACGATGACGGCGGGCAGGAGGCCGTTCGGCAGCACGCCGCTCGCCGCGACGAGCGACCAGCCGGTGCGCACCGTCTCGCCGTCGTGCTCGACCGGGAACGCGGCGGCGAGCCAGACGACGCCCACGACGAGGAAGGCGACGAGCGCCGCGACCTTGATGATCGCGAACCAGAACTCGAGCTCGCCGAAGACCTTCACCGCGAGCAGGTTGACGCAGAGCACCACCGCGAGCGCGACGAGCGCGAGCAGCCAGTCGGGCGCGGCCGTGAAGGCGGACCAGTACTGCAGGTAGAGCGCCACGGCGGTGACGTCGACGATGGCGGTCATCGCCCAGTTGAGGAAGTACATCCAGCCGGCGGCGTAGGCGGCCTTCTCGCCGAAGAACTCGCGCGCGTACGACACGAACGAGCCCGACGAGGGGCGGTGCAGCACCAGCTCGCCGAGCGCCCTGAGGATGAAGAAGGCGAAGACGCCGCAGACGGCGAAGACGATCGCGAGCGCGGGGCCGGCGCTGGCGAGGCGCCCGCCGGCGCCGAGGAAGAGCCCGGTCCCGATGGCACCGCCGATGGCGATCATCTGCAGTTGGCGGGGCTTGAGGCCCTGCTCGAAGCCGGCCTGCTCGTGCGAGAAGTCCTGGGCCCCCGGGGCCCCGTCGGTCGTGCGCGTCATGCCTCATGACAGTAGACGCAGGCGGCGCCCACGCCGAATCGGGCGCGGACCCTGGGCGGAGGTCCGCGAGGTCGCGGGTCACGATGACGTCACGATCACGATCCCCGCAGGCATGGGCGACACGCCGTCACGGCCGGCCACGGACGACCGGTCTCGTGGTGCCACGGCCGAGGTAGGGCGACAGGTGTTCGCTATGGTCGTCGAGGCCCGGGAGACCGGGCCACCCGACATCAGGACGCGCCGACGGATCAGCACCAGGTCGCGTCGCCGTACGGTCCTGAGGTGCGGACGCCGTCCCCGAGGGCGGTGCCGCTCGGGGACCGTGCCGCCCGGCCAGGATCGGGTCGTGCCGCTCCGAGCACGTGCCTCGACCCGTCCGCCCGACCCCGACGCCCCGTCCGGCGCCCGGCCGGACGCACGAGCGCCCGGTCGTCGCCGTCGCGTGCCAGGAGATGCCCGTGACCACCACCCCGCCCGCCGTCCGCGCCCGGAACCTCTACAAGGTCTTCGCCCGACGGCCCCGAGAGGCCGTCGACCGGCTCAGGGCCGGTGCCGACCGGAGCGACGTCCCCGGCACGGCCGCGGTCGTCGACGCGTCGTTCGACGTCCAGCCGGGGGAGATCTTCGTCGTGATGGGCCTCTCCGGCTCGGGCAAGTCGACCCTCATCCGCATGCTCAACGGCCTGCTCGAGCCCACCTCGGGTGCCGTCGAGATCGCCGGCGAGGCGATCTCGGACGTGCCGTCGGCGAGGCTGCGCGACGTGCGTCGTCGCAAGGTCTCCATGGTCTTCCAGCACTTCGCCCTCCTTCCGCACCGGACCGTGCTCGACAACGTCGCCTACGGCCTCGAGGTCCAGGGCGTCGGGAAGGCGGCGCGACTGGCCCGTGCGCGCGACGTCACCGAGCTCGTCGGGCTGGGCGGCTGGGAGGAGAAGCTGCCGAGGGAGCTGTCCGGCGGGATGCAGCAACGGGTGGGGCTCGCCCGGGCCCTGGCCGCGGAGACGGACATCCTGCTCATGGACGAGGCCTTCAGCGCCCTCGACCCGCTCATCCGCCGCGAGATGCAGGAACAGCTCGTGGAGCTGCAGGCGAAGCTCGGCAAGACCATCGTCTTCATCACGCACGACCTCAACGAGGCCATGTTCCTCGGTGACCGCATCGCCGTCATGCGCGACGGGCGCATCGTGCAGACGGGGACGCCCGAGGAGATCCTCACGGACCCCGCCAACGACTACGTCGCACAGTTCGTCCAGGACGTCGACCGTGCCCGCGTCCTCACGGCCGCGAGCGTCATGGAGCCGGCCCGTGCCGCCGTCCCGCTCACGGTCGGTCCCCGTGGCGCGCTCCGCGTGCTCCGCGATCTTCAGGCCGGTGCGCTGTTCGTGCTCGGGCGGGAGCGGAAGCTGCTCGGCTGGGTGCGCGACGGCCACGTCCTGCGCCAGGTGAAGGCCGGTGACACCGACCTCGCCGCAGTCGTGAACGAGGCGTACGCGAGCGTCGGGCCGGACGCCGCGCTCGTGGACCTGTTCGAGCTCGCCGTGGAGAGCCCCCTGCCGATCGCCGTCGTCGACGACGAGGGCCGGCTCCTCGGCGTGATCCCTCGGGTCACCCTGCTGGCCGCGCTGGGCAACGTCGACACGACCACCTCGCCGGTGCCGGTGCTCGAACCGGCCACCCGCATCCCGGAGGGCGAGCTCGACGCGACGCTCGCCACGGACGACGACCCGCAGACCGGTCCCACCGACGGCCCCCAGGGAGGCGCACGATGAACGAGTTCCTCCGCATCCCCTTCGGGTCCTGGGTCGACGGTGGCGTCGACTGGCTGACCACGCACCTGGGCCCGGTCTTCGACCTCGTCAAGGTCGTCCTGGCCTTCTGCTACTCCTGGCTCGACTTCCTCCTGTCGGCGCCGCCCTTCTGGGTCGTGGTGCTCGTCGTGGCGGTCCTCGCGTTCCTCGCCCGCGGCTGGGCCTTCGCGCTCGGTGCCGCGGCCGGGCTCCTCTTCGTCGGCACGCTGAACCAGTGGGACAACGCCATGAGCACCCTGGCGCTCGTGCTCGTCGCGAGCGTCCTGGCGATCGTCCTCAGCATCCCCCTCGGCGTGCTCGCCGCGAAGTCGCGCATCGCCAGCGCGATCATCCGGCCGGTCCTCGACCTCATGCAGACCACGCCGGCCTTCGTGTACCTGATCCCCGCGCTCCTGTTCTTCCGCCTCGGCGTCGTGCCCGGCATCGTGGCGACGATCGTCTTCGCGACCGCGCCGGGCGTCCGACTCACCGAGCTGGGCATCCGCGGCGTCGACAGCGAGGTCGTCGAGGCCGGCCAGGCCTTCGGGGCGTCGCCGTGGCGCATCCTGCGACAGATCCAGCTGCCCCTCGCGAAGGCCAGCATCCTGGCCGGCGTCAACCAGGTGATCATGCTGTCGCTGTCCATGGTGGTCATCGCGGGCCTCGTGGGCGCCGGCGGGCTCGGCGGCGAGATCATCGCGAGCGTCAACCGCCTCGACGTGGCCCTGGGTGCCGAGGCCGGCATCTCCGTCGTCATCCTGGCCGTCGTCCTCGACCGGCTCACGGCCTCGTTGGCCGTCGACCGCTCGGCACGACGACGGGCCCGGACCGCCGCGCGGGCCGGCGCCTGACCCGGCCCCCCTGATCCCGGGGCGACCTCGTCGCCCCGCCCCTCCCGGCACCACACGCCTCACCGAAAGGAACACATGAAGAAGCGCACGTTCATCGCCTCCCTGGCCCTCGGGGCCTCCGCCGCCCTCGGCCTCGTCGCCTGCTCGCCCCCCGGCGGCTCGTCCGGCTCGGGCGAGGCGCTCGACAACGGCGACCGCGACACCCTGGAGCTCGCCGTCTTCAACGGCTGGGACGAGGGCATCGCCGCCTCCTGGCTCTGGAAGGAGATCCTCGAGGACGAGGGCTACACCGTCAACATGCGCATGGCGGACGTCGCGCCCGTCTACGTGGGCCTGAGCGGCGGCGACTACGACGTCGTGCTCGACACCTGGCTGCCCACGACCCACGCGGAGTACGTCGACGAGTACGGCGACGACCTCACCGACCTCGGCGCCTGGAACGAGGACGCCAAGCTCGCGGTGGCGGTCAACGAGGACGCCCCGATCGACTCGCTCGACGAGCTCGCCGACAACGCCGACCTCTTCGGCGGTCGCATCGTGGGCATCGAGCCCGGAGCCGGCCTGACCTCCGCCGTGCAGGACGAGACGATCCCGACCTACGGGCTCGACGCCCTGCCGCTGCAGACGTCGTCGACCGCGGCGATGCTCACCGAGCTCAAGGCCGCCACGGACGCCGGCGAGGACATCGCCGTGACGCTGTGGAGCCCGCACTGGGCCTACGACGCGTTCCCGATCAAGGACCTGGCCGACCCCGAGGGCACCCTGGGCGACGCCGAGGGGATCCACTCCTTCGGCGGGGCGACCTTCACCGAGGACTTCCCCGACCTGACCGAGCGCCTGCAGGACTTCACGATGGACACCGAGACCCTGTCGTCCCTCGAGAACGCCATGTTCAACTCCGCGGACGTCGACGGGGACGACTACAGCGAGGTCGTCCGTGCCTGGATGGACGAGAACGAGGACTACGTCGACGGCCTCAGGAGCTGACGGAGCACGTCCCTCGACGCCCTGCCCGAGCACCGCGCGCTCGGGCAGGGCGTCCCTGCGTCCGGCCCCGGGCCTCGTCGACCCCTCCTCCACAGCGTCTCCAGGGTGCACGTGCAGTCCACCGTCAGGCAGGGCCCCGGGCAGCACGCGTACGGTCGACCCCGGCGCCGCTGCTGCGGTGCTCCCGGCACCACCGCAACGCTCTCGCGACCACCGTCGCGACCACGAAAGGCACCACCCGTGATCACCGCCCTCGAACCCCTCCGCCGCAGCGCCCGCGTCGTCACGAAGGTCGTCTCCGCCGACCTCGTCCGCGTGTCGACGCCGGACCGGGTCCTGGGCCACGTGCGGACCGAGCCGGGCGGCTTCACGGCGCTCCGCGGCGCCGACGTGCGGGGGGCCGACGTCCTCGGCCGGTACCCGTCCCAGGGCATGGCCCTCGAGGCGCTGCGCCAGCGACGCCGCTGAGCCCGCCCCGCCCCGCCCCGCGCGGCTGGCCGGCCGCACCTCGCACGCGTGTCGGACGCGCATCGTGCACCTGGGCATCACCTTCCCGTCCCCGCCCCGGTGCCACCGTCCGGCACCGCGCCGTGCAGGCTGGAGGGATGCCCTGGATCCAACTCGTCATCTCCCTCGTCGCGGCCGTCGCCCTCGCCTTCGTCGTCTCGGCGGTGGTCGGCCTCGTGGTCGGCGTCGTCGCGAAGCGCAAGGCCTGGGCCGAAGCGCTCGTGCAGCGCATGCGTCGCCCCTTCCGCGCGACGCTCCTCGTCGTGCTGCTCGTCGTCGCCCTCACCACGAGCTCAGACGCGCTCTGGCCCGACGGCTGGCCGGCACAGGGCGTCGTGCAGCAGCTCTTCCGCTGCGTGACGATCGCCGTCCTCGCGTGGCTCGTCGGCGCCCTCCTGCTGTTCTTCGAGGACCTCGGCCTGTCCCGCTGGCGGACGGACGTCGCCGACAACCGGGTCGCGCGACGCGTCCGCACGCAGGTGCTCATCCTGCGCCGCCTCACCGTGGCGGTCGTGGTGATCCTCGGCGCCGGAGCGATCCTCCTGGGCTTCCCGGGGGTCGAGGCGCTGGGCGCGAGCGTGCTCGCGAGCGCCGGGCTCGTCTCGGTCGTCGCCGGCCTGGCGGCGCAGTCGACGCTGTCGAACGTGTTCGCGGGGATCCAGCTCGCCTTCAGCGACGCCATCCGCGTGGACGACGTCGTCGTGGTCGAGGGCCAGTGGGGCCTCATCGAGGAGATCACGCTCACCTACGTGGTCGTGCACGTCTGGGACGACCGTCGCCTCCTGCTGCCGTCGACCTACTTCACGACCACGCCGTTCGAGAACTGGACCCGCCGCTCGAGCGAGCTGCTCGGCGCGGTGGAGCTCGACGTCGACTGGCAGGTGTCGCCGAGCGAGATGCGCGGCGAGCTCGACCGCATCCTCGCCACCACCGACCTCTGGGACGGCCGCACCAAGGTGCTGCAGGTCACCGACGCGACGAACGGCTTCGTGCGGGTGCGCGCGCTCGTCACCGCCAAGGACTCCGCGGCCCTCTTCGACCTCCGGTGCCTCGTGCGCGAGGACCTCGTCACCTGGCTGCACGAGCGCGGCCAGGCCGGCATCCCCCGCACGCGCGTCGACATGGTCGCGCCGGAGGCCCCGGTGCAGCGCCGCCGCACGGCCCCGTCGACGTCGGGGCAGTCGGGCCTGTTCTCGGGCGACTACGCCGACTCCGAGCGGACGCAGGCCTTCACGCAGGCACTGCCGATCCAGCGCCTCGACGCGGCCCACGACGGCGAGCACGGCGACGGCGAGCTCGACGAGGCCGCCTCGCCCGACCGGCGCCCCCTGGGGGACTGACCCCGGGCGGGCTGCCCTGCCCGCAGCACGACAGGAGGCGCGCACCCGGCCGGGTGCGCGCCTCCTGTCGTCCGGCGGGGTCGCGCCGGGTCAGTCGTCGTTCGCGGCGTCGACGACGTTGCCCACGGCGATCGCCGTCGTGGCGAGCCACGCGACGGCGGTGAGCAACAGCCGCCAGTCCCGCGGGCCCGCCGTGAAGTGCTTGAGGAGGCTGAAGCCGGAGAAGGCGCTGCTGAGGATCGCGCCGTTGAAGAGGAATTTGCGCACTGTTCTGCTCCTGGTGTCTGGGGGATGCCAGGCTACCCGGGCGCGGGCACGGGGGTCCGGCCGGTCGTAGGGTGAGCTGCCCCGGTCGCCCGACCGGCCCGGAGGAGGACCCGTGCGCACTGCCGTGCTGGGAGCCGTGTTCGTCGTGCTCGGCCTCGTCGCCGCGGTCACCGGGGTGCTGCCCTGGCACGACGTGGGCGCCCTCGTGGAGCGGGTCGCGCCCGTGCTCGGCTTCGTCGTCGCCCTGACGATCGTCGCCGAGCTGTCGGCCGAGGCGGGGCTGTTCTCCTGGCTCGCCGGCGCCGCCGCGCGGCTGGCCCGGGGGAGGACCTGGCTGCTCTGGCTGCTCGTCGTCGTGCTCGCGCTCGCCTGCACGGTCACGCTGTCGCTCGACACCACCGCCGTGCTGCTCACGCCGGTCGTCGTGCTCGTGGCGCGCCGGGCCGGCGTGCCGCCCCTGCCGTTCGCGCTGACGACCGTGTGGCTGGCCAACTGCGGCTCGATGCTGCTGCCCGTGTCGAACCTCACCAACCTGCTGGCGCTGCACGAGCTCGGCGACCCCTCGCCCGTCGCGTTCGCGGCGCTGGTGCTGCCCGCCGCCGTGGTCGCGGCGGTCGTGCCCGTCGTCGCCGTGGGCCTGCGCTACCGACGCCAGCTCGCGGGTCGCTTCACGGCGGCCCCGGGCGAGCCGGTCGGCGACCGGGTGCTCTTCGCCTGGTCCGCGGTCGTCGTCGCCCTCCTCGTGCCCGCGCTCGTCGCGGGGCTCGAGGCCTGGGTCCCCACCACGGTGGCCGCCGCGCTGCTCGTGGCCGTGACGGCCGTGCGGCGCCCGCGCTCGCTGCGGCCCTCGACGGTGCCGTGGGGCACGCTGCTCTTCGCCGGTGGGCTGTTCCTCGTCGTCGAGACGGCGCACGCGCTCGGCCTCGCCGACCTCCTGGCGACGGTCGTGGGGGGCTCGGGGGAGGGCCTGCCCGAGCTGCTCCGCCTCGCGGGCGGCAGCGCCGTCGCCGCGAACGTCGCCAACAACCTGCCGGCCTACCTGGCCCTCGAGCCCGTGGCCGGGTCGCCGCTGCGCCTCGTGGCCGTCCTCGTCGGCGTCAACGTCGGCTGCCTCGTCACGCCGTGGGCGTCGCTGGCGACGCTGCTCTGGCACGCGCGCCTCACGGCCATGGACGTGCACGTCGCCTGGGGGCGCTTCGCGCTCGCCGGCCTCGGCGTCGCGGTCGTCGCCGTGCCCCTCGCGGTCGTCGCGGTCGCCCTCGTCGGGGGGCCCTGACGCGGGCACCGGGGTGCCCCGACGCGGGGACGACGAGGCGGCCCTCGCGGTGCGCCCTCGGGCGGACGGGCGTCGGGGTCGCCGTCACGGGGCGGGCGTCGGTGCTGGTCATGCGGGCATGCTGGTGCCGTGACCACGTGGCAGAAGGACCGCCCCGGAGCCCCCGAGGGCTTCTTCGAGGCCGAGGCCGCCGGGCTCGCCTGGCTCGCCGAGGCCACGCCCCGCGGCGGCGCCGCCGTCGTCGCCGTCCTCGACGTCGCGCCCGGCCGCATCGAGCTCGAGCGCGTGCCCGAGCAGCGCCCCGGGCAGGAGGCGGCACGCGCGTTCGGCCGGGCGCTGGCCGTGACCCACGCGACCGGCGCGGCGGCCTTCGGTGCGCCTCCGGACGGCTGGACCGGGCCCTGCTTCATCGGGCAGCGGCCGCTGTCGACCCGGCCCGAGGACTCCTGGGGCCGGTTCTGGGCCGAGCAGCGCGTGCTGCCCTACGCGAGGACGGCCGTCGGGGCGGGCAACCTCGACGCGGCGGGGCTCGAGGTGGTCGAGCGCGCCTGCTCGGTCCTCGCCTCCGGCGCCCTCGACGACGACGAGCCGCCGGCCCGGGTGCACGGCGACCTCTGGACCGGCAACGTGCTCTGGTCGCCCGCGGGCGTCGTCCTCATCGACCCCGCCGCGCACGGCGGCCACCGCGAGTCCGACCTCGCCATGCTCGAGCTCTTCGGCTGCCCGCACCTGCACGAGGTGGTCGCCGGGTACGAGCAGGAGGCGCCCCTCGCGCCGGGCCGCGCCGAGCGGGTGCCGCTGCACCAGCTGCACCCGCTCGCGGTGCACGCCGCGGGCCACGGGCCGGCGTACGGCACGGCGCTCGTCCGCGCGGCCGAGGCCGTGCTGCGGCTGGGCTGAGGCGCGACGTCCCGGGCCGGGGCAGGGCCGCCGGCGGGCCCCGACCGCGGGGCGTCACCGGGCCTCCGCCCGATCGGCCAGGGGGGCCCGCTGCTAGCCTGGGGGCCCCGTCGTCGCGGCGGGGAGGACCTCCGGAGTTGATCTGCTGACCATGTCTGACGCCCCCGACCAGTACGCCTTCGTCGTCGTCTCGAACCGCCTCCCCGTCGACAGGGTCGTCGACGAGGACGGCGGCGGCAGCTGGCGGCACTCCCCGGGCGGCCTCGTCACGGCGCTCGAGCCCGTGATGAAGGCCAACGACGGCGCCTGGATCGGCTGGGCCGGCCAGGCCGACCTCGAGTTCGAGCCCTTCGAGGACGACGGCATCCAGATCGTGCCCGTCCCGCTCAGTGCCGACGAGGTGCAGAAGTACTACGAGGGCTTCAGCAACGACACCCTCTGGCCGCTGTACCACGACGTCATCGCGGCCCCCACCTACCACCGCGTCTGGTGGGAGACGTACGTCACGGTCAACCAGCGCTTCGCCGACCGTGCCGCCGAGATCACGGCCGAGGGCGGCACGGTCTGGGTGCAGGACTACCAGCTGCAGCTCGTCCCGAAGATGCTCCGCGAGGCGCGCCCCGACGTCACGATCGGGTTCTTCAACCACATCCCGTTCCCGCCGCTGGGCATCTTCTCGCAGCTGCCCTGGCGCTCGCAGATCCTCGAGGGGCTCCTCGGCGCCGACGTCATCGGCTTCCAGCGCGCCGAGGACGCCTCGAACTTCTCGCGGGCGGTCCGCCACCTGCTCGGCTGGTCGACGACGCGGCCCTACGTCGAGGTGCCGGTCGACGACGACGACGCCACGGGCGCCGTCTCGCGCCGCGGAGGCCGGGTGCGCCGCGTCCTGGCCAAGCACTTCCCGATCTCGATCGACGCCGCCAGCTACGAGGAGCTCGCCGCCCGGCCCGACATCCAGGAGCGCGCCCGCGAGATCCGCCGGGGGCTCGGCGACCCGAAGACGGTCATGCTCGGCGTGGACCGGCTCGACTACACGAAGGGCATCCGGCACCGCATGAAGGCGTTCGGCGAGCTCCTCGCCGACGGTCGGCTCAGCGTCGAGGACGCCACGCTCGTGCAGGTGGCCAGCCCGAGCCGCGAGCGCGTCGAGACCTACAAGCAGCTCCGTGACGAGATCGAGCTCACGGTGGGCCGCATCAACGGCGACCACGGCACGATGAGCCACACGGCGATCAGCTACCACCACCACGGCTACCCGCGCGAAGAGATGGTCGCGCTGTACCTCGCGGCCGACGTCATGCTCGTCACGGCCCTCCGCGACGGCATGAACCTCGTCGCCAAGGAGTACGTCGCGGTCCGTCGCGACGGCGACGGCGTGCTGGTGCTCAGCGAGTTCGCGGGCGCCGCCGACGAGCTGCGCAGCGCCCTGCTCATCAACCCGCACGACATCGGCGGGCTCAAGAACACGATCATGCGCGCGGTCGAGATGCCCGAGCGCGACCGGCGGGCGCGCATGCGCTCGCTCCGTCGCCGCGTGCTCGAGCACGACGTCGCCGCGTGGTCGGCGTCGTTCCTCCGGGCCCTCGAGAACGTGCGGCCCGGCCAGCAGATCGCCGCCCCCGACGAAGAAGGCGACTCATGACCGACGCCCGTGCCGACGCCCGCGCCCTGAGCGACGCCCTGGGGCGCCTCGCGACGACCCCGCGCCTCCTGGTCGCGCTCGACTTCGACGGCACGCTCGCCCCCGAGGTCGACGCGCCGCAGGCCGCGCGGGCGCTGCCCGCCGCGACCGAGGCCGTCAGGAGGCTCGAGGCCCTGCCCGACACGCACGTCGCCCTGGTCTCGGGTCGCGACCTGGCGAGCCTCACCTCCGTGGCCGAGGTGCCCGACTCGGTGCTCATGGTCGGGTCGCACGGCATCGAGGTGCGGATCGACGGCCACGAGGCCGGCCTCACCGAGGACGAGCTCGCCCTGCGCGCGGCCGTGAGCGAGGTCGTGCACGCGGCGGCCGCCCAGGGGGAGGGCGTGCTCGTCGAGGAGAAGCCCGCGGGCCTCGCGCTGCACACGCGCACCGCCGACGCCGAGGCGACCGCCACGGCGGAGGCCGCCGCCCGGGCCGGGATCGCCCGGCTCGAGGGCGTCACCGAGCGCCGGGGCAAGAACGTGCTCGAGTTCGCCGTCCGCGCCACCGGCAAGGACGACGGCGTGCGCCGCCTCCGAGAGGCCACGGGGGCGACGGGCGTCCTCTACGCCGGCGACGACGTCACCGACGAGGACGCCTTCCGCGCCCTCGGCGAGGGGGACGTCTCGATCAAGGTCGGCGGGGGCGAGACCCTCGCCCGGCACCGCGTGGCCGACAGCGAGGCCGTCGCGCGCCTCCTGCACGACCTCGCCGACCTGCGGGGGCACCTGGGCCACGCCTGAGCCGGCCCTGCCCGGCGCGGCCCTGCGCCGCCGCCGCGAGCGGACGTCGCCCGACCGCTCCCAGGCGACCTCCAGTAGTCTGGTGGCCCCGCCCCCGACCCGACGCCCTCGAGCCCGAGGCTCCGTCGCCGGTCGCCAGACGACGGAGGTGCCATGCTCGTCGCACTCTCGGTCCTCGCCGTCGCCAGTGTGCTCGTCGCCCTCGTCGGCCAGAGGGCCAGCACGCGGATCTTCCCCCTCGCGGCCCTCGTGCCCGCCGGCGTCTTCGTGGCCACGGCGCTGCAGGGGCCTGCGATCCTCGGCGGCGACGTGCTCGTCGAGCGCGTCCCCTGGGTGCCCCAGCTCGACATCGCGCTGAGCTTCCGGCTCGACCTGCTCTCCTGGGTCCTGGCGCTCGTCGTCACGGGCGTCGGCGCCCTCGTCCTGCTCTACTGCGCCCGGTACTTCCGGCGCGACGAGGCGGGCATCGCCCGCTTCGCGGCGGTCCTCGTCGCCTTCGCCGGGGCCATGTACGGACTGGTCACGAGCGACGACGTCTACCTGCTCTTCGTCTTCTGGGAGGCCACGAGCGTCTTCTCGTACCTCCTCATCGGGCACTACACGTCGAAGCAGGCGAGCCGTGCGGCGGCGCTGCAGGCCCTCATCGTCACGACCGCCGGCGGCCTCGCGATGCTGGTCGGCCTCGTGCTGCTCTCCGTCGCGGGCGGCACCACGTCGCTCAGCGCCCTCGTGGCCGACCCGCCCACCGGCACCGTCGTGACCGTCGGCGTCGTGCTCGTGCTCGTCGGCGCGCTGTCCAAGTCGGCGCTCGTGCCCTTCCACTTCTGGCTGCCCGCCGCGATGGCGGCGCCGACCCCCGTGAGCGCCTACCTGCACGCCGCCGCCATGGTCAAGGCCGGGATCTACCTCGTCGCCCGACTGGCGCCCGGCTACGCCGAGAGCCCGGGATGGCGCGAGATCGTCGTCGTGGTCGGCGTCGCGACGATGCTGCTCGGCGGCTACCGCGCCCTGCGGCAGCACGACCTCAAGCTCGTCCTCGCCTACGGCACCGTGAGCCAACTGGGCTTCCTCACCATCGTGGTGGGCTACGGCACCCGCGACGCGGCGCTGGCGGGCCTGGCCCTGCTCGTGGCCCACGCGCTCTTCAAGGCCACGCTCTTCCTCGTGGTCGGCATCATCGACCACCGCACCGGCACCCGCGACCTCCGCAAGCTCTGCGGCCTCGGCCGGCAGGCGCCGCTGCTCGTCGGCATCAGCGTGCTCGCCCTGGCCTCCATGGCCGGCGTGCCGCCCACCTTCGGCTTCGTCGCGAAGGAGGCCGTGCTCACGGCCCTGCTGCACGACGCCGAGGCGGGCTCGGCCCTCGGCTGGGTCGCGCTCGTCGGGGTGGCCGTCGGCAGCGTCCTCACCATGGCCTACAGCCTCCGGTTCCTCTGGGGCGCCTTCGGCCGCAAGCCCGGCGTCGAACCCGCGACCTTCGTGCACGAGCACGTCGACTTCCTCGCCTCGCCCGCCGTCCTCGCGGTCACGGGCGTCGTGCTGGGCTTCCTGGCGCACCCGATCGGCGACGCGCTCGCGCTCTACGCCGACACCGTCCCCGCCGGCGCGAGCGAGGCCGAGCCGTACTACTTGGCGCTCTGGCACGGCCTCGAGCCCGCGCTGTTCATCACGCTCGGCACCCTCGTGCTCGGTGCGCTGCTCTTCGTGGCCCGCGAGCCCGTCGCCGCCGTCCAGCGCCGCCTGTCGGGCGCTCCGCGCGCCTCCGACGCCTACCTGCGCATCATGGCCGGCATCGACTGGACCGCCTCGCGCACCACGGCGGCCACCCAGCGGGGCTCGCTGCCCTTCTACCTGGCGACGATCCTGATGGTCTTCGTCGCGTCGTCGGCCGTGACCCTCACGCTCAACCGCACCTGGCCCACCGAGGCCGTCCTCGCCGACCACCCCGGCCAGCTCGCCATCGGCGTGCTCATGGTCATCGGGGCCGTCGGGGCCACGCGGTCGAACAAGCGCTTCCAGGCCGTCGTGCTCGTCGGCGTCACCGGCTACGGCATGGCCGCGCTCTTCGCACTGCACGGCGCCCCCGACCTGGCCCTCACGCAGGTGCTCATCGAGACCATCACGCTCATCGCGTTCGTGCTCGTGCTGCGCCGCCTGCCCGCCCGCCTGGGCGACCGCAACGGCAGCAGCCACAAGCGCGTCCGCGCGCTGCTGGGCATCGCGGTCGGCGCGGCCATGGCGACCATCGCGGTCGTGTCGCTCGGCGCGCGGGACGTGCCGCTCATCAGCGACGCGTTCCCCGAGCTCGCGGTCACCGGAGGCCACGGCAAGAACGTCGTCAACGTCACCCTGGTCGACATCCGCGGCTGGGACACCATGGGCGAGATCGCCGTGCTCATCGTCGCCGCGACGGGCGTGGCCAGCCTGGTGTTCCTCACTTCTCGCACGGACGTCCTGCCGAGGCCGGCCCGGACCAACCGCGCCCAGCGCTTCCTCGCGCGGGTGCGCCCCGTCCGCGAGCCCGCGCCCGTCGTGCTCGACGCCCAGGGCGGTCCGAGCACCGCGCCGACGCCCACCGCGGGGGCCACCGACGACGTGGCCGACGACGGCGTCGACCGTCGGGCCTGGCTGCTCGCGGGGCGCAAGCTCGCGCCCCAGAACCGGTCGATCCTGCTCGAGGTCGTCGTGCGCCTGCTCTTCCACGCCATCGTCGTGGTGTCGATCTGGCTGCTCTTCGTCGGCCACAACCTGCCGGGCGGCGGCTTCGCGGGAGGCCTCGTCGCCGGCATGGCCTTCGTCGCCCGCTACCTCGCCGGCGGGCGCTACGAGCTGGGCGCCGCCGCCCCGCTCGACGCCGGCAAGGTGCTCGGCACCGGCCTGGCCTTCGTGGTGCTCACCGCGACCGTGCCGCTCGTGCTCGGCGCCGACGCCCTGACCTCGACCTGGTTCGAGGCGGAGGTGCCTGTGCTCGGCCACGTCGAGTTCGTCACCTCGACCTTCTTCGACGTGGGCGTGTACCTCGTCGTCGTCGGGCTCGTGCTCGACGTGCTCCGCAGCCTCGGCGCCGAGGTCGACCGTCAAGAGGAGGCCGACCGCGACGAGCTGGAGCCGGCCGCCGCCCGAGGAGGTGACGCCTCGTGAGCGTCTCGCTGGTGCTGCTCGTCGTCATGGCGGCGCTCTACTCGTGCGGGGTGTACCTCCTGCTCGAGCGGAGCATGACCCGCGTGCTGCTGGGGTTCCTGCTCGTCGGCAACGCGACGAACATCCTCATCCTGGTCATGACCGGGCGCGTCGGCACCGCGCCGATCGTCGACGGCCAGGACGACCCCTCCACCTTCACCGACCCGCTGCCGCAGGCACTGACCCTCACGGCGATCGTCATCACGTTCGGGGTCTCGGCGTTCCTGCTCGCGCTCATCTACCGGTCCTGGCGACTGGCCAGGGAGGACACGCTCGCGGACGACGTCGAGGACCGCGAGGTCGGCCGCAGGCCCATCCCGTCGGAGTCCCGGTCCGGGGACCAGGACGACGACGCCGGCGACACGGAGTTCGGCGAGCACGCCGAGGCCGCCGTGCCCGGCGGGCACGACCCGGAGCCCGACCCCGACGAGCCGGCCGCCTCGGCCTCGGAACGCCACGACGGAGGGAGCGTCTCGTGAACGTCGACGCGAACGTCCTCGTCCCCCTGGTCGTCCTCGTGCCGCTCCTCGGCGCCGCGGCGACCCTCGTCGCCGGACGGCGCCCGCGCCTGCAGGGCTGGGCGACCATCGTCGCCCTGGCGATCGTCGTCGCCCTCAGCGCCGTGCTCCTCGTGGTCGTCGACCGCGACGGCTCGCTCGCGGTGTCGGTCGGCGGATGGGCGGCCCCCTTCGGCATCGTCCTCGTCGTCGACCGGCTCGCCGCGCTCATGCTCACGATCGCGTCGATCGTGCTGCTGGCGGTCTTCGTGTTCTCGGTCGGCCAGGGAGCCGCCGACGGCGACGACGGAGACGCGCCGGTCTCCATCTACAACCCGACCTACCTGATCCTCGCGGCCGGCGTCTTCAACGCGTTCATCGCCGGCGACCTCTTCAACCTCTACGTCGGCTTCGAGATCCTGCTCGTCGCCAGCTACGTGCTCATCACCCTGGGGGGCACCGAGCAGCGCATCCGGGCCGGCGTGACGTACATCATCGTCAGCCTGGTCTCGAGCGTGCTCTTCCTCGCGGCCATCGCCATGATCTACGGCGCGCTGGGCACCGTGAACATCGCCGACATCGCGCAGAAGATGGACACCATCCCGTCCGACGTGCAGGCGGTCATCCACGTCATGCTCATCACGGCCTTCGGGATCAAGGCGGCCGTGTTCCCGCTGTCGTTCTGGCTGCCGGACAGCTACCCGACGGCGCCCGCGCCGGTCACGGCGGTGTTCGCGGGCCTGCTCACGAAGGTCGGCGTCTACGCCATCATCCGGACCGAGACGGTGCTCTTCGTCGAGAGCAACGTCAACGTCTACCTGCTGGTGATAGCCCTCTGCACGATGCTGGTCGGCATCCTCGGCGCGGTGGCCCAGGCCGACATCAAGCGCCTGCTCTCGTTCACCCTGGTGAGCCACATCGGCTACATGATCTTCGGCATCGCCCTGGGCACCGTCGAGGGGCTCGCGGCGACGATCTACTACGTCGTGCACCACATCACGGTCCAGACGACGCTGTTCCTGGCCGCGGGCCTCATCGAACGGCGCGGCGGCACGGCCAGCGTGCTCCGGCTGGGCGGCCTGCTCAAGGCCTCGCCGGTCATCGCGGTGCTGTTCTTCCTGCCGGCGCTCAACCTGGGCGGCATCCCTCCGTTCTCGGGCTTCATCGGCAAGGTGGCGCTCTTCGACGCCGGGGCGCGCGTGGGCGACCCCCTCGTCATGGTGCTCATCGGGGCGGGAGCGCTCACGAGCCTCCTGACCCTCTACGCGCTCATGCGGGCCTGGAACCTCGCCTTCTGGCGCACGAAGGACGAGATCGCCGACCACTCGTCGCCGCTCACGTCGCGCCTCGAGGAGGCACCCGGGCGCACCGACGTCGTGCAGCGCCGGGCCAACCCCCGCACCATGGTCGGCGCCACGACGGGGATGGTCGTGGTCTCGCTGGCGCTCACCGTCTTCGCGGGCCCGCTCTACGGCGTCGCCGAGCGCGCGGCCGGCAACGTCTACGGTGCCGACGCCTACGTCCAGCTGGTGTTCCCCGACGCGGAGGAGGCGCGATGACCGAGAGACCGTCCAACCACGAGATCGGCCGCAGCGTGCTCCGGCAGCTCCCGCTGCTCGTGGGCCTCGTCGTGCTCTGGATGTTCCTCTGGAACCAGGTCACGGTGCTCGCGGCCGTCACGGGCGTGGTCGTGGCCCTGCTCGTCACGCGCGTCTTCCCGCTGCCACCGGTCGAGCTGAGCGGCCGCTTCGACCCGTGGCGCGCCGTGGTCTTCCTCGTGGTGTTCGTCCGCGACCTCGTCACGGCGTCGGTGCAGGTGAGCTGGCAGGCCGTCCGGCCGCGGGGCGTGCGCCACAACGCCATCGTCGCGGTCCAGCTGCACACCCGCAGCGACTTCATCATGACCCTGGTCAGCGAGGCGGTGTCGCTCGTGCCCGGCTCGCTCATCGTCGAGGCCGACCGCGAACGGTCGATCCTCTACCTGCACGCGCTGTCGATCGACGGCGACCAGCAGGTCGAGGCCGTGCGCCGGAACGTGCTCGGCGTCGAGGAGCGCCTCGTGCGCGTGCTCGGCAGCACCGACGACCTCAGGCGCATCGAGGCCGGCACGCCCGTGGCTGCCGGGGGAGCGGAGGCTCGACCGTGACCGTCGCCTACTGGATCGTCGGTGCGATCTTCGCCTTCGCGGGGCTCGCGTCCGTGTGGCGCATCGTGGCCGGCCCGAGCATCCTCGACCGCATGATCGCCAGCGACATGCTGCTCACGACGCTCATCTGCGTCGTCGGCGCCGACATGGTGATCAACGACCACACGCGGACGCTCCCGGTGATGATCGTGCTCGCCCTGACCGCGGTGCTCGGGTCGATCACGGTCGCGCGCTACGTCTCGAAGCAGGACCCCTCGTGATGGACACCGCCTACGACGTCGCCGCCGCGGTCCTGCTGCTGGCGGGCTCGCTGCTGTCCCTGGCGGCCGGCATCGGCCTCCTGCGCTTCCCCGACACGCTGTCGCGCATGCACGCCGCGACGAAGCCGCAGATCTTCGGCCTGCTGCTCATCCTCTGCGCCATCGCGCTCGACCAGCACACGGTGGGCACGGTCGCGTCCCTCCTCGTCGTGCTCCTGTTCCAGATGCTCACGGCTCCCATCTCGGCGCACATGATCGGCCGGGCGGCCTACCGCAACGGCGACGTCGACCGCGAGCTGCTCGTCGCCGACGAGCTCGAGGAGGCCGTCGAGCGGGCGGGCGCCGAGCTCGAGGGCGTGCCCGACGACGAGCTCGACGAGCAGCGCCTCGCGGTGGGGAGCGCCGACGCCCTCGCCGTCGAGATGCGGCAGGACGACGCGGCCCGGCACGAGGGCGGCGCCGCCGACCCCGACCACGAGCCGGAGGTCCCCACCGGCTCCTGAGGCCGACGGGCCCCGCCCCGGTGCGGCCCCGGCGTCCGGGAGCCCGGGCGGCGGGGCCTACACTCGACCCATGCCAGCGAAGGACGCGCAGACCCCGATCGACATCAAGCCCCGGAGCCGCGACGTCACCGACGGCATCGAGGCCACGACCTCGCGGGGCATGCTCCGCGCCGTCGGCATGGGCGACGAGGACTGGTCCAAGCCCCAGGTCGGCATCGCCAGCAGCTGGAACGAGATCACCCCCTGCAACCTCTCGCTCGACCGCCTCGCGCAGGGCGCCAAGGAGGGCGTGCACGCCGGCGGCGGCTACCCACTGCAGTTCGGCACCATCTCCGTCTCCGACGGCATCTCGATGGGCCACGAGGGCATGCACTTCTCCCTCGTCTCGCGCGAGGTCATCGCCGACAGCGTCGAGACCGTGATGATGGCCGAGCGCCTCGACGGCTCCGTGCTGCTCGCGGGCTGCGACAAGTCGCTGCCGGGCATGCTCATGGCGGCCGCGCGCCTCGACCTGTCGAGCGTGTTCCTCTACGCGGGGTCGGTCGCGCCGGGCTGGGTCAAGCTCAGCGACGGCACCGAGAAGGAGGTCACCATCATCGACTCCTTCGAGGCGGTGGGGGCGGCCAAGGCGGGCACCATCAGCGACGAGGACCTCAAGGCGATCGAGTGCGCCATCGTCCCGGGCGAGGGCGCCTGCGGCGGCATGTACACCGCGAACACCATGGCGAGCGTCGCCGAGGCCCTGGGGATGAGCCTGCCCGGGTCGGCCTCGCCGCCCTCGGCCGACCGCCGACGCGACTACTTCGCGCACCGCTCGGGCGAGGCCGTCGTGAACATGCTGCGCCTCGGCATCACGGCCAGGGACATCCTCACCAAGGAGGCGTTCGAGAACGCGATCGCCGTGGCGATGGCCTTCGGCGGCTCGACGAACGTGATCCTGCACCTGCTGGCGATCGCCTACGAGGCCGAGGTCGAGCTCACCCTCGACGACTTCAACCGCATCGGCGACAAGGTCCCGCACATCGGCGACCTGAAGCCCTTCGGCCGCTACGTGATGAACGACGTCGACCGCATGGGCGGCGTCCCGGTCGTCATGAAGGCCCTGCTCGACGCGGGCCTCCTGCACGGTGACTGCCTCACGGTCACCGGCAAGACGGTCGCCGAGAACCTCGCCGACATCCGCCCCAAGCCGCTCGACGGCGAGGTGCTCCGCACCCTCGACGACCCCATCCACGCCTCCGGCGGGCTCACGGTGCTCAGCGGCTCGCTGGCGCCCGAGGGCGCGGTCGTCAAGACGGCCGGCTTCGACGCCGAGGTCTTCGAGGGACCGGCCCGCGTCTTCGAGCGCGAGCGGGCGGCCATGGACGCCCTCACCGCCGGTGCGATCGGCAAGGGCGATGTCGTCGTCATCCGGTACGAGGGCCCCAAGGGTGGTCCCGGCATGCGCGAGATGCTCGCGATCACGGCCGCCATCAAGGGCGCTGGGCTCGGCAAGGATGTACTACTGTTGACGGACGGACGATTCTCAGGCGGCACAACCGGCCTGTGCATCGGCCACATGGCTCCCGAAGCGGTGGACGCAGGTCCCGTCGCCTTCGTGCGCGATGGTGATCTGATTCGGGTCGACATCGCAGCTCGCTCCATCGACCTACTCGTCGATCAGGCCGAGCTCGACGCCCGCCGAGAAGGCTGGGCACCCCTCCCTCCGCGCTACACCCGCGGAGTCCTCGCCAAGTACGCCCGCCAGGTCCGCTCCGCGGCCGAGGGCGCGGTCACGTACTAGCGGGCAGACGCATCGCTCCCACCACCACGACGTAGGGAACAGGCCTTGACGCTCCACGACACCCCCCTGCCCACCCCGCCGGGCAACGCCCCGACCTCGAAGCACGTCACGAGCGCACCGGAGGTCCTCACCGGCTCCGGCGCGATCCTGCGCAGCCTCGAGGCGCTCGGCATCACCGACGTCTTCGGCCTGCCCGGCGGCGCGATCATCCCGTTCTACGACGAGCTCATGTCGTCGACGGCCATCCGTCACGTGCTCGTGCGCCACGAGCAGGGCGCCGGCCACGCGGCCGAGGGCTACGCCGCCGCGTCGGGACGCGTCGGCGTCGCGATCGCGACCTCCGGCCCCGGAGCGACGAACCTCGTGACGGCGATCGCGGACGCCTACATGGACTCCGTGCCCCTGCTCGCCATCACCGGCCAGGTGTTCTCGACCCTCATGGGGACGGACGCCTTCCAGGAGGCCGACATCGTGGGCATCACGATGCCGATCACGAAGCACTCGTTCCTCGTCACCAAGGCCGAGGACGTCCCGGCCACCCTCGCCGCGGCCTACCAGCTCGCGACGACCGGCCGCCCGGGACCCGTGCTCGTCGACATCACGAAGGACGCCCAGCAGGGCTCGGCCCCGTTCTCCTGGCCGCCGGTCGTCGACCTGCCGGGCTACCGCCCCGTCACGAAGGCGCACGGCAAGCAGATCACGGCGGCCGCGCAGCTCATCGCCGAGGCGAAGCGGCCCGTGCTCTACGTCGGCGGCGGCGTCATCCGCTCCGGCGCGTCCGCCGAGCTGCTCCGCCTGGCCGAGCTCACCCACGCGCCCGTCGTGACGACCCTCATGGCCCGGGGCGCCTTCCCGGACTCCCACCCGCAGCACCTCGGCATGCCCGGCATGCACGGCACGGTGCCCGCCGTCCTCGGCCTCCAGGAGAGCGACCTCATCGTCGCGCTCGGCGCCCGGTTCGACGACCGCGTGACGGGCAAGGCCGAGCTGTTCGCGCCCGGCGCGAAGGTCGTGCACGTCGACATCGACCCGGCCGAGATCTCGAAGATCCGCATCGCCGACGTCCCCATCGTGGGCGATGCGCGCGAGGTCATCGTCGACCTCGTCGCGGCCTTCCGCGAGGTCTCGCCGGACGGCGCGGGCGACACGGCCGCATGGTGGGAGCGGCTCGACGCGCTCCGCGAGCAGTTCCCGCTCGGCTACACGGAGCCCGACGACGGCCTGCTCTCGCCGCAGAAGGTCATCGCCCGGATCGGCGAGCTCACCGGGCCCGAGGCCATCTATGCCTCCGGGGTCGGCCAGCACCAGATGTGGTCGGCGCAGTTCATCGGCTACGAGCGCCCGCACTCCTGGCTCAACTCCGGCGGCGCCGGCACGATGGGGTACTCGGTGCCCGCGGCCATGGGCGCGAAGGTGGCCCAGCCCGACCGCGTGGTCTGGGCGATCGACGGCGACGGCTGCTTCCAGATGACCAACCAAGAGCTGGCCACCTGCGTCATCAACGACATCCCGATCAAGGTGGCGATCATCAACAACTCGTCCCTCGGCATGGTGCGCCAGTGGCAGACCCTGTTCTACGAGGGCCGCCACTCGTTCACGGACCTCGAGACGGGCCACGAGTCGCGCCGCGTGCCGGACTTCGTCAAGCTGGCCGACGCCTACGGTGCCCTCGGCATCCGCGTCGAGCGCGAGGACGAGGTCGACGACGCCATCCGCCTGGCCCTCGCGACGAACGACCGACCGGTCGTCATCGACTTCGTCGTCAGCCGCGACGCGATGGTCTGGCCGATGGTCCCGCAGGGCGTGAGCAACTCGTTCGTCCAGTACGCCCGCGACCACGCTCCCAGCTGGGACGACGAGGACGCCGACATGACCGGGAGGCCCGCATGAGCCACGTCCTGTCCCTCCTCGTCGAGGACAAGCCGGGCCTGCTGACCCGCGTCGCGGGGCTCTTCGCCCGGCGCGGGTTCAACATCGAGAGCCTCGCCGTCGGCAAGAGCGAGGTGCCCGGCCTCAGCCGCATCACGGTCGTCGTCGACGTCGCGGAGCTCCCGCTCGAGCAGGTGACGAAGCAGCTCAACAAGCTCGTCAACGTCCTCAAGATCGTCGAGCTCGACTACTCGCAGTCGGTGCAGCGCGAGCACCTGCTCGTCAAGGTCCGCGTCGACGCGACGACCCGCAGCCAGGTGCTCGAGGCGGTCACGCTCTTCCGGGCGAGCGTCGTCGACGTGGCCACCGACTCCCTCGTGGTCGAGGTCACCGGCGACACCGGCAAGACCACCGCCCTGCTGCGCGTCCTCGAGCCCTACGGCATCAAGGAGATCTCGCAGTCCGGCCTCCTGGCCATCGGCCGCGGCCCGAAGTCGATCACCGACCGCGTGCCCAAGAACTGACCGACCCGTTCCGACCACCACCGACACGAAGGACCCCCGTGACTGACATCGTCCACGACAACGACGCCGACCTCTCGATCATCCAGGGCAAGAAGGTGGCCGTGATCGGCTACGGCTCCCAGGGCCACGCCCACGCGCTCAACCTGCGCGACTCCGGCGTCGAGGTCGTCGTCGGTCTGCAGGAGGGGTCGAAGAGCCGGGCCAAGGCGGAGGACGCCGGCTTCACGGTGCACACGCCCGCCGAGGCGACCAGCTGGGCCGACGTGATCGTGATCCTCGCGCCCGACCAGGTGCAGCGCCACCTCTACTCCGACGACGTCGAGCCCCACCTCACGCCGGGCAAGGCCCTCGTGTTCGGCCACGGCTTCAACATCCGCTTCGGCTACATCACCGCCCCCGAGGGCGTCGACGTGCTCCTCGTCGCCCCCAAGGGCCCCGGCCACACGGTCCGCCGCGAGTACGAGGCCGGGCGCGGCGTGCCCGTCATCGTCGCGGTCGAGGTCGACGCCTCCGGCTCGGCCTGGGACCTCGCCTGGTCGTACTCGAAGGGCATCGGCGGCCTCCGTGCCGGCGGCATCCGCACCACCTTCACCGAGGAGACCGAGACCGACCTCTTCGGCGAGCAGGCCGTGCTCTGCGGCGGCACCTCGCAGCTCATCCAGTACGGCTTCGAGACCCTCACCGAGGCCGGCTACCAGCCCGAGATCGCCTACTTCGAGGTGCTGCACGAGCTCAAGCTCATCGTCGACCTCATCTGGGAGGGCGGCCTCGCCAAGCAGCGCTGGTCGATCTCCGACACGGCCGAGTACGGCGACTACGTCTCCGGCCCCCGCGTGATCGACCCGTCGGTCAAGGAGAACATGAAGGCCGTCCTGGCCGACATCCAGTCCGGCGCCTTCGCGAAGCGCTTCATCGAGGACCAGGACGCCGGCGCACCCGAGTTCAAGGAGCTCCGAGCGAAGGGCGAGCAGCACCCCATCGAGGCCACCGGCCAGAAGCTCCGTGCGCTCTTCGCCTGGAAGCAGACCGACGAGGACTACGTCGACGGCTCGGCCGCCCGCTGACCCGACGCCCCGCACGGCTCCGGCCCCCGACCCGCCAGGGTCGGGGGCCGTCCGCGTCCCCGACGGGCAGGAGGCGCGTGGCATGATGGCAGGCATGGCGTTCAGCAAGAAGGCGGTGCACTTCGGTGCCGGCAACATCGGTCGTGGTTTCGTGGCGCAGTTCCTCCACGCGAGCGGGTACGAGGTCGTCTTCGCCGACGTCGCCGACGAGCTCATCGGGCTCCTGCAGGCGACGCCGTCGTTCGAGGTCCACGAGGTCGGCGAGGGGGCCCGCACGCACGTCGTCGACGGCTACCGGGCGATCAACAGCCGCACCGACGAGGCCGCGCTCGTCGACGAGATCGCGACCGCCGACATCGTGACGACCGCGGTCGGGGCGCGCATCCTGCCCTTCGTCGCCCCCGTCATCGCCGCGGGGCTGCAGCGTCGCTCGGACGACGCCGCACCGCTCGCGGTCATCGCGTGCGAGAACGCGATCAACGCGACCGACGCCCTCGCCGAGGCGGTCCGGGCGACCACGCCGGCCGAGAACGCCGTCTTCGCCAACTGCGCGATCGACCGCATCGTCCCCGAGCAGACCTCCGCCGGCCTCGACGTCACCATCGAGTCCTTCTGGGAGTGGGTCGTCGAGCAGGGCCCGTTCGGCGACGCCCGTCCCGACATCGAGGGCGTCACGTGGGTCGACGACCTCGAGCCCTTCATCGAGCGCAAGCTCTTCACCGTCAACACGGCCCACGCCGCCGCGGCCTACCACGGCTTCTCGCGCGGCCTCACGAGCATCCGCGAGGCGCTCGACGACGCCGAGGTGCACGCCGAGGTGCGCGCGGTGCTCGCCGAGACGAAGGAGCTCCTCGTCGCGAAGCACGGCCTCGACCCCGACGAGCAGCAGGCCTACATCGAGAAGAACCTCGTCCGCATCGCCAACCCGCACCTGCCGGACACCACGGAGCGCGTCGGCCGTGCGCCGCTGCGCAAGCTGAGCCGCCACGAGCGCTTCGTCGGCCCCGCCGCGCAGCTCGTCGACCGCGGCCTCGGCGCCGACGGGCTGGTCCGCGCGGTGCGTGCGGCGCTCGACTTCGACGTGCCCGACGACGCCGAGAGCGTCGAGCTCCAGGGCCTGCTCCGCCAGGGCCGTCCCGACGGCGAGCTCGTGACCACCCTCACCGGCATCGACGAGGGCCACCCGCTCTTCGTGCCGCTCCGTGAGGCCGTCGCGTCGAAGCTGTCGACCCTCTCCTCGTGACGACGGGCTCCTCGCTGCCGGGGGAGCACCGACCCGACGGCGACGACGACGAGGCCCTCACCTGGGGCGACGAGCGCGACGCCAGCCACGTCGCGGCGCGCGACGCGGCCGCGCCGACGAGCGGTGCCGACGACGGTCCCCAGGTGATGGGATCGGGTGCCCTCGTGGCGCACGGCGTGCTGGGCGGGGCGTTCCTCCTCTCGGCGGTGGGCTGGCTGGTCTCGGCCGGTCGCTTCGCGTACGTCTTCCCCGACGCGGGCACGACCCTGCTCTGGCGCCTCGGCGTCGGCCTCGCCGTCCTGGCGCCCGTGCTGTGGTTCACGGCGACGATCGTGCTCGTGCCGGCCCGGCGCACGCGGCGCCGCCTGCTCGTCCTGGTGGTCGGCGTGCTGCTCGTGGCGCCGTGGCCGGCCGTCGTCGGGGGGCTCGCGTGAGCGCCGGAGGCGCGGGGCGCGCCGCGCACGACGGCACCGGTGCCGACGCGGCCGTCGGGACGGACGCGACCGCGGCCTCCGGCCCTCGCCGCCGCTGGCCCGTCGTCGTCCTCGCCGTCGCCTTCGCCCTGCTCTTCGCCTGGGACGTCGTGGAGGCCGTGGGCAACCTCGTCTCGGTGCCGCTCGACAGCCGGTACGCCAACAACGACTTCTACCGCGAGAACGGGCTCGACGGCCTCGTGGCGGAGCCACCCTGGGTCGTGCTCGTGCTGGGCGTGCTGCTGCCGCCCGTGGCCTTCGTGCTCGCGCTCGTGGCCTCGCGCCGCCGCTCGCTCGGCGTCGTCGCCCTGGCCCTCGCGGCCGGGCTCGCCACCGTGGCGGCGCTGAACCTCACGATCACGGCGTACGTCACGTCCCTCTGAGCCGCGGACGGCCTCTGCCGACGCCGGACGTCACGCGGGGCGGCCCTCGTGCGGGGTCGCCCTAGACTGACCCCGGCCGCGCCCACGGCGCGTCGCGGCTGCCCCTGTTCCCTCCCAGAAGGACGACGACCCCGTGGCCAAGCCCGTTGTGCTGATCGCAGAAGAACTGTCACCCGCCACCGTCGAGGCCCTCGGGCCCGACTTCGAGATCCGCTCGGTCGACGGCACGGACCGTCCCGCGCTGCTGGCGGCCCTGGCCGACGCGGCCGCGGTGCTCGTCCGTTCCGCCACCCAGGTCGACGCCGAGGCCATCGCCGCCGCGCCGCACCTGCAGGTCGTCGCCCGCGCGGGCGTGGGCCTCGACAACGTCGACATCAAGGCCGCGACGGCCGCGGGCGTCATGGTCGTCAACGCGCCGACCTCGAACGTCATCTCGGCGGCGGAGCTCACCGTGGCCCACATCCTCAGCCTCGCGCGGCACGTGCCGGCGGCGCACGCCGCGCTGTCGCAGGGGCAGTGGAAGCGCTCCGCCTTCACCGGCGTCGAGCTCTACGAGAAGACCGTGGGCATCGTCGGGCTCGGCCGCATCGGGGCGCTCATCACCGCCCGCCTGCAGGCCTTCGGCGTGCGCGTCGTGGCCTTCGACCCGTACGTCACGCCCGCGCGGGCGCAGCAGCTGGGCGTCACCCTCCTGGGGCTCGACGAGCTGCTCGCCCAGAGCGACTTCGTCACCATCCACATGCCGAAGACGCCCGAGACCACGGGCATGATCGGCCTCGAGCAGCTGAGGGCGATGAAGCCGACCGCGTTCGTCGTCAACGTCGCGCGCGGCGGGCTCGTCGACGAGGGCGCCCTCCTCGAGGCGCTCACGTCGGGCGAGATCGCCGGCGCCGGGCTCGACGTCTTCTCGTCCGAGCCGCCCACCGACCACTCGCTCCTCGGGCTCCCCAACGTCGTGGTGACCCCGCACCTGGGCGCGTCCACGCACGAGGCGCAAGAGAAGGCAGGAGTCTCGGTCGCGCGCTCGGTGCGCCTCGCCCTGGGCGGAGAGCTCGTCCCCGACGCCGTCAACGTCGCCGGCGGCGTCATCGACCCGTACGTGCGCCCGGGCATCCCGCTCCTCGAGAAGCTGGGCCAGGTGTTCTCGGGGCTCGCCGACAGCCCCCTCACGAGCGTCGACGTCGAGGTGCGGGGCGAGCTCGTCGAGCACGACGTCTCGAGCCTCGAGCTGGCGGCCCTCAAGGGCATCTTCACCAACGTCGTCAGCGAGTCGGTGAGCTACGTCAACGCCCCGCTGCTCGCGGAGCAGCGCGGCGTGACCGTCCGCCTGCTCACCGACCCGACGAGCGAGGAGTACCGCAACGTCCTCACGATCCGCGGCTCGCTCGCGGACGGCAAGCAGATCTCGGTCTCGGGCACCCTCACCGGCACGAAGCAGGTCGAGAAGATCGTCGAGATCAACGGGTACGACGTCGAGGTGCCGATCTCGGCCCACCACGTCGTCATGGTCTACACCGACCGCCCCGGCATCGTCGCGGTCTACGGCAGCCGCTTCGGCGAGGCCGGCATCAACATCGCCGCCATGCAGATCGCCCGCCGGAGCGTGGGCGGCCAGGCGCTCAGCGTCCTCACCATCGACAGCCCCGCGCCGGACGACCTGCTCGACGACGTGCGCCGCGCCATCGACGCCGAGGTGCTGCGCGAGATCGACGTCACGCTCTGACCGGCGCCCGACCGGTCCTCGACGACGGCCGTCCCCGTGGGGGCGGCCGTCGTCGCGTCCGGGGGCGACGCTGAGGAGGGGCCGGCCGGCAGGAGCGGCTGGCCCGCAGCAGGGGCCGACGCGCAGGAGGGGCGGGCTCAGCGACCGGGGGTGGCGGCCACGAGCCGGGCGACCGCGGCGACGAGGTCGTCGACCGTCGCCGCCGAGCGGGGGTCGCCGGGCCCCTGGGGGGCGAAGCTGCCCGGGGTGAACCACAGCCCGTCCGCGACGAGGGTGACGAGCCGGGCGACCGCGGGGTCGCCGACGACCTCGAGCACGACCTCGTACCAGCGCGCCTGGATCGCCCGCAGCGCCTCCACCGCCTGCGGGTGACGTCCGCTCGCGGCCACGTGCCCGACCGCGGCGATCAGGCGGTCGAGCCGTTCGTCGGGGGAGCCACCCGGGGCGGAGGTGCGCAGGTGGTACGCGACAGGCCCCTCGGGGGCGCCGCGCATGGCGGCGACGTCCTCGTCGGCCGCCTCGCGCATCCTGACCAGGACGCCCTCGACGAGGGCGTCGCGCGACGGGAAGTGGTACAGCAGCCCGCCCTTCGAGACGCCCGACCGCTCGGCGACGGCGTCGAGGGTCGCAGCCCGTTCGCCGTCGTCGACGACGACGTCGACGAAGGCGTCGAGCATGCGTTCGCGGGCGGAGGGGCGCGGGCTCATGGCGGCACTGTACCGCGTGGTGTACCGTCCAGACGGTACAGTTACGTCGCGCAGCCGGCGCGCCCGTCAGGAGGTCCGCCCCGTGTCCCCGTCCGTCCCGTCCGTCGTCCCCACCGTCGCGCCCCGTGCGGGCTCCCGCGAGTGGGCGGCGCTCGTCGTCCTCATGCTGCCGGTGCTCCTCGTCAGCATCGACAACACCGTGCTGAGCTTCGCCCTGCCGGAGATCTCGACGGCGCTGCG
>Ga0265797_10002850_pt1 | contig 28540 bp, 17 predicted proteins | sample P2T30metagenome_FD_192433 | JGI IMG/M metagenome (GOLD analysis project Ga0265797, IMG submission 192433) | Plant litter microbial communities from East Loma Ridge, Irvine, California - P2 T30 | ecosystem: Environmental > Terrestrial > Plant litter > Unclassified | place: USA: California...
CCAAACCTGCCTGGCCGAAGGTGCCTGGCGTTCTGGAAATCACGCTGCTGAGGCGATGCTGGAACGCGGAATCAAGTTTCACGTGGCGCTGCTCACGCCGAAAGCGAGTAATTCGAGGTCGCCTTAAGCAAAATCGTTTGTCCGATAACCTCAAGACCGTCATTCCCGCGCAGGCGCACTGGCGTCCGGAATAATTTCGGACACCACGAACGTGGTATTTCATAGCTAAAGTTACGTCGTTCCCGCGAAGGCGGGAACCCAAGTTCAAGTACCGAAGTCCGCTCAAGAAGACCGCCGTGGTCCAGTTAACGAACGGAATTCGGTGAATGAACTTGGATCCCCGCCTTCGCGGGGATGACGACGCAAGCTGGCGCAATATTATCCCGGACACTAGTGCGCGCAGGCGGGAATCCAAGTTTTATGCGTACCTCTGCATGAAAATGAAGTGGTGACGCAGGCAAACTTGGATTCACCCGCCTTGGCGATGCCTGCGCGGGAATGACGGTTTTGAAGCTTATGAAGAAATGATTTCAGCTAACTGAACAGCATTACATCTTGCGGTGGCTTTTTTCATCTAACCTTGGCGGAGACGGTGGGATTCGCCTACATCCCGCAGGCCGCCCGTGCGCGAGTACGCGCACGGCTTCGAATCCCACCCGCAAGGCGCGCAGGCGCCTTGCTCGTCTGCCCAGCCAACAAAAGAAAAAAGCCACCTTGCGGTGGCTTTTTTCATCTAACCTTGGCGGAGACGGTGGGATTCGTATTCGCATTCAAAACCCGCAAGGATGCTGCAGTCTGTAAGCCCCAACTGTACTGATACCCTATCTCGTACCCTATCTTTGCATTCTCTTCTCGGCTACATTAGTACTTACCGCATATATGGCCGTACCTAGTGCAAAATCAACTTCTTGCGCACTTAAGTTCCATCCTTGTCAACAGAGAAGAGTCGAATATTGCTAAAATTGCAATAGAGAATTTTGGATTTATCTTGGCTAACATTCTATGCAAACCATAACAAGTCTTCCCGAACGCCTTATCAAGATCGATGAGGTACTCCACATATCTGGATTATCGCGCAGTTCACTGTACGCAACAATCCAAAGAGGCGAGTTTCCAGCGCAAGTTAAACTATCAAAGAAATCATCTGCATGGCTCTACAGCGAAGTGCTTGCATGGGTCACAACTCGGGCAGCCTCGCGTGGCAGGACAAATCCATCCTCAGCCACCTTGCTCGCCAAGCCGAAGGCGGCACTCCCTGAATAGAACGGCTTTGCAGGCCGATTCAGCACTAATGAAATCAAAGACTTAGCCGAGAACCGCGCTTTTTACCACATGAGTTAACTCAACACGGATCTTGTCTAGGTTCAAAACAGTCGACCAGTTCGTTCTTCCGGAGCTGAACTAATGGCATTCCCCAGCCTACCGATATTGGACCTCCAAAATTACCATCCGTCCTTCATATATCTTGGAATCTCTCCGCGACCACCGCAGTCCGAACAATCGCCGTACTCAGATTGTCCACTTCCATTACATACCATGCATTCAATTACTTCGTAATTACGTTTATCTCTAAGCTCATGTAATCGTTGCTCCAACCCTCCCTGCCCATCACATTTACGACACTCGTCATAGTAGTTTGTGGATCCCTTTCCATTGCAAACATCGCATGGAATTTGCCCAAAATCTCTCGCGTCAAAGTTATCGGCAGTTCCACGAGGGACTCTACCTACAGCTCGGCAAAACGGGCAGTCATCGTAGTCACCGTGTGTACACCTACCCTTGCAAAGCGGGCATTTGACCATGCGATATACATCAAAATCTATGCGCTCAGCAAGACGGCGTTCTAACTTTGCGCTTCCTTTGCAGATAGGACAGGCGTCGTAATTTTCGTATTCCCCAGTACCCTCGCAAAGTTGACAATCAATCTCATCGAACTCACTAGCATCGAAATAATCCGCGACACGCCTTTCCACGGCTCCGTCGCCCGCGCAGACTGGACACTCATCGTATTCTGCGTAGTGCCCAGTGCCTTTACATAAAGGACAATTCACCATACCTGCCGCAAGTCGGAAATCCTCACGAATGTCGCTTAACGCTGTTAAGCGGGATTTAATGCTTCTCGTTGAGAAGTTGGTGTCAGTCGTGATGGCTCCAAGCTTTAGGAAGGCAGCGAAGCCGGTATCCGTTGATTTCTTCGGTTTCTTCTTTGCAATTTCTGCTACTTGTTGCAATACCTGAATCCCAGCGTCTTTCGCAATTTTTTGCTGCTCAGGTGTTTTGGGATCTAGCTCAGCAGCACGACGGCAATTCTCTAAGAGTTGGAAGGCTTCGCGTACCGCCCCAGCCTGAATAGCGTAAAGGTGTCTCACCCTGCCAAGAAGAACCCCTTTGTAATGCTTTATAAAATCGATTTCATTAGGAAGTGGGCCGATAACACCTTTATCGTATTCAGTATGGTGGTTTGCGCAAAGCCATATTAGATTGTGCGGATGATTATTTTTACTTTGCGACACGGGGTCAATGTGCGCAGCTTCACAAGCCCTGCTATGTTCGTGGCAAATTGCGCAGAGATTGCCGACCTCATTAATAATTTCCTCTCTAATCTGCGTTGGAATGTTTGGCCGTTTACCGATTGGGGACGGCCAGGGCCTTGATAACCATGCGTTGAAATTAATCAACTCAGATTTTTTAAAAATTGGAACGCTTTCGACATGCCGTGCAACCAGCAGTTTTCTCGGATCCTTCCATTTAGGCGCATAACTTATAAACCAAGAAAGAAGTTCGGGCGACATGCCGACAAGGAGCGCCGCTTCCGTTATGTTAAGCTCATCATCTGGCTCTGCTTTAGTTTTTGTCATATATTGTGTCGTCCTTAATCTTTCGTCGCTAATTAGCGGGGGATGCTGTAGCTGGGAAAGCTAAGTATCGCCTTCATTCTGCGTTTGAAATTTCAAAGATCGTAAGTTAAGAAGTGGATTCGCGCACCGCTAATCCTCTCTCGAAAATCTCCTAACGCTGAGATTAAATCAAGTGGAACGAGGCGCAACGATCCAGACATTCCAATTATAAACTAACGTAACCTACTTGGTCTTGTCTAGGAAATGAAATGGGCGCTTTCCCCTCTACCAATGCCCGCAGCATGTTAAGTAACAGAGGTCGTACTAAGCGATGAAAAGGGTGAGCCCTCACGGGCCATTGACGTAAAAAGCGCCTAAAGTGAAAGTTTCACGAGCTTTCCAGGCTAATGGGAGGGCCCACATCATGAATGCTACTCGCAAAAACCTGGTCGGTGTCGATACGGCCAAAAGCGTATTCCAGGTCTGCACCATGAAGCAGGAGACTGGCAAAGTGATTAGTATGTAACTCAATCGCGCCCAACTTCTACTCTGGTTTGCCAAGCGTGCACCCGGCCTGATACCGATGGAAGCATGCGACGGTTCGCAGCACTGGGCACGCAGGCTCTAGGAACTTGGACACGACGTGACTCGACTAAGGCTCGGTAGACACTCCAGAGTTGTTCAAAATATCGTTTTTCAAAATGGACCGCGACATTTTTGCTCGAGCCCTCTTGGCGCTTCGGATTCTGGGACATCTCGACATAGTCAGGACGTTATGCCTTGCTTAACGAAACCTTACTCGCCTTCAAACGGAGCAAGTAATCTCTGCTCCACTATCTGCGCCAGACTCGCAGCGCCGTTCCCTTTTGCCCAGCATAGCTTTGTCGTCTCTCCCAGCGCAGCCTTGACGCAGAACCAGGCCTGATGGGTAGCACAACGCCACGCGAATACGAACCAGTCGACCTGCTTAGCAAGATTGCGTAGTTCGCTCGTGCAGACTTGATCGTGATTCACGTCGACCCGCAAGCCAGGATAGCTTTGCAACAGCATGGTGCGTGCACGCTGCGCGGTTCCACTGTCGAGGGTATAGATTGCAACTCTGCCTTGGACTTCGATAGATGCCAACTCTCCTGCTGCGTCGGGTGTTGACTCCACCGCGACGTGCAAGCCAGACTCGGCCGCGATAGGCTCCAATAACTTGATCTGTAACGGCGTCAGCCTGCGCCCGAACTGACTGCACATGCTTACTACGCCGCTCAGGAAGCGCAGACGAGCTTCTTCGCCTTTGCACGGCGCCTGCAGCAACTGGTCAGCCAGATCGATTGCCCAGTCAATCAGATAAACAGAACGGTTTTCTTCCAGAACAGCACTCAGGCCATTTACCATGGGTCCGTAGATCTCAATACCTGGTCCGCATTCAAGTACGCATGCGGCAGCGCGTTTAATCAGCGTGAGTTCATCATCACCATAGGCCGCACGTACACGCATCGTATCCAATAAGGCGAGGTAGACTGGAACAAGGCGGGTATCTGATACCTCCATGCGGTCAATGAACAGCCGGTACCAGAGTGGGAAGACCTGCTCGAATACCTCAGGCGCCTCAATCGACAGCGACTCTATAATGTCCGCCGCCTTCCTTCCGCAGTCGATTTCCGCAAGGATGTCGGTCGGCTCCCAGGACGACACGCCTTCGCGCAGTCGTGAAACATACTGCTCGGCCGTTTCACCATCGCTTCTTAACCAACCCAGGCGTTCGACCGGCATCAATTGGGCGCGGGTTTCCGAGGTCACGACTTCCAGTGCCGCCAGGTCGGTCACGCACTTGTACATGCGTGGGCTGCGCTTGGCGGCCTCGTCGCGCGCTGCTTCCTTGTCGAGCAAGGCCAGCACAGCCTGTGCGGTCCCGGCATTGTCCATCTCCCGCGCACAGCGCAGCAGCACACATAGGACATCCAGCGTCGGCGGTAGTGCACTGTACAGTTCAAAGGCGCGCTCGAACTCTTCCGCCTTAAGCGCCTCTTGCGCCGACACCGCCGGATCGGGCGCTTGCAACTGCCGGCAACGTTCCCGAATCTTTTGCTCCAGCCCTGCCGGGAATGCGCCTGTGGGTAACTGCGACAGCAGCAGCATGCATTGCTTCGGATCGGGTGCGGCCAACGACAGCTCCCTGCAGATGGCGCCCTTGAGCACCGTCGGGCGCATCGAGTGGCGGCGTGTACGGAACAACGATGGATATGCCTCAAACAAGCAGGCGTCGAATTTCTTCAGTAAATCATCGAGGTCGCCACCCTCTTCCGCTTTATGCAGCAGCGTCGTGTAAAGCGCCTCGAAGATGTCGCTATAGGTTTCCGGCGGTAGCTTAAGGTTGAGTAGTGCCGGCAGCAGGGGATACTCGACGATTTCGTTCCACTGCCCGAGCGCTGCGTAAAAGCGGATCTTGAGGAAATGCCGGTTCTCTGCGCTCAGGTTGCGCGCGGCAAGAGCATTGAGCCACTCCTGGGCGGCCGCTTGGTTGCCAGCCAGGAGCGCAAGATCGAAGCGCGCTCGCAGTTGGGTGAACGACGTGACGGTATGTGTTGCGATATTCGGCCGGTTCCTGAGCAGGGTCGCATAACTTTTGATCTGTTGGCTCACTTTAGCAACATAGCGTTCAGGCACCGTGATCTTCAGGACCCTTCCCTCGAACTGTTGGCTGATGGCGCTCTCGATCAGATCGGATGGATCGAGTTCGGTGCGCACCGAGGGGAAATACGCGTAGCTAGGGCCAATGAATGCCCGCATTTCCGTCAGCAAACCGCGCAAGTGTGCTTCGTTATAGGCGCAGGCATACCAAGTGATTCCTGGCTCTCCCCCAACCACGCGCGGTAGCAGGAGCGGCCACTCTCGCCCACCCTTGAGCCAAGCAAAGATCAAGGGGGAAGCCGCATCGACGGGATCGACCGGCAGCCCAGGCGTGGGAATTGAAACTGCCGGGTAACGCAGCAGGTTTGGCGCGCCGAAGACGGTATTAACGAATGACGTCGCCGCGGGGTCGATAAATTTCATGTCAGCTCTTGAGGTAACTGTCGAAGTGAACGCGAGCTGCGGCAATCGCATGGGCGTCGAAGGTGACCGACACGCTCTCTTCAAGGACGCCGACGCCGTTCTCGGTCAGGTTCATCGACCCCCTCAGCAGCGCGTGGCTGCACAGGATCCCTTTTGTATGAAGATCAGCGATCTGATAAAACGCGCAGCGGTCGCCGGCGCCTGAATCGAGCATGGCGTCCTCGAGCTGGCTTTTGAAGCGTTTGTTGTGCGGGTCCGGACGGACCACGACGTGAATCTGGGTGCCGCCAGCGGCAAGCGTCGCCAGCACCTCGGCCAAGCGAACCTCGCGTTTGCCCCATTCGGGATTGAGGGTGTCGAAGCTCCCGCTACGGTTGTCGAGGATGACGACGTTACTGATCCATGGCTGGACCAGGACGATTTCCTCGCTGCGCACCAGCAGCTCTTGGGTGAACAGTGCCGCCAGCACGTCGCGCACGGCATGCTGCGACGAGGTGACACTCTTGTAGATATGGCGTTCGTTCATCACATCGTTTCCCGCAAATTGAACTGGAGCTCAAACCGCTGGCCGTTGCGGCGCAATCCGCTCAGCTTCGGATACAGGTTCAGGTACTCGAGCTGGATCGGTTCGGAAATCGACCACGCGATGACGTCGCGCACCAGTTGGTGCTCGGCGACGGGAACCGCCACTGCGACCTGCCCCGCTGCGGCAAGTCGCGCCGTGGCCTGCTCGCGCCAGTCTGGAGCGGCAGCATCGACCGGCACTTCCGGCGCGGACGCCCACTGGCTGACAAGCAGGCGTTCGATCGCAGGCACGGTGTTGGCAAACCGGCTTTGCAACTGCAAGGTGGCTGACCGTAACTGGTTACCGCGCGCCCATAGCAACCCATACAATACGCTGAAGCGCCACCCTTTCACGCCTTCGGCCGGCGGAGCGAAGCCCATGGTCTGCAGTGCGGTCTCCACGCGATCGCTGTCGCTGTAAATCGTACAGATGACGCGCGCATCGATTTCCACACCGAGTTCGCTCTCGATGCGTTCCCAGGTTTCGATCATTTCGTGGAGCAGCAGGTCGAAGCCGCGCGGCATGTCACGCCGCAGCAGCCGCGTCCCCAGCGCGGAGGCGAAGCCGTGGAATACGGCCATCCCGCGCTCGATAAGGGCGCGCCGCAACGCCAGGTAGGCGCGGTCAGCAGTCTCCACGTCCGGCGCACCGCGTACCGCCATTACTAGGTTGACCAAGCCCTGGTCCGGGTCGAGGCCACCGATGCGCGACAGAACCGTGCGCAATTGTGCATCGATGACCTCGAACTCGGACGATGCAAGCGCCGACTCGAGCAGCCTGAAGAAGCGTTCGGGCTCTTCCTGGTAACTTGCATAGAACTGCTCGATCAAACCATTGCCGCCGGGGTTGCTCTCGCTGATCCAGATCTCCGCCGATTCCGGCTCGCTACCGTCCTGGCGCAAGCCCGGATCGATGTCGACCATCAGGTGATCGCTTTGCAGTTCAGGACAGAATTGCTGGAGCGCTTCGAGGAGCCCTGCGGCCAGGGTCTGGCGCATCGTCGCCCTCAACCACGCATCCCATTCGGAATCGATAGGTGCCACCAACAGTTGGGCAATCGCGGCCAACGCTTGCAACACCTCCGGTCGAGCAAAGTCTTGCGCCAGATCCCTCCGCAAGCGGTCCGGGCTCTCGCCCTCGGTAGGCAGCGGCAATTGGAAACTCGCCTCCATCACCTCCTCGAATGCGGACGAGGCGGTGTGTCCGCCGCTGCCAAGATCGGCGATCGCCTGCGCCAGCGGCATCCGCTCGCGTTCCGCCCTGAGCGCGGCTGCGGCGGCAAAGATCTGGGCCAGCAAGTCGCGCCGAAAGATGTTCGCCACCACTGCGGCCAGTTCATCGCCGTGACGGGCTTCCCACAAGTAGCGGCACTGGCGCAATGCACGTGTGGTCGCAGTGATGCTCCAATCGACGGCAGCGGCCAGCGACGGCGGCAACTGCAAGGCGAACACCACTGCATCGGACTCGAGTTCGAAGCCGATGCCGCATGGCGTTCCATCATGCTCGAAATGCCAGCGCGCTTCACACTCGATATTTTCTCCGGGGCGCTTGATGCGCATCTGGGCGTGAGATGCTGTGGCGTAGCGCCGCACGGTCGCCGGCGCCTGCAGGGCGTGGGTCTGGAAATCGATATGCTTGAAGAGCGCAGCGATAGCGACAGCCGGTGGCGGCATGAAGCGCGTACCCGGGTTTTCGGCAAACAGTTGCGACAGCCAGTGCAGTCGCGCGTTCGACGTCGCACCTACGTCTTCGGGCGTACGACGCAGCGTCAACACGTGTGGGCGGAAGGCCATGAGCGGTTCGACAGCGCCGTCTTTCAGGAACAGGATGTCCGGTTGGCGCTCGACATCGTACCAGTTGCGCACATCGACGCCGGACTCGTTCAGTCCGGCGTCGCTCAATTGCAGCACGTCAGCATCGTCCGGCGCCAGCCACAGCGCCGTGTCGAAACGGCGCGAGACTTTGCCGGGCGCCATTTCGCCCAGTGCCTGGAGCACGGGCAGGAACCGGTCTTCGGTTTGCGGTACGCCGTCGGGTAGGCACAGTTTCACTTCTGGCAGGCTGAGGTCACTGAACAGCGTCGCTGGGATGAACTCGGGCAGCGGCGCTCCGGTGGAATAGTCGACTCCGCCGCCGACGGCGCGCCAATTGGCTGACACGCGCCGTAATGCGGTCGGGACGGCTCCGAGCAGCAAAGGTCGTGGATGGTCCCACAGCAGCGTGTGGGCCTCTGGCGCGGACAGACGCATCGCGCCACGCAAATAGCCCAGGAAGTCAGCCTGCTTCTTGGGGTCGGAGAGCAGGCCGGACAATAGTCTGGTTAACGGCACCATACGCAACTGGCGCATAGTCCAGTTCCTTGCGTCGTAGTTATTATTTCCCAGTTTTTTCCAGCCGATTTTCTGTGCACTCCTGACCAGGGAATCGACGCCCTTCTGATCGGTGGGTGTCGGATTACTGTCCAGCAGCTTCTTCAGTTCGCCCAGACACTCGGCAAAGGCCGCACCGCTCGCCGGCGACGCGTGTGGTTTGCCGAGGTCGCGCCACACTGATCCGGCCGTCGCGACCTGCTGCATTGCATTTCCGAGGTAATCGATCAAGGTGTAGACCGCCTGCATCCGGCGCACGTAACGGTTCGCCAGAGGCAGCGATCGTCCCGGCAGCAAGGGGGCAAAGTATTGTTCGTAAGCCTGGTAAGCGAGGCGATCCCGGCCATAATCGGAGAGCACCATCAGCGTCCAGGGGCGCATGTGCCGGGTTCGGCCCGCCCGACCCTTACGCTGGAGGAACTGGGCCATGTCGCGCGGCGCCTTGTGCTGCAACACGACGCCAACGTGGGGATCGTCGTACCCCACCTCCAGCGCCGCAGTAGCGATCACCACCTCGGCCTGGCCGTTGACGCCCTGGTCATAGGACGTGGTGCGGCTGACGCGGTGCCTTGTGTTGAGTTGGTGGCCAATCGACCGCGCCAACTGCCAGTCCTGGCCGCCGACGTAGCGATAGCGATCAACGCGCGGCTCGCGCAGGTGCGCTAGGCCGCCTTCGGGGCGGCTCGGGTTCGGTCGGCCGTTCACGTGCATGCCCTCGGCGTCCACCAGATCGAGGTAGAGGCGGTTGGTCGAGTCCATCTGGTCGGTGAAGGCGAAGGCGCGCCAACCGTAGAACGGCCGGGTGGCCACGTCCGCCCGCGGGTCGAGGATCCGCGAGGACAGCAACAAGGTCTGGATCGACGTCGACAGCAATGCGCTGCGCGACACCGGGTCGCCGCGTAAGGCCATCATGTATTCGGCCCCCTCATTTTTCATATCGTCGGGCTGAGGGCTGATTTCGGCCACCACGCTGGGATCGAGGCCAGTCAAGGCGGCGAAGAATGCGGCACCGTTCGACAGCGTCGCCGACAGGCCGACAAAGCTGGCACGGTACTTGGTCAGCGCCGACCACCGGCGCAGCAAATATGCGACCTGGGCGCCGTAGCTACCGGAGTAGATGTGGACCTCGTCCAGCAGCACCATACGCGGCGCGACTAGTGCCCGGGGCCCGAGTCCGAACACGTGACGCAATTCGGAATTGGTCATCTGCTGGTTAAGCATTTCGGTGGTCATGAACAGCACGTGCGGCGGTTCGGCAGCCAGGTCCTGGCGAGTAAGGCGAACCTCGTCCGATTCGACAGTGGCGCCACAACGGCAGACCAGGCGACCGTTGCCGCTGTTGATTTCGGCACGCGATATTGTCAGGTCGCCGCTGCAATCCGGACAGCGCAGGTAGGGACAGACCCAGCGTTCGCCCACGTGACGCCAGCCAGGCGTCTTTGGGATAGCAGACAGTGAGCGCGGCGTATCGCCGTACAGCACTCCGACAGTCAGCTTACGGCCACCACGATTCGCCAGGTAGCTGTCGAATTTGCGCGCCTGGTCATAGACCTCGGCAAACTGATCCTTCAACAGTTCCTTGCGGGGATAGATCGCAAGAATGCGCGTGCCGGCTACCGACGATTGCGCGACCTCGGCGGCAAGCGCGCTCAGTCCCGGCAGGTAGAACGCGAGCGTCTTGCCGCTGCCCGTGCCCGCGGCAACCATCGTTCCCCGGCGCTTGTTGTCCTGCAGGCCGCGCAGGATGCGCGTTGTGGCGTCGACCTGAAAGCGGGCTAGTTTCCAGTCGCTCGCTTCCTGATCGATGCGATGCTCGAGCACCTGCACGGTTTCGGCGGACAATTCGGCGTCGCGAAATTCTGCCAGCGCCTGAGCGCCCAATATGTTGCGCTTCGGGTACTTGCGGCTGCGCCAAAGGAAGCGGTAATCGGCTACCAGAGTAGGTGCAGTCGACCAACGGTCGCCGTCTTTATGCTTGGGGAATAGTTGGCGCAGGCGTGCAAAGAGCCTCACCGATTCGGCCATCCGGCTGCGGTAACCCAGCTCGAAAGGCAATTCGAACACCAGGCGCTCGGTACGCAGACGCTCAAGCACCTCATCTGTGTCGAACAAGGTGCAGTCGGGCCGGTCCATCAACTCAGCGACCTCCTTCGAGTCGAGCGCGCGCATTACGACTTCTTGCAGTTCATCCGCGGTGAGGGCTGCATCGACGAGTCCCCAGACCAGAACCTTTGCCTCGTGTTTTTCGATCTCATTGAGGACACATTCGATCACAGCGAGATCAGTGCTCCAATTGCTCATCGACTCACCACCATGAACGCCTCGGCCTGTCCTTCGACTTCCAGCCATGCGCGCACTTCGTTGGTGAAGAGCGCCAATGGTGCTCCTTGCCCAGTGCTGATGGCCATGTAGAACTGGCTGACCGCGCCCGGCACTTCGGAAAAATTGAAATGGGCCGCCGTTTCCTGCAGGAGGGCCGCCAATCGGCGAATCGCCAGCACGTCGTCGAGCGTCGCCGGACCGTCCATACGGGCCAAGCGTTGGTATCGCCCATGTACCTCGCTGTATTCGTCGAACGCCTCGCGATTACCGGGCCGGCTGAACGGCAGCGTGGCCTTGATGGTTGCTGGCGGAGTGAAGTTGCCTAACTCCGCGACAAACCTATTCCATCCAATGACGACGAATTCGCTGAGCTGCGAGACGAGCTTCTCGGTCGCGTTAAGGGTCTTCGCCCAGTGGTCCTCGTGGGTCAACCGTTCGTCTGCGCCACCATCCTGCAAAATTTCGGTCGCCTTCGCAGCCAGGGTGCGAACCAGTTTCACCTGTGACTCGCACTTCGCCAGGGCATGTTCGTGCACGCTGACCCAGTTTAGTTGATCGACCACTTTCTTCAGCTTTTTATATTGTGCCGTCCATTCCGCGCGCCGTTTGTCGAGCGCCTGCGCGTCGTACTTGCGGCGCGACCACTCCTGCAGTGCTAGCAGGCGTGCCTGCGTCTCCTGCGCCTTCACCATCATGGTCATTTTGCGTCTCCCGTCAAAATCGTTGTGGCTGCCTGAAGTTCATCGATGAAGGTAGATCGCACCTCGCCCACCTCATCGCGCTGCGCCTGCTGTTCCGCACCTAGCATGTTGCGGCCAATCCCGTCCAGGAGCAGATCGAAGCGGCGAATTTCTCCCGTCGAGCGCAGCAGCAAACTCACGTCAACCCGACCGTAAGCACGCATGCGCTCTTCAGGGTCATCCTCTTCGGATACCTCTAGCGCCTGCTGCACCGACCGTACCAGTTCAGTCAACGCAGCGCGGCCGAGCTGTTCCAGCCTTGCGGAATCGTGCTTGGCGTCGAAGTCATATGGCATGAAGCCCTGCGCCTGCGCCAGCTGCAGGGTCTGGCGCACACTGCCAAGCCACGCGTCCTTGTCCAGTTCGTCGCCCAGCGCGGTCATCAGGTAATCACCATGCTTGGACAACACGTTCGAGAAGTAACCCGCAATCCTGACGAAGCCGCCATGGCCGTTGCCCAGTTCAGTGAGATGATCTTTCAAATCCTGGTCAGCGCCCTGCCGCAAATAGGTATCGTCCGGCTTGGCAGCCCATGCCGTTGCAACGCGTGCGTAGTCGAGCGCCAACACCGTATCCCCAGTCCCCTGGAAGCATGCGGCCTCGGAGAGGACTACATTCTGCAACTGAGTACGCAACCGCCGTGTTCGCATCAGGGCGCGTCCCAGCGGGGCGGCACGGTCGGCTTCGCCGAACGCAGAAAAATCGGCTTCGTTGAAACGAGCTGGAGCAGGTTCGAAAATTTTGGTCAGCACCGTAGGCATCGCACGCGATACGCCGACGCCTAACATAAGGTTCTGGCGATAGGCGACATGCATCGCCATCGTCAGCCTAGACTGACCAACATCCTTCAAATAGCGTTCGACCTGCGATGTGAGCTCGTCGAGCAGGCGCTGCGCATGCCCGTAGAAGTCTTCCGCCACCGGGAAATCCCAGCCGCCGGCGATGTCGTACCTGTCCAGGCCAATCAGAGCAAGGCGCACCCATCCCGCTACTTCGCCGGTTTGCTCGGCGAACTGGAACATCGGAGAGGTCTGAGGATTGCCATGGTCCACATAGGGAAGCCATATCGAGTCAGTAATCTTCTTCTGCGTTGACGAATCCAGGCCTAGCCGTCGGGCGACTCCTTCCGCGACCAGGACGCGGGTGCGCCGGGCCGTGGCCTGCCGAGGTTTGTTCGTCGCGGACCAGAGTTCGACGTCCTTCTCGAATGGAGTTGCGCGTGGCGGCGGCGGTGGCGGTGGCGGTGGCGGTGGCATGACGGGCCCGTTGCCGCCATCCCCCGCCTGCTTTTTCTCAGGCGGCTTTACGGGCCCCTTGGCCGCGAACGGGAACGGCAATCCGAAAGCATCGAACACCGCTGCATCCACAGGCGCCGTCCCACGCAGGGTGGGCGGGTTGCCGCACCAGTTGACGAGCATCGTCTTCAGTCGCGCCTTGACCGCGGCCGGATGCATCATGCCGTCCAGGTCGGTGTCGGTACCCGAAGGCAAGATCCCCGGCTTGAAACCAGCGGGGGGGAACGCACCTTGCTCGTACCAGTGACGCTGGACCAGTGTTTCGCGCAGTACCCGATTGATGAAAGCGCGCGGGTTGAACACGAGCTTTCCGCCGGAGCGCAACTCGCGCGCGCATAAAGTGCGCAGCGACTGCGCGTTCAGGGGAAACAGCGGATAGCCTGCGTCGGTCTGGCCGAAGGCGGTCAGACGATCGGCATCGCTGGCATCAAGGGTCTCGTCGATGTAGGGACGAATCCAACCGTACAGCCCGGTCGCCGACTGGTCGCTGCGCTCTTCGAACTGGGCCCGCAAAGCATGGCGACCCCAGCGCGCGGCGTTCAGGTAGCGTCCGGCCATCTCGACCAGGCTGTCGAGCAAGACTTCATCGTTGCCGTAGTCGCTGGAAATCACCCACTCGCCTCGAGCGCGGGTCAGGATCGTTGTGCGTTCCGGCATGAAGCCGTCGGTCACTGCGAGAGCAGTACGGATCGGGGCACGCCGTTGTCCGCTCCCATGCTCGTTCTCGGCAATGATCATGCTGAGCAATGGTCCCTGAATGCCGGAGAGCGCGGCGAAGTCCTCGATCAGCAGGACGAGTTCCTTGCCCTCCTCCAGCAACTGCACCCTGATCTCGTCCACGATCTCCTCGATGGTGCGCCCGCCAAGTGCCTGCGTGAACCGGAACACCATGCGCATGGCAGGATCGATAACCGAGTTAAGCACCTCGACCGCCACCGCCTTCGACTGTCCCTCATGGTCATTCAGTCTCTTGAAATACTCCTGGGCAGGGATGGTTGCGTCCGTGAACGAGTCCCGCGACTTCCAGTCGAAGTCGTCTACTTCGAACTGGGGCAGTTGCTTGGATCCACCCGCGTCGCCACTCACGGCGCGGCTGACGATGCGCTCGAGTGCAGCGTTCAGCATCCCTTCCCGGAATACCGGGTCGCTCAAGAAAGTCTGGAGCTTCTGCGCGTGGTACGCCCTTGGCTTTAGCGTACGGTCAGAGCTGGAATCCAGGGCCGCGAGCCATTCCTTGGCCTTGTGCTTGAGCTGCAGTCCCAATTCGGTCGCCAGTCGCGCGGGCGCATCGTCCTTCGAGATCGAGGCGATCGCAGTGTCCAGACTGATACGCAACTCGTCATATTCCGGCCCGTGCAGCGGCTCAAGGATCAGTTCTACCACCCGGCGCAAGCTAGCAGTTTTCGGCACCAGGATCACTACCATCTGCTGCCGGCGTTCGTGCCGCTGCAACTGAGCATGCAGCCAGCGCACCATATGCGACTTGCCCACGCCGGACGGCCCGGTCAACGAAACGACCACCGCGCTGCCATCGCCACTAACGCGCAGCAGCTCGTTCAGGAGGTCCTGTTCGGACTTTTCTTCCGCAACCGCCCCCGCTTCGCTGCGATGGACCATGCGGGCAGTCTGGTGCACCGCCAGGAAGACAGCCTCGTCAATTGTCTCCGCTTCGGTACGGATGCAGTTGTCGACTTCGGCCTGAAGCGGCCAGTAATTAGACAGGCTCATGCTTGATCTTTCGTACGCATTACATGGGTGAACCGCAGGTCGGGCCGCACACCGTCGCGCCCGCTCAGGGTCATCCCTCCGCCGACGAGGTCGGATGCCGTATCGAAGCGCAATTCGCCATTCGCGTGCAGCGCAAGTAACGCGCGAGATAGGGAAGTCGACACTTGTCCAGGCGCGGGTACAAACATGGACTCGCTGTTCAGTTTTTTCTCGATAGCGGTCCGGTACGCGCCCCCGTCCAGCACCGGCAACGCGCTGGCTAGGTGATCGAGGAAGGCGTTGGCGACCATGGTCTTCCCAGGCGCCATCCATTCGCCGATCGATTCGCGCACTGCCAGTGTGGGGTCGATCTCGGCGCCGTCGGGTGTGCGCACGAAACCGAGGAAATGCGCCCACTTCTTCAAGCCGTTAATTCGGGTGCTGTTTCGAATCAGGCGCAAGTCGGCGTTGACGACTTGGCGTCTCTCGAGCGCATCAAGCTGGTTGATGCCGGTCCGGTACACGTCCTGCGCCAGCAGCAGACACAGGGATCGCGTCAAGTCGGCCGCCTTTGCACTTTCCGTCGCCCACAAATTCGCATTATTCTCGGCCGCAAGCGCACACTTGCGCACTGCGTGGCGTATTACAGCGTCGACATCGCGGCGCTTTATTGCGGAGAGAGGCGGAAAATATTCGGTGAGGCTGACCGTATCATCCTCACGCTTAAACAGGCCCAGTTCGCTCCAACGGTTGAGCGTTTGGCGCACCATCTTGCGCTCATCCTGGACGACGTGTTCAGGCGCGACCTTGCTCAGCAACTCGGCCTCCCCGACCGTGCCCTTTTCCAGGAGCAGCACGCCGCATAGTGCGGCCAATACGTTGGGTAAACCGTCACTGGTTGTGTTAAGTAAGCTCATCCGATTAACCTGCTGACAAAATCCTCAAGATTGATATGGGTCCGCGTATCGAGCAACCGCCGCAGCGGGTGATGTGGATCAGGCAGGTCGGACGGAACGAGCACCACTTGAAGAGCGCACTCGCTGAGCCAGAGTGCCTGCGGAAGCGGTGCGAGCGGATCGACGGCGACGATCCGAACCTCCCCGGCAGTGCCGTACAGCGCATCGTCGTCATCGCGCGAATAGGTATCTAAAAACACAGCGTTCGACCAACGCTCCAGTAAGTGCCGCCGCACGGCCTGCAGGAGAGCGAGATCGGAGCGCTCGGCCAGCAGCAGCGTGTGCACCGGCAGCGCGTCGAGCAGCAAACCGACTAGCTTGGCGGGGCCTGTTCCGTGAAAACGCTCGGGAGGAAAGGCCACCAGCAAGATGTTGTCGTGGGCGTTCATGTTCCACTGGCGCCGCCATGCGTTCAGGTCTGCCGGCTGGGTGCGCGGCAACCGGGAAACGGCCGGGTCCCGATAACTGGCGCGCCGCTCGAGTTGCGCCCAGTCGTGCGGGCATCCGCCGCAGCAAGTCTCGACTCCGACCGTCGCGCCGGGCAGGCGTATCGCATAGAGCCGCTCGAGCACGGACGACATCTCGTGCATCCGTTGCGCCACCTCGACCATCAGCTTGACACTCAGTTCGGACGCGTCGAAGGTTTCGGTGCGTGCCTGGCCAAGGGCCCGGTTGAATATAAACGGATCGCGATGGCCGGAATGGACGATGCGCACGGCGGCCCGGGTGAGGTTATCGACTGAGGTCGTGCTGTCCACCCCAGCCTCACCGGCATCGACGGCATGCAATTCGATCAGTTTTGCGCGCGCCATCAGTGTCAGGGTGCGCAGGTTCCAAGCCTTGTTCGCGCGCGACTTTTGCTTCAAGTGGGCAGGGCGAACCGTGATGTCGACCCAGGTCAGCCCAGAGCCATCGTGCTTTGCGTGCTGGATCATCAGGTCCCACCGCTCGAATCCGTTTTCGTTGCCGATCAGGGTCGGCGAAGCGATGCCGTACGCCAGCGGAATATCCTTCGGCTCGGACACGAGAAGGCTCGCGAATGCGACGCCGTCACGCCCGCCCCTGCCCACTTCCTGATAGAAGCGGTCAAGCGACTCAGGCAAGGTCGCGTGAATGACCGTGCGCACATCGCTCTTGTCTACGCCGAGACCGAAGGCCGATGTCGCGACCACACCGTCGATCCGGTTCTCCGCCCAGTCATCCAGAATGCGCTCGCGCTCGCGGTCGTCGGTACCGCCATGAAACAAGGCCAGGCGGCGATAGCCGAGGGCCTGAAGCCTGCGGTGCCAGAGCTTTGCCTGCGCGCGCTCGGTGACATACACGATATAGGGGCGCGGCGCCGCGGCGATCGCATCCAGCACCAACTCTGCCCGCTCTGCCGGGCCGGTTGCCGCATACGCTGCGTAGCGCGGTTCCGGTCGCAAGTGGACACTGGCCACCATGTGGGTTCGCTCTGGTGGACCGAACAGATTTTGCAGCACGCTAACGGTATTGGCGGTCAACGTGGCCGAAGCAAGAACGGTCCGGATCGGCTCGCCGCAGTTCAGTTCGCCCAGCGTGCGCACCAGGGCGGGCAGCAACTGGAACGCCGGACGAAATGCGTCGCCCCAGCCGACGACCAGGTGCGCTTCGTCGATCACGATGGTCTTGACATAACCGGCGCGTGCGCCCGCCTCGATCGAACGGCGCAGTGAACCTGTAACGCTTTCGGGCGACGCGAAGAGGATGCGCTGGGTACCGACGGCCAAGGCTTGTTTGATCCGTCGCCTGTCTTCCTGGTCGAGGCCGCTGTGGAAGGCCAGGGGCATGTCTTCCCAATGAGGGTCGAGTGCACGCAACATCTTCCTCATCCGGCGCATCTGGTCGAGCGCCAGCGCCACCGTCGGCACGACGACGATGGTCATCTTCCCCAGGCCGCCCTGCACCAGCGCTGCAGCCTGTCCAAGCAGACTCTTGCCCGAGCCCGTCGGTAAATTCGCCAGCAGGGTCACACCAGCCGGCAAGTGGAACATCGCACGCAAGGCTTCGCGCTGGCCCCGGCTCAGGTAAGCGTCCAATCCGGTCGCCTTGGCCAAGAACGGATCCATCGGGACCTGGTAGTTCGGGCGCGCGACAAGTTCGCAATAGGCGTCGTCAAACAGGTTTGCAGCCTCGCCGAGCCATTCGAGGCGCGGCAAATCGACGTGCAGGTGCGCCATCCTGTTGTTGATCCATGGTGCGCACCCTGCCCGCTGCCACTCCTCGTCCGATGGCCATCCTTCCGCCACCGGAACAACGAGGGCCGACTGTTGGCCGCTCTGCTTACGCAACAGGAGCGCTTGACGCACAAGCGGCACTAGGTCGGGCGCCAAGTCGCGCTCGCCCGCATTTATCGCGAACAAAATTTGCCGGATCCGCTCGAGCAGAGGCGTTGCTGCGGGCCCCGGGGGAATCCGTGCCTGCGCCCAGTTCGCGCACACTTGCTGCAATACCGAAAAATCAAACACAGATGCCTTACTCGTCCGCGAAAGGATAGGAATTGGCCAGGAAAATGGCGCCGGCCGAGTCAAGCCGCACCGACGGCTTCCCAATGCCAGCAGCGAGTGCCTGGTCGACTGCTGCTTGGCGCATTGCCTCGACCTGCTCTGCGGCGCACGCGGCACCGGACAAACGGGCGATCCTGGCGTCCAACTGGCTCTTCTTCAGTGCTTGCATCCCACCCATGCGTTGCAGCGATACCGTCACATGTTCGGCAAATATTGCTCCCGTAAGCAGGGAAGACTCTGCTTTGTCGCGCGCTGTCCGGCACAAGTCGGCCCAGTTTGCTGGCGCCAACTCGCGCTTTTCCAGGATCCCCCAGCGTTCCGGGTTCAGATTAAAATCGCGCCCCGACTGGTCGCTCTCGGGGCGCCTAAGATAAGTCTCCAGCAGTTCCGCGGACGGTTCGTCGACGGGGCGCATCTGGTCGTCGAGCCAGACACGAACGTAAAGCGGCGGCATGATGCCATCAGCGACGCGCCGGATAGCGCGAGAGCCGACAGTGCCATGCAATTCGTCCGCCGCGTCGAACACCGTTTCTGCGCCAGCGGTTGAGGCCTCGACAAGAAAATCGAACCGGAAGTATAGGTCGACCCCGCTTTCGTTACGCGGCAGCGCAAGCGGGCGATAACGCCACATCGCGAACACGCGCCCGCGATCATCCCTCTCGACAAAATCGGTTAGTGAGTCGACGAATCCGGAGCCATAACGGAGCACCCGCGCATGCTGGCGCTGCGCCGCCAGGGCTGTCGAGCGGCGATAGGTGTAGGGGAACAAAAGAGGCGTCTTGATGCTGGAACCGGGGAAATTCTCGTCGACCTCCCGGCCAAAGCAGTCAATGAAATCTTGTACCGTGATAAGCGTTTCACGCGACCTGTTGTGCGCATACTCGACCCGGAACAACTGATCGCCCTGGACCGGGGTTTTGAGCGGCAACAAGCGCTTTCCGAACTGCAGCGACTGGAAGGCGAACCGATCGACAGCCTCGCCAAACCGGCGCCAGTCTTCGTCAGCCTCTTCAAGGGCGTCGAACGCGGCCTTGTCTCCATCGCCCACCAGCGAATCGAGCCTGTCCTGCTGGTCGATGCGGCGCATCTCGCGCCGCACCATGCCCTGCTCGCCCTGCAGGCTGGCCGTGAGCGCCTCAATATGTGCCGACCCGCCGTTCAGCCAAGCTTCGGGCAAGTCGCGCAGCATCTGGTCCACCAAGTACTGCAAGCTGGCGATCGACTGCGAGAATGCGCCGAACCCGGTGTCGAGGCAAGCGATCCACGCCTGCTCCAGCAGGTGATCGGCTCCAGCCAGCGCGAACGACCGGATATCATCGCCCGCACCAAAGCGGTCGACCCGGCCGAGCCGCTGCTCAATCGTATTCGGGGATAAAGGCGTGTCGTAGTTGACCACCATTTTGCGGCCGCCATGCAGGTTCAGCCCCTCTTCGGCTGCGCGGTCGCAGACAAGGATCCGGCAGATGTCGTCGCCATGAAAGCGGTGCCATCCGGCTTCGCCCTCATCGTCAACCACCGAAGCATGCCGCTCAACCTGCCGTCTGAACTCCTCGCTAAGGCGCTCATAGACCACGTCGGCCACCTCGCCGTCGCCACAGAAGACAACGACTTTGCCCCGCCCACGCAGCAATTCGTCAATGCCATCCACTAGGCAGAGCAGGCGCGCCTCATCCGCAGCGACGCAGGTGCACGCCTGTTCGAACTCAGCCAACGCGACTCCCAGCTCAGGATATGCGGGCAGCATGAGACGCGTTAGGGTCGCACGCGGTGCGGCAACTCCCGGATTGAGCGCAGCCTCGAGCAACGCGCGCAGCAGGGTGAGGTCCGTTGCCGCGTCGCTGTTGGCGACAGCGACGCGCAGCGCTTCCAGAGCGCCGGCGCAATACATCGTCGCGCGACTCTCGTACTGCCACACCTCCAGGCCGGCGCGACTGGGCGTTGCCCACGGCACGGCGCTGCGGCGGTTGCGCATGATCCGTCGATGCAGGCGGCAGGTCTCGGAGAGATGGGTACGCACTTGTTCCAGTGCGATCAGAAATTCTTCATCCTCCTCACCCCGATAACGCTCCAGCACCCGCTGCAGCGTCTGCACGTAGCCGGTCAGTAGCGCGTCGTCCGGGAATGCCTCGAGCAGGCGATCGAGATACTCGTCAAGGTTTAGCCATTCGTCCGGGGTGAGCGCGGCCACCGTTTCAGCCACGTCCTGCCGGGCTGCAATCCGCCGCCGGAATCCCTCGATGTCGTCAAGTGGGAAAATGACCGGATCGAGCAGGTGCGCCATCCGCAGAAAACCCGCCTCATCCACCAGGGCCGGGGTCGCTGACAGTAGCAGCAAGCGCGGGATCGAGTGCGCATACCCCAGAAGGGTTTGGTACAGAGCGTTGCCGCTGACTTCCGTCTGGCTCGACAGGTGATGCGCCTCGTCGACGACCAGCATGCCAGCCATTCCAATCTCGTCGCGAATCCGGCTCAACTGGTTGGCGCCAACCACATGCAGAAAGTCATCGAGCAAATCGCCAAGCAGAAAACGTTGGCTGAGCTCCTGGCGCCATTGCCCGACCAGCGCCGGCGGAACGACCACCAGCACCCGGGCCGTTTCAGGCTCGTCCAGAAAAAACTGTCGAATGAGTATGCCGGCTTCGACCGTCTTGCCGAGCCCCACCTCATCAGCCAGCAGGTAACGCTGAACAGGGTCGTGCAGAATGCGTCGCACTACTTCAAATTGGTAGGCGTTCAGTTCAATTTGTGAGGACAACAGCGCGCTGACCCCCTGCGTAGCTACGCGCTGGGCAGTGACGGCGGCAAGGAAGTCGCTGCGCGCATCTGCAAATAGCGGGGTCTCAACGATTTTCTGAGCTAGGAAGCTGATCGGGTCGCGAATCGGCGCTGTCCAGCGCACGAATACGTTCGCCGCGTCAACCAGGACGGGAGTCGCGTTGGGCAACTGCACTAGAATGCGGTCCCCGTCACCGTCCAGTACGCGGCCTACTCGCCACCCACGGCCCTCGGACTGGACGAAGACGCGCGTCTGTGTCGGGAGCGCCAATTTTCTAACTTGCGCAACAGGGACCCAACGCGCAGGTGGATCGGCCTCTTCAGGAACGTCAAAATACTCGAGGAGCACCTGCCCCTTGCTGCGTTGCCGGGACTTTGCAAAGCCGCGCATACGCAACCCGCCCCCCTTTTCTGCTGTGAAGAAAGCCATCTGATTCCCGAGATAGTGATGACACCGTCCGGCATCATAATGTTGCACTCGGTTATTGTAAATAAATTATAGCAATTTCAATGCCTGTATGAAACGCAGAGATAAAAAGACGACACTTAGTTATTAGTTTTTTTTTACTTTCTAAATAGGGAAAGACTCATTCAGATTATTAGAGGTCTTTAGCAAGGTGTGCGCAATAATGTTCGATTCTTGCGCCGGCCTGGCCGACGCGCCTAGCGGTCGGATTGTCACTTTAGTACACTACTCCGCGAAAAAAAGCCGTCGCGGCTGCCTCTCGCCTTTTTTGCATGCCAGTTTCGCAATCGGGGCAATAGAGAACAAATCACACACTGCAAATGCCCCCCTTAGCCAGAATGACAGCTCAAGGTATCGAGCAAGCTTGCACGGTTGCCGGTGGCTAGCATGCATGCCGTTTGAGTAAGTGTCCTGCCTTGGGCCGGCCAAATGCGGTGCTTTAGCCCGCGTGAACATCGGTCAAACTGCTTTGCGCCGCACTGAGCGCCCAATTCGTGCAATCACAAGCACCCATACCATGCCTCCAACGACTTTGGCCGCGAGCTGTGCGGCCACGATTGAAGGCAGTGCCGAGCCGAACGCCAGCAACGGAAAAACCATCGAATCGACAGTAGCACCAACGAAATTTGATCCATTGGCGCGCGCCGACCAGGAGCGGCCTGCTAACAGTTGGTATGCGGCAGCATCTGCCAACGAAGCAAGTGTGAACGCGATCACCGATGCGACAGCGATCGCGCCGCTCGCTGGATTAAGCGCATAGGACACCAGGCCGGCAACTACGATCAGAGCAAGCATGCGTGACCAAAGATGTTTTCCACGCCATTGGTCGTGCAGGCTGTCGCGCAGGGTCAGGTCGAGCCCGATAAAAAGGAAGGCAACGATCGGCATAACCCCTGGTCCGAACCAGGCAACGGTAGTGTTCGCAGCCACGAGCGTGGCAATGTAGATGAGGATGTAAAGCATAGTTATTCTCTCTGACGCCGGCAATAGCCGCTTTGAACGGTTTTCACTCCTGCCTCTACCAGTTCGAGCGCATGTGTATGGATGGCAAGCAAACGCGAAGGATAGCAGATGGCCATTCGTGACGTCATCAATTCCTCTATGGGTTTCTCACGGAGTGGCCGCCGTTGACGATGGCCTAAATTGCTTGCCGGACCACCACCTTCTTGGCAGTCCTGCAAAGCATCTACTGGCTGTGGATGATGACGAAGCGTTTCCATGCTTCCGGGTGGGTTGCTCTGGCTCTGCGGCGGGAGGGAGCCTTAGCGCGAGCACCATCAGTTTTCGACCGCTTGTTTTTGAGAACGAAGAATAACTGCACACATCCCCTCCCCCATCTAGCAATTAAGTGCGCCAGATGAGAAAATACGACTGCGCCCAAACTGCACTCTCGAAAAATTTTAAGCTAGCAATATTACAATGTCCCAAGCACGCGACGTGGTCGTCATCACGAGTTGCACGAATAGGAAGAAGAAGGCTGACACCGTGCTCGCGCTCGAGGGCACAAACACTGTAGCTTCGCTTATTGAACTGGCCAGAGTCTGGAGTCAGCAGGTTCAGGCGCTCTGCAGGAGCGAGATGCAAGCTGCTGTCGAACTGTATGCGGGACGGTCCATCACTGAAGCGAAACGCGCAGCAGAAAGTCTCTCCGCCCCCCTCCACATCGTGTCTGCAGGCCATGGCCTACTGCGCCCCGATGACTTCATCCCATCCTACAACGTCACGACATCACCTACTGCAGATAACGTCTTGCATCAGTGCTTGCTGCGACTCGGGAAATCACCGGCTGACTGGTGGCACGCGCTCATCCATGCAGTGGGATCCCATCGCTCACTTGGCCACCTTTTAGGGCAACTCCCTGACGCTACTGTGCTGCTTGCAGCACCGTCGGCCTACCTCAGCTTGCTGGCGAGTGAACTGGCCGAGTTGAGCGAAGGTGATATTGCGCGACTACGCATCATTACGTCACCGCGCGGGGCGTCAACGCTACCGGCACGCTTGCAATCGACGGTAATGCCTTATGACGAGCGACTGGAAGGTCTGGCTACCTATGCAGGAACACGCAGCGACTTTTCCCAGCGTGCGTTGCGCCACTTCGTCACTGTTCTGAAAAGCCACTCATTGCCCCTTGACGTTGCCCACCAACGGGTTAGCGAAGCCATGGGAGCCTTGACCAAGCCCGTTCTGCCCAAGCGCCAGCGCAAGACGGACGAGGAAATCGTGGCATTGCTGCACCAGAACTGGATGCGCTTCAATGGCTCGACCACCGCCTTGTTGCGGTTCTTGCGCGATGAGGCCCTGGTCTCGTGCGAACAGTCAAGGTTCCGCTTACTGCGCGAACAGGTCTTTGTGGAACTCAACGACAAAGCGGCTCTTCATGGATAAGCAGGAACTGGTGGTACGGGCGTTACATACAACCCAAGGGGACGGACAGGACGTCTATGCCTTCTTCATTCGCGGCGGCGACATCGTTAGGATTGCCGACATCTCCCGCATCGAACGGGACGAACATGACGTCGTAAAAGGATTCCAGCGTCCTGAGATTCAACAGCACGTCAAAGGCATCACCGACTACCTCGACCAGGGCAACGTGCTGTTTCCCAATTCGATCATTCTGGCGATGTCGCCCGAAGTGCGTTTTACCGCGTCACGCGGCACGCGTCCGAACCGCGACGAAGGCGTCGGCCAAACCGGCACGCTGACAATTCCCATTTTCGAGGCGGGCAACCGGGTCGCTTGGATCGTCGATGGCCAGCAGCGCTCGCTTGCCTTGTCTCGCTCGACGAACCAGTCCTTTCCGGTGCCGGTCGTGGCCTTCGTTTCAGACAGCCTGGAAGTCCAGCGCGAGCAGTTTGTCCTGGTCAATAAGGCGAAGCCGCTGCCCCGGCGCTTGATCGACGAACTGCTTCCGGAAACGCGGAACATTTTACTGCCCCGCGACCTGCGCAAGCGCAAGGCACCGAGCGAGCTTTGTAACTGGCTAAACCGGAATAGCAAGTCGCCGTTCTACAACTTGATCAAACGCCCCTCGGACAAGAAAGATGAGGGAGCACCCGTCATCACTGACACAGCTGTTGTCGAGATGATTCGGCAGAGCTTGTCGAATCCGCTGGGTGCGCTGGCGTCCTATAAGCCCACAGACACTGAACCTGGCGACGTCGATGCGATGTGCACCATCCTAGTTACGTACTGGTCAGCAGTGCGCGATGTGTTCCCGGAAGCCTGGGGTAAGGACCCGCGCCAGAGCCGTTTGATGCATTCAGCTGGCATTCTGGCAATGGGCGTGCTAATGGACCGAATCTATGCGCGTCTAACTGGTGCCAACGAGTCCTATGCAGCCGTACGCAAGGAAGTGGAGAAAGTCGCGCCGTTCTGCCGCTGGACTTCCGGCGTATGGGAATCCATCGGATTGCGCTGGAACGATATCGAAAGCACATCCCAAGACAAGAAGCGCCTCCAGGAAGCCCTAGTGCGCGCATACATCACTGAAGCAAGAAAATGAAGTTTCTCTACTCCGACACCCACGACTATGTGGATCCTGGTTACGACTTTGAAAATGACCGCAATGCGCCGAAGCGGCGCCGCTATTGGGATGACGCATACGCACACCAAATGATGAACCCGACACCGTACGACGGTCTGCTCGTTGCGATGAGCGCCGTGCGTAAGGCGGCCGGCGTGGCCAATTCCAAGGTGCGCTATTCGACCGCGGAGGAACAACGCCTGTTGCGTGACGGTGCACGCAAATTTCTTCGCCTGGATAACCCTAAGTACAAGGATGCGATGGTTATGGGGGACTGCGGCGCGTTTGCTTACGTCGACCAGGAAAAGCCCGCGTATTCGCCGATGGAGGTCTTCGAATTTTATACCGACGCCGGATTTACGCATGGCGTCTCGCCCGACCATATCATCTTTGCGTGCGACACCAACAACCCGCCGCTGGAAGCGATGGATCGAGACGTGCGTTACCGCTATGAACTGAGCCTCGAAAATGCGCGCGAGTTTATGCGCATCTGCAAAGCCGAAGGCATGCCTTTCGTGCCCATGGGGGCGGTACAGGGATGGTCCCCTCAAAGCATTGCACAGGCAGCAAAGCAGTTGGAGGACGTGGGTTACCGCTACCTGGCGATTGGTGGCCTGGTACCACTGAAGGTGGACGTCATCCACAAGGTACTCCGCGCGCTGCGCGATACGATCAAACCGGAAACCGACATCCACTTGCTCGGTTTTGCCAAAGCCGACTCGATTCAGGATTTCACAGGTTACGGCATCACGAGCTTCGACTCGACTTCGCCGCTTATCCGGGCTTTCATGGACGAAAAGGCGAACTATTACATTCCGAACGGTAACGGCGGACTGGAATACTACGCCGCCATTCGCATTCCCCAGGCCGTCGAGAACCCCCGTCTGATGAGAGGGATCAAACAAGGTATCTTTAATGCAGAGGATCTGCAGAAGCGCGAGGCTGTTGCCTTGACGGCACTGCGAAGGTTCGACAAAGAAGAAGAAACCTTTGAGGCCACGATCGAGGCGATCATGGATTACCAGCAGTTCCTGACCTTGGACGGCGATGGCGACAAGCACCTGAAAACCCTGAAGAAAACCCGGGAAAGGGTCGAACGCACCCTCAAAGACGCTCCGTGGAAGAAATGCGCCTGTGACATTTGCCTCGACATTGGCGTGGACGTCATCATCTTCCGTTCGGCAAACCGCAACCGCCGGCGCGGCTTCCATAATCTCGGTGTCTACCACCAGCACGTCCAACGCATTCTAGAGAAAACCCTGTGAAAACATACCATTTCAAAGCCATTCGCGCTCAGCAAGCCGAAGGTCACGATGTATTCTGTTTCGCCGCCGAACCCGGCGATGTGCTTGCCTTTTCGGAGATCGAACGGGTTGGCCGCGACGACGACGGCGAACTGAAGGGCTTTCAGCGCCACCAGGTTGCTCCGCACATCAAGGAAATTCGCGACTACCATACCCGGGATGACGCATTGCTGCCAAACTCCGTCATCGTCGCCTTCTTGGACAATGTCACTGTGAAGGATCTTGGCGACGGCATTGTCGATGTCGCGATCAGCGTGCCCGAAGGCGAGAACCGCCCGGGCTTTGTGGTCGACGGCCAGCAACGACTCACTGCGCTGTCCGGCATTCGCAAGCCTGGCTTCCAGGTGTTTGTCTCGGCCTTGATCTGCAAGGACTATAACGAACTACGCCAGCAGTTCGTATTAATCAACAATACACGTCCCCTGCCGAAGACACTGATATACGAACTTTTGCCAAACGTCGATGGTCTGCCGGAGCGTTTTACTGCTCGGAAGTTCGCTGCCCGATTGGTCGATCGCCTGAACTTCCGTCCTGACTCGACGTTGCGCGGAGAAATCCGGCAGCACACAAATCCCAAAGGAGTCTTGAGCGATACCGCAATGCAAAAGATCGTGATGAACTCCGCTTCCGACGGCGCGATACGGGACCTAATCCAGGAGAGCGACCTAACGCCAGAAGGTATGAAAAGATTGGAAGACGAGGCTTTTCACCTCCTCAACGATTATTTCAAGGCGATTATCGCCGTGTTTGGCGAAGAGTGGGTGGGCATGAATCCAAAGACCTCACGGCTCCGCCATGGCGCTGGGCTTGTCGCAATGGGGTTTGTCATGGACCAGTTGCGTTCGGCCGACCTGCAGCGATGCGACACCTACTATGAACGGTTCGCCCGCGGCCTTAAAGCACTTAAGCCGCATACAGCATGGACCCGGGGTAACTGGCAGTTGAGTGATGTGCTCACGACGCCATGGAACGGCATCCAGAACACACCGACCGACATCAATATCCTAACGAATTACCTGATTCGCTCGCTCAAGCGCAGCCTGCGTCATCTTGAACAGGTTGCCGCCTAGCCAAATGAAATACGAACTTAGTCAAAAATTTTACTTCGAAGCTGCCCACACCCTGGAGCGAACTGTCGAGGCTGAAGGAAGCAGGCGCATCCATGGTCACACCTACCATGCCGAGATTACGCTTTCCGGTACGCCAGACCACGCCAATGGAATGCTTATCGATTTGGAATTCGTGCGCAGCGAAATCGTCAGAGTACGGCACCTGCTCGATCACCGATTTCTTGATGAAATAACGACCCTCGGCCCAGCAACACTGGAAAATTTGTGTCGTTTTATCTTCATCGAATTGGCCGAAGCACTGCCTGCACTCGCCAAAGTCTCCGTTGAGCGGCAGGCAAGCGGTGACCGTTGCTGCCTTTCAAAGTAACACGACTACCATTCAAGTCTTTTCTACCAGTTGATTCACGTCAGGGAGTGGATATGCAACAAATTATGGAATCCGATGCATTTTCTTCCGGTGAGTTCGTACGCGAAATCGCGCTACGACTCATGCATATGTCGGAAGCGATCCACCACGCTTTGCGCCAACTAACCTCGGTACCATCCACAGAACTTTCGCGTACATCACCATATGCGTTGCTGACCGAAGAATACGCTCTCCGTGCCCGCGCAAGTATCCTGCTAATCGAGGCGGAGCGATTGGCGCGTCCAGGCTTCCCGGTAAGCCAAGGCGCTGTACTATATATCTTGGGCCAAGTCGAAACGACGCTTTCTCAAGCGCATTCCGCAGACGACATGAACGAACTCATCGCAAGCCTGTTGCTCTTCACTAGTTCGATCAATTCGCGTCGCAACCAGATCATTGAGGTTCTGCTCGAGAATCTGCAGCAAACGGTTGTTGAAGTACAGGCCAACCGTCAGACATAAATAGGACTCTAGTAGGTAGCGACTTTATCGGGGTGAATCGCCACGAGTTAAGGCGACCTCGAATTACTCGCTTTCGGCGTGAGCAGCGCCACGTGAAACTTGATTCCGCGTTCCAGCATCGCCTCAGCAGCGTGATTTCCAGAACGCCAGGCACCTTCGGCCAGGCAGGTTTGG
>Ga0265797_10002851_pt1 | contig 28528 bp, 22 predicted proteins | sample P2T30metagenome_FD_192433 | JGI IMG/M metagenome (GOLD analysis project Ga0265797, IMG submission 192433) | Plant litter microbial communities from East Loma Ridge, Irvine, California - P2 T30 | ecosystem: Environmental > Terrestrial > Plant litter > Unclassified | place: USA: California...
ATACCTCCTTACGAAAGAGGATATCCTTAAGGTAGTTCAAGATCTAGAGGAAGGAACAAAAAAGAAAAAGATGAAAAAAGGAACAAAAAAGACGAAATATATACTGATTTCTTCAGAGGAAGAAGAAGAAGATTCAGTTGATGAGTTGGCTTAGTTAGTGATGTAATTACGGCGTTAGTAAGTTAGTGAATCAAGTTTGCAATTTTGAAATTGAAAAAGTGAGCGGAATCCCCTACTGAGCGGATTCCCCTACAGGCACGTTAGTTATAACATAATACAGCTTGTATAGAATTTATATATACTTCATATTATAAAGTTTATAATAATAATTCTTTATAGCTTAATTATATTACTTAACTAATCTATAGCTTTTCAAAGTTAGTAAGCCTTATATTATATTATACTTTTCTTATTATTTTACTATCTCTATTACAATGTTCAAGTATAAGCTATATTAATTCCTAACTAATCAAAAATTAAGTATTATTAAGTTTATTATATAATCTAAAGACTATTAGGTTCTTAGCATAATTTAATATTATAGTCGAGGTTATAAGAAAGTAGATATTATAGAATAGTATATAGACTAATATATCTTAACTAACAAATACTATTTATAATATCAGATACATATATAGAATCTTACAATCTCTACTGTCTTATATACTCCTCTCCTACCATAACGTTAGAAGAATGCTATAGCTAGTACCTTCTACCTGTCCTCTATGAGAGCTATATAGAGCTCTTCCTACGTGCTCACAGAGCTTCCTAAGGACACATGCTTATCACCTCACAACAATGCCGACAGAATTAGCGGTCGTTCTTCGGGAGGGTCCTTCCGGCACTACTAGTCATGCTTGTTTTCAACTCCACCGACCTGCCACCCTGACCTGACTTGGCTTGACAGACGATAACAGCGGTACAACGCATCGGCGACAGACGGCGCAAGAACAACAACTACATCCCTTGCCTTCTCTACCGGGATGCGTTCAACCGTCGAGGCGGTGACAAGGGCGGTCTTTTCCAACAACAGCTACGCCGGAAGGGACCAATCCCGATGGCGTACGGCAGATAATTAAAAGGTCATTGCACTAACTAAGATCATCACTCATTTAATTCACCTCGTATCAAGGTCCCCACGGAATTCTGCCGTGAGGAAGTAACGATTATGCTTCCGCTTCTACTCCAGTGGAGTCATGGGTCGTGTACAACGTGCCCCGGCATTGCAATACGACATTCTTGAAACCACCGGTTTCTTTCTATTCATAGCCGTCTGCAGAGTAGCATACAGTGGGCCATGACGGTATAGCGCGCTCTGCACTGTGCTGTCGGTGGTCCAGAGGAACATGGAGCCACACCAGGCTTCGATGTTCTATAAAGCAACTGCACCCACGATCCAATGTTCAGCAGCTCAATTCGATCCATCTTTTGAACGTCAGAGACACAGCCTTCCAACACATACCTCAACAAAAACTACATACAAGTCACAACATGCACTCCTCCATTGCTCTCATCGCAGCCGCTGGCATCGCCTCTGCCAGCCCGGTGTGCAACCCAGCCCACCAATACCCGGAGGACGTTCAGTGTATCTCAACTGCTGGTCACCTTTCTCTGGTCACCCCGAGTGCCTCTGCGACCACCTTTGCCTGCAACCCGGCGCACTCTTACCCCAATGGTGCTTCGTGTATTTCTACTGCTGGCTCTCTGACTCTGGTCACTCCCGCTGCTGAGACTACCTTCGCCTGCAACCCGGCGCACTCTTACCCTAATGGTGCCTCTTGCATCTCGACTGCTGGCTCTCTAACTCTGGTCACTCCCACCGCCGAGGCCACCACGTTTGCTTGCAACCCGGCTCACTCTTACCCTAACGGTGCCTCTTGCATTTCGACCGCTGGATCTCTCACGTTGGTCACACCCACTGCTGAGCCCACCACATTTGCCTGCAACCCGGCTCACTCCTACCCTAATGGCGCCTCGTGCATCTCGACCGCCGGTGCTCTTTCGCTCGTGACCCCGGCCGCAGCTCAGGTCACTGGTCTTCTCTAGATGCAGTATCGCAAATTCTTGGATTTGTTTCAATGAGGCATATGTAGCCCGACACCGATAATCCCGGGTCTGGAGCGCTTACCACTAAACTTTGACCTTCATGTACATACATTTAGTCCGACCTCATGTCTCACGAATCAAAAACAATAGATTCGGCTCTCAATTCATTCAGTCTAATTCCATAATCGCTGGAACCATCCGCAGTTCCGTGTACATAGGTACATGAGTACTTTATACATTCAGCCCCAAATGCAGCGTGTGGCTGATCGACTCCACCAAATTAGACGTGTGGTCGACTCGATCAAGCGCTCTCAGATCTGACGCCATGGAGTTTGTATTCCGGTATTGTGTCCATGATGTAGCTCCTTCGTTTGCCGCTTCCATTAGGGACATGGAAGCGCTTGTCAACGCGGCCAAAAATGTAAATGCAGAGGATAAAGACCTCCAACAAGTATCCAAAGCAGTAGAAGGCAGCGCGAGAGTGGTACCACGCAGGGTCGGTCAATGGTCTCGGTGCTTCCCAGGTCGTTCCGAGCTTGTAACCCGAGAGTGCAGTGGCGACACAGGAGGCCATGATCAGCAAGAGAATCTTGCTGTTGATAGACCCGGCGCCAAACGCCTCCTCTCCTCTCGTGGACTGTGGTAGGAGGAACGACAGGGAGACCAGCAGAAGCGGAATTGCTGTTAGGATGAAGAGGAAGATGACAGCCGCACGTTGGCAATCGACACAAGCCCGAATTGTGTCTGGATTTCGAGTGTAGAACATGATGACCGTCGCGACTATCACCATGACCAGGGCTCCGGCAAGCAGTGCATAACCGATGTGGAAGATTTGAGCAAGTGCAGTGTTCCAACCAAGTCTCGGGTGCTTGGCCCTTAAGATGCGTTGGGCAAAGATCAGGTTGACCAGATAGACGATCAAGACTCCGGCATTGTTGAAGATCTGCGAGGCGATCGCGACTTTGGTGTTATGCTGTCTCGTAGCCCAGACGGTCCGCATGATGCATGTGATCACTCTTGCCATACTGAAAACGAAGAGAACGGCGCTGATGAGGAATTTGTGGCCTCGCCTGCGGTTTTTCTGGAAGATGTACATGTTGGAAGCGGCAGAACATAGGTATAGTACCATGAATATCGTGATGATTGGAACATCAACAGAGACAGACGGGAGGCCTCCGACGCCTGCTGTACGAGGAGGGTAGGGCGGCTTTGGCATTGTTAGTGAGAATCATTGAAGCGAAAGTTTGTCCGTCACTCACGCCTGGTGCCTTTCCCTGCATATAATTGCTAGCCATGTTCCGACTGATGGTCGGCCGCGTGGTTGTTGAGTGCACGTTAGTTATGGTTAGTAGAAGAAGAGTATTGTCATTCTGGGTGATAGTAGCACCGCCGCCGATGTATCTTATGAGTGAGGTGAATGTGTGGGCTTGGATAGGGACACCGGATTAGTTATAGGTAGTTACGGATTTCGGACATGTGTAAAAATATCTACATGCGAATGGTGTTTCAACCGATCAACGTGAGGCGTTTGAGGATGAAAAGCCTGGCAAGACCAAGGGGACTGAACTGCGGAGATGTGATGATTGAGCCAACTTCGCACCTGGGCACGAATCCGTAGAAATACCCCTTCCCTTGACCATCCAACGACATCGGAAAATCGCCATAGGGAATAAAATACATGGTACATCATCCTCTACCCTCGTCAACCGATTCGGACAGTCAGAAGGACCAAATCGGATCTCCGTGGAGCGTCGCTAATCGCCTCGATGCTAGTGCACAACACGAAACCATCCATGTTTTGCAAGACGCAAGCACCAATCCACCGCACTGCCAACCCGAAAAGACGAAGCTTCACCACAACAGAACCGGATCTCGACGAGCAATGGTTCTAAACATCGTCAATCCTCGGAGGCCGATCTTAAACATCTGGTGCCAGGCACACCAAGTGTGCCACGCTTCAATGCTATCAGTCCATCCATCTTTCACCAACAGCCCCATTCATACTGACAGGAAGTAGGTTGAACAGTAGCCAGCTACATGAACCCAATCCTCAAACAGTACGTCTCCCACCCACTTTCCTCCGCTTGGCTCCAACAGCAGGGCCTGCACTCTTTTGTGCCGACACTACCGCCTCCTCCGCCGCCTTAAGCTTGACCTCCAACCCAGCCGATTTCACTTTCTCGGCCTTCAGCTCCTCCTCAAGCCTAAGGATCTCATTCTGATGCCCTTCAAGAAACTGTGCATACACCGTCCTCTGGGTGAAGGTGCTCAGGGTAGCACTGTTCTGTGCAGGCGAGTTGCTGGGACGAGGAGGCGGGCCCATGATGCCGGCTCGCGATATTTGGAAGGTCTGGCGGGCGTGTCGCAGGTGCTGGTCGTCTTCAAAGTAGTTGGAGTTGGAGGTGAATCGAGGTCGTTCGAGGCCGACGCTGATGGGGTTCTGAAGGGTTGTGTTCATGTTCATGTTGGAGTGTGTTTGATCTTCTTCTTGCTGGGAAGTTCTCGGGGAGACCATCTCGAGGGGACCGTTGGAAGGTGTTTTGGGTTGGTTGTGTTTGGCTGGCATGCTTGTTTAGTGGATGGATGGATGGGTGAGGTTGTAGTGTGTAGAATTGACTTACATGTGGGAGGATTGACGCAAGTCAGTCTGTAGGTAGGTAGGTAGGTAGGTAGGTAGGTGAGTAAGTGAGGTTCAAATGACTAGGAGACGTTTCTCATGTGCTGCATTGATTTAACGGAGTGCATGTGACAGCACGGGTTGGTTTGTTCGAACATCTTATGATAATTCACGTGCGTTCGAGCTCACTTTTGAGAACAACCATCATGCTCCCACTAGATATTCGTTACTTGGTAGAAAGGACTGACGACCCCTTCAACTCATGACACTTGCTGGGATTGACCTCAAAAACACCTCAAGGTCTCCTCAACTCATTCGCCTCCCTCGCACACTGCTCCGCCATCTCAGCCTGTTCATCGGTCTTACAGACCAAGATTCTCTTCCCCTGAACCTGCGAGCTACCAATATCCTGCACGACCTCATCTCCCAGCTTCCCATTCTTATCCTGATCAAGCTCAAAGCCCAAACACTTCACCTTTTGACAGACAGCCTCTCTCAACGCGCCACCATGCTCTCCGATCCCACCCGCAAAAACCAAAGCATCGACCTCGCCTCCCAAAGTAACAAAGTAAGAACCGATGTACGCAACCAAGCGACCAACAAAAACATCAAACGCCAACTTCGCCGCCTCGTCACCCTGTGCAGCTTTTTCACTCACAGTCCCGAAATCAGTTGTACCCGTCAGTGCCTTCCAGCCACTCTCCTTGTTCAGAATCTCCTCGGCGCGGGTCACGTGCAATGCCTGCGAGCTGCCGGGTGAGGGTTGGCCGGCGTCGTGAGTGAAGTGAAAGATCAGGCTGGGGTCTACATCCCCACTCCTGGTAGCGCCCGGTAAGCCAGAAAGAGGAGTTAGGCCCATGGTTGTATCGATGCTTTCGCCTTTGACGATAGCACAAGCCGAAGCACCCGAACCCAAGTGAAGCGCGATGATGTTCAGTTGGTCGAGCGGTTTCGAGATGTGAGATGCTACGCTGCGCGCGATGAAAGCGTAGGAGAGGCCGTGGAAGCCGTACTTCCGTAGACCGTTCTGCTTTGCCTTGGCTGGGTCGATCATGTAGGTGCGAGTTTCGGCAGGAATGGTGGCGTGGAAAGCCGAGTCGAAGAAGGCGATGTTGGTAGCTTTGGATATGGAGGCGTGGACCGCTTTGACGATCTCGAGTGCGCCGGCATTGTGCAAGGGCGCGAGTGCTGATAACGACTCAAGGTGGTGGTAGGTGTCGGAGTCGATGCGGGTAGGCTTGGAGTACGAACCGCCGTGGACGATGCGGTGGCATGCGAAAGCGACGTCGTCGGGGTGTTGGAGTTGGGCCAGCTCTGGATCCGAGGTGAGGTGTTCGAGAATGGCTGCGAAGGCATCCTGGGCGTTGGATATCTTGTCGAGCTTCTTGTTTTTGGCGACGGATGTACCGCCGCGAGAGTAGGTGAGCGAGACGGGCGGAGCTGTCAGGCCAGCAATGGATATGTCGGCTACTGAAGTTGGCGGTGAGGAAGACGAGGGAGTGAATGTGTAGACGGACACTTTGACGGAAGAGGATCCGGCATTGATGGAGAGGATGATCTCGGCCATGCTTGTTGATTGTCTGTATCGTCAATATGAGAATGCTGTGAAGGAAGAATTGATCAACCGACAGATCAAGAAGAGAATGGAATGGAGAGGATTTTCGTGGTTCGAACGCTCGACTTCACATGTTATTAGGTATTTACTTTGATACCATCATCAAGACGAGTGACGTGTGATGCGGGTAAACATGTGAAAGCTTGAGCTCGAGCTCCGCCAGGATCCGGCCGATCTGATGTCGATCCCGTTGTGCTTAAAAAAAAAGAGTACCCTACATGTAGGGCTTCGGAAAATCTGACCATATGGTGCCGCCGAGTCAATGACTATCAAGTCAATGTGTCTCTCTGGTACTTAGGACTTCCAGAGGTACTATCTTGGGCGACCGGATCGATTGGAATCTGTCCTACCGCTGAGATGATGGTTTAAGCAAGAGTTTTGTCTCGCATGTGACATATCAGGTCAATTAAATGCACTAATGTCACATCTTGCATGGGCAGCAAATCATCTGTTGTTACACGCTACAAAGGCATTAGACTATCGGCCAGCTCCACGTGCCGCCGTCGACGCTGTTTCCATTTCGCTCGACTTGAGCCAAGCCCAGGATCGCTGTCTCGTATGCTCTGCGACGGCATGTCACGTATTGTTGTACGTGCGACTGGCCCTGCTTTACTCTTTTTTGGCTTGATGAGTATCAGGATAAACATTCCAACCACCAGCAGGATAAGTAGCAGCATGATCTTCCTCTTCGTCGACCTCTTCTGATAGCCGGTGGCTACAACCAACTCCTTGTCTGCGGCCTTGACGTGCTCAAAAGTACGTTCCACGTTGTAATCGATCCGATCGAGCAGCGAACCCTGATCGATGACCATGGACTGTAAATCTTGGAAGATGTTTGAGAGGTCAATGACACCTTGCGCAATCTTCTCAATCTCCCTTTCGCGTTGTTCGATGGCGGCATCATGCTGTCCGGTCCGACGGCGGACTTGCGCGGTCTGCAGTAACGTAGACTGCGCGCTGCTGCGGTCAAGCTCCGAGTCTTGCATCGCAGGATCGGTGTACGGATTCGCGGCAACATTGGGTGTGCCGGTTCTGCTATCCAGACTGGTACTCATGCCTCCTAGCGAACGTAGCTTCTTCAAATATGCAGTCTGCTTTTTACGGAAGGTGGTGCTGACTTCGCTCACGCGACTAGCGAGAGAGATCTTCAGGTTCCGCGCCATGGTCTCGTCTTCCTTGGTGAGGCCGCCGCGATGTTCCTGCGTCTTGGCCTGCTCTTGGACCAGCTTGTCAATGCGTTTGATCGCAGATTGACAGCTTGCAAAGCCTCGCGTGACTTCCAATGTCAAGTCCTCGATTTCGCGCTCCTCTCGCGCCTTCACGCTCTCGTCGTCGAAGCCTGGCAGGATGTGTTTGGCGTGTAGTTGGTCGAGCTTTTTCATCGTGGCGGAAACGTCGGTCAGGCGCGAGGTGATGTCGTCCTGGATGTCCAGCCAGCGAGGAGGCAGGAGGTCCATCTCAATTATGGCATCGCCGTCGCCGGCGCCCAGCAGCCCGGCGCTCTCGCTGTAAGGGTCATTCCCTCCTGGGAGACCCGGCTGACTGCGGGCGGCCGGATGGTGTGTGTAGGATTGGCGATAGGAGATGAAGCTGTGAGTCGGTATCAGCAGTGTCGCATTGGGAGCAGAGGGCGAAGCAACGCATACAGGTTCGTACGGTCCCGCCAGGCGCCGAAGTTCACCGCGGTAGACGTAGACATGGCTGCGCTGAGGTTGTTACAGCATCCGTTCGCATCATGTGACGGTAGACATTTGAGTGAGGTACTGTACTGTAAGTGTGTTGCTGTGTTGCTTCTCCCAAATGAAGTAGAGGAACGGCAATGACGCTCGGCGACTGAGACGGACTGGAGACGGAGGCACAGGCACATGCTTGGACTTGTCCCAAGGTTCGCCATAGGGCTGCCAGAATTGCTTGGCAAAACCCTGGAGAGGAGAGAACGAGCAAGCCAGAACGGAGACGGCCAGGGTGACGACGACCTCTCAACTGTTTGCTCCAATACCACCTCAGTCAACGACTCTGCCAACCGCTCTCTCCGCCCCCATCCACAACATCCCTTGCAAATCAACACTCCCACCACCTACGCCAACCACCACACAACCACCATGGTACGCTATCTCACCGCCCCCCCTCCCCACCCCACCTGCTACCCCGCTGCATGCCTGCCCTCCAGCAAAACAAACTCGCCCTGATAGAAATCGACGAATACGCGGATTGCAATTGGACGCAAGAAATGCTGACTCCGACCCCGCTCACAGGCCGACTCATTGACCGAGGAGCAAGTCTCCGAGTTCAAGGAGGCTTTCTCCCTCTTCGTAAGTGACTGCCTAGCCCACAAAGTGTTCGCCTGCACCGTGAGGCTGACTCCCCGGATTAGGACAAGGATGGTGATGGACAAATCACCACCAAGGAGCTCGGCACCGTCATGCGCTCGCTCGGCCAGAACCCCTCAGAGTCTGAGCTTCAGGACATGATCAACGAGGTTGACGCCGACAACAACGGCACCATCGACTTCCCCGAGTTCCTTACCATGATGGCGCGCAAGATGAAGGACACCGACTCCGAGGAGGAGATCCGCGAGGCCTTCAAGGTCTTCGACCGTGACAACAACGGCTTCATCTCTGCTGCCGAGCTGAGGCACGTCATGACCAGCATCGGCGAGAAGCTCACCGACGATGAGGTCGACGAGATGATCCGGGAGGCCGACCAGGACGGCGACGGAAGAATCGACTGTGAGTTTCTACACCATTGGAGATTTCGGAAATTGCACACTCTAACACACGGCAGACAACGAGTTTGTGCAGCTCATGATGCAGAAGTAGAGCTTTTACGCATTTTCCGCCTCAGTAACCACCCTACTCGCCCGCCTTCGCACCTCTAAACACGAGCCTGATCCTCTCTTATCGGAGGCCCAGAGGCGAGGTAAAAGAGCACATCGGGTGGAGTGTAGCCTCAAGACGGCTTTTTCAGGGGTCATGACAATTTTGAACTCGTGAAAAGCGATGCGCCTTTAAATTTCTAGTCCGTTCATGAGCGAGCGTAGCGAGGGAACGGGGACTCGTCTAGTTGCCCTGGGCTTCTTCTCCTTGATTTGAGGGTAGTAGCGAATATCATGTGAGATGACCATCAACCCCCTTGTGATCCATGCTAGAGCACTTTCATTCGAGTCTTGACGTTGCTTGTCCAGTCCTTATACATCGTCTGTGGTCGTATGTCTGGCAGATCCGCACAGTCTTGCGTTCACACCATGCATCATAAATCAGCTCAAAATCTTGGACGCGATACACCTACCGGAGCCGAGACTCGAGAGACGCAGATGCAGACGAGCTAGGTAGGTAAGCTCTAGACCAGTAGAACATCACGGACTAGGCGTCGCCTTATCTGCCCGACGACGTCTTGGCGCAATACAGACATAACCCTGATCAGGCACTAAACATAGACCGAAGCCTTAGGGATCTCGCTCGAGAGTGTTTATTGTTCCTCATTACCTATGTTCACTCAACATCAACCGGGTATCGTACCTACTCTGTCTATCTACCTATCTACACACAACGGCACGTCGGGTTGAACGACGCCGCATGACTAAATACACGTTTTCAATCCTAATACTTCTACCAAGCAGTGATATCATCCACCTCTGCCTCGCCAAACGTGCTTTCCTTCACCGCTTCCTCGATCTTCTTGGCCGCCGGCGGCCAGTTGACCGGCTCCCTAGCCATGATATCCGGCAACGCCTTGTGCAGGAAGTCGAGCAAGAAGCGGTTGACCTGCTTGAATTCGAGCAGGAAAGCATCGTGGCCTTCGGGCGAGTCGATCACTTTCAGTTCTGCACCAGAGATGCTAGCGGCCAGCTCCTGCTGCTCGGCGAAAGTGAACAGGCCGTCGGACTCGATTCCCAGCACCAGCGTAGGCTGCGCGATGAGCTTGAGAGCGGCTCGCAGGGCTTCGTCGGGCGACAGTGACGGGTCTTCGTCGGTGCGCTGGCGCGAGACGTCGTGCGTGTCGAGCTTGCGCGTGATGGCAATGTAGCAGTTTGCGTCGAAGCGCTTGATGAACTTCTCGCCCTGGTAGCGCAGGTAGGATTGCGCCGAGTAGTAGGTTGAAATGGGCTTGCCTTTCCGCGCTGCGGCTGATGGGCGGACAGGGACGTTGAATGAGGTGCCGCCGGAGAACTGAGGGTCGGTGATGTTGATTGAGGGTGCTGCTGCTACGGGCAGGTTGACGGAGTCTATGGAAGCATTGCTGTTGCTGCGGGCGGACATGCGTGGGGAGCCTGCGTTGCGGTGGCCGTCGTTGTGGATGGCAAAGTGCTCGTTTCCAGGCGTGCTGGGCCGAGGAGCTGCGCCGTTGATGTTTTGTTTGCGAGTGGCGTCGGGTGTGTTGCGGCCGAAACGGCTTTCGAAGGAGTCGCGGCTGCGGTAAGTGAGCAGAGCTGACATGCGAGCTGCTCCCAGACCAGTGGTGGGCGGGTCGTCTGGCGTGTAGTAGCCGTCGTCGTACTTGGGATCTGAGTAGATGCTCTGGCGCTGAGCCTCGCCCCAAGAGATGCCCCAGGCGGAGTAGCGGGCAGAGGTGGCGATGGGAATGATGGTTCGCACGTAGTCGGCACCGAAGTAGGCGAACTCGAGCACCAGCATGCCACCCATGGAGCCGCCAACGACAGCCGCGATCTGCTTCACCCCCAGATCGTCGAGAAGGAGCTTGAACAGGTTGACGTCGTCACGGACGGTGGTGAGCGGGAACTCAGGCCCGTACTGTTCGCCGCCCGGTATGCCATCCTTTGCCGTCACAGGGCTCGCACTTCCATACGGGCTGCCTGGGCTGTTCATGCAGACGATGAAGAAGCGGCTCATGTCGAACGCTCTTGCCTCTTTTCCTGGTTCGCCCGGCCCTCCCATCAGCGGTCCCCACCAGTCTCCCACGTCTGCGCTGCCGGTCAGAGCGTGGCATATGACCATGGCATTGTCGCGGCCGGGCGACAGGGTGCCGTATGTTTTGTAGGCGATGGGGACATTCTTGAGCGTCACGCCGGATTCGAGGGTGTATTTAGGGACGACGGCGATTTCTTGGTCAGGGATGAGCTGGACGTATGGGTTCTCGGGTTGTTCTGCAGGGCTCGACCTTCCTGTTGTTTGATTTCAAGTGGTTAGATCTAGCCTACAATCTTTTTTGAGGGAAGTGAATGAATGATTGAATGATTGAATGGCGGGGTCGCGTACGGTATCGTCCAACATTATCCGTGGGCGGAGTGGCATTGGAGTCTGCAACAGACATGATGTGATGAATTAGGTGACAGCGGTATGATTCCAAGCAATCTTGAAGATTGGGTCATGCAACATTGTAGAGCGAGGCTCGTGAGTCAACAATGCCCCGATTGGATCCCCTCTCGGTGGTCCCTTTGATTTTTATTCTGGGGAGGGTGACGAAGTGACGATGATCACGCAATGTGGGGAAGTGGAAGATGATTAATAAATCTACTTACCTACCGTAGGAGTAGGTACATACATACAATACATACGGGTTTACTATCGACCTTGGATGTGTATTCAAGAGGTCGGTCTTCTTTGGGATATGAGTGCCGAGGGGGCAGCTCACACCACCACCCACGTTCTTACCTTACATGTACCTTACCTCATGCTCGGAGCTCCCCCGACTTAAAGACTGGGATTGCTGATAGCAAACACGGACATGCAAGTAACGGTGTGGTGCGTGCATGGAATGGGAAAAGTTTCTGCCGGATATGTGAAGCGGCATGGTTATCACGAAGAAGTGGTAGCTTGAAGACATGTTCGTAGATATATGCTTTGTACCTAGGTAGTAAAGGTGTACAGTAGAACGAACGTGACTACTAGTAGATGTCCTTCAGCGGTCCAGACCATATTGAAATTCTGCCGGCTCGGATGATGGCGGTTGTGGCTTACGGGTGGCATTTTTGAAGACGGATCAAAGTGTGTTGTAGAAAGATGAAGATAATTTTCGCTCCAATATTCATTCGATCGTGACGGCCGGTCGCATGGCCTACGTAGAATATTATTGCATCCTCCATCGACACGGGCAATCGGAATCGGCATATCCTGATCACCGATGCTACAGTCACTTACCGACGTCGAACTGACGCTAAATCGAAACACTGGCGCCTTGTCGCCTCGTCGGGCCGGCCGTGGCTGTGGCCGTGCGCCTTCTAGGCCATCAACAGAAGAGATGGTCGAAGAAGAAGATGGCGAGGACGGGACGACGGGAAGAAGAACAAGAACAAGAACAAGAACCAAGCACAAGCACCACCACCACCACCTCAGTCAGCTCTTATCCAGTGGCAACAACATCATCACTCCACTCCACTCCACTCCACTCTATATACCTCCCATGTCGCCCCACGCCTAACATGGAAATGACAGACCGGGCGGTCGATATAACAGATCCACGACGAGTCTGGGAAGTACGCCGCTTCTGTCAGGTTCGGACTGCACACCCTCCAGGTACTTGTGGTGTGGACTCGAAGAGTGACGCCGCTCTCAGTGGACTGCTGCGATGTCTTTTGTACGAACTTGATGCCGATCTCTCGGCAATCACTCTCTTGGACGAACAAACTCAACACTTTCTTTCCGTCGTACATCGCTCTCACCTCCACGACTTGACTGTCCAGACGACCAAATGGTACGGCTGCGAGCAGATTTCCCACCGTGGCGGCATCTGCCAAAAGACTATCATGCTCGATAGACAGGACCGAGCCCATCCTGTATACGAGATACTGGACCTGTCAGCCGATGATAGCACCAACTCGTTGCCAGTCGTGGACGGAACCGTTGCCGAGTTTCGACATTACGCAGGCGTACCTCTGTGCACCCCCGATGGTCTGAATATCGGAACTCTCTTCGTCTTTGGCAACAAGGCGCCGGAAAATCCCATGCAACAATCACACTGCGAGTTCATGTGTAAGACAGCCGAACACGTGATGATTCAGCTTATGCAGACCCTCGAAGCGATGGAGAACAAAAGGTCACTGCGATGCAACTCCGCTGTCTCTTCAATGCTTGAAAGCGATGTGTTTGCAGCGCCATCAGACACACCGCACGAGGTGAAGACTGCAAAATCACCAAAGCTCTACACGTCCTTCGCGGCCAACGTATACGCAACAGCTGTAGACCTCTTGTCTCACGCGTTCGAACTCAACGGATTGGTTATACAGGAGCTTCCTTCTCACAACGCTGCTGCAAACATGAACCAGCAGCCAAGGGACAAGATCCTGGCAAAAATATGCGACTCAAGAAGCGAAACACTAGGGCCTATCAGCGATTCCGTCGCTCAACAGCTCCTTGAGGCGTTTCCCTCGGGAGCAATCTTCCACATATCTTCAGTAAATGAGGATGGGCAATACGTCGCCTCGGCGCAAGGACGGTCTGGGCCTACAAAGCAAGTCCATCTTGCGCTTTGTGACAACTTTCCGAACGCCGAGCAATTCATGTTTATGCCGCTACGCGACAGCTTCCATGATCGAGATGTTGCTTTTGTGCTTGGTTGGGCCACGGGTTTCACGCGAGTCTACTCTAGCACCACTGACCTCCCGCCATTGTCATCATTCGGAATGGCGATCATGACACAAATACGCCGGCTGGAGGCGCAGATGCTCTCCCGAAACAAATCCGACTTCCTAGGCTCAATGTCGCATGAGATGCGCAGTCCTCTTCATGGCATGCTAGCTTGCATCGAACTGCTTTTACAAGACACCAATTGCTCTGCGCACCAGCTTGACCTGCTCGAGGGTGCTGAGGCGTGTGGCCTCCAGCTACGTGGCAACATCGACAACATATTACTCTACTCTAACATAGGCTCCGCAAGTCCGCGTCCAGAACAATCCAACAAACGATCCCATATTCCGGACTTCACGGAAGATGTCAGTCAGGGCAAGAACAACATTCTCGCGCTGATAGAGGAAACGATTGAACGAGATACTAGGAAGAGGAAGAGTACCCTTTCCTCGAACGGTGCTACCAAAAGCTTGCTCTGGACGAGTGGCAATCAGAGTATTAACCAACGTCCTGTCAGCACGATCATAACCGTGGACGCAGATCCGCGAGCTGACTTTTCTCTCGGACGCTATTCGGGAGTCAGCGTCATAATCAACAACCTCTTGGGCAATTGCATCAAGTTCACCGGACCCGATGCATGTATCAGAATCAGTCTCGAAACCGACAACGAGATTGTGAGGCTCAAGTTCATAGATGCGGGTCGAGGCATGACACGCGACTTCATCAAGCACAATCTACTGGTGCCTTTTGCACAGCAGGATCCCCTAGACACCGGCACGGGGCTTGGCCTCACGCTTGTACAGAGTGCAGTACAAGCTTTGGATGGCGAGACTGCCATCGACACAGATGAGTCGAGGGGCACAGAGGTGTCTGTCACGCTGCCTCTTTCCAGAATTGCGGGCGACCTCGCCAATTCAAATGTCGACGCTGTGCCGCATTTTTCACTCTCAGAAATGCCAGACGTGTCGCCGCCGACCGTTCGTCTTCTCGCGCCAACGAGGTGGGAGGCAATGGACAATCCACGCAATCAGCGCTGTCTAGATGCTCTGCTTGACTCATTAACTCGCACACTCCGTACTTGGCTAGACTTGGACTTTGGAAATTGGGAAACTGCGGAAGAAATTCCCGACATCGTCTTCCTTGTACATGATGACCTTGAGAGACTGAGGGTCTTGACCAAAGATTCATTCGCCAAAATTCAGAAGATCGTACTCTGTCCGGACTCGCAGTCTGAGGCAGCCGTTCAAACACTCGAGCCCGGAACGTACGTTACAATCGTGGGGCCGTTGACTTCTTCGAAAGTATGTGCCACAATCAAGGTGTCCCTGCAAAATGTGCGGCGCGAACATATTTCCCACACTAGATCGCGCCAGAGCTCATGCGCGAGCCACACTTCTGCTAGTCTTCGTGGAGGTGGTGCTTTGTCTGTTGCAAGCACAGCCACAGAACCGGATGTCAACCTCAACATCCCCAGCATCCAGACCGGAAGTGGTGAAATGGAGCTTCCTTACCGAACCTACAGCAATGTATCCTCAGCGCAACCTGCCGAGCCGCGCTTCTTGCTTGTAGACGACAACGCCATCAACCTCAAGGTCATCGGCATGTATGCGAAGAAGTGTAGCAAGAGGCCCTCAGTCTCTGCTGGTGGAGGACAAGACGCGATTGACGCGTTCAAGACTGCAAACCTGGCACCTGCAGATGACTCTGTCGCGCCTGAGGGCTTCGACATCATCCTGCTGGACCTCTCGATGCCCGAAGTCTCTGGCTTCGATGTCGCAGCTGCTGTCCGTGGTCTGGAGAAAGAGTCCGGTGCGCGCAGCACATACATCGCCGCCTTGACTGGATTGGTCAGCGACAAGGATCGCGCTGCGGCTTTTGCGGCTGGTGTCGATGAGTACGTGACCAAGCCCGCCACGCTGAAGGACGTACAGAGCGTCGTGGCAAACTGGAGAGCCCGAGAGGCACCGCCTTGAACGCCACGGATTCTACGTCAAGGCGGAACCGATGAGCTTCACCTGCCTCTGCCGCATAACGACATCCTGGTAGTCCAGGATCTCCGAACCCACCGCATGGCGGAGGAGGTGATGTGATGGAGAGCTAAATGGCTCGGATCGTGAGCTCTGCTGTCTCCATGAAGCGGCTCCGAAAGCGCTGTTGGGGTGACGTATGGAGTATGTAATGAGGTGTAGCGTGCGCGCCCCTGGGATGTAGACTAATGCCTGGACGAGACGCAAGTCGAAGGACGATCTCTTCTCATGTCGGGGATGATTTTCGGTTTGTACTCATATATCACGAGATTCACGAAGGACGGTCGGCCGAGAAAGACGGCATCATTAGAGACGATTGGACACTCCAGAGCATGCAATAAGTATAGATACATAGTAATAGCATCTCAACGTTGAATCGAGCTGCGTTATCACATTACCATATGGTCATGCTCACACCAAACCACGGAGATCTAGGATGGTCTGTTTGAGAGACCTGTACCATGTATGAGGCGATACGACGAATCCAATGTAACGCCGCCATTTCAGACGCCCGACTGCACCACTACAATACTGTGAAATCATCAGAGCAACGTATGTTGTTGACTTGTACATCCAAGCTAATTTTGCTACCAACCCCAACCCTAACCCTCGTGGTATGAGCTTCCACGCAACGCGACAACCATCTTTCCAGCCTCACTACATACTTGCACTCTAGTCACTTATCCTCGCAAACACGATATCCGGAACCCTGCCAAACCACCGACGCAATAATCAAATTCTCAAGCTACGATCCAGTCTCGTGTCTCTAACACGCGCAACACTTCGAAATCGCGACAATGCCGCCAGTCCGTAAGTAGCGCTCCGCCGGCTTCCTCTCAAACACCATACTAATGCGCCATCCCACAGTTCCAGGCAAACGCGCAGCAGGCACGCCGCTCGCTCCCAGCGTCGAGAAAGCATACTACCGCAAATGCATCCAGCTCAAGCGCCGCCTGAACGAAGTCGAAGCCGCGAACGAGGAAGCCAGGGTTAGGAGGGTGCGCCTCGACCGCGCAATCATGAAGATGCGACTGGAGCGGGCCTTCCTGCTGGAACAACTGAGCAAGAGAGTGGAGCCAAACGTCGAGGGCAGCGAGGCGAGCGGAGAGGAGGGCGTGGGCACGGTAGGTTAAGCACCTGGCCCGGCCTTGCCTGGCCGATGGGTGGAACGGCGCCGGAGCGTGAAAGAATGGTAGCTGATCAAGCCCATCTTGTAGCCTCCGGGCGACCGCCCTCATCGTGACAAGCGTCGTCGCTCGCAGCCTATCGTTGATGGTGCTGGCCCTTTCTCAACGATGCCTCCACCACATTCACTATACGAAACCCGCGACGGAACGTTTGACAATCATAATCACGTGCGGAAGCTTCTGAAACCACGCACTGGTGCAACGGACTCACCCGACGAAATCGACAATCCGATGGCCCGACGAGAAGCCCACCGACCTCACCCCTCGCATATTCCATCTCCTTATAATGCGGACCTCCCTTACGCGACGAGCACACGCGGATGACGAGCATTTATCATCGATCATGAAGTTTCGGAAGCTGCACGACGATGCGAGAGGCCCTATCGCGGCGAGCTTGTGGTATCTGACGAGAACAAGAACGTCTAGGACTGCAGCGTTAGGCTGGCGTTGATCGAGAATTTGACGGACAGAGCGAGTGGCTGTGAAGCATGAGCAATTGTTTTGGGTGAGCGATTTTCTTATTATGGAATTAGCGTGGCGTTTTCAGGTAATACAGCTGTAGGTCGCCAGATGCACCACTAGACAGTTCGGAACGGAATACCAGTCATTTCTATATCTAACCGCATACCTTGCCTGTCCGTCCGTCGAGCGGCATGATGCAATTGGTGCTTGCCCGGTGTTTGCAAGCAACCAATGTTCCACGCGTGCGTTCGTTTGCTCACAACAGCGGAAGGCACGTCCTCACCTTGATTCAACACCACAACACCGGTCTGCTGCCTAAATCTGGACGTGCTCATCTTTTCTTCCAGCTCCTTTCGTTTCAACTCTCAACCTCACCTTCTGCTTCGACCTACATCTGCAGCCTTCTCAAACAACCTGGAAGCACTCACGTACTCGCTCACTCACGCACGCACGCAACCAGTCAACCGCCCACGCGCTCTATCTCAACCACCCACTCGCCCACTCGTCCCTCGTCTACTTGGTCGAAGAACCCAGATCAGCCAAAACAACGCAACCCGTAACCATCTTAGCAATGCCGTACCCTACTCTCACCTTCCTGGGGAGCTTCGTTGGCGAGGGCGTGTTCGAGAACGATGGCGCTACCGTTGCAGTCGCTCACCTAGATGGGCTGGCAGGCCTCGACAAGCTCACACCGACAACATCCGCCAACGGCGGCAAAGTGGTGTACTCGCTCTACGCTGATGGCTGCTCATCTGACGAAGCCCGCGACTTGGTCCGCAGCCACCTGGACTCCGGTGTTCTACACAAGCTTACTGCAAGAATGATCTCCAACTACTTCAACCCGATCAGCATGAAAGACTACACCTGCGGTGGCTTCGTCCCAATCATCTTGGGTGCTTGTGCTATGAGCCATGGCTGCCACACACTTTACACCGCGCCCGGCTACGACGTCTTCTTCAAGACGTACAAAGACTTCCTCATCGGAGCTCTCCCCTCCGCTCCACTCATGGATGCCGCCAAAGAGCAGATGACGAAAGCGCTCCACGGCCCTGACCGTTTCCAACCTGGCATCCCGATCGACTTCAAGCGCTTCGCGCGCCCGGTCAATTACTCGCTCAGACCCATGCACGACGCTTGCTTTGCAAGGTTGCTAGGCGGTAACCCCGTCGGCTACAAGCCGGCGTACAAGAAAAGAAGCAGCAAGGACGACAGGCAGGCAACTGTGGGACCTTGCATGAAAGAACACATGGCCTACAACAAAAACCCGAACCACTGTGGATCTGGTCTCTGTAAGGCTGAACACGCTACGCTTGTTTGTTCGAAGTGCAAAGTCCAGGTCTACTGCAGCAAGGACTGCCAGCGTTACGACTTCCAGCGGCACAAGGTCTGGTGTCGCACGCCCGAGGTTGCCGAGTCGATGAATGATGAGGGGTTGTGGAAGAACTTCTTCTTCGTCAAGATGCAGTCACAATCGGATGATCTGGCTGCTATTACCAGAGGCGAGGGTCCCCTGGAGCAGTACTTGGATGTCTTGCTTGCCAAGTTGGCTGGGCTGGAGTACGCTCGCCACTTTGGCGTGCGTGACTACTCTGGTAATGACCTTCCCCTGTGAGCCTGAACATGAGTCGGCGTCCAAGACGTCTGCGGAGTGTTTTTCGAAGGAGGGCAGATGAGGTAGTATAGCGCTTGGGATTCATGGGGTTCCTCTAGAAAATCAGTTCGAACCTTTGCTTCGTGTGCCAATGCACATGGTTCAACCCATCTCATTGACTCGTGTTGACTCCGTGTCTGTAGCATAGCCGAAGTGCAATCTAGCCGGGCTCTAGCTGATGAGATCCCTTTGAGCATGTTGCGAGCACGGCGGCGGTGGTTACCCTTGACTAGCATCAACGGTGTGTATGAACAATGAGTAGGCACATTTACAAAAGCTACGCGAAGAGCGCTGTCGCTTTTCTCCAGAGCAGGACCCTCCATAACATCCTCCACCACCTCCACCAAGGTATCTACCATTATACGTGAACCGAAACACGCAAGTCGTCGCACTGCCTCTCCCCGACAAGAAACATTCAAACACAATCGATCGCATCTTCATCGAGAATCGCGACATCAACATTTCCTCGACGTTGATTTTTCTGCGGTCTGTTGTTGTTGTTGTTGCGGCTTTTAGGTTTACCCTTGCTCTTTGACGATGAAAACGACGACGTCTTCTTGTTACAGTCGTTTAAAGCGGTAAGGCATCCACCAGATTGTGGGCCACCCTCACCGCTTACGTATGGACTGGGGCGCGAAGACACCGTCGGAGTGGATTTGGGCACCACGACGTAGTCATCGCTGTCGGCCGAAGAGTCGCCACCATGAATAGACGAAGAACGTGACTCTCCTGTAACAGCAGCAGCAGTAGCAGTGGTAGACTCCATGTCATCAACGTCCGAAGCAGAAGCATTAGCAACAGCGGGAACCTCATCAGCCGTGAAGAAGCGTCGAACTTTACGATTGTAGATCAAAAAGCGCGAGTGACGCGCTAAATTCATGCCCAGGGACAGCACTCTCCCAGCGCGGTTCTCTTCCTTGCGATTGGCTTCAGTTTCCAGCGCGCGCGAGCCGTCATCGTCTTCGCTGCGGTCTTCGAACCATCTCGGGCGGAAGTACCACCGCGTCCAGACGAGGCCGCGGATCATGTAGTCTTCGAGCAGCGGGTGGCCATCGGTTGGGAAAGTGTTGGTGTCTGCGAAAGCTTCCATGTGGGCGGTGATGGGATAGGCAGAGGCGATCAAATTGAGGAAAGCAGAGAGAGCGGACCAGTCCAGTTCATTTGATGAAAAAAGAGTGTCCAACATATGCGGAGGGGTTGTTTGGTTGCTGCTTTCGTTCGCCACTGATGGGCTTGAATGAGCGCGGAGAGTTTCCACGCTGGAGAAGAAAACGAGCATGGTGTGCACAAAGGGAAGTAGACGTTGTAGAGATTTTTTGTCCCCAGGTGTTCGGCGTATGATAGTGTTGAAGGAGTGATAGCAGAAGTCGATGACAGGCGAAGAGGGCGTTTCTGAATTGAAAAGAGTCGAATCATTCAAGAATGGGAAAGAAGATGTAATGCCCCGTTGCTTTGAAGGGCGAGAAACCAAAGTCGGCTTGTTTAGTGCAGAGTCGAAAAGTTGGCGAAGCAAGCTGTCCGGAGATCCGTATCCGAAGAGTGCTGCGATGTTGGTAACGGCCAGCGAGACGCCGTAGGTAGCAAACTTCTCGTCGGTTTGGTCGGCCAGCTGTGTCAGCGCGGACGCTCCATCACGCGCGATCAGCTCCACTTCATCCTTCGAAGTGAAAGCCCGGGCGTGAAAGCGAATCAAAGCAGTCTCCGTCAATTGACCTCCAGTACGAATCCCATCATTCAGTACAGGCGAGCAGAGAGTTCCTAGTGATTCCTTTGCGTTGAGGAAAGGAACGACAGAAGTTAATGCGCGCGTGAAAAGATAGAACTTGCGCATAGAAGGCCTCTCCAAGATTCCAGAATGGTGGTACAACCTGCCGACAACTGGGTGGCGGTCTGCTGCCATTCCATACCAACGACCAGCAACGCCTCCCCAGATCGTGTGAATCTCGCGTTCTTCTTCGATAGCCATGCGGTAGCGTGCAAGATCACCCAAGCATTCGATCCACGTATCAGTGAAATTAGGTACAGTCTCGAGGAGCAGAGACATCATCTGGTACGCAAGATAGATGAATGCGAGCATGTACTCTTGAGATTCTGGTCTTCGGTGGCGTAGCACTTCTAAGAAAGCGTGAATCCCGTGCTTCCACATGCGTGCTGGCATGGAGTACTTCGTTGCAAGCCCAAGGAGCGCAGGATTTGCTGACGGGTGCTGCGTGGCCATCAGAAAATCGTGGTGTTCGTAAAGCAGCGTTCTATGCAGAGCAACCAAAGCCTGCCACTGTTCTGTGCTAAGCTTCTCTTCAGGATGCGAGGCTTTTTGGGTGTCGATGTTGATGCATTTGGCCTCGACCATAACTAAGCCAGCGTAGATGCCCTTGACCTCAGCAGCGAGCTGTTCCTGAGAGATTGGCGAAAATTCCGGCTGCATTTCTATCGCCCATCTGCTCTTGCCGAGCAGATGCAGTGAGTGTTGAGGGATGAGCTGCGAGTCTGCATGGCCTATACAGTCTCGCCAACTGCTGACTGGATGCTGAGGCTGATTTCATGATCAGTGTCGCGACTTGCGTTCAAGGTGTGTTTGTCTTACCTCCATCGCCATCCCAGAGTCTTGACGATTTTCTATCGTTATCTTCGGACTAGGTCGCCTACAGTCCGGATATGGTCTCATCTCTGCACAAGAATTCTGCGACTCTCGATCCTTGCGAGAAGACTCGTTCTTTTGATACTTGTAATTGGGTGAACGATTAGTGTAGGGCGGACTACGCTGGTTGCTACTGCAGTGCACCGCATCCTTCCTAGTTGACTCGGGTTCATTACGCTCCCTGTCGAGAGGTTCATCTGTAGCTGGTCGTTTGAGAGAGCTCGTCGATCTTTGCATATGCGGTTCTGGAGTTGGAGGAGAATCCGATTCGATTCGGAGCTTGGCAAAATTGTTGCTGGTAGGTAGTGGAGACCCATCAGGCGAGGAGCCTGCCTCTGGCGTGAGTCTTTCTCGATTGCTGTACATGGATTCGCACGAGGAAGATTCTGGTGAGTGACATAACCGCGGCGAGCCATATATAACATCACGGCTCCGATGTGGGGCCACCGTCCTTCTACTGGACGAATTGTGAGTGTCAGCGATGAGAAATGAAGGTAGGCAACAAGACGGCGCCGAGCGATTTCGCAGGCAACCGGGGCGGGCGGTGGTGGACTCACACTGGACCGGATCTCGCCTCAGGTGTGCAGCGGCGTTGTTGCTTCTGCGCAAGTGGACGGCTGCCGGCTAGCATGGTCGTGGGCGGACACAAAGACGTTCCTTGGGCACAATCTCGATACACAGCTTCTCGCGGTCTGTCTCCTGGACAAACATCAGCAACAGAAGTGGACGGCTTGCGCGCTCAACGCGATTCGGAACCAGGTTGAACGCGTGCTTCTGACGCCAGGACAGAGATGATTGCAATGAGGCTCACTTCAATTGCGAATTTTGCGAGGTAGACCTTAATAGCAACTTCATCTTGGGGGAGGTCAGAAACATGACAACACGGTACCAAACTGGCTGGAGCCTTAGATGTTGGGCGGGGGGCTTCGCTTACCGACACGTGTATGGCGTGGGGTTTCGAGGTTAAGGTTAATCGTGGTCAACAGGGCGACCGATGTGCTTCAAGGCAGGACGACAATACCTACATGTAACTTATGGGTTGGAAAGAAGGAAAGGGCGGCCTCTGACTACCTAGACAGTGCGCCCCCCAAGAGCGGAAGAGTGGGGAGGGCTCTGTCTCGCGTGCACAGGTTGCCTTGTTATGCCGCTTGCATGCAGCTATCACAAAAGGTTGCCTGCACTTAAAGCGCCACGGCGTCTTCTATTAAGAAGGTCATTCCAGCTCAAGATTTCATCAGAATGCATGTGAGGCCGCCCTGCCTTGTCAGCCCTCCACACTTGATCACATCACTAATTATTGCCTCGTTTCCACCTCGTCCCAAACAGATGAGCATCATCTATCATGCGACCGCTGCCGTCTTATTGCTTGCCTTCAATACGGCAATCATCAGACAATGTGACTTGGATACATGCATGTATCTCTCAAGGCTGCTGTGCCTATTGATCAGAAGACGATGGACGTTCGACCGTCAAACGTAACACCACACGCCACTTTCGTACTTGCCCATCATGTGTTTCAAACTTCCTCTGCCTCCAGGGCTTTGATCACAACTTAATTGGTACGACCGGATATCAACGGAGGCGGTTCCGAGAATACAAGGAGGATAACGATGGTCTCAAGGATTCGCAGCGTCAAGGCTGATATGAGGTAGCCTGATACTGTAAGGCAATCGTCGACCAGCCGGTGTAAGCGTCTTGCAGCCTCGAGTGTCGCGGTTTTCTGTCAATCCAAGGCTGACAAGGTCCAGAGCTGAAATGGCGCGAGACTTATATGCGTGTCGCCCCAGAGTAAATCTCACACGGATTGTATTGAAGACCTTCCACAAAAGGATCGTATGGCGTCGCACATGAAGGCAGCAGACGCGGATCTATTGTATCTTTTGCCTGGCACTCTTCACCGGTGCAGGTTTCACAAGTCGGAGATTTCCGTGGAACTACGGGTCGTTTGAAGAGGCATTCCAGTGGCCGCCTCTGGCGTACGACATTAGATTTGCCTTAGTCGGCAGTTCTCCCAATCAAAATAGCTGAAGAGCGACGCTGACATGCATCGCCAACTTCGCGGGCATCATCATCTAAGTACTGCGATAAGCAAGATATGCTGGTGCACCGTATGTAGATTACGCGGCCTTCAGATCAGATGAAGATTAGGTAACGTCTTGTCTTGTTTTCGCGTGAAGCATGTGTTGTCTCACAGCTACATGCGCCGTGTTATCGTGTAGCATCTTGAAACTGGCCGGAAACCGAGTACTGGAGGCTATCAATGATGCTCTCGGCCGGGAATAACTTGGAGTGTAATGCAATACAATGCAATGTATATTCACCCGGAGACGACTGAAAGTGGGAGTTATAACGTGTCTTGTCGTAGGGAAGAATCCAGTCCAATCCAACCGTAGTTATCTACTGTGGTAGGCGAGAGTGAATAAGACAAGCAAGGGAAGGGAAGGGAAGACTCCAGATCTCCGCTCCGCACGCTAGACAGCTTGTTTCCAACACACAGCCCCGACGAACCACCTCACCACTCGTGTCAACATGCGACGAGGCATGCTATGGACTTCTGGTCAAGGCTGATAGGAGGCCACTCCTTGGCTCCCAAACCAAACCCATCCCAACATATCCACGACCCGAGAGCTCGCCTGGCACGCTTTAAGAAAGCGTACACCTCCATTCAGCAGCTATGCAACCGCCCGCGAAACATCGCCAAAGAGGCAGTCACCCTTGAAGAGCTCGAGAAGTTGCTTGGCCGGCTTTCACAACTCATCAGAGAAGAATCGAGGGCGCCGGCGCCGCATCTATGTCTGCAATTTGCGGCATCCAACCAGATCTACACCACCGTCACGCGGGCAGCCATCATCAGTCACCATGAGGGACTCATACATGCAACAATCACATTACTGGCGACCTTGGTCGACAGCGAGGAGGAGGACTTCCTGTCAAGCCAGCCCTTTGCGAAGAGCTTGATGCGGCTGATTACAAGAGTCGTGGACACCGGCAGCATCCTGCTTGAGCTGGACACGGAGACTGCGATCCTGGAGCTGCTGTTCACAGTTGCGGCTAAGATCCGATTGCAGCCAGCCATCCTGCCAGTATGGTTTGCTTCTTCGGCCAAGCCTGAACTGGACTATACACGCGTCAAGGAGAAGAAGGGGTTCGTTGGGATCAGCCAGAAAGATGATTTCCCTCTCTGTTACCTCCTGATCGACCGGGTGCACCACGATGGAAGGATTGGAGATTTTGCCCGGACAGGGTTGCTGTACATTTTCGAGGCAACAGGCCGGTCATCTGACCTGGAAGACTGGGTGGTCTCGAGCGACTTACCCACCCTCATGGCTTCTGGACTGGGAGCACTCTACAGTCAACTCAGTCGAGAACTTAGCATTCTTCATCCTGATGCCACTTTGCCCGCCGTACTCGCTATGAGCGATTACAGCACCACGCATCCGCGTGCAACGGCCGAATCCGCCTTTTCGGAGCGCCACAAGGCTCACATGGCTACGTTCTTGTCGTATCTCGCGTTCTGGCAAGACGTGCTGGACCATTGTCGCAGTGCAGAGGTGAAGCAGACTCTGCTGGATCATTTCCAGATTCTCTTCCTGCAGCAACTGCTCTACCCTTCAATTCTCCAGTCGAGTGACACGGATGGTGGCAGCTCTGTCGCTGTACTCACATATGTGACGACCATTCTTGCTGCGCTGGAATACCCTGACTTGATTCATAATATATTGGCGTACCTTCTGGCAATTCGCGATGCACCTACGCCATCAGACATGGAGCTCAAGGCAGAGCGAAGGCAAAGTGGACCTCCACGTTCACCGAAAGCCCTCAAACGCAGAGAGAGCTTGATGTTGCTCGCAGCCACCAATGACTCTGAAGATGCAGTCGAACCTACACTTTTCAACCTCGTCGATCTCATCTCGAACAGCCTGAGCTCGAATAACGGCTCGACAGTATACGCAGCACTCAGCCTTTCGTCTACCATCATCAACCGACAGAAGAAGTACGCCTTTGGTACTTTGTTGAAATCGCATGCTGTCTCGAACCATGACGCCATCCGAACGGCTGGCGCCCAAGCAGTCGAAGTCGAAATGTATAGTGACTTGGCTCTGTCCTTCCATGACCTGGGTATTGACGAGGCATACGACGGCCTTGCTGAAGACGTTCGACTTACGATTGAGGCGCAAGTGTTTTCCAGTCAGTCATCGTCAGGCCAGTACATCTCACCAGATCCAAAGTCTGTCAACGTACATATGTTGCACAAAGAGGATGCCTTTATGCGATTACTGTCGGCTCTACTACGCACCTTCTTCACGAACAGTGTCGACGTGAACTTGGCACTCACACAGGTCTTGATCTCGATCGCTGCCTGCATCGAGATTCGCCTTGACATCTGGTTCGCTATGGATGCATCGCAGTATGCTTTTGGCGGCGCTCTCTCCGATGCTAAGAGCTCGTGGCAGTCGCATCTGGATAATGACGAAGACGAGATCTTGTCCGCCCTGAGCCAAGCATCACGGCGTCCCATCTGGTCCGAAGATCACGCACCCCTCATTTTCAAAGTACTCAAATGTCTAAGCGAAGAGATGAAGACCGTTCGCGAGACCGTACCAAATCTTGACCAACTGATTTCGGGGCGCAAGAACATGCTCCAGGCTGCCAGTCTAGACGCACCGGTTTCGGATCCTCATTCGCTTCCAGGCAGCCCTATGCCCACCCATCTACATCCTGTGAGCGTGAAGCCTCAACCGCGAGGTCACAGTCGCGCGTCGAGCACATCCTCTGTTGTTAGGGGGCGAAAGAAGGCAGCCGAGGTCACATCAGCTGATCATAGCTTGGCCCCCTCGCCCGCCGGAGACCGACTGGTCGCAAATAACCCGGTTGGAGCGGCCTCAACGCCAGAGGCCGCGTCACAGTCCGGGACGCCGATACCGCAACGCCCGATCTTCCAGCCACCGCCCCCCGAAGCGCCGTCGACGACCGATGTCCTCATGCAGAGGATCAGCTTCGAAGGCGAACGAGGTGGTTATGGCAGCGGCGGTAGCGGCAGCACCGAGCGAACGGCAAGCCTGAATCACATTCTGACCAATATCGTCGTCTTGCAAGAGTTTGTGCTTGAGTTGGTTGCTGTGTTGCAAGTACGTGCTGCGGTATTAGGTGAGAAAGAGGTGCGGCTCACTGCTGCAGTGAACGACCCTCAGGAGCAAAGAATTTCATAGATGTTTTGGTCTGACCTGATCTGGCCTTGTATGATACCCTTTCTCAAACCGAAACTCTTTCCATGTGCACATGGACTTACACGTATTCATATTGAGGAACGCATGTCGACAATAGCCTTTTTCGAAATGTTGCTCTTGAAGGTAATAACTGTATCCAAGTCTCCTAGGAATATGTGTCATTCTCCGTACTGTAGCTATTGTTGCAACGTTGCTCAGTGGCATAGCCTCATGCATTGATGACTGTGACGCGAACCTCACGAGTCCCTTCCCTCGCATCGAAGTGAGATCCTGAATCTTGGGTACTTTTGACAAAATACCTCATTTAGACGCGCGTACATCTATACCGTTGGTGGAAAGTCAGATCTTCGTATAAGTGAATGTTTAGCCTCATTATAAGCCGACTCGTAGCGGTGAAGTCTTGACCTGCCTAACTCGTGATAAATAGCGCGGCTAACATACCTATGAAATGAAAACGCCTGTCGATGTGACCGCTTGACGGACGATGTGGACACGTAATTATTTCGTCTTCATATCGATGCTTTTGTGTCAAATCCCTTGTGGGCCCATTGTTGGAAATCCAATATTGTATGCGACTGTAGCCACAGATTGTCTCTCTCTGTACATTCCCATTCGTCCACACTACGAGCACACCAATGAGAGCATGTGGAGCAGAGTTCAGACTAGACATTCGACAGGCGTCCGTGCGAACGAGATGCTGCACTGTCTCCTGTGAACCTCATTCTTGCTAATCCTCTTGTCCAGAACGTCAAACCTATCCACAGGTGAGTTTCAACAAGGATGTTCCAACCGACGTACGACGGCTGAAGCGTTTCCAGATTTCCAGAGTGCGAATTGTACCTCGGTGTAAGCGATGCCTCATGGTCCTGGCGTCGAAGCAAAATGGCTGCAAGGCTCGTATAACACGCCAATGACAAGACTGCGGCGTAGACACGTGCTTTTGAAGTATGTTCGGGGTATGTGTACTGTAAGGTAGCGATGGAGGATCAGAGGAAATAAGCTCCAATGCTTGTCCCAATTAGCCTGCTAGCTAAATCGCGCCAGGTACCTTACTGTAGGCTTAGACTGCGTGCCTCGCGTGCTTGCCTCACGAAATCCCTTGCATGCACAACATGCACCTCTGACCCCAGTCTGTACCACCACCACGCTGGCAGGCTCGCTTGAGATTGTATACGCATTCCGTCAGGCGTTCAAGGCAGTGCCAAAAGAGAGTTGAGGCTGAAATCCCGTCACTATTCTCGTCTCCCTCTCTCTCTCTCTCTCTGTCTCCGTCCCACATAACTACATGTACACACCACCAAACCCTTCCTCTCTCCTCCCCTTCCCTCCCCTCCCACCATGGCCGCCGACTTTTCTTTGTTTCCTGAATACCTACTAGTTTCATCCCTGTACTCCCTCAACTCCGCTCACGCTTAATCCACACCCACATGGCTTGCTATGGGCTCGCCGTTAGACCTCGAAGAGCATCAACTTATAAATCACCCTTCGCTCTCCACCTCCACCCGCAACAGTCCAAGTGACGATGAGGAAGCTG
>Ga0265797_10002852_pt1 | contig 28524 bp, 18 predicted proteins | sample P2T30metagenome_FD_192433 | JGI IMG/M metagenome (GOLD analysis project Ga0265797, IMG submission 192433) | Plant litter microbial communities from East Loma Ridge, Irvine, California - P2 T30 | ecosystem: Environmental > Terrestrial > Plant litter > Unclassified | place: USA: California...
ATAAGTACATGCATATTGGATTGGTCTCTTTAACCCCTCCTGATATTTTGTGTGCCCAGTGCTTCAGCCGAGCACATAGAACGGAGAACAACAACGTGATGGTATTGCAAGCAGACGATCTGCGTATGATCTTGCTGACGCTTCAGCACGATGAAAGTGTGCACATGCTCTGTAACGGGACCATGGAACATACATGTATATCGTGTTGTTTGGAGCTCGCCATCAACATAAACCCAAGCCCCAAAAGAGCAAGGGCAAGCACAGCCCGCTAGAAGGTGGCAACGTCATGCGCCCATTCGTCACACGCTGCGGCGAGCAGCAGGCAGCTACTGGTGCAACCCAGCCTTACAACCTTCTTGTTAATCCGTGCTATACCTCGCAGGCTCTCACTTAAACCTTCACACACTGCTGCCTCGAGACACCATGTTTCGCACACAGCAGAACCCCATGGAGGAAGCTGTCGGTACGTCGCCAACCTCACTACTCACTACTTACGGTACAACATGAAACACTTGCTAACGCACCCCGCCCACAGTCAAGGCAACCGCCGATGACCTCGTGAACGAAGATTGGTCGCTCATCCTCGACGTATGCGACCGCGTAGGCGCATCCCCCTCCGGCCCAGCCCAAGCCGTATCCTCCCTTATCAAACGCCTGGCCCACCGCAACGCGAACGTCCAACTGTACGCGCTCGAACTCGCCAATGCGCTAAGCCAGAACTGCGGCCCTGAGCTGCACCGCGAGCTCGCCTCGAAGGCTTTCACAGATGCGCTGCTGCGCCTCGCGGCGGATCGCAACACGCATGGACAGGTCAAGCAGAAGGTGCTGGAGCGCATGGGCTCGTGGTCGGACATGTTTAAGGGCAGTCACGAGCTAGGGATCATGGACCAGGCGTACCACAGGCTGCGGCAGACACAGCCCGGGCTCATGCCGCCGAGCAAGCCGGGCAAGAGTGCGATTAGCTCGGAGGATCGCAGGAAGGAGGACGAGGAGTTGCAGATGGCTTTGGCGTTGAGTGTTCAGGATTCCAGCAAGGCGAATGCAACACCGGCACAGGCGAACGGATCGGTTGGTGATGACAGCGAGTCGCAACCTGCACAAGCCATTCCTGGCGCACAAGCGGCAGGAACCACAGCGGCGACAGTGAGTCGCGTGCGAGCGTTGTACGATTTCACACCATCCGAACCCGGCGAGCTTGCTTTCAAGAAGAACGACATCATTGCGGTGCTGGAGAGTGTGTACAAAGACTGGTGGAAGGGCAGTCTGAGAGGGCAGACCGGCATTTTCCCGCTCAACTATGTGGAGAAGCTGCAAGATGCGACTAAAGAGGAGCTTGAGCGTGATGCGCAGATGGAGTCAGAAGTCTTTGGCGAGGTGCGCAGTGTCGAGAAGCTACTCGCTTTGCTCAGCGTGGAGGGTGGAAGTGGACGACGAGGCGAGCGTGAAGAGGACGAGATTGCAGATCTGTACCAACGAACGCTGAGCATCCGCCCGAAGCTTGTAGAGCTGATTGGAAAATACTCACAGAAGAAGGGTATGTTGCGATTGCTGATATGCCTGCTATGATCTGATACTGACATGGCCACAGACGACTTCACACAGCTCAACGAGAAGTTCATTAAAGCCAGACGGGACTACGAAGCTCTTCTTGAGTCTTCCATGTCCCAACCACAACACTACCACCAGCCTCAATACCCTATGCGCCACCATCAATCATCATACCAACTACCCCAGCAGCACCAGCAACAACCTCCTTATGGCGGCCAAATGCCACCAGCTGGCTACACATCCCAAGGTCCACCTCAAGGACCTCCCCAAGGCCAACCACCCACGACCTACCAGCCCTACACCGCACCAAACATGCCTCAACAACAAGACCCGCAGCGCTACTTCTCCCCAGGCCCCTCATCCGAACAACCAGCACAACCAGGCTTCAGCAGCCCATACCCCCAACAATCCGCACCACCCAACGGCCAAGCCCCTTTCCACTTCATCCCAGGCGGCATCCAAGACCAACCCCAACCCCCCCAACCCTCAGTCGTAGGCCGCAAACCCACGCCCCAACAAGCCGCCGCAGACCCCTACGCCACCCCCAGCGCCCCTCCACCAGCCTCTGGAGGTTTACAGGGCCAAATCCGTCCGAACAGCATCCACACTCTCAACTCGGGAAACCCGCAAGAACTCGGCACCGGCGGCTACGAGTCGCCCATCGACAACAGACACTCGATCGCCGTGCCTACCGCTGTAGGCGGCTATGATCCTTACGTTCCGCCTCAGCAGCAACAGCAGCCACAGCAGCAGCAGAGGCCCGATTTAGGCCCGCAGATGCAGCGGATGTCGCTCGAGAGCCCGACGAGCGTGTACTCGACACAGCAGCCTCCCATGCCTGAGCACAATGCGCCGCCGCCACCGCAGCAGCAGCAGGCAGCGCCGCCTCAGGGCGGTTATCAAGCGTACCAGCCTTACCAGCCTCCACAGCAACAGCAGCCGCCGGCTCAAGGTCAACAGGGTGTGGCTGGTGGTGATCCTGGTGACTTTTATAGGTGAGCTGCGCGAATGCAATTTGTGTTATAAGTGACAGCTTTGGGAAGGGAATAGGAATAGGAAAAGGAGTGGGAACTGTGTATATAGCATAGCATGTATACCCGCAATGGCAAGATCGTCCAGAAAGTATCATTCGTCAGGTCCCCGTTTTTTTGACAGCGTAACGGCTTCGACGTTGAACACAGGCTGTGTTCGTCACTTGCACTCTCAAGGTAAAGTATAAAATGCTTCCATGGAAAAACGTATCGTCGGAATAGAAAAAAGACACAGGCGTAGCTTTGGGGACTGGCCGACCTCGCAGCCAGTTCTTCTCTCCTCACAAAGGCCCAAAGTCGTAGCTTCACCACACTCCTCGTTCTATAAATTTTGCACTCCCTCCCGTCTGTGGCAACAGCTGTCCTCATCACACTGTCCCACACCACCACACCCACCTCTACTCCTCATATCTTCTCTTGTCTGTACAAGCGTGCCGACTGTGCTCCGCTCCCCATTCCCCTCCACTAACTTGTATAACAATTATGCTGCTGCTTCATGTTCATGGGAAGGAATTTATGCCTTCTGCTGGTTGGACTGCGAGAGGTACTGGTAGGCGACGAAAGCGAGAGCGCCACCGATGAGGATGACGGCGTAGAGGCCGACGCCGAGGTTGGCTTGCTCGCTGCCGCTGGAGCCGGTCTGGGAGGTGGTGGTTTGCTGGGCTTTGGCGGGGGGGTCGTTGGCCTGGTGGGTGGGAGTGTTAGTATAAGTTGGTCTGGTGTTGTGGTGCGATTTGCGCTTTCGCAACATGTGCACTTCGGCTTCAGGAATTGGTGGCCTTGCATGTCGCACAAATGTATGTCATGCGCAAAGAGTGGGGGTGAGGATTGGGATTGGAACACGTACACCGCGCTTAAGAGTGCCGACGAGGAGGCCCTCGAGGATCTCGCGGGCCTCGTCGCTGTGGCCGACGTCCTCGAAGGCCTCGGTGGAGTCTTGGCCGCCGACGTCGAGGAGGACTTCTTCACCGCCGGGGTGCTCGTCTACGAAGCCTGGAGAGAGCGCAAAGTGGTTAGTTGGGAGTTATTGAGTGGTGGTAAGATGGTTTGGCGGTGTTGGATTAGGTCGAAGGGGTGTCGTGTGGTTGTTGAGACATACTGGTGCAGTCGTAGACCTTGTCGTGGATGACCATGTAGAGGTCTTTCTTTGGGAGGTGTCAGACTTGTGGTATACAGATATGGTTTGTGGGCGATAAGTGATGTCTTACCTTGGTGGTGTGCTCGGACACATCGCTGAAGCTGAATTCCTTGGACATTTTGGCGGTAGGGAGGGTATCAATTTGCAGGTGTGTAGGAGATTATTTGCAAGGTATTGGAGTGGCGGTGTTCTTCTTGTGGGCGGATATGAAGCAGGTGGATGTAATGGTATGGCACGATCTTGGATTGTGATTCCAGCGGACAGACTAGGCGTCGCTCGACTTTACCTTACTCGACGGAGGGGTTCAACATCCGCGCGCCGAAGATGCCTGCCGGTCACCAAAGCCGAGTCTGTTGTGATTGGGCGCTGCTCACTTTGAATCCACTTTCCTTTCAACGAAGTGAGAAAGTATCTGATATAGACCGCCGTACTATCATCGCTCACTCGGCGTTCGTGCACTCCTTTCGGCATCGCCTTCCGCCCTCAAGCTCACATCACTCTCTCCCCGCCGAGAAAGGCAGTTGCGTCGGGTTGTGCCTCGTCCTCCAGGTTATCGTGTCGCGCGTCCTGCTCAAGCGAAATATTACCGACACGCTCTCTCAGCCCTGCCTATACCGCGTACCACCTACCCGTTTCTTCGTGTCTTTCCACTGCTGCAAAGCCAGCGAGCTTCTTGCCGCCTGCATCTCCCTGCTGCCATGCATGCTCTCCCTGCCGTGCCATAACCGGCTGATATGGAGGCGGACTGGAATGAGGTATGGTCCACCCGCTAGCTTGCACATCACCCATCCCCATCTGGTCTCGCCGCTCCTACGTCTTTAATCGTCCCATGTACCTGGTGCTGACCTTGCACCCGTGTTGTTGTAGGCAGCGAGGATCCCTCTGCCTGGTCCTACGCCAAATGCACCCTCGACCCCAGTGACCACCTTTGCGTTCGACCCGCAGGAAGAACTCCTGTGGGCAGGCAACGAATATGTAAGTGGAGAACTCTATCTCTTCCACACAACTCTCTTCCCTTTGCATCCCGGTAGTACTTTAAACAGTCACGGCAATATTGCTTCGTACACGTGCGGCTTCTCATGCTCGCACAGGGTCGGGTCACTTCTTTTTACGGTCCCGAATTACAGAAATACACATCATACCGCGGACATTTGAGCCGCGATCAACGAACCTCTTCCAACAACGTACCTGTAAAACAACTTCTCTTCTGCGATCGTGGCGTCATCTCCGTCTCTCACGAGAGCGTGCATCTTTCCTCCCGGAGAGGCCTTGCACAATGGCACATCAGCCTGCCAGACATGGAAAATCTCCGCTGTATGAGTTTCACCGGCAAGGGAACGGATGAGATTGTGGTTGCTGGCTGTCAAAAGCAACTCTACCGCATCGATGTCGAGAAAGGCACAGTCACAGAAACTCTTACGCCCGCCACGCCGGTCCCATATACCATGATGAAACGTGCTGGCAACTGCATCTGTGCAGCTGCCCACGACGGTTCCATTTACCTGCTTGATCTACGGACGCTAGCCGTCCTACACAGCTGGAAGGCGTACGCAGGTTCCATCAACGACATGGATGCTCGAGGAGACTACCTACTCACCTGCGGCTGGGCACCCAGGCATTACCAAGGCCTGGCGCTTGAGCAACTCGTTCGAGTATACGACCTGAAAATCCAGAAGCCTGCGCCACCGATCTCGTTCCCACCCGGGGCTGCTTTCGTCCGTATGCATCCCAAACTCTCAACAACATGCACCGTCCTTTCGCAAGCCGGCGCCATCTACTCGATTGATATTCTCAATCCTGACGTACCTATTATGCGTTTCGCGCAGACGTTTGATGCTCAACTTCGTGGTCTAGATGTCATGCCTTCAGGGAAAGGGTTCGCAATGGCAGACAGTCATTGCCAGCTTGTTCTATGGGGATCAACAAGCAAAATGCAGTTCCTCGAGTATGGGAGACCCACCGAGTTTGCCGACCATCAGCTACCAGCGAGACAGCTTGACTGGTCATCTGACACTGCTTTGAACCTAATCGGCATGCCATATTACCGAGACATGTTACTGTCGGTATGGTCTAGCAGCATGGTACACGAAGTCGGCGCGCCTCCTCCTAAAATCGACCCGACTTCACCAGCATCGATGCAAAAGTTCCAAACAGGGATGATGACTGGTGAAGTTGGTCCAAATCCGAAGAAAACAAGACGCTATCAGAAAGAAGACACTCGCACGTTGCAGAAATCACGGCGACCTTTGGCACCTCCTAAGTTCCTCAGCGAGAAACCTCGCGATGAGGTACCGGAACAGGAAGGTCAACGGCGCATGAGCGAAGACGTTGCAAAGACTTTCGCAGAGCTTACCGTAGGCAACAACGCGTCTTCCAACGTGCCGGTGTGGTATCAAGCCGTCGAGATCAAGTACAGCAAGTTCGGTATCGAGGACTTCGACTTCGGCTATTACAACTACACAAAGTACTCGGGCCTCGAGACACATATCGTCAATTCGTACGCGAACGCTCTACTCCAACTCTACCGGTTCACACCAGTAGTACGCAACATGGCGTTGGACCATACTGCTATGGATTGTGGATACGAGAATTGCATGCTGTGTGAACTTGGATTTCTGATCGATATGCTGGAGAAAGCCAAGGGAAAGAGCTGTCAGGCATCCAACTTCTTGAAAACGCTCAGCAAATTGTCCAGTGCATCTGCTTTGGCTGTTCTTGAGGAGCACACCGTTAACACGCCTCTTTCGGTCATGATTCAGAACCTCAATCGCTTCCTCCTCAACACGATGGAGGAGAACAATCGCCTAATATCTAGCGATCCGCAACAGATGCAGTTCGCTTTCGGAACCACCGGATACGCCCTTAGTCAGTGCGGCCACTGCAACTACGAAGCATCTCAGCCAAAGATCTCATACTGCCATGATCTGGTCTACCCTCCCAAGCTTCCAAAGCAGTCACCACGGCCCATGAGACAGTACTTCTCCCAAGTGCTCAAAGCATCGATTGAAAGATGTGACATACAGCGCGGTTGGTGCTCAAGATGTCAAGGTTATAAGCCTATCACGTCGCGCAGGGTCGTTCACTCTGTACCAGCAGTGTTGACACTCAATACTGCTATCCACACCGCCGAGGCAAAACAGCTCTGGGCTACGCCAGGATTCTTACCCAAGGAGGTAGGCATTATCGTTAAGGACGGATTGCTCTACTGCTACGAGGGTCAAGATCTGCGCTCGCACTTACAGCGGAGGGCATTCGACATTACAGTCTACGAGCTTGTTGGCACTGTGGCTGATATCACGCTTGGTGACTCGAAAAAGTCACACATTGTGTCAACTATCGACACCAGCCTTTCTGAACCAGAAGTGCAACAATCGGAAGATTGGCATTTGTTCAACGACTTTATGGTGCGCAAAGTAGGAGCTGAAGATGGTCTTGGCTTCGATGCGCGCTGGAAGCTCCCAGCTGTCGTCACTTACCAGGTCAAGGCAATGTCTCATGCTATTAACAACAGCTGGAAATCACAGATCGACACGCGCGTGCTGTATCGCAGCGTTGCGCAGCCTGGTCTCACGACTCCGACCGACTTCCGCGCATTCAATGCCACGGACGCCCTCCCCACCACAGGAACACACTGCGCCATCGATGCAGAGTTCGTTCGCTTGCTACGAGAGGAGATCGACGTCGGTGCCGACGGCGCACGTACTATCACTCGTCCTCACAGATCAGGCTTGGCTCGTGTCTCCGTTCTCCGCGGCGATGAACCAGAACGCGGCGTACCCTTCATCGATGACTACATCTCCATCGACGATCCCATCGAAGACTACCTCACCGAGTACTCCGGCCTGAGACCCGGCGACCTGACCCTGGGCGCAAGCCGCTACGTGCTCGTCAACCTCAAAGCAGTCTACAAGAAACTCTGGGTCCTGCTGAACCTAGGCTGCAAATTCATCGGTCACGGTCTGAAAAGCGACTTCCGCACCATCAACATTCACGTCCCAGAATCACAAGTCATCGATACGCAAGAACTGTTCTCGCTCGGCTCGCGCGCCAGACGCAAGCTCTCGCTTCGCTTCCTCGCCTGGCACCTGCTGCGCGAAGACATCCAGTCGTCGGGTCCCGAGGCGGGCCACAACTCGATCGAAGACGCGGCTACGGCGCTCAAGTTGTGGAGGAAGTACCTTGAGTTTGTCGACGCGGGCGTTCTGGAGAGCATTATTGATGAGATTTGGCTGAAGGGGAAGGCTTGCGATTTCAAGGTTCCGGCGGAGAGGTTTGGGAAGGCTGCTGCTGGGATGGAGAGCGCGCCTGGGACGCCGAGACGGAAGCTCAGTGGAGGATCGAGAGTTGGGACTCCTGGGACGGGGGTGAGTGTGGGTGGTGGAAGTGGACCGAACGGGACGAGAGAGCTGTTTGGGAGTCCTTTAAGATGAGGTGACCCGGTAAGGAAGGACGTCTCTGGGGTCAAAGGGGCATGTGAGCCCTTGAGATGTCGGACAGTAGGTATGTAGCGTGCAATGACTTTTCAATTCATGAGATCAATACTGTTGTTCCAGGCGTATAAGTACAACTTTGATTGATTCAGTGGTTGATAGCACGGTAATCAATATTGTATATGGGGAGGATGTCTGAGTCTCTGAGTCTGTCAACGGCTGTTGTGCTAGTACTATCGTATGCAGACACCAATGTAGGTTGCATGCACACCGTTGAAGTCCAGTGTGATGCACACTTACCACGTTTCATCGGACAGTACCACAGTACCTCCAGGTCTGGTCGCCAATCGCCAGATCTACAGTGCATTGCAGTGGCTGGGCGTATGCAAGGTGACGTCCCAGACCAGTAGAGAGAGCAGCCTACAGCCACTCGCAAGATCCCCGCTTGCAAGCAGGCTCCTAGCTTGCAGCTAACGGTTCACTTGCGTCTCGCTTGTTTTAGCTCGAGGATGATCGACCACCAGGTTTCTGCCCTTTCTTCAGTGGTATTTACTCCAACATCTCCTAACCCATTGGATCACATGCACCGCACCACAGAGACATGGACAGCAGCCGCAAGAAGGAGCAGCAGGCTGCGCTAGCCGAGCGTCTCAGTGCACCGCGACGCGCCTCTCGCCCATCCCTATCGTCGACCCCGAGCAGCAGCAGCACGACTAGTCCCGCCGCCGCCAGGACTGCGAGCTCCACCACCGCGAGGCCGAGCACTCCCGCCAGGACCCCGAGCAGCACCGCGACTCCCAGGCCGGGCACATCGCTGGGCAAAGCCTCTACTATCACCCCCGGCAGACGAACAAGCACTCTTCCAGTGAGACCTAGCACACCTGCGGGTAAACCTGCAAGCTCGACGCCTGCGAAACGGAGCAGTATTCTGCCTCCAGCTACTTCGCCTATCAAAAAATCAACAGCAAAGCCTACCTCTTCCGAGACTCCAGCAAGGCCTTCTAGCTCCAGCACGAACGCAGGAGCTTCTTCCAGCACCAGCTCGCCAGCCAAAGACCCCAAATCCCCAGCATCCACTCGATCAACCGCAAGCGCAGCCTCGCCCCGCAAAGAAGCGCACCTCGCAGAGATCAAACGCCTCCGCGAAGAACACGAAGCCGAGCTAGAACGAGTTCGCGCTGAAGGCCGCGGCCACCACAGACGCTCGTCACAACTCGAATCTGTCGAAGAGAAGATCGCGACTGTCCAAGCGGCGCTCGAGGCTAGTCGCGACCAGTTCTCGAGCAACGAGGAACTGATGAAAGCGCAGCTCGACGAGAAGGAAGCCGACAGGCTTGAGCTCGGCCGCGTGGTGCAAGAGCTGCAGGAGGAGATTGACAGGTGCCAGTTGAAGCTGGATAAGGAGGCGAAGGAGCAGGCGAAGGAGAAGAGGATTGCGCAGGAGAAAGCTGCGCTGCTGGAGTTGGAGCTTGAGAAGGTTAAGGCTGAGGCTGCGGGCAAGGATGAAGAGCTGGAGAGCTTGAGGCAGAGTAACACCGCCGAAAACACGGCTGCAGAGAGAGCAGGACAGCTGGAAAAAGAGCTTGAAACACTACGCTCAGAAACTGTTGCCAAGGATGAGCAGATCGAGAAACTCACAGCTGCCGGCGCCGAGAAGTCAGAGCAACTACAGCAGGAGCTTGAAGAGCTGAAGGCGAAGGCTCAAGCACAAGATGAAGAGATCGAAGAGCTCAAAGCTGCCAAAGATGAAGAGGCCAAGACCGCAACGGAGCAAGTGCAATTACAGAAAGATCTGGACAAGCAAAAACGCGTAGCACAGACAAGGTACGATGAACTACGGATCATCAAAGACGCCAACCATGTGTTGCAGAATGAGCTCAAGGAACTGCGAGCCGCCAATGGCATCCCGGAGATCGAAACGCCGATGACAGAGACATCCGACCGAGAGCTTGGAAATGGAACCCAAGGCGTCGAGCCGCAAGCCGATGGTTTGAAGCTTCTGGGTCTTCAGCTTGAGCACCAAAAGCAGGAGGCCAATAGCCTTCGTGGTGTTGTTACCGAGCTGCAGGAACTTACAAAGACGTATGAGCAGAAGCTAGCGGACGAACAGGCTCGAAACACTGAGCAGTCCAAGGAGCTCGAGGAAACAAAGAACTCTTACGAGAAGCAGCAGCGAGCTCAAGAGCGTGCAGAGAATGACCGCGAAGACATGCAGAAGAAGATCGGTGACCTGCAAAAAGACCTCCAGCAGATGACCGAGAAGTCACAAAAGTCAGACGAGCAGAGCGATGTTGTCGAGGATTTGAAGCAAGAAAACGCGAAGCTAAGCTCGGAGGTCGATGAGTTGGAGTCTGCTCTCAAACACGCCGAAAACAAGAAAGCAGCTCTCGAAGACGATCTCATGTCTCAACTTGAATCTCTCAAACATGAACACAGTCTTGTGCTCATGACGAAGGACAGCGAAGCGAACCAGAAAGCGTCTGAGGCTACTCGCGAGTATGCGGAAAAGATCAGCAGCGCCAACCAGGAGCACCAAGAAGCGTTCGAGGAGCTCAAGGAAGCGCATGCTGAGAAGCTTGGAGAGCTCAGCAAGGACCACGAGGCTGTTGACGAACTCAAAGAGAAGCACAGTCAGCAGGTCAACGAGATGAGATTCGAACACGAGAAGACTTTGGAAGAAGTCAGAAAGGAACTCTCGCAAGCTAAGGAGTCTGCCGATTCAGCGAAGGAGGAGCTTACGAGCAAGGTCAAGCAATTGGAGAGCAATTTGAAAGATCTCGAGACTGAGCGTGACAACGCGCGCGAGCAGATCAAAACGCTCGAGCAAGAGAATGATCAGAAGATCGACAAGCTCACCAGCGACCATTCTGATGCTTTGGAGAGATTGAAGACTAGCCACGCCGAGAAGATCAGCGAGCTCACGACTGAGAACGAGAAGAGCGACGCACTCCAGGAAGAGCACGATCGCAGCGTCAACGAGCTCAAGCAAGAGCACGCCAAGAACCTCCAAGCCGCGAAGCAGCAGCACACCGACGACGTGGAAAGTCTCAAAGCCGAGCATGATCAGAACATCAGCGAACTGACAGAGGAACGCGCGCAGGCGGACAAGTTTAGGCAAGAACATGCGACCAAACTCGAAGAGCTTACACGCGAGCACGATAGTGCTAAAGAGCGCCTCAGCGAGCACGCCTCTCAGATCGAGAAGCTCAAGGAGGAGCTAAATGAAGCCGGCACGCACAAAGAGACTTCTGCTCAGGAGACGGATGAGCTCAATCGGAAGCACTCTACTGCTCTGACGAACCTTGCGACCGAGCACTCTAGCAAGATCGAATCTCTTGCTAAGGAGCTTGAGGATGCGAAGGCGCTTACGGAGACGCACGATCAAGAAGTGGAGGAACTCAACAAGAAGCATGCCGCTGCTTTGGAGAGCGCCACGACCGAACACTCGACTAAGATTGACGACCTCACAAGGGACCTCGAAGAAGCGAAATCGCTCAAAGAGTCACACGGTCAGGAGATCGAAGACATCAACCAGAAGCACGCCACTGCTCTGCAAAACGTCACGACTGAGCACTCGAGCAAGATCGACGCTCTTACGAATGAAGTCGAATCCTCGAAGCAAGAGCATGGCCAGCAGCTTGACGAACTCAAGAAGCAGCATGCCGCTGCTCTGGAGGCTTTGGAGGCCGATAAGACGAGCGAGGTTGGTAAGGCCCAGGAGGAGCTCAAGTCGCTGAAGGAGGAACATGCTCAAGAGCTCGAGAAGGCGAAGAGTGATCACGCCACTGCTCTAGAGACTTTGGAGGCCGACAAGACGAGCGAGGTTGGCAAGGCCCAGGAAGAGCTCAACTCGCTGAAGCAGGAACATGCTCAAGAGCTCGAGAAGGCAAAGAGCGACCACGACTCTGCCGTCGACAAACTCAGGGAGGAGCATGCTGCTTCTCTGAGGGATGTGGATAGTAACAAAGCGGGTGAATATGACAACAGCCGCAAGGAGATCGAATCCCTCAAGGAGGAGCATGCCAAAAATCTTGAGAACCTGAAGAGCGAGCACGAGAAGGCGCTTGGTGACGCTGAGAAGGAGCATGCTACTGCTCTGGAAGAGCTCGAAAACAGCAAGGCTAACGAGCTTGATGAGAGCCGCGAGGAGGTCGAGACACTCAAAAAGCAACACGCCGAAGCTATCGAGACTCAGAATAAGGAGCACATCAACAAGCTCGAAGAATTGACAAGCGAGCACAGCAACAAGCTCGAAGACATCAAGAACGAGCACGCTACCGCTCTTGAAGATGAGGCCAACAAGAGCAGTGAAAGCATCGAGACGCTGAAGCAGGAACACGCTCAAGCCATCGAGACCAAGGAGAAAGAGCACGCCAACAAACTCGAGGAATTGACAAGCGAGCATAACAAAGCGCTCGACGATGCCAAGAAGGAGCATGCTACCGCCCTCGAAAGCCGCGAGGCAGACGAAGTTAACAAGATCCGCGATGAAATCGAGACACTAAAGCAGGAACATGCTCAAGCTCTCGAAGAACTGAAGGCCGAGCATTCCGATGCCATTGAGAGCCTCAATGCAGACCTGGACCAAAGGGACAGCGAGCTTGCCAAGCGTGAGGACGACAGCGAGGCCGTTAAGCAAGCGCACGATCAGAAGATCAAGGATCTTAGCAGTGAGCATGACGCTGCGCTTGCGTCTCTCAAGGAGCAGCACGACACTCAGCGTGCGGAGCTCGAAAAGGGCGCAGCTGGCGGCGAGGAGCTCGAGAAAACTCATGCTGCGGAGATTGATGGTCTGCGTAAAGATCACGGTGATGCTCTCGCGAAGCTCGAGAAGGACCTCGATTCGAAGACCGATGAACTTAGTCAAGCGCAGAAGGAACTCAAAGAAAGCCGCCAGGCACATGAGCAAAAGGTCAACGAACTCACCAAATCCCACGAGACCGAAGTCGAAGAGCTCAAGGAACAGCATGCGAACGACCTCAGTCAACTGCAGAACGAGCTCGATGAGAGTCGCAAGGCGCACAAGCAGAAGGTCACCGAAATCACTAAATCGCACGAAACCGAACTCGAGCAACTCAAGGAGCAGCATGCGAATGAGATCAGCGAAGCTTCCAGCGCAAGAGATTCAGCACTTGACGAGCTGCGGAAAGAACACGAAGACGGCGCAAGCAAGTCAGGCAACGATCATGCCGAGTCTTTGAGGCAGCTTGAGAACAAGCACGCCGATACACTTGCTGAAGCGCGCACTGGCCACGATCAAGCCTTGGAACAACTCAAGACTGAGCATCAGGAGAAGATTGACCAGTTGACTGAAGACCACGAGCACACTTCCAAAGAGCTGAAGTCTGCGCACGATGAGGCATTGGCGAAATTAAACGCAAGCACTCAAGACCTTGAGCAAATCAAGCAACAACACCAGAACGCTCTCTCCAAGCTTGATCGTGATCAATCTGAGGCCTTCGAGCAAACTCTGCAAGACCACCAGACCAAGCTGAGCGAGCTTGCAGACACTCACAAGGCTGCTATCTCAGACCTCGAAACACAACTGTCCAGCAGCACTGAGAAGCACCAAGACGATGTCACCAAATCACAGGAGAAGCACAGCGGCGAGGTTACCGAGCTGCAAAAATTGGTCGACAGCGCTCGTGGCGAGATCGAGTACTTGAAGCAAAAGCACGGCAACGAAGTTGTCGAGCTCAGAAACATGATCGACGTTGCCCACGGAGACATCACGTCCGAACTGCAAGTGCAGCACAACCGCGAGCTCGAGGAACAGGCTCGTCATCACGACGTCGCCATGAAAGAAGCTCAAGCTCTATACAGTCAGCGCTACGAAACGTTCAGCAAGCAGCTCGACACTGCTCTCGCGGACCAATCCAAGGAACTGGAGGCAAAGCACACACGTGTTCTCAAGGACGAGGAGAACCGCCATCGTGAGATCTTGCATGACGAGATTGCAGAGCTGTCTAAGCAGCTGGCTATGGCTAATGACCAGGAGGCAGCGCTTTACAAGCAGATTGAAGACCTGCGCGCTGGCACAGAGGCTAGTCAGCTAGACGAGCTGTTGGAGGCGCAGCGTGAACTCGCCCAACGCGACGCCGAGCACGAGACACAATTGCAGACCGTGACGGACGCGCTACACGAGAAGCATGCCTTGAGTCTCCAAGCTCTGCAAGACGAGATCACTGCGTTGAAGGGCAGCCATGAAGATATCATGAAGGTCGCTCGCGACGAAGCAGCCGAGAGCCATAACGCGGAGAAAAAACTGTTGGAGGATGCCCTCTCGCAACAGACGGCCGGACAGGAAGATGTCTTGCGAAAGGCATTAGAAGAGGCTGTCGGCCAACATACTTCGGAAAAGCAAGCCCTGGAGAATGCGCTCTTACAAATAAAGGAATCGCACGAGAAGCAGCTACAAAGCAGCCTCAACGAGGCTTCCGAGAGGCATACCGCTGAACGGAAATTCCTGGAACAAGCCCTTTCCGAGCGCGAGACCGAACACGCAGAGGCATTGCAAGCCGCTCTGGATCGTCAACGCGCCGAGCTGACCGAACAATACCGCAACGAGCCTTCCAGAAGCTCGCAGACCCTCACCGAAACCCGACCTTCGACTGCCGAAGCGCAAACAGGCTCTCCAAGCACTTCCGCGCGCCCATCGTTGAGCCCCTCAGCTACCTTCCGCCGCCCCAAGCGCCTCTCGATGACCCGCGGCAATTCCTCCAGCGGCCTCACCCTGGAAGGCACGCTCGAGAGCATCCGCTTGCAGACCGAGCAGTTGCTGGAGCTGAATGACGATTTCATCGCAGAGCGCAGGCGGTGGTCTAGCAGACTCGGCAGCGCGAGAACCAACACTCCGGCTGCAGAGGCCCAAACGAACAACCTCGAGACGAATGGAATCGATGCTCCTGCGAGTCCTAGTGTGGTCAAATCAGCATCGTAGACTGGTGCTGTTTCTTGCCGATTGCGTTGGCTGATTGCTGGGGGGTGGTGAGAGGTTTTGTGTGTGTTGTTGTTGTATACCCTTTTGACAGCGTTCTTAGCGCGTGTTTTTTGGTGTACTTTGTACTGTATTGTATTGTTTGAAGAGAAGAGATGGGTTGCTGTTGGATTAGAGGTGGCAGTGGAGTTGATAGATTGGGGTTCGGGTTTGTCTTTTCTTGAATTTGTAGTCTATATATACATATAATTGTATTCTTTCGTAAAGCGTCTGTGTCATTCGGTATTGCTGAACAGTGTACTGTGGTGGATGTAGTGGGCGGAGTGGAGTCTTGTTTCCGATGTGGAGAGGCCGGCCGCTTCTCGCCGCTTCACCTCTTGCACTCGCTCCACGCTCAACTACAGTACTAACATCAATACCTCTTACATAGATGAAACTTTCGCTTCGTGGGCGCCAGAATCAAGTTGTGTATCATATCGCATTAGGCTAGTATATGCGCTATCGCTGGTTTCACGGCCTACCTATCAGGCGCGCGGGCAGTAGCTACTCTCTTATCAGCATCCCGGACGTGCCCTTGCAGCTTGCAGGTCTCCGTATACCCGACAGCCTATCTCGCTACTTCAGGCCCTCTCAGCCCACCAATGCAATGATAGCTGCCGATTGATGATCTGGCTCTCCATGCCGCAGACTGCTACAGTCTAGCCGTAGACTAAATGCTCGGCCAGGTGAATACTAATAGCTGTTCAAGCAATGGTTCGGTGGTAACAAGTACTGATGAACAGTCGTGATTGGATCGGAGAGCTCGAGGGATTTTTGAGGAGCATCCATGATTTGCAAGTCTAGACTATCTTCATGTATGCACTTCTGCTCCTTCAGTCGATTGCCGATCCTTCTTGCCTTAGATCCTTCAAGCTTGCATGCGCGACATGCAACCGCGTTGATAAGGCAAACTGATTGGGAAGGTACTGCCAGGGCTCCAAGCAGAAGGACATTTAATACACCGATCACCTGTCCATTGCATCTTGAACACAAGCACTCTGGGGCTCTATCTTTCTGTACCATCTCGCATTATTGTTCCCCATTACAGCAATAATGACTGAAAGATACACTGACCCGGCCTGGCCGCCAGGCACAGTGCGACTGCAGCAACTCCTCAGCACCGACAAAGCACAGAAAGATGCTAGGATCGTCCTCCAGCCACGGCCTACGAGCGACCCAAATGACCCTCTTAACTGGTCTACGAAGCAAAAGAATCTCAACTTCTTCCTGGCTTGCTACTATGCGATGATGGTGTATGCTTTCGTCAATGCGACTTCTCCTACATGGGGCCCACTGGGCGATGAACTCGGCTTCAGCAGTGAGACTCTGTCGAACACATATGCCATCGGCTGCGCGACACTGGCAATGGGCGCTCCCATGCTTATCCCGTTCGCACTAAAGTATGGCTCGCGGCCGGTCTATGTCATTAGCAGCATGGCTCAGTTCGGCATCAGTATCTGGGCGGCGCGCACGATGACTGCTGGAGACTGGTGGGGAGTCAATGCGCTGCAGTGTTGGATCGGAGCCCTGGCGGAAGTGCTGATCCAGATGACGGTTGCCGACCTGTTCTTCGTGCACCAGCGTGGCCTCATGAACACGATCTACATCTGGGCCTACAACGTCGGCTCTAACCTGGCGGTCGTGGCGTCCGGTTTCATCACTGACGGTCAGGGCTGGCGATGGGTTTGGTGGTGGTGTGCGATCTTTTTCGGAGTGCAGTTCCTGATGTTCTTCTTCGGTTTCGAGGAGACCAAGTTCGCGGTCCCGACTGTGATAGAAGGCCGGAGTGGGAGCATTCCCGAGATTGCTCAAGTCGATGAGAAGAAGGGCGAGAAAGAGGTCGCGGCGACTCCAGTGACACCAACATCGGACCTCGAAGCTGCCAACGAAGAGCCTGCTCGCAATCTCAGTGTCGTTCACGTCAACCCAAACATCCCGAGGAAAACCTACTGGCAAAAACTCTCCCTCACTCAAACCACACCTGGCCCCTGGTCTCACTTCCTCCGCCATGCTTACCAACCTTTCATGATCTTGGTCTCAATTCCGGGAGTGGCTTTCAGCTCTTTAACATACGCCATCTTGCTGGCCTTCAGCACAGTCATGACAACAGCCCTGAGCACATACATGCTCGAGCCACCGTACGAATTCTCTGCTTCGCAAATCGGTCTGATGAGTTTGGCTCCGTTCATTGGGCAAACCCTTGGATCCATTATCGTCGGCCCGTTGAGCGACTACGTCGTTCTGCGCTTGTCGAAGCGAAACAATGGCATCTATGAACCGGAGTTCCGTTTCTACTGCTTCTTGCCGTTCATCCCGTTCCAGTGCGCTGGAGCGTGGTATTTTGCTTATGCCTTGGCAGACGGCAGACATTGGTCTCACGTAGCCGTTGCTTACGGTATCTGCAACTTCGGCATGGCGCCGCTGATGAGCATATCTTTGACGTACATGCTGGACGCTTATAATGGTAAGTTCAGCTGCATATCATACTGCTTTATAAGACATGGCAAATACTGACTTGTTCGCAGAAATTGTCGGCGACTCGCTCACCGCGCTCACCTTTTTGCGGAACCTGTTCAGCACAATTTTCGTCTTTGCCATGCCGGCTTGGGTTGCCGCGGTGGGCATTCCGAACGTCTTTAACACGATTTGCGCAATTGGAATATTCATCTTGTCGTGGGCTGGGATCTTCATCTGGAAGGGGAAGATGTTCAGGCACCGGACTGCGAAAGTGTATTGCTATTATGCCGCGAGGCAGTTTGAAGCAAGACCTATGAACTAGCGAGCGATTAATGATAAGAATGAGAAGCAAACCAACTTCATAAAGCCTGCATTTTCCATGCAGCCATTATTGGCACCTTTCGTGACAATACGGCAGCGCATCGCTTCCATATCAGTGTACTCACGCATCACGCACCATCATCAGTCACCGGCTTCGCATATATGCCCACAACATGTTCCACGTCCTCCCAGTCAGCTTGCCAGATACTCAAGATCTCGAGCCTCCACTTCGTACCGTCCCGCTTCATCTTGGCAATCATGCGACATATGATACCCTCAGCGCCAGCCTGGAGAAACGGTCTGCTGTCCTGCTCCCACAGAACACTTTGATCCCACAGCTCGAAGGTCCCGTTGATAAAGGGTGGCTTGTCGTGATACAGATCATTGATGATGAAGTGCTGCTTGCGGCTCGGCTTCGGTTCTCGCCACGAGCTGGTGATTCGTGCATAGAGTTCGAGAACCAAGCTTCGGTTGTTGCGCACAGCTTGACATCCCGCGTTCAGAGCTTCGCCAACACGAAAGCAGGTGCGCAGTGCATTGGTGCTGGACACCCCGAAAAGAGATGAGCGGTCCATGATGGGTGGAGGAAACTTGGCGCGCGCAATTGGTTTGCGTGTGTCTTGCGGTATCCGGATGGCATCTGCAAAATGTCAGGTCCTGTGAACTGAGCCAGAGGGTGGGTCGCATACCGAGAAGCTTTCGCTCTTCTTCAGAGAGTAACGCGCCTCCATAATCATCATGCTCGTGGGTATCACGGATGTTGAGCTTGCGGGCGCGTGTAGGCGGTGATTTGTCCATCTGAGCTGACTTTTCGATGTTCTTGGCCAGCTCGATGATCTCTTCGTCATCTTCGTCCAGCGAGTCTCCATAGTCTCCGGAATCGCTCTGTGTCTCCTGGTGATAGTTTTGCTGTGAGATGTACTCGTCGTTCTCCGTCGGAGAATCCGAGGCGACTGGTGTGAAAAGCTGTCCTCGAGAAGACTGCGTCGTGGGCTCGCGATCCGAATCGGGCCTGAGTGTAGGAGTTGGGCCTAAAGACCGGGGAAGCCGGGCGCCTTGCGTGATTGACGGTAAGGTTGCAGAACTTGAGTAGAGAAGTGAGCTGCCTTTCGATGAATTTCGAACGGCTTGCATGGTAGTCTGAGGTAGCGATTGGCGGAGCTGAGGAAGTGGTCAGTCAATCGAATACGTTACGTTATGCCATATTAAGGTTCTGCTGAACAGTGTCATGATCATAGCAGTCCCTGATGGACTAGTGGTTGAGGGTATTATCGCGAGCAAGCGACGATCTGATTCTACTCACAGTGCTCATCGATGTCTCCGGTAAGTATGACATTGACGTAGACTCGGTCGACTGTGGCTCATTACCACCAGAAGCTGCTGCTCGTGCACGTGTGTAACGGAAGCCGTTCAGTTTGGCCATAGAGGTAAGTGATACCAAGCCAGCGTCTGTTGAAGAACTGCTGGTGGCTTTGCCCTTGAGAGTTTTGTCTGGATCTGCCGTCGTGGTTGCGCTGACGGCAGTCTTCGTGGTAGGCATACTTGACTTTAAGCTGCCACTCTTGCGACGCTTCGGCTCTGGCTCGTCGCCGGGATGGTTTGCTCGTTTCTTACCTTTGCCACTGATGCGTTCGGGCGCAGTGGCATCGGCTGCTATCTGGCCACCATTCTGCTGGGCCGCAGGCTTCTTGCGTGCCGGCTGTCGACGTTTGGTTGCTTTGCGCGGCCCAGATACCGCTGCTTCTACCTCTTGAGGTGCCGGCGCTTCTGCATTGCGTGCATTGATGGGTGTAAAGCCTGGCATGATAAACCACAGGCCCAAGGACTGTCAAATGTGGATCTGCCTGCCACACCGACGTGACAGTGGAGAGCGCTGGTGTCGAAGTTTACGAGTCGTTGTCTAGCAGCGCCTTCGCCCTCGTAGTTGACTCGTCGTATTGACGTGAAGTTGATCTTGCCGTGTCATGACATGGTATGTCGCCAAGGGTGAGGTCGAGATAAGGTACACCTCGACGCTCGCCCCAAGGCAGAAGGCGCGCGGTCGCGAAAGCATGGAAGGAGCGACTTGGGACTTTGGACTTGAGACGGTAAATGCCTCAGCGCCTCACATCTCTCATGTCTCTACCGCCCCGATACCGCAACCACGTGCTCCTTTATCGCGAACATCTTCCGTGACACCGTGACACGCCAAGGCGCCATTGGATGACAACAATCTGCCAACTCCAGAAGGCTGTGCCGAAGCACCGTGGTCCTCCACCTGCAAGCCCCCACCAACTTTGACCACTGCCCCGCCACGTCATCACCTCACGCGACCTGACGAGCAAAACACCATAGTCTTTTGCACAGATCAACACTTTAGGCACCTGCAACTTGCCGTGTTACCGACCGTATATCAACTGCTCTATCACCCGAAGGATCGCCTTGCGAGGAACCATACTAGTGCTCAGATTCAGCCCTCCGAATCCCACCACGGCCCGAACCTCTGTGTACAATCAGGACGGGATACTTGCCAGCTCGCACATTGTGAGACTCACTTCTACCTGCTGCCTGTCGGTCGTCTATATCACGGTGCAGCTTGTCGGACCTTTCCAACACTCAGCAATCAGCATGTTCAGCGGCTCAGTAAGTACATCCTCTAGCACTTGTAGCTCCGTGACCTTTCTTCGTTGGCTCGCGAAGTGCACGTAGGCTGTAACAGGTACTGATGCCCGCCTCAGAAGAAGCCCTACTCGGCTATAACAGTACAGATCGACCGCTTGACAAGCGAGCAGTTTGAAGAAGATGATCTCAGTGGTATCATTGATCTGATCGAAGTTATCCGCATCCAATCATCGGGTCCCACCGAAGCCGCAAGAGCAATTCGCAAAAAGCTGTATGTATTTGTAGAACGCTTATGTAAGGTGCGACTAACGGGGTTTCAGCAAGTATGGCAACGCCCACCGCCAGATTCGTGCACTCGTGATCCTGGACGGCCTGATACAAAATGCCGGATCTCGCTTCCAACGTGCTTTCGCTGACGAGCCACTGCTCGAGAGACTTCGTATTCTTGCTCGCGACGACGTTGCGGATGCACAAGTTCGCCAGAAGTGCAAAGTTTTCTTCATTCAATGGGCGAATGGCTACAAGGATACGCCCGGCCTAGAGCGTATCGCAGCATTGTACAAGGAGCTGCCAAAATCTTCACGTCCAGTGGCTGCGAGACAGAAAGTCTTGCAAGACGATGCGACTCACGATTCCGATGGAGACAATGCCGCTACGCCGACAAACAGTCGATCCCGTGCTTCTTCGAGTGTCAACCCAGCAGGCCCGGCACATCGCCCAGTCACGCTTACACCAACCACTTCTTCAAGCTTTGCGTCTAAGCTCTCCAAGAGCAGACACAAGGACAAGAACAACACCCCCTTCAACTTGTCCAAGGAGAGGGACAACATGACAAAAGCAATCGCAAACTCATCGATGGCCTCCATCAACCTTCTCAACGGGCTACAGCTTGTGAATCGCGAGCGCGAGCGCGTCTCAGACAATCCGGAAGTTGTGCGCCGATTCCAAGCTTGCAAGAAGTTGCGCAAAGAGATTTTGCGTTACATTCAGCACGTCGAATCGGATGAGTGGATTGGCAGCCTGGTCAATGCCAATGACGAGTTGGTGAAAGCGTTGACTGCGTACGAGATCATGGACCGCAGTGTGGACGACGACAGTGATAGCGATGCTTGGGAGCACGCTCCGGCCGAAGCCATGCGCCCACAACCCCATTCAGATGCGTCTGAAGACCTTCGAGGACTTTCTTTGAACGATGCGCCAGCGAAGCCGCCCCGGCCTGCTGGGATCCCAATGCCTCCGCCACCGGCTTTCCCCAGCAAGCAAGCTGCAGAGACGCCTGCTGAGGAAGAAGACGAGGATGATCCCTTTGGAGACAGCAATGCAGCTCCGACACCCGGCCAAGAACGTCCTGGCATGACGTGGAGGGAAGTGTAAAATCTGGTTCGCAAAGGAGGCTGAGCAAGAAATCACTTACGGCGTTGCTTTATTGGTGCGGATCATGAGCGTAGGAGACCTCGACCACCCGCGATCGGGCAATTTTATCTTTTCATATGGCAAATCTATACATATACCATTGTATCGCTGCTGTTCAATGGCACCCGCCGAGTTATCACCAATAAGCAGGCACGAACCCGAGATCGTCGCCCTTGTAACCAGGTGCGGTAGCCATTCGCCTTCTGTGGATGTTGTTTGGCCGTCCTCCAAGAAACATTGCTTCCGTCTTAGTATTGGGCCTAGCGATGATACCAGCAACTTCCCCATCCCAGTATTCATTTTCATGCTCTCCTAGTATTAACCAGGTATCGTCTTCTGCTGGGATGTCCGGTATCTCACCTGAACCCGTGGCTTCGACATTGGTAATCTCAACACCAGTCAAATTCAATTCATCAGCAATCGACGTACTGAATTTGGTCAAAGCCTTGTCTTCATAGTGGTCTTCACTGACGAAGTAGATGTTGATGAGGTGCAGAGTGCGAAGTGTAGAGGCGTGGGCGAGGAGGAAGGTTTTGAGCGTGTTCAGCTCTATGCACCATCCTTCAAGCTCGAGAGATCTGAGTTTAGGGAAGCGCAGACCGGATATGAGTTGCTTGAAAGGTCGCAGGACTTGGGCGCTTGCGTGTAAGAGTCTCTCGTAGCCTTCGACTGGCCCTTTGGCACTGAGCGCCAGGTGTTCGACGGTGTCTGGAATTGCGTGCAACATCTTCTCGACGTGCTCGTCTGGAAATGCTGCTTCTACGAACAGCAAAGGCAGACGCAATGATCGGAGGCCTTTCAATAGCATTGTCCAGTCTGGTGACAACTCCCCATCCCCGTAGTCCAAGTCTTCGATAGAAAGGTAGTGGGGCTCTTTGTAAGCCACCAACGGTTCTGGAGGGAAATAAACCATCTCGTAGAAATGAGGACCAAAAGACAAAGACTGCAGCCCTACCTTCGACTTGGCAACTACCTCTAGCACTGCAATGGCTTCGGTCGTACACACGCCGTTGTCGAGTGTCCAATGCCATCGCTCCGGCTCGAGCATGTTGCCGAAGAGACGTGTGCAGAGATCGGTGTATGTCTCACCTCGTTTTGCTAGGCCACGGTAGTCTGTGAATGTGACTGCTCGGAGCTTGGGGAGTTTCTTCACGATGCGGTCCAGCGTCTGGAGATACTCTCCCTTGTCCGACAGGCCTTCATGTATTTGAGCGTGGCGTTTGTATTTGGGAAAGCTTTGGTAGCATCCCATACGAAATGAATCCCCACCCACCTCAGTCAGATGTTCCAGCGCTTCGCTGCAGCCATCGACCTCTTGGTTTGGTAGTGGATCAGGCTTGTAATTCTCAAGGAAAAGTTTCGCATCACCGGCTGAAGGTTCGCCCTGCTTGTCGGTAACCTTTGCGTAGAATTCGCTCTCGGCCTGCACGCGGCGAGCCCACTCCTCGTCGAGGAAATGTCGGATGTTGAGCTCCTCAGCTTCCTCGCAAGCTGCGATGTACTCCATCATCTCGGTTGGGTCGTTCATCTCGACTTCGTTGAATTTCCAGAAACTCAAGTCGTAGACGAGATTTGTCACATGGCGGCTGAAATACGGATGGCATGCTACTTCGTGGAGCTTTGCGATCTCTGGGAGTCTTTTTGCGAACACGACTTCTGTGATCAGGTAGGGCGAGCTGGTGTCTTTGAATGCCTTGTTCACCAGCCGACTTGAGGAGATGTCGCGGCGGTCTTCAGAAAGATATTCGAAAATTCTGGCCAGTAATTCTGGCGGGAGTGAAAACATTGAGCTCGACATTACTGCGATCGTCGTAGTAAGCAATGTGTCCGGAACCGGTTTCTCTTGTATAGTGGCAATCCCGATAGTACGAGAATCTTGTCGATGGGTCGATTTCGTGCAGATGCTATGGTCTGGCGTGGCGGCGATACGCGTTTACCATTCGAGGCGTATCGACTTTAATTTGGTCTGCGTAATGCTAATGGTATAGGCGTGGCGCATATGGCGCGTTGCTAGAGGCTGAGCAAGCGTTGATCAATGCAAAGAGCCTGATGAGACGCTGATTGGTGCATTGTCGTGACCACGCTAGTTTCGTGTCAAAACTCCGGAACTCCGCTGCGCCAACGTGTGACGTACGCGCCTGCTGAAACAGGCGTCGCAGTGAACATGCAGATGTCTGTGCCCACTTCTTGATGTCCAAGTCCATGTATAATTAAACCTCCAACACACCTTTTGCACACAAGTCACGCCATCCAGCATTGCATAACACACTACAGACCAATTGTAGGTGAATTCAGATCTATGGGATAAGCTTCAAAGCTGACCACGCAGTCCACAGCTTAACCGCCAACCACTACGACAATGCCGCCATCAACCACCTCCTCGACTGCTTCCTCCAAGGGCCCCAAAGTCCCCATCAAGCAAGGATGCTGGTGCGGCGATGACTGCAGCTGCTGCTGTATCCCGATTCCTTGCACTGTCATGTGAGATGGTCGACACACACATACCCCACAAGCTGCGCATAGCCACCAGGGCTGAGAAGTTGGAAGAGAACGGGATGGGCAGAGTACAGTCTGCAGCTGTACAGGACAGGAAGACTTGTTTTCGGGATCATATGGCGTTCGGAGGCTTATGGGATTTGCTTTGATGATACTCCACACACAGCACGAGTGCATCTCACCGACGGTGTTGGCTGAGCTCGGGTCTGGAGTGCACGATTTTGCATAAAAAGAAGCGTCGGGATAACTGAGAATACGAACCTGTGCAGCAAAGTCCCCCCTCTGTCGCAGAATCCTTCTATGTGTGCGTGCAAGTTTGGCTCAAATACAGCATCTTGACGGCAACCCGGACGAGACAGCTCTTGCCGTGTATGCGGATGATTGACGGCCAACCACGAGCTCATGTGCTTTAATGGGCCACCACGTGTGGATTCACAGTCACTCAGCTAGCTCCTCTTCCGTCGAACGTAAGAGATTCCGGTTTGTTTCAATACCCCTATACGCTATGTCACAGCTCCTTCACGAGCTCAAGACAGACTGTGACCACTGTTGGCAATGATTCAACTCAGCATGAGAATGGAAAATAATCCTATAAACAGTCTACCATTGATTATATGTGTCTCGTACATGTAAGGATGTAGTTTTGGCATCACACTGCTTGTTGTGGGCTGAGAAGACATCTCATGATACACCTTCATGCCCGTGACCTGATATGTGCATCGACGAGGATCTTATCGAAATGTCTCCGACTGATTCACACACTCACATTGATACATACAATGCGTGTATTCAATACCACACTGCAAGTACATCTAGTCTGGGGTTAGGGTTGCATCGCTACGTGGGTCGGCTGCAATGTTGTTCATGGAATTGCTCAGATGCAACGAGTCTTCTCCTCCTCCTACACACACCCATATATGCATCTATGCCAAACTCCGCCCATGCAAAGATGCCGATTGAGAGTTAGAGGCAATACGCACATGTACTATCAAGCCTAACGGCATGCTCTGAAGTTCCTGCCGATGGAAGTCGATACGGAGATTCGTGGGAGGTCCTCTTCGCAGAGACGACGACATCAACAAGCTTGCCCTCAAAGAAAGACAAACCAAAGGTTTTCGCGAGAGGATTCGACGAGATTAATGCACGAAAGTGTCACTACCACTGACTAAATGCATTAGCTCTGGCGATTCCTGCAGCTACCGCTCCCTCGAGAGGGGAGTTTTTCCGTGTCGGCTAGAGCTGTGATCTCGCGAGCGGGCAGTCAAGTGTTTATCCAAGTACCACCCTCTTCTCTTCAATCTACCAAATCTACCAGCTTAACAGCAAAGAGTCTATCCTAATTTTCCGTCACTAAACTTTCCCACCCAACGCGTGTAAACATGAAGTTCAGAGATGGTGAGTCCCCTGCGAAACGACTAGACTGGCCTGCTGACACACTTTCAAGGTATGTGGATGGTGGCGGAGGGCAAGAGACTGGAGTATGCCGAAGACATCTACTCGATCACATCGTCCGAGGACAACAAGAAGCTCAACCTGCTCTGTCCGACTGCACAAATTCGGTCTCGCGGCGATACCCTCAACAGGCCGACAATCAATCTTGTACGAACAACATGCTCACACTCACAGCACTCCGCTGACTTTGTTGTAGGAACTCGAAGCAGTAGCCGATGGCATTATCTCAGTGGAAGCCACCCACTGGCGTGGTGCTCTTAACAAGGGACCGCACTTCGACTTGTTCCCAGCTGGTCAACCTGAGTTCGAAGCTTCGATAGACAAAACGGAGACTGGAACCACTCTCACGGCAGGCAGCATCGGAGTGACGGTCACCGCAGAGCCACACACTTTCGACATCAAGTTTCACAACGCCGATGGCTCACAGAAGTTGACATCGCTCCTCAACCGCAGTGTTGGCTTTGCATACACTCCAGCTACAAGCTCTATGATGCAGACGGCTGATATGCGAGACTTGCAGCATTACATGCTTACCCAAACGACTCTTGGTGTGGGAGAGCAGGTTTACGGTCTAGGTGAGCGCTTCGGAGCACTGAACAAAGTGGGCCAGCAGGTCGACCTCTGGAACGCAGATGGTGGAACCTCGAGTGAGCAAGCTTACAAGAATATCTCGTTCTGGCTCAGCAACAAAGGCTATGGCATTTTCATCGACGCAGCGGAGAGAGTCGAACTCGAAGTCGGAAGCGAGCGCAGTTGCAGAGTGCAGACTAGCGTTGAAGGCCAACGCCTGAAATGGTACATCATCCATGGTCCGACGCCAAAGGAGATCATCAGTCGCTACACTCTGCTTACCGGGAGATCCAACAAGCTTCCTGCATGGAGTTTCGGCCTCTGGCTCAGCACATCTTTCACGACAGAGTATGACGAAGCAACAGTTGGCAGCTTCCTTGACGGCATGCGCGAGCGCGACATCCCCCTGCAAGTCTTCCACTATGACTGCTTCTGGATGCGTGGCTTCCAGTGGTGCGACTTTGACTTCTCAAGCACCCACTTCCCCGATCCGCAGGGGCAGATCGCACGCATGAAGGAAAGCGGCGCTATCAGCAAAGTCTGCGTCTGGATCAATTCGTACCTCGGGCAAGCCTCGCCGGTCTTTGCTGAAGCAGCAGAGAAGGGCTACCTGCTCAAGCGTAAGAACGGCGATGTCTGGCAGTGGGATTTGTGGCAAGCTGGCATGGGCATCGTCGATTTCACCAACCCTGAGGCCTGCGAATGGTTCGTTGGAAAGCTGAACAAGCTCTTCGACACGGGTGTCGACTCTATCAAGACGGACTTTGGCGAGCGCATTCCCACCAGAGATGTTGCATGGCACGACCCTTCCGTCGACTCCACCAAAATGCACAACTACTACGCCTTCATGTTCAACAAGCTTGTCTTCGAGGCCTTGCAAGCTCGCTATGGAGACAGCGAAGCCGTTCTGTTTGCTCGCTCTGCTTGTGCAGGCGGCCAACGCTTCCCAGTACACTGGGGTGGTGACTGCGAGAGCACATTCGAAGCGATGGCCGAGTCCCTGCGTGGTGGACTCTCGTTGGGAATGTGCGGCTTTTCCTTCTGGAGCGTCGACATCGGCGGTTTCGAAGGCTATCCGGACGCCACCATCTACAAGCGCTGGGTTCAGTTCGGTCTTCTCTGCTCGCACTCGCGTTTGCACGGGAGCAACTCCTACCGCGTGCCATGGTTGATTGACAACGACGATCAGTCGGAACAAGGCTGCAGTGCTGTGCTCCGCAAGTTTACGCAGCTGAAGTGCAGACTGATGCCGTACTTGTACAGCGAAGCCATGCGAGCCATCGAACACGGATGGCCCACGAGCGTTCGCGCCATGGCCTTGGAATTCCCTGAGGATCGTACAGCCTGGACGTGTGATGCGCAATTCATGCTGGGCTCTTCGATCCTCGTCGCACCTGTATTCTCAGAGACCGGCGAGGTGGAGTTCTACCTTCCGGAAGGCCAGTGGACCAGCTTCTGGAACGATGAAGATATCATTCAAGGCCCAAGATGGGTCAAGCAGACGCACGACTTCACGACACTGCCGATGTATGTTCGTGAGGGTACAGTCTTAGTCCTGGGCCAGGAGGAGGAGAAGCGGACGGTGTATGACTGGACCGATCCGGAGAACCGTGCGGTCAAGCATTATGGCAACACGGAGGATGTGAGCTTTGAGCTCTATGATGCAGAAGGCAGTACCTCGGAGGCAGTATCGTCTTAGTGCTGCGAGATCTGGTCGTCGTAGGTAAACTACCCGGTAGACTACCAAAGCATTGATTGCGTAAGAGAGTACTTCGCATATCCTTCGATCATACACTGCAGATATCGTTCGACCATGTGAGCTCATGCCATGATCACCTACGCTTTCTCGAAATCTTGGGAGAGGCGTCATACTGTCAAAAGCTCTAAATCGACTCCGATACAGCCAAAGCAGTATTTACTAGCTATATAAATGTTGTTTACTGCTTGGAGGCATGCCACAGGTTTCTCCAGAGATCTGCAAATCCAATCCAGGATGCGTGGCGCAGTGGTAGCGCGTGTGATTCCAGTAACAGGGACATCCACAAGGTCATCCGTTCAAATCGGGTCGCGTTCATTGTCTAACGACTCATG
>Ga0265797_10002853_pt1 | contig 28517 bp, 32 predicted proteins | sample P2T30metagenome_FD_192433 | JGI IMG/M metagenome (GOLD analysis project Ga0265797, IMG submission 192433) | Plant litter microbial communities from East Loma Ridge, Irvine, California - P2 T30 | ecosystem: Environmental > Terrestrial > Plant litter > Unclassified | place: USA: California...
CCGGCGACATCTGCCTTGCCCACCTATACAATCCTCCGGGACACAGCGCTCAATTTCATCAGAGCCCAAACACTCGACACGAATTCTCCAGAACGCATGGACTTTGATCTGATGCGTACCTACTGCGCCCCTTCCTTTGAACACTCATGGGGCCACAACTACGCCGTCTCTCTCACTCCGCCTCTCCAAGGCACGCATTCTCTCGATGGCTTCTTCTCCCATCTACGGTCCATGCTTCCCAGACTTGAATCCTGGAAATCCAATGTCACAGACATCATTGTCGATCCAGTCAAGATGAAGGTCGTCCTGCGGATCAGCTTCATGATGCAGGCAAAAGGCGCGACGGAGGAGCAGATAGTGGAGAATGATTTGCTGTGGATGATGGAAATGGAAGAAATGAGTAGCGGCAAAGTGGGCATCAAGAAGAGTATGGAGTTTCTGGATGGCGCGGCGGCGGGCAAGTTGAGGGAGATTATGATGGGAATAGCGTAGGCTTCATGCTGAACGAGAAGAGTTTGACTTTGCAGCCTTTCATAGCTGTTGTTTATAGACGTTGAGGTCTCGCACTTCTATCCTGACGTACCAGACGAATGCCATCTAAGTTGAGTTGTACCATGCCTATAACTCCGTTGCTACCGGTCCAATATGAATATCGCCAACTTTTCTTTCGCTAAAGGTTTGATATGCGTGCCTCGTGGTTAACCGTTTTCTCATATACATCCTGTTTCATCATCTTTACTCCATCTAGTTGGAGTGCCCATTAGTGTTTCCCTGTCTGACCATCCAGGATAGCAAGTCCACCTTTGTGACAACAGCAACAGCCTTTGGCTCGCCATCGACGCGCTCAGTGACAACAGCCGCGCTGTTCCACTCGAAGAACTTGTTCAGATCGCTCAAGCTGGTCTCCTTGGTGATCTCAACAAACTCCCTTCGTCCCTTCTTGCCACCCTTCTGTGTGTTCTTCGCGTTGTCGCCGTCGAGCGAAAGACGGCCAAGGTCCTTTACGACCTCGTTCAATTTGCGGAAATCGAACATGACCTCTTCGACGGGCGACTTTGGTGTGGCACGACCGGCAGCGATGTAGGAGAGCAAGTTGCCGAGGGTCACTAGACCGACAAGACGCGCCTTACCGCCGGAAGAGTATGTGCTGACGGGAAGTTGGTCGAAACCCTTCTCACGCATTGTTTCAATGGCTTCACTGCAGGGCGAGTTCGAGGGAACGGTGGTAACGGGCTTGAGTCGTAGGGAAGCGATGGTGGCGCCGTGGAAAGCGTCGGCCTGCTTGGTGGTAGAGAGACGGCGAGTGTTTGCGCCGTTCGTGTTAGGTGTTAGAGGGGGCGTAGGGGGGAGAAGGTCGTTTGCGGCAAGCCAGTCGTCGTCGACGAACTATGATATGTTAGTATGGCAGAACAGTAGCATAGGACAAAAGATGACGAACCTTGCTGAGGTAGCTTCTAATGCTGTCGGGGAGGATGACGACGACAACATCATCTTCGGTGAGGTCCATGTCTTTCGCGGCTTCGACCATGGCAGCCATCGCACTACCAGACGAACCACCGCAAAGAATGCCCTCTTCGGAGATCAGCCTGCGCGCGTAAAGGAAAGATGTCCGATCGTCCGTCTTGTACCACTTGTCCACAATCTTCTGCTCCAGGACGTCAGGGATGAAGTCGTATCCGATTCCCTCAACCTTGTAGCCCTCGTTCACGCGTTCGTCGTTCAGGGTCGCAGGAAGTGCGAGTATACTGCCGTGTGGGTCGGCAGCGACAATCTTGACATCCTGCTTGTGTTTCCTCAGACCGCGCGCTAGACCTGTGATAGTGCCTCCAGTTCCTGCACCAGCAACAAGACAGGTGATCTTGCCGTCGGTCTGTGTCCACACCTCCTCGGCCGTGCCGCACTCGTGCGCGAGCGGGTTGTCGGGGTTCGAGTACTGGTCGAGAATGTGCGCGTTCGGAATCTCCTTGACTAATCTCCTCGCGACGCCGATGTGGCTCTCGGGGCTATCCCATGCCGCACTCGTCGGGGTACGAATGATCTCGGCTCCAAGCGCCTTAAGAACCGCCACCTTCTCGGGACTCATCTTCTCGGGAAGTGTGATGATGGTTCTGTATCCCTTTACTGCACCCACCAAAGCCAGCCCAATACCCGTGTTACCAGACGTAGGCTCGATGAGTGTGTCACCAGGCTTTATGCGACCAGACTTCTCGGCGGCTTCGATCATGCGAAGCGCGATGCGGTCCTTGACACTGCCGCCGGCGTTGAAGGCTTCGACCTTTACGTATACAGTGGCACGGATGCCCAGGGATTGCGGAATCTTGTTCAGGCGTACGAGGGGCGTGTTGCCAATCTGCTGCGTTATGCTGTCCATAACCACAGGTGGGATGGCGGGGCGCGTCTTGGTAGACATGGTGGCGGTATTCGTGTGCTGAGGCGTGTATGTGATGCTGGAGTATGTATAGTGAGAGTTTCTGGAAGTATAAGTAAAGAGAGTACCCGCACGTCAAAGGCGAAGAAGATGTCGTAATACAGATGCAAAGTTGTCGCGCAGAACAAACTCGATGGCCTGACCCGCAAATAGCCGCCGCCGCGCTCAAGCCACCGCTAGTAGATCCTCACAACGCTAGCCGGATACGCTCAATCGCCACTTTCACGCCGCCGCCGCCGCCACTGTCAGCTGCCTAGGCACGTGATGGGTATGCATAACATCTATGAATCAGCATCTCGGTAGCCTACTAACAGTCAACATGGTGGCATCTGAATTTTAAGTACTCATCACTTCTATGCCTGTTCAGTTTGGTGATATTCTGACATTGACTTAATTCGCTCCATGGCTGCAAGATGGAACCACGAACAGCTCTCTGCCATTCTCAGCTCCACTCGATCAGGTCTGAATCGAGCTTCCGTTGACCCTTCATTTCCAAATCTATCCCGCGCGGATGAGGAGGCCATCCGCGACGTGGACCCATCATCCACAGAAGCACGCATACTATGTACCTTTCAAGATCTTCTCACTCATCGAATCAATCCCAAAACAGCTGCAAATATCCTTGGTTCACTGACTTCGGCGCATTGCTCGTCGTCTATACCTTGTGATGCGAGCATACTCTGGGGCGCCATTTGCCATCGTGGCGAGATATGGCCGGAAGCAGAATTGAGGATATTAGCCGACTTGGTGGTAGAGCTCGCGAGGTTGTCATACCCTTTACCAGAGTATCCGTACGATACAGATGAGCCGGTTCAGGGCACCAGCAGCTTTGTGGACTTACCTGGCTTCGGTAATGAGCTCATGGGTTACTTGCAACGTACGGACATGAACAACTCTCATGTGAAAAGTCTCAGAAGCTGACAATGTTCGGTCCAGGTCCAAAGTGTTATAGTCTGCAGTTCATGACCTCTGAAGCTCGCACAGATGCGACGTTGAGGACGGCTGAATCAATGACGGAACGCATTGTCAGTGGTGATGTCGTCCTAGCTGTCAGGGACCTTTACAAGAACATCAATACCTTCGCCGCGCTTCTTAGCTGTTACCATATTCGCGGTACACTGCCACAAAAGAACGTGGACTTTCGTGGTATGGCATACTATCCAATCGTTGGTGCCCTAGAACACGAACTCAGCCCCAATGAAGTGACCCAACATCTCGATGGTTCTGCTGCTATACCTAACCAAGACTGGGCGGCTTTCAGGTCATCACAGCCCAGTATTGAGCTTCCGGCGGCTACACAATGGCTGTCACTTCTAGGCTACGATCTTTGTAACGTACGGATTGACTCTGTAGCACCAGCCGGTCCTTTGTGGAAGGCCCAGGGCGGCGAAGATAGGATTACGGTGAAAAGATGGCAGTTCTGGCAGAATAGACTACGCTACTTTGCCTCAAACCATACCATTCTGGGCGATGGGATCAAAAATGCATGTAGACAAGCAGCAGATCGCATGGACGAGGCGGCCTAGTTGAGGCATCGTGGTGGTTAGAACTGAGCTATGTGATATGACAGCACTTTTTCTCAAGACTAAGGGGTAAATTCATCATCATCATGCTTCCAAATTGCGATCTTTTCGTCCCTAGTGAAACCAAGAAACTGATTTCAGCAGCGGTATGGTCTTGCTCCTTACGCAGAGTTCTGTCTGGCAGACATATAGTGTACAAGCGCCTGTGCGGTGAGCTTCCGCTGTCGCAAAGCGAAAATGTCGACTGAAAGGCCGACGCGGGTACAGGCGGAAACTAGGTAAGCAAAGATGGTTGGAAAAAGAAACAAGGAAAATCCAAAGAAGAGTCACTACCAAGATGCGACAGCCGGATGTGGCGGCGCAGCTTGCAAGAGCAAAGGAAAGGAAAGTGCTGGCAAGCGACGAATGACATGCATGCCACTGCAGAACTGAAATGCGGTAGCAGCGTTTTTAATTCGCATCAGGATCAAAGGTATCAGCTGTCCGATCGGATTACGTAAATTGAATACAAGGACCAAGGGAACCATTCTTCGATCGAAGCGTCCTCGGCTTTCTTGAGCATTTCGGCCGGTTCGATTCCAATTCCGCCTTGTCAACATGTAAGCAAGCCTCGGGGCATGGAAGATGTATCTACCTCAGCACATCTTCGCTGCTCAGTCAACAGGGTCCATACGTCATCGCCGACTCGCTTCGTGAGTTCTGAGCCTTTGGGCTCGAGGAGACCGAGCTCATGAATCTTTGCCCGAACCGGTTGGGTTAGAACGCTAACAGGCGTTGGGAAAACATGTGTCTTCTTGGGAAATTTGACTTTGGTCGAGGGGAAATGAGCGCCATGGCCGTCACTCACGAGCGGAAGATACTAGTATTCGATATCGCTTTACCTCTGAGCTTGCCTCGGAACAATCGCCTAACGACATACGGAAACATCGAATAACAAGAGAAACAACAAATACTGGGTGGTGTTTGCTCTGCACGAGACGTAGAAGAGCAACTGTTCTAAAACGTGCATTGTCAGGTGTTAAGGGTATCATCCTCGTACTTCGATGCGCTTGGCGGCTGTAACAGACGTTAGATCACCTCGGTCTCGAAGGAAGAGGCAGTCAGGCCGCAAAAGCCTCACGATTTCAAAAGTGCAACAGCAAACTTGATAATCTACACGCGTTAGTCATGACCTAGATCAAGGTAGAATGGACCTACTAGTTCCATTATTCAACGAAGGGGGTATCGATGTATCGGTACACACTCGAGCCTCGATCCATCCTACCCTCTGTGGCCACCTGTAGCTTCTTCAAAGCTGCTCAGCAACCCACTGCCACCATTGCTCCACATCAGCGCCCTCCTTACCCGCCTGAACATTACCCCCAATCACAGTCACACTCGTCCCGCTCTCTCTCATCTGCTCAAATGTGAACACGCCCTCGCCGCCCTCACCCAGCCACTCCTTCTCCTCATCTACCTCATCTTCGCCACCATTCAACGCAGCACCTGCATCGCGAAGTGTCTTCGCCCTGTTACTCCTGACCTCAGTGATTGTCTTCTCGAGCGAGTTCTTGACAAGGTTTGCGGGCAACGCCGTGAAAAGATCCATCTTGTTCGCCGCAACAAGGACAGGGATCTCCTTTGGCCCTTTGCTTGTGGTGGCGTTGGTGTAGCGTTTCTGCAGTGAGAGGAGGATGTCGTGGAGATACTCTCCTGCCTCGTTCAGTCCGGCTTCGTCGCCTAATTGAGCGGCGTCGACGACGAATATTATACCGCGGATGTTCTTGGGGTCGGCAAGTTGGGAGGTCGCATAGTGACGGAGCTTGCCATGGCCAGGCGTGTCGAGGAGGAGGAAGTTGCGAGAGCGCTCGAAGGCTGGGTCGCCTGGTGAGCGGTAGTGCGATGACGCGGGGACGTGTGGGCTGGGGAGGAGAGCGGAGACGGTGAGAGGTGTGGTGGACGTGTGCGTTTGGGTTGTAGCGTTGCGCTCGGCCTGGCAATTGTTAGACGGTACGGGAGCATGGGTTTGGGGGATACGCTACCAATGTCGTAAAGGCCGTCTTTCCACTGCCGCTTGGGCCGGCTAGCAGGAAGGTGGGAAGTTGCGCGGCTGCGGCTGCCTTCTTGTAGAGGACGGTATGCAGTAGTATGGGCAGGCAGAGCGCGACGAGGAAGGTGATGAGGATAGTCGACAGGTTTGGGGAGAAGGCTGCCGTGAGCCAGCTGTCCTGATCGTACCACGCCATGGGGACCGGTGTGTGCTGTCGACAGAGCGCCGGATGCGCAATGGTGTCGGATGCTGGATGGAGCGTGTATGCGAGCCGCGTCGGGGTCAGGACGCTTCAGGGTGTCGCGTGGGTGAAGCGATGACGTGACACCGTTCGGCATCAACCAAAGTTTTGGCCGCCGGACCCTGAGTCAGGAAAGGGACGCCTGAGCCGCGGGGAACGCGGGAGCACGTCCGACGGCAAGAGCTTACAAGAACCTCACGTCTGCACTTGTTTCCTCTTCTTTGCATGTGCGAGCACCTTCTCAATTATTTTGCGATGCTGGTCGCTCGTCTTGGCCTGGACTACGCCCACGTTACCAACACGTACGCCAAAAGTCGCGTCGAGCCATGGCGTCTAGACCCACCAAACATCACTTTCGGAAATGCTACGAACCATGATAAACGAGAAAGGGCCGCCTGCATTCGACAACTATCACACGCTTTTAAGGCACTACATAATCATACAATAGACAAGGGGCCGCCGTCATTAGCTTTCTCGTGCGCCGTACATCTCCCGTCCCTTCGTAACCGTGCCTTACAGTGGCTACGCAACCCTTAGGACCCTACGTCCTAGCCGATGTTGCATTCTCCTTGTGTGCGTCCTCAATCCCGCTAACCCAAAGCCTCGAAGGCTTTCCATGGCCGTGACCCAGTACTCATACAACCATGATTTGCCGTTGCTGCCAAGCTCGCAAGGACAGATGCTGAGGTGCATAAGTCAGAGAGCGCCATACAGAGGCAGCATGAAAGAGATGGATGCGACCGTCGACCTTTTTTTACCTCCATGCGCCATGCACCATGCAAGAAGCATTCGTACTCATAACTCGTAGAATGTGCCCTCACCCTGCACTATCTGCACGTCTCGTAATGCGTAAAGAACACCATCATAAAACAGAAGTAAAACGGAGAAAGACATAACAGCATGGGAACGACGTGTAAAGAAGTCGGTCCCTCCAGGTCATACAGGCAATGACACCGAAGGCACCGTCAGAAGGGGGCAGGATTAAATATGCTTTGTGATGACACACCAAGACATGTACCAAGGTCTACCTGACCAGCAGTTGAGGCATCATTTGCCAGCGGAAACAAGGGAGGTCATGTGCTGTCGGCTCGAATCCCAAGGAACGGGTATTGTACACATGTTCTCTGGAATCAGGCCAACACTAAACGTTATACTGCCGCCAACATGCTCGAAGCCTGCGATGTAGCCTTTCTTGCGCCATGTATGATACACCTCTTCGTGTGCCGTTCTGACCTTGTCTGAGCTGCGGTGTTTTGGGCGTCGTTCGTTTGGGGAGTGGTGCTGGTGTGAGGGCTCGTCGGTGTTCGTGTTGGCAAAGGATCAAGTACAGTAACAATAACAAGGCCGCCGCAAAACCGAGATGTCATCGCGAAGCACCCAAAAATAGCCGTCGTTGGTAAGAGCTTCCCAACTGCCTGTACGAAGTGCAGTGAGGCGGAATTTCGTTCGAGAAGGGAGCGAGCCTCAGTCCATGTTGAGCCGGCCAACATGGTTCATGCAAGCTATGACAGCAGTCTAGTGGATGCTTGTCAATAAGTATGTGCTTGTACGTCGGGATAGTATCCGCGACTGCTCTCCATGCCTTGGAATCTTCCGCAGCCTCCGATGTGCCAGCCAGCAGTTGGATACTCATCCTTGATCCTGCGATCGGGTGGCGGTAGAGTACTTTCAAGCTTAGTAGGGATAGTCTCGTAGATGGACGCAGGATAATAAGAATAGTCCTGAGGGACATCCATCATCTTCGTATCGTCGTCTTCGACCATGTGCTGTTCGCCGCTAACGCCTTCGACCGGACCTCCACTCAGAGAACTTGCTGAGCTGACCGAATGACTGCCGACAGGACTTGGGTCTAGCGAGTACGTGTTACCACGATACATGCTGCCGCCCATTCCAGTCGCACCACCGCCCGACATACCGTTCCTCCAGGCCGGATAGGAAGGTTGGCCACTTGATCCCAGCCCATGATGACCGCCTCCACCGAGGCCAGACCCAGGCGCGCCTCTTGGGGTACCAGCATTGTGTGGACCCTCGTTCTGGTAATGGCTAGGTGACCTGCCACGGACAACGACGGGAGACGACAGCCGGGCTGCGATCTTGACCCAACGGGGCTCGGATTCTCGTGGAGTTTGCACGTTCGCCCACAACTCGACAATCAGATGGTAGTACTGTTGTTGAGCGCGACGCTTGCCATTATTCGCCGTTGCCGACTTAAACTGGATGCGTTCGAATGAATGCTGGTAGTTGCTATTGGCGTGGCTCGCTGGGGAATATTGTTGCGACGAGTCGCTTTCGCTCTGCAATGGTAGCTGAGGACCCGGCACGGTTGAGGTTTGGTGAAAGTTACTCAGCCCATATCCACCATGCTCATGGCTCTTTCCCGGTGGTGTTGGGGCCAGTAGTTCCTTCTTCATCGCGAGCTGCGGGCCTTTGTCACGCTTAGGTGTGTGCTGGATCAGCTCGATAGTCTTGCCTGTGGAGCCGTCCACAGCCGCTGCAAGAGATACTGCCATGGACTGTATTTGCTCCGGTGGTTTGCCTGTCTGCTCGAGGTACATACGAGCGTTTGCGATCCAGGGCGTAAGCTGGAACGACACGTTGACAGCGAAATAGTTCCTGCGGTAGCATGTCCATACTCGATCACCGGAGTAGAAGAAGCCCTTCTCGATCTTGGCGTCGATATTGGGTGTCACTGTCGAGCCTTCGCAAGTGATGTTGCCCCATGTCTCCTGTGCGTTGAAAGGCGGCGTCTCGGGTGAGCCTGAGGGCGTCGCATAGGTGCTCGCGTGGTAAGCACCGTTGTAGGTCAACGGCATGGTAGTGGCAAGCACACTCCTAGGAGTGTCAGGTTGGGAATTGTACCGGGAAAGGTCAGCTCGAGGGGACAAGGCGTTGGGATATCTATGCACGCCAGGCGTCCCTGTCGTATAATTGTCCCTTGCCGACGAACCCATGGATGGTGACACAGAATGGCCTAGTCCTGGTGATCTCGCCGGAGGTAACATTGCCGACGAAGAGGGATCGTTTCTATCGCGTAGCTGTCAGCTGTCATGCATCGCTTCGGGTTCTACACGCACGAGTGCGCCACAAAGAAAACCTACAATCGTCGACTCGAAGACATGCTGCCGTAACCACACGTAGTGCTGAAGTAATTGTTTGGTACGGAATAGTGACTTGGGTAAGTGTTTGAAACCGTCGGAGAGAACGTAGTGTACGATGAGTATGCCAGTGCTGATGAGGCGTTGGAGCTTGGCGAGGTCGATATGGAACCAGACCCTGAGTCTGAAAGAGCCACGCTCGACTGGTAGCTATAGACTCAAGTCAGTCAAACTCGCAAAACAGAGCTATCCGGCCAAAGTGATGCCAACGACAACGATGTGTAACCAAGAGTAGGGTGGCACGGTATAAGTCGTCAACCAGACCAGGGGCGGTACGGCATTACCGCTAGGCTTGTCGTGTGATCAATGTGACAGACCAGCCTGTTGGGAAGACCAAGTGCGCCATGCATCCGGACCGTGTGCGACGACAAGTATGATGAAGGACATTGACTACGTGTTTGTTTTGGGGTAGGAGAAGCCTGAGCCTGGGCTGCACCACGCCATAGAGGCGTCGAGGGATGCAGGCTGGGGGCCACAAGGCTAGGCAGCACCACGGAGCCTACCATGCCAGCCCGGGAAGGAAACGACCAATGAGAGCATCTACTTACGCACTGTCGGGACGATGTGTACCGTAACGGCCTGTAATCGAGCCCTGGTGGATACCGGTCGCAGTATGTGCTAGGACCCCGTCGCGTCTTAGCTGATCGGGTACGGCTGCGTAGGAGTTATGATGTGCATGCGCACCAATATGCTCGATGCATTCCTGGTCCGAAGAGAAAGGGTTCTCCGATGCCAATGGCAGCGGTGATTGCAGCACTGCTTATCCTGCACGTCAGCCAATCAATCCAGGGCAGCCGGTGTGCTGTTGAACAAGACGTGTGACAATAACGGACAACGTGCACGGATGCGCAATGGAGAGGAGAGAAAGATGCGCGTGGGACGTGGTAGCACAAGCGGCACCGCGATCGGGTGGCAGGACAAGCGTGCGGAACACACTACAGGAACAGGAACAAATGTAGGCCCACAGTGTGGTGCAGTGAACAGAGGGGAGAAGGCCGATGCACCAACTGTGTTGTGGTGCAATTTAAGAGCGCACGCGGGAGGAATGTTGGCCTGGGAAGAATGCGGAGAAGGGCGCCAGCTTATGGCTGGATGTGCAGCGCTTGGGGCGAGCGACTTGGGGGTTTGGGGGTTTGTGTATTGCGCAGGACATGGGTTGCAAATACTTGGGGATTTGGCTTACCTTGATTCATCATTGCAACAGGCAGTGATGTATCGCCGTTCTGCTGAGATCTATCGCAGCGCCTTGTAGAGACACAACAACCCTTGCGAGAGACTGGATCTTACGCCTGACTCTACCACTCTACGCAGCAGTTCCGACAGTCTGGGTCGACTTCGATGGCGCCGGCAGTGGCGAAAGGATTTGCTGCTGACAGAGTTCCGCTGCGGCCGAACTGCTTCGCGCCGTCGCTCGAGACGCGGATTCGATCAGGCGAGGCAGCGAGTCAGCGTTTCGCGTGGCGGTTGCGATGCTAGGCTTCGGGGTGCCGGGCCAAGCGTCAAAGGATGCTGAAAGGGGATGGTGGTGAAGGCCGACGACTCGTCTAATTACGCTGTTGGTTCGCTTGAGAGGCAATCTGGGGGGTTTAGCCGGCACAAGGGCGGGATCCTCGATTAGCTGCCGCTGCGCTGCGCTTCGCTGGGGGCTAGGCTCCGTTAATGCTGATGTTCGAAGGGAGATGCGGCTATTGCGAGCAGACAGTGCAATGCGTATATTGTCCAGCACTGTGGCTCGGTGGTGCGCGCGCTGCACTCTGGTCAATCGGTTCTTCAGCGCTCAGATCTACCGCAAAGCTTAGTCAATGGGCCTGTCATGGCAGGAACAGAAGTTTGGTGGGTGGACTGACGGTTTGGGGGTCGAGGAAGGTGCGATGCAGTGTGCGTTGATGTCACCCACGGCGGCTGCGCATTACCTTAAACCCTGGAGTTATAACGGCTCGTCTACGCAGAGCGAGGAGGCCCGCAGCTGCGCTTTGCTTCTTCCCGCGCACTCTACGCAGATCTGGAAGCTGGAATCCCGAGCACAGACAGGTACGGATAGCGGCCTTGTCGCTAGGTGCCTGGATATCTAGCTGCGACGTAGGCGGTGTGGGCGCGTCTCTGACGTCGCTTTCCTGCGATCTGTCAGTCTCGCAATATCAACCGAGGAAGTGGTCGCAACGGGGGTGGAGCTTACAGGGTTCTGCTGCAGTCTTCCAAATCAAATGATGTGGCGTCGACTGATGTTCAATCGTGGCGGCTTCGACGAGGATGCTGACCCGTTGTCGGACACTGGGCGATTTGCACGCACGCCAGGTTGGAGGAATTGCTCAACAGGAACAGATTTACTGCATGCACTGCAATGAGATGTTGTGACAGAGACCAGAATCGACAGTGATAGTGCCGTTGACGTATTGTGACAGATGTGAGCCAGGTTCGGTATACCAAGGGTCCGTATGGTGAAGGGGCCGAAGCATATATGCACCGTGCCCTCTATTAAAATTTGAACTCTTGCTCTCAGACCGTTGCACAAGGTTGCCAGGGTTCAAAACCCCCGTGATCTTCGAGGCTGGTAGGGTACCGGCCTATGGTCTCAGAACAATGACCTGGAGTAGACTGTTGGGAATAGTGGGTCCAGGGAAGGGACTAACGGCAAGCAATGGAAGAATTGGGAGGGGCCAAGGATACGAGCGGCTGTCGAATGGGAGTGAGCTTGCAGAAAGTGGATGGTTGAAGTACAGTTGACAGGCAAGAAGCGCTACAGCTCGATACAGAGTAGAGACGGACTAGGGTGGTGACGGACTTGTTGGCTCAAAGGAGAATGCCTACCAAGTGAGAATAGCTTCGAAGCATGCTTAGCATGCTGGATCAAGATTCAGCCCCAATGCATATGATCCGTATTGCTCAGACCTGGCCATTTTCTAGCACCACGGTAGCATTGGCAAGCTGCAGCGGCGAGCCTTTCCCAAATGGGGAGCCTATATATCTCCGATGTCAGGGAGAAGTGATTTGCCTTGGTGCCCAGGATTACGTCTTTCGAATAGTCGCTGAGCTTCGCATTCCTTGCACGGAAGAATGGGCTTTTGCTACCTCGCGGGGCCAGGGCCCACCCCCATGCCACACATCGATTGGCGCGCCCGGCAAAGACATCACAGTCCCGTGCAGCAACGCAGGAACATGGACCACAACACCACTCTCGAAATGGGGGCCGACTCGACACGGCAGCTAAGTGACCGGACTGGCGGGTCGTCGATGTTTCATCTCGATCAGCCGCCCGGAATAACCCTTGAAGCGAACAGATGATCATGGTTTGCTCTTGCTACGGCTGTGCTAGATTAGACTATCAGTCACGGGCGGCGTCCAGTCAGCGGCAGATGGCGAACGGGCCAAGACCAGGCGTAGCTAGCAGCGCCGCGGGCCGACAACCGTTGGCAGACGACAGGTCGTCCCGCAGATGGACAGTGAAAGAGGGAACTAGAGGACAAGAGGGTTGGGCTCGAAGCCGTTACCTGTCACAGAGACGAAGCGACGGCACTACTTGGCCCCGCGGGGGAGCGGTTTGACGTGACTGAGGTGGACGAGGGAAAGCATCCACATACAGGCGCCACTGCCAGCGAGTGATGCGCAGATGTTGCATCGCCTCGAGGTTTGGGTTAGAGCACTATCAGCGCCATGATCCGGGCTTTCATCTGCCCCAAGCATACTGCGACCCGACACAGCGGTAGATGCGCAACGCTCCGAAAGAGGGCACAGCCAGTCATGGACGGCGTGGGCCGCAGGAGGTCGCCTTTGCTCGGCGGCTGCTGTCAAGCGACGATATGGGCGCGGCGAGCGGCATTTCGAGTCCAGGGTCTCAGGCTAGGCGACGAACGGTGAGGAAAGCGAGAAGCGGCGGGCCCGCGGTGCCTCCCTTGTGCAGATGGAAGATGAGGCGATACGTGATAGATGGCCCACGGAGGAAGGAGGGATGGGCGTGGCAGGGGATTGGGAAGGAGCGCCCGGTGACGTGCAGCTTCTCCCGGGTATTCCTCCTCCGCTTGTATCCTCACCTTTCCGCTTTGGGCTCTAGCGTGTCTTGGCCGCTCCCTCCGTGAAGCTGGCACGCCCCCAAACCTCCCAAGTCTCTGCCATCGCGATATTGCGCACCCAGCACTGCGCCAATATCGTCGTCTTCGTGGTTTTTCTGCTGGCTTCAGCGATCGTTCACACGACCATGGTGACATGCCAGTCCCAAACCTCGCTGTCTCCATGTGTCTCGCACGTTGCGGTCGACCACGGAGCGCCTAGGGCTGACGCATCACGAGCACTCGTCTCTTCGCAATACAGTACTTACCTCTCAATGGATACTTCACTGCCACGCTGATCCAATCACTGCCACGCCATCAGCCTCTACTAGCGAACGAGGCAGGCCACCAGGCTTGCTGCAGGGCTAAGATGAGACTCCGGGCGCACTCCCTCGACTTCTTCGCCGGGACTATCATCTGACGCGTCTCTAATGCAAATTGCTAGACCAGAATTTCCGCTTACATTCTACTCGTCCTACCACATTTTGCGCGCGTAGCCCCTGGTGCTTTCGGCACCGGCCATGACATCTCACTGCACCCATGCACAACAGCCGTTGAAGTGTAGATGTAGATGGTGGCTGAGCGAACCCAGGGGATCGCCGCTTGATACAGCGGTGCATCCAATCTTGAGGTCACGAAGCACTCGACTATCCTGCAGGGCGTCTGCTGTTGAGGCACAATGGGCTGCAGCCTCCCGCACCCCCCGTGACGGCGATGGTCGGCTGTCAAGCAGTCCTCGTAATCGATAAAACCATGGCGACCCGCAGCCGCCTCAAATGTACTATCGGGAAGATCAGGAATCTGCAACCGTTGCAGACCTTTCTGTGCTGTCTCAGTCGACTCGAAGTGGACTGAGGCTGCATGATCGTCAGGCTGTTGCAGCAGCTGTCTGCCGACCATTGCGTATGACATGTTACACGAGGACTGCTTATCTCGGGTGTTCTGATCAACTGATCGTCGAAGAAGCATTGATGTGACCCAGCGCTTGAGAACAGAATCGTCTGCCACTTGCGGTACGGGCCGTCAACGTTGAAGAGGATTCCTATCCTCACACTTCTTTACCGATTGTCCAAGGTATTTGCAGACTATTTCCATTGGACCAGTCACCCTATTCCAGCTTCCCGGCTATCGGGCAAAGCCTGCGCCCCACTGGAATCGTGCCGACCGCGCTGAGAGTGGTTCTAAATTCAACAAGGACGTGTACAATGCAAGCTACCGACAAAGATCAAGCACTGGCCGTCTTTCTCTGGATTATACCGATGAAGCTACTGCAAGCTTGCGTACACTTCACTGCGATTCTTGCGCATGCAGGATCATCTATTTCACGCTCAAAGGATGTCAGAATGGGCTGGCACAGTTTCAGCAGGCTCTCGGTAGCCCTCATACACATACAGCCTGTCCCCGAACATATGAGGCTATAACGGGCGTTCACGTATTGAACGGCAATTAGCGCATGTGTGCGAGCGGTGGTCTGCCCTCAAAGGACTCGCACAACGAATCCAGTGGAACTACTGAAGCTGCACGAATTTGCGCCAAGCTCCGATTCACACAGGGACGCTCCAGCGATGCTCCTGACTCAGCCAACGCGTCAATACAAGCTGGCTAAGGAACCGATGAGTAGTAAACCCATGTCTTCTCAAGCAATGTCTTCAATGGCGGTTGCCCGACAGTGAACATTAATTGCAGCGAACACGACACTTGGTAATCTCTTTGATTTCATCAGTTGACCGATGCTAATGGAATCTTTTTAATCAGTGGTTGAAATCCTTTCGACATTCGACTTGCCTCTTCGAGCACTTGCACGGCCTGGTAGCGAGCTGTTGGCGTTGTACGGCGCGGCCGATGGCATCCGCGCGAACTACTACCACAACAACGAAATGGCGGCCTACCAATCGGCGCATGCGCAATATGTGGTTAGCCTCGCTATTTATGCTCAAGTTCTTTGACAGAGACATGGTCGTCGAGTGGTTGTGGTTCCCTTGGACGGCGTTGGACTCAGCCCTTTGGGCCAGTGCGGACGCACGACAAGCGCGAGTTATTCTCCGACCCTGACGTGCAGCCGCCCAGATCTCACGTTGAAGATTTCATCAACGAAACTCAGCTCCCTTATCGACCGTCTAGCGCAAAATAGCCACACTCGTCCCATATGCATGCGCACGGTATGCACACAGCCTTTGAGCGACAGTTCCGGGCAGTTTCCGAGATCAACTCGTACGACGAAGCTGCCGAATTTCAATGAGACCACGGACAGTCCACGAACGATTGGTCTGTGCGGATGCAGTGGAAGCAAACGGTACGGCTGTGGACGGGTACGGCTTCTATCTTACCGTATTAGGATGCCACCGGTCAAAGCCGTTTGTTGTGCGGAAGGGCTAACCATAGACGACTTTGTGATTCCATGTCTAAGCCCAAGGCGTCTCTTCGGCGGGACACAACACGAGCATCGTCACAAGATACGCCGTCTGTCCACCGAAATGTCAAAATTCTGTAATCCATAATCCGGGGACGGGTAGTCAACAACGCCACAGTCGCGCGACATTTGAATGCCGTATTGATTCCACGGCGCCAACCCCGCTTCGAACGAGCTCCTGATCCTGTCTCTAACAATGTGCCAGTCTTCAAATATCTCCGATGCGGCTAATATGGCTCTTGGCCAGTGCTCAAATCACGAAGACGTCGTTAGATAACTATGGCGTCCAGTGACTGTTGCTCACAACGATCGAGCCTGACCTGGATGGGTTTCTGCCCCTGGATGCTGCATATTTTCTGCGACTTGTGTCAGCTGGTCACGACAGCTGGTATCGGGCATGCCCATGAAGCAAGTCGTCGTAATCTTTTCCCCGTTCAGTTGGTTAGCCTTCGACATTGCATCGCCGGGGAAAAAAGCAACAGGACAGCAACTGGAGATGTGGCTCGGAGGCATTTTCTAGTATCCCGGGCTGACGTCGATGAGCTGCATGATCTGATGACCAGCGCGCTGCGAGTTAGTGTTTCGTCAACGCGACAGTGAACTATCTATTGACATGCTGAGGGTAATGAGAAGGATTGGTGTATATGGGCATTTGGTCTTAGACCTCTGTTCATGAGCCCTCAACTTCTTCGAGGTGGCAGCTTCTTCAAGTCAATCCTGAGAAGATCAGCCCCATCGTGCAACCAGATCCGTCGTTCGGCTCCGCAGTTGCTGTCATGTCATATTATCCACCAAGAGCATACGCAGGATCTCGTCATACACGTATTCGTGTCCGATCTACTGACGGCTTCCACGACAATCATGCCCGGCGGGACTAGTACTCGGGTACTCAACCCTCAGGATTACTGGATCGGTCAGGATTTCCATCGTTAAAATTATGGGTGGACACATGTTCTCGGCACATCTTCAGGCACGCAGTCACGGGTGAAGTGTCCTATAGCATGACCGCAATAATCCTGTTTCTCGTACCATGGAAGCTTCGAGGTGTGCTGATCGGATGATTCTTGCTGCTTTTCCTATCGTCCCAGGGGAAAGGATGGGTGAGGAGGCGGCCAGCTCCTGAGACTAGTGTTGAGTCCAAAACCAACTAGTGGCTGTCGTGAGATGCACCACTGGCGCTGCTTTCACGACATACATGCAGGGTCGGAAGGGAGAATATACAAAGATAGTCATATCAAGCGCCCCAGCCACTCCGCTCGATGCAAGCCCCGAAAAGAACACATCATACCGATGAATGCTGCTGCTGCAAGTATAGTGTCGTTGAGTTACCGATCGACCAACGGCTGCCGCAGTCGTGCGCTGGTCCAGGGAAGGGTACATGGAGCCTCAGATTCGGGGTCTCCGTGTTGCCCCTGCGATTTTGATGGAAATGGGCAAAGGGTTGCGTTGCTCCTCGATCTGCTTTGGGACAAGGTCACGAGATCGCGCTGAAGCGTGAGAAGGGGTTGAGCTCGCTCTCTTCTTCACGAGTCTCTGCATCTTCGCATCCGAGATGAAGCACTGTTTCAACGGTCGAGTACTCTCGGCAATCTAGCAGTATCGTGGAGCTGTTACTGTACCATGTTGAACATACGCTATGGAACCGGTCTCACGCTGCTCTTCCGGAGCAGAACGCTTGTCGCTGCCTAGCAACCAACGCCTACACAATATCCAGATCTCCAAAAGTGTCTCCCATTCAAGTAGAGAATCTTCCTCCATGCCATCTCTTGATTTTACAACCGTCTCAATCCTGACCTGCCCGCTTTAGAGACCTTTAGATGATGTATAGTAAGTTTATGATGCACCCACGTAAACGCTATTGACCCAATACGAGTCGCTCTCATCTTTTACTTCTCATGTGGCATCCCTTCACAACGCTCTTTCCCTGGCCGAATCGTTATATGATATACCAACCTCTACCCTCGAAAGGTCCTGCCAAATTGAAGCCACAATTGGTCCACCTTCTCAGCAGCCATGTTCAAATGTGACTCAGTTAGTTCTAGACGAGATGAATTACCCATTAGAGACTCCATGTTTCGACTTTTTCATATATGCCTATCAGACCACCCTGTTGGCCCGACAAGATAAAGGAAATGTAGCAGGCTTAGATGTGATAGTCAGCCTTTAGTAGTGACGTGCTTGTATGAAGGCATATCTAATAGCGCGAAAGCTTTACTCGGAAAACGAGGGAGTCTCTTTTGCCGAAGAAACATACAGCAGGAAGAACAAAAGACACATTAGGTGACTTATGTGAACGGTGATCTGATATGTTGATCGTGACAAGAGCCACATGATGCCTATACATGTGCGCTCTTTTACTACTATCCAATCTCGTGGAGTGAGGCTTAATGCTGGCCATCTCCAAGTTAACACTCACCTACGCAATCTACTTTACCTTCGATTGGATATGCATGCGTCGCATATCAAGACATGTCTAAACTACATTCACACATACCAATAGTGCGCAGTAGAAAATGTCGTATTTATATGGCATCTTACGTGTATCTAGAAACTCTCGAGAAATCTGATGCACTAGCATACCAGAATATGTCAACGCTTATGTAACTGTACAGAGCGTTGCTGAGATATAACAAACATTTGCAGGCCTCAATCCCGGAGGGATTCAAATATGGCAAGCACTGCATTCAGCGCGTCGGACTGAAAACTGAGACTACGAGCAGAGTACTTTTCCAGTAAACCTATCCCCTTGCTCAACGCAGAAGCGTTTTTTTTTTGGTTAGATGTGGGAAAGGTGAACTTGAGGTTGTTGACGGACGCCTCGCGGCCACTTGAGATGAATTCGTTTTCCGTAGACTCATTACAAACGAACAAAATTTCGTAATCTGTGAAATACAGTCTTCTTCGAGAAAGGTATCCTTCTTGAAGAGTCCTGACGTCACGTTAGCCTTTGTGAAATATCTTTGGGCTCTATGAAGCACTGGAGTCACCATGCGCGAGTAGACCATGTGGAATATTCAATTCGTGAGGCGACTGAAGAGGCTTCCAATTCGAATCCCAAAGTCACGGGGACGAGGTCAATGGATATATCAGGGAAGATACGTTTCCGCCCTACACCAGGTAATCCATACGTGCAATCTTCGCCAGCCGTTCCGATGAGGGTGATTTGAGCAGAAGAATATATGAGGTCCATTTGTCGGATTTGTATGTGTTTGTCCCTGGAGTCATGTTGTTGCACACGCTGAAATGATGATCAGTCAAGAAATTGTGAAGAAGGGTATGTAGTCCGTACGTATTTGTCCACCCAAAGGTATTGGTAGCCAAGAACCAGGGTTGTAGTGATACTGTCCTCGATTGTAGCGGGTAGTTTTGCCTTTAGATCGTAGACCTCTTGCAGCGAAATGTTGCCGGCTTTGCCCCAAACATAGGACAATGCAACATAGTCACATTTCTCAGGCGCCAGAACAACAATTCTCTGGATACAGTCGATCACCCTTAGACCCTGCAATGTTTCTTGCTGCCTAAAGGTGCAACGATTGTGGGAAGCTGAGCAGTCTTCCGTCCAGTCTCTGACCCATTCTAGATCAGACAGTGGGGGGTAGCTCTCAACAAAAGACGACGTCAGAATGGTCAAACTAGTGCCAAACTTTCGGGTGCTGCAATCAAAACGAAGGAGCCCAAAGATCGAGACCATTCGAATATGGGTGACTCCATTTCCCGTGTCCATTCTCCAATCTTCCCAGAGATTGCTATTTCAATTGCTCGGCAGATTCCGCAGGCAGAAGCTTTCATTTCTTTAGAGCTACTGTCAAGCTTGAAAGAGTCGTATTCTTGATACTCTGGCCACTCGAAGCGAAGGCACGAGTCTTTCCATGCAAGCCGAGTCGCCTCTTTCTCCTCCTCATTAGCAAGGCATTTTTCCATCTTCGAGCACATTTCCACACATCGATCGCAGAACGTGCTACAGTTGCTGGGAGTCTTTTCTCCGTTGTCAAAAGAACTGCGACGCTCGTCTACTGTGGGAGATAAGTCCATGGCTGAGGGAATTTCGCGACAAGCAGCCGAAAAGGGCGCGTGAAGCAAAACAAAACTGGATGCGTCGCTCGACTCGCGCCCTTGCGCCGATATGTTTGGAAGGATTCCTGGACTGTTTTCAGCTCGAGAAGAACCGCGAAGAAGGAGGCTGTCGAGAGTATGTCGCAGCAGGAAAGCAAGGCTGCCTCTCTATTACAGCTCATCCTCCCGATAGGCGCAAGTCCACGTGACTCTTATCATACGAATCCAATTGGATAGCTGACTTCTCCCGGCAATAAACACGTGCAGATGTACGACGAATACATTGCGTCAGTCTGCTACAGATACATGAGATCGTGTAACTTCGTCTGTAGTCCAATGTAGGCTAATCGACATGTAAGCGCCGGATGTACCAGTGGACCAAGGCTGGACCCCAGTACGAAGAAGCTGCATCCTCCAGCCTCGACATCGCGGGTAGAGATTCTCAGTCTACCAGCATCGTGTGGCAAACAACCTTAGGACGGTCGACTGCCAACAGGTAACCATTTATCGGCTTCTGGGTCAGTTTAAATGTCCCAGTAGACATACTACCTTGACTTCTGATCATGCGACATCAATGCTGCACGCCGCCGACGAAGTGCAAGAAGAGGAAGTTGGCCTGCATCCGCTGCTTCATTGCGCATGCGCCATGAGCTGATCGTAGTTGAGTAATACAGCTTTTTAATTGCCGCACGCGACAAAGTCATAAGCCTCCTCTCGTTGCGCACGTTGCTGAAGTCGCACGCCGGGGTAAGATGAGAAGAGTTGACGGGCGGCACGTGAACGTTTGGAAAGGGTCTCCCCAGGTCCCATCGTACTAAGTTCTAACCGGATGATATCAGTATAGCGTATGCATTCCCTGGCTTGCGGCGGAGTACATCCCGAGGCACGCGTGCAGGAAGGGCCGACCCACGCCACGCTGACAGACAGGCAGCAGGAGCGAGGGTAGTTCGGTGGATACCCAACTAGGTCAGCATGTCAGTTTGAGACCAACCCACTTTTCCTTCACACCAAATGCACGTGTACGGCACGACCCAGTGTGGAGCAAACGTATTTCATTGACGACTTTTCTGCATACAGGCAGCTTTGGGTACACATACACACCCTGTTTTCTATATCTATGCTTCCCCGGAGAATGATAACACCTTGAAATGCAGTGAATGACGCAGTGAACCGAGTATGGTCCAAAAAACAAGTAAACATATACACTGAAGCCAAACATAACCCGCACAGTCTAATCTGCGTTGCACTTCCCGGAGGAAGTTCAGCCGATAATCCCATGAAATTCTGCCTTGTACTGCCGCCGTGCGTAATTGATGAATGGTCCGTTGCCCCTGGCAGATGCAATTGGTGAGGTGATGTGTCTAATGCTTTTTTTGATGATGAGAAAAGAAATCGTGAATACCGCCGTGTGTGATTCGTGACGCCTTGCATGCCGGTTGGCCGCAAGGCTGGCTCCGGGAACTCCGATGAGAATGCATCGCCCAGCTGAGTTCGACTCGTGCTGGGCGAGTTTGCTGAAATTTAATGAGTCTAATGGTTTGGATGGTAGAGTGATGTAGATCTCGATGATAAAGTGATGATACTTTGCTGTGGAGCTGTACTGTCGCATGTACATGGAGTTTGGATTGATCCTGATGATGCTTGAGGACCGATTCTGGCAATGGAGTAGGAATGAGCAAAAGTGGTGGCGCTCAGATTTCGTCGAGAGGCGTGAAAAGACGTTTCATGTTTAGCGTCAAGTCAGCGATGGCGTAGTCGTCAGCGATGGCAACCATGGAGCCGATCTCGATGCCTTTCTGGGCGGAGTCTGATGCAACGTAATGTCTGATCTGTTTCAGGAGATTGAACACATGCCGGCACCGAACATCAGCAGGAGCGGCCCAGTCGTCTGGTCGAGACTGCCGCAAGAACGCTTGAGCTAGGAAGTAAAAGTGGATGCCGTCTCGGCAGAATCCACGTCGACGCTGGTTCTGTGTGAACTGGATAGCAAGGTCCTTGTCCCAGCAAGCCTTCCATAGCGAAAGAGCGCCGACCGTCGAACGGAGCTTATTTTGGATTTGCTCATTGACGCCATTTGGTGGTGTGGCAGGACTATCGCCTTGCGATCGGGGTGTGCTTGTACCGCTCGAAGACACTCGCTGGAGCAGCTGATGCTGGATGTTGTAGATTTGAGCATGAATCGCGTGAATGAGAACTGGAGACGACGTTAGAGGGCTGTTGTCGACGGCAGACAGAAAAAACTTACTGAATTTTCCAAAGACATTAGTAGCCCGCTCAGGAAATTTTCCTGGACAGGCCCCATTGAGTACACACAACGCCTCGCACAAGGCTAGTTGTTTTGCGCGTCTGCTTCCCGATTCGTTGCTCATCTGCGCTGACGATCCTCTCAGACCCAGAGCACTGGCGCATTCTTCAGAAGTCTTCGCTTCCCAGGCTGCATCATCGGCCGGCAGAGGGACTGTGATGCTCTTGGCGTCGAACCTGGGCTGTGTGTTGAAGAATATGGTGGAAGAAGCATCGATAAGATAAATGTATGCCGCCAATCGAGTTCGCTTTTCATTCTCAATCCAAGAGTTCCAGTTCCACGAGTCCACCTCTGCACCTGTTATTGGTCCAGGTTGGTGCAACGCGCTCGCATTCGGATTGTCTTGAGGAAGAGGTTGGAATAGTGCCGCACAACGTGTAATGTTGACCACTGTCCGCACCTCATCTCGCACTTGTTGACGTTGTTGCTGGGACCCGTGCCATAGGAACTGAGAGTGAAGGAGGACTAGTGCTTGTATCTCCTCGGTAGTTGCAGTCAGCTGATGGTTCAAATCAGCCATCTGGTGCGCCTGCGCCAGTTCGTGAACATGACTAGATTTCAGCATGCTCTCTCGCACACGATCCATCAGCCATCGGACATCCGAAGGGCGCATTCGATCAGAATACACGGCGCCAACACAGCACATCGCCAGAACAAGCCCAGGGTTGGCGGAAAACGGATCAAATGTTGCAACGTGTATCAAAGGCCAGTGTGATTGATAGTGTCTGTATTGGTGTAGGAAATCCTTTACGTTGTCTCCAGTCAAGATAGTCTTCAGCCTTTCGTGAGCGTACGCCTCGTCTGATTGTTGATTTGAAAGTAAAGACGCATTCGGAAAGCAAAAGTTGAAAAGCGATTGTGCCAGGTTGTGCAGAGGATCAGACGTGGATTGGCCAATAAACCAGTTGTCAAGCATCGGGGAAGAGTCGGCCAAACTGGGAACATGCGAGTATAGTCCAAACAAAGTATCATGTGGTGTATCATCTGAGGTCTAAAAGTTCCGGTCAGAACTGGGCCGATTTTTGAAAGGTTGGGCCACCTGCCGTACTGGAATTATTCATATCGCCGTTGAACGATCCGTTTCGCCAAAGTGAGCCATCCTGGCCGTTGGTCATGCCGTCCACGTTGGGCAGGGTCGATGCTCCTCCGTACGAAGCTGGGTCCGCGGCCTCACTCTTAACGGTCATGCCATTCTGTGCCATCGAACCGTTGGTGGAGGCGTGGTCATAGTTGTTGTAATGGGAGTTGGGGTCGGATCCGTTGGCTGCAGGCTGAGTCTGCTGTTGCTGCTGCTGTTGCGCGTAGCCATTGGCGAGACCGTCGGGCCGGTAGTCGTTGAAGTTCATCCTGTTGTTCGCGAAGTCCATGGCCGACATGCTCCTACGATGCGCGCTGTCCTCTACTCCACTGCTGGGGCGCATCAAGCTGTTAGAGCGAGATGTGCGCGCCGACATGGACTGGTGATGGTTGGCAAGCGAAGGTAGGCTGTCGTTGAAGCCATTGCCGCCCATCGCCGGCATCTGAGGCAAGCCCATGGTGTAGCCACCAGCATCTGCGTAAGACATGGAATTCGCGCCAATGTGGTTGAGGTACGAGTTCTGGTCCGCGCCGCTGGGCTGCCTGTTCTTCTGCAGATGTTGTTGCGCGTGCTGGAGGTGGTTCGCGCCGGTTGGGTTACCCCTTCGTATTGAGCACTTTTGGAAGTGACGCTTCAGGATGTCGCTTCTGCTAAAAGTGTCCTTGCAGAGATGGCATTGGTAGGGCCGCTCGCCGGTGTCTGTGTAATGTTAGAAGCGGAGCGCGGTTATGTGGAGGCTAAACTTACGGCGCAACAGATGACGCTTGAGATGCTTCAGGTGCAGGTACGTCTTGTTGCAGTGAGGACACTCGTATTTGCCCTCGGCATTCTTGGTTGCAGTGGTGGGAGTCTTGCCTGCAGCGGGTGCGGGCCTACCGGGGTGCGTGGGCAAGACTCCGCGACGACCTTGCTGACCGACGACGTGAACGGGTTCGGGCTCCTGGTTGGGGAGTACGGGAGGGTGGGCGTACATGGACGTGTGTCCCAGTCCCATGCCAGGAGGGCCGCCGAGCTGGTGGCCGTTGGTATGCGCAGATGCTGTGGACAGCATAGGCGCCTGCGAATAAGCCGACGACATGGGCATGTACGAACTCGGCGTGGGCTGGAGGGGTCGCAGCGGCGGGTGCTGTAGCGGAGGCATGGTAGAACTGCCATTGGCGGCCGAGGTCACAGGCGTGTGCGGCGGCTGGGGCGTGTGAGGGTTGCTATTGTGGCTGTACATGGGCGCGTACTGGCTGGCGCTCTGTAGAGGCGGCAGGGTGGGCAGCTGGTTGTTGTTGCCATTGTACTGCTGCTGGCCTATTGATGGGTAGCTATTGAGGCCAGGCTGACGGAAGCGGTCTGTGGAATCCATAGTGAAGTTATTGGTGGGTCGAGGGTGAGTGAAGTGATGGGAAAGGCGCGACCAATTGTTAGTCGTGAAGGGACCATTCGACGGAGCTTAGGGCGGAGTAACGTGTGCAAGGCTGGCTAAGCACACCACGAGGGCCGTTAGACGGACGTCGGGATGGAGGAACGATGGGCCACGAAGAAGCTTTACAGGTGGAGCCGTGTGGGGGACTGAGATGGCCAGTCGATACGCGTCGGCGGGTACTCCACGGGTGAGGTGGAATTGGGGAGCCCGCAGTGGGTGAGACGACGAGGTGATGGGTAAGAGGGGCGGCGATGTGGAATGGAAGAGTTTACCGGCGACGATGGGTTTCTCGTAGCTGGACTAGCAAGAAAGTTGCGTCGGTGGTTTGCCTGGCTCGCGCGGCAATTCACGCGAAGGGACAAGGGACCTGCTGCAGATCGGCGGCCCACACACCCTTCAGCCTCAGCCGATTGATTGCGGATAGACCAAGTGGAGAGCTGTAAGCACGAGACAGGTACGGTAGACCCACGACAGGAGTGAGGGCTGTTGGGGAGCTTTGGGGGAGGGGAGAAGGTGGCTCGGGGTAGAGATAGCGGTCGGCGAAAAAAATATGCGAGTTCTGCTGCGAGAAGTGCCCGTCTTCCGCACCACGTAATTCCTGTTTCCGCGCTGCTGAATGCCGGAGCTTGCCGGACGTTGATAGCGAGCAGATATGGCTTGTCAAGAATAATGTGGGTGGCAGATACTGTGAGGAGGCAGGGGAGGCGTCGGACGCGCAAGAGATTTCTGAACAAGGTCTGTCGCGGCAAGCGCGTCGGGGTGCCTGTGCAGCGACGTTACAGACTTAGGGCGGGAATAGTAGGTGAGGACAGTGGGAGAGATGCAGGACCATCTCGAGACCCCGACTACGCCTAGGGACTAGGGACTCGGGCACGGCACGTGATGACCGAGACTGATGACTTTTCGCATACGTGAGATGTTCGTATTGTGTGCACTGCATTGGAGCGCGTATGCGCCGCCCGTTGGAAAAAACTATTACCAATGACGACAGCCGTTCGTGGGCTAACGGGCCAGGACCCAATTGCATGCACATGCACAGATGCCTTAGATTCCTAGTCTACGCGCTGGCCGGAGCCCTTGAGTCGTGCCCACCTCCGAAGCTGGGTGCGTGTATCGATGCGTATCATAGCCCTCCCGTATGTCCCCCGACCTCGTCCATTACCATGGCCCAGGAGTTTCAACCACGCCACGGCGCGGCAATCGATAAGGGCAAGAGCCTCATTCCACCATCGCCCGCACCGTCTTTGGCGGTTTCACTTTCCAGAACCCCCATTCCCATGGTACCTCCCAGTTGCTCGTACGTACTGTCGGCGCGCCTTAGTCTGCGTGACTTGTCAGAGCCACCGGATCGGTAAGGCCAGCGAGCGCGAGCAAGCAACTCATCCGAGCATCGACCCGACAAAGGCCGAGCTTCACGTCGCGTTGGCGGCTGTGGCTTGCTGGGGTGTTATATCCGTCCATGAAACCAAGCGCACCCGACGAGCTTCAAGCCCCAGGAATGTTTCCGCGCAGCTCTGCCAGCGTGTCCCGTGCTCGCAACACTCTGCTCGACGTCTCTCTGCTCTCTCCGAGCCGTCGCTGGCGGGAGCGCTGGGCCAGTGGCCGCTGGCAGCCGCCGAGCGCGAGGTGAAAAGTTTCGTGAGCGTGACGTATGGCTACCCGCAAGCAGCTAGCGCGCAGCTGGGATCCCTTGACGGTAGATTGCAACGGCGTCCGCCAAATCTTCGGCTCGCCAGATCCTTCGGCTGTGCGACCCTCGAATGAAACCTCACGTCTTGAAACAGCTCTGCGGAATGGATGCGCTGGAAGGTCGAGGCGCCGGGCATTCAAATCGAAACAACACACGCTGCAGCTCCAGAGACGACAGCAATGCGCGACGTCTTGTTGGCCGCGATCGCCCAAGGCGAATATTGTTGAATGCCTCTCGTCCACTCAGCTTACGTATCACGACTTGGAACGCCGCTAGCGTCTTCTATCACGATGCCGCTCGGCCTTGAAGCTGACGGTGAAGGACGCTCAATGCGGCATACCGCGTGCTGCTGCTGACTCGATTACAGCACCAAAAGTGACACGCATCCAATGCCTGCCAGCTCAACTCCTTCATAACTGCGCACCCTCTGCCCTAGTCCGCTCTTGTGCTGCCGTGCATATCCTGCATCTATCTGCCTCTTTTCGAACGCGCAATATGTTGTCAAGAGATTGTGTGCACAAAGTCTTGCCGTGACCGTCGCTTGAGAGCATCCGATCTTGACGTTGCATGCTTGGCAAAGTACAACGCAACCTTTTGCGGAAGAATTTGCCGAGGCTTTAGAGTGCAAGGTGATGGAAGAGAAATTTTCCTCGGCAAGCGGCATGCTGTCACAGAGACCGATGGCGCGATGCTTTGTAGTTGAGCTTAGACGGCGTCGTGGCTTGCCAGAGTGCCGTTAGATGCAGATGAGCCAACCCCCCCACGTGTTGTGCGCTATCCCACATCGCTCTTCTGTATCAAACTCCCGGCATGCCAGCAATTCTTGCAGCTTGCGCGCCATGCCATCCGATGCGACACCGTGCGCTCAATCGCTCTCAGGGTTTCGACGGCACCCCTAGGCGTGCTAGGTGGCCGCATCTGCGCTCCCTGTACGCGCAATGCTCCTGGAATGCGCACACTGCCCACACGCTCTGCATCGTGGAAGTTGGAATAAGCTCCAGTCCCACTTGCGGTTGCGCTCCCGAATCTGGGTGTGGATGATACCCGAAGGTGGGCATCAAAGTGGGCTGTCCGCTTGACGCGCTGCAGTGATTCCCAAGACGGCAAGACCAGCGACATACAGGCGGGATGTCTATGTCGTGCAGCAGGCTCTGACCCGCCGTGGCTTGACCGTCATGCACTCGCTGAGTTTCAACCTCCTGTCTTGTGAGGTCACGCCGCCGAGAGAAAGACCGGTGAGGCGCTGGGACAGGCTTCCGACGTCAAGATAGCGTATCATACAAGTCATGGAACCAGGGTCCTTGACCGGACGAACTTGGGACTGTCCGCCGACTTTGCGTAGGCGGAAGTGCAGTTCCGATGCGTAGCTGCGCTTGGCTTCGACGCGCATATGACTCGATGCGAAGCCAGGAGCAAGGCGCAGGCTGGTTCGCAACAAGGCGAGGCTGCCCACTGAAACACAGCGTTGTAATCATCGTGGTATGTCTGCTGGCGCTACGGCAATGCTGTAATTGCAGACATTGTGAGTTTGGTAGGCGCGACTCCGGTGGCGGTATAATGGTCCATCTCTTTCTCTCATCATTACCGTGAATGAGCGATTTGAGAAACATGGCTCTCAGAGCCATGATTTGATGTGCTTCGGAGTTTGGGCGTGGTAGGAGAAATTCCTGAATCCTGATGGTCACGTTGCAGGCCCTTGTGTACCAGAGGCATTGCCTGCCTTGCTGTGGAGCGCCACGGTACCCAGGTACCACCTTTGGTGCACTCGATGCTCAACATTTCATCGAAAAAAAAAGAATGTAAGGTTGGGATATAAGGATGCATATGTATTTGGGTACAGCTGATATCGAATAAAAACTGGATCAATTGCGGAGACGTACATGCTTGGTGGCGCTTGCTCTAGTAGGCAGGCATGGTAGGATGCGACAACCTGGGTAGGCTTGAGCATACATATACGCAGTGGTGGCCTGCATCTTGCTCGTTTGTATCGCTCGAAAATTCTGGACAATGTGTGCCATCGATCCGATTGTGTCCAATCTAATGTCACAGGTTTTGTGCGTCTTGATGAAGTTGGCCGGCTGGCTCACCTTATGTAGCCGTCTGTAGCAAGATGCCAACAACTGTCTTTGCTGCAGTGTGCGACTTGAA
>Ga0265797_10002854_pt1 | contig 28516 bp, 18 predicted proteins | sample P2T30metagenome_FD_192433 | JGI IMG/M metagenome (GOLD analysis project Ga0265797, IMG submission 192433) | Plant litter microbial communities from East Loma Ridge, Irvine, California - P2 T30 | ecosystem: Environmental > Terrestrial > Plant litter > Unclassified | place: USA: California...
GGGGTCTTTTGCTGAAAGAATGGAAAGGGATCTCTAAGAAAACACTTACGACGATTATTTCCGGTATCCTGGTTATTGTTCTGTCGGTACTGATTGTCGGATACGGAAACTATCTTCGTGAGTAATAAAGCATTCTTTATACAAGAACGACAGGAACCACCGGGAAAAATGCTGCTGGCAGATTCCGGTGGTTTTTTTTATGCTGAATGGTATTTCCTGTTTATCCGGAAATATAACAAGCAAGACATCCATACGGTATATCACAGCTGTTAATTGCTTTTGTAGTTGATAATGAGAATCATTTCTAATTTCTCCTAAACCATAATCATATTAACGCAAAAATGACAAACGGCCACAAATACCTGATGTTATCAGGATGTCTAGCCTTGCTCTTGCTCACGGATATTACGGGCTACGCGCAGGGAAAACAAAAAAAAGGAAGAACGGTTTCTTTTACAAAAACAGAGCTGACAAAGAAATTTATTGCTGAGGGTGCTACCATGGGCGATGTAAATAAGGATGGAAAAAAGGACGTATTGGCTGGGGCTTACTGGTTTGAAGCACCGGATTGGAAAGCACACGAACTAGCCAAACCTGATTCGTTTATCGTAAACGGTAGTTACAGTGATTCATTTCTTGATTTTGCTATGGATGTAAATCAGGATGGCTGGGTTGATCTGATACGTATTGACTGGCCGGGGAAGGCTGCTGCCTGGCACGAAAACCCGCAGAATAAACCAGGGCACTGGACCAAACATATTATTCACTCGTCAGTTGGTAACGAATCACCACAATTGATTGATATAGACGGCGACGGACGTTTGGACTTGCTTTGTAACGATCCGACATCAAAAAAAGTGATCTGGCTCAAATCGCCCTCCAAAAAAGGAGATACGGAATGGATGCAGTATGTGATAAGCAGTGATCCGAAGCAGTCTACACATATGTATAGCCATGGTATTGGTTTTGGAGATGTTAACGGAGATGGCAGAAAAGATGTGCTTGTAAAAGATGGCTGGTGGGAAGGCCCTGCCGCAGGACCAGTAAAACATGGGAAAGATAAGGACTGGACATTCCATAAGGCAGATCTGGGTGCTGATTGTTCTCAGATGTATGTAATGGACTTGAACAGGGACGGGCTGAACGACGTCATTAGTGCATCTGCGCATGATTATGGAATGTGGTGGCACGAGCAGGGAAAAGATGCACAGGGAAATGCAACCTGGACGCACCACGAAATTGATAAATCCTTTTCACAATCTCACGGGCTGGCCCTGGCTGATATCAATGGCGACGGAAATCCGGATCTGATAACCGGAAAACGTTACTTTGCCCACAACGGAAAAGATCCCGGAGAATTTGAACCGGCTGTGATCAACTGGTATGAATACAAGCCCGGTAAAGTACCTCAATGGACCAGGCATGAGATTGACAATGATTCGGGCGTTGGCCTGCATGTTACTGTTGAAGATATCAATAAGGACGGGCTGCCGGATATCGTTACCGGTAATAAAAAAGGTGTCAGGGTTTTTACTCAGCAAAAGGGAAAATAATATCATAGATTTTGACAGCAAGAGCCATCACATATAAAAAATAGGTTGAATTTTGGAGACACGAACAAAGTAGTTGAAAGTTTGTGAAAGCACCGATTTTAGCGAAGTAGGAAAAGGTTACTGATCAAGTTATACACAAACACGGTGTACATAACGGAATTGGTAACCTTTGTCTTGAAATGTAATTTTACAATCATAAATAAAAAAGCCTTCATCATGAAATTCGGAATGAATACGTACTTGTTTTCTTCGCCGTTCACCAACGACAGTGTTACTTTGTTTCCATTATTTAAAGCATGGGGATTTGACTTTATTGAAATTGCACTGGAAGAGCCTGAAAATATTGATCCGGTTTTTATCAGGAGTGAGCTGGACAAAAATGATCTGGAATGCAGATCCGTATGTGCTGCAACCGGTCCGGGACGTGATCTGAGAGGTAACCGCAAGGAGCAGGTTACCTCAACAGAATATATAAAAGCATTAATTGATATTGCTCCGGTTCTGGGAAGCAACCTGGTTGCGGGCCCGATCTATTCCGCTGTTGGCAGGGCTGATCTGGTTCCTGAAAGTGAATACCGGCAGCAGTGGGCTTTGGTAGTTAAAAATTTACAGGATCTGTGTTTTTATGCCTCCGAAAGAGAGGTCCGGCTGGCTATTGAGCCGCTTAACCGTTATGAAACAGACTTTATAAATACCTGTGAGCAGGCCTTGCAGATGATTAAAGATGTAGGCAGCGATTCACTTTTCGTACATCTTGATACTTTCCACATGAATCTGGAAGAAAAAGACCCTGCACTGGCGATCATCAAGGCGTCTGGCCGTCTTGGTTTGTTGCACGCTTCGGGAAGCGACCGCGGAACGCCCGGAGGAGACCAGATTAACTGGGACCGGATTTTTGCGGCCCTTGAAAAAATAAATTATACCGGTGACATTGTCATTGAATCATTCACTCCGGATGTGAAAGTGATTGCCAAAGCTGCGTCCATCTGGAGGCAGGTTGAGCCTTCAAAAGAATCAATCGCAGTTGAGGGATTGCGCTTTCTAAGATCTTTAAATATGTAATCACATTTCAGATTAAATGTCGGCATGCCTAGTACTCAATGAGTTGTAGCCGGAAAATCTTTTTCTTGAAAATAGCATATTAATAAACATTTAAGTGCCATAAAAAAATAGAATGCCGTTTTGCTGAATTTTATTTAGAGCTTTCACCGAATAGTTTATTGAAATATTTCTATTGAAATCGGAATATTGAGCTAAATTTATAGAAGAAATGTATTTGTTTTTTTTACATACGTTTTACAATAGCCCATCCTAACTACAATTTACTTCAAAAGCGAAGTGTAAAAATCACTATGCCTAAATTTGATAATCAAAATTTTGTTGGTTATTTAGGATTCTCTTTTGTCAGGATTTTCATTCTGTCGTTACTCATTTTTTCCTGCCAAACCGGATCGCAAAAAACCGGGGACCATACAGAATATGCAAATCAGATTCGTGAAAAAGCGAACCGGATACTGGATGGAGGAGATACAAGTAGAGCATTTTCCTTTTATGATTCGGCCTACAAGGAAATTACTTTTCCCGGCATTGGCGATGAGATTAGCCGCTATAACTTTATCGGGGATAATTACTATCGTAAAACAGGCGACCTACATCTTGCTGTTGAAACCCTTGACAGCATATTTTTGCTGCTTTCTACCAAGGAATTAAAAGATGAGTATATTAGTGAATATACATCTGCTATGTTCAGCAAAGGAGACCTGCTGCTAGGTCTTCAAAAATACAACGAAGCCTACCAGTGCTACTATCTGGGAAAAGTTACGGCAGAGACATTTCTTGACCACTGTGCCATTGCAGACTATACATACCGGCTGGGTATGGTCAGTTACCGTCAGGCAAAGTATAAAGAAGCGGCTACTAATTTTAAACAATGTCTTAAAGACATGAAACAATGCCCTGATGATTTTCGGGGTTTTGCTTTAAAGCAGGAGTTATTAGGAAATATTTCTTTGAGCTACGGAAAACTGGGCCTGACTGATATTGCAATCTCATACAGTAACCAAACGCTTGCATTTATTAGAAAAAATGGTAAAAAATTTCCTGATAGAAAAAATTACATGGAAATGGCCAAAGGTGTAATTTATGGTAACCAGGCGGATTTTTATTACAAAAAAGGGAAGATCAAAATTGCAGAAGCTTTGCTTTTGAAAAGTATTGGTATCAACAGTAAAAAAGGATTCGATAACCATGATGCGCAGCTTACCAAGCTTAAACTGGGAGAATTATACATCAATACCAATCAGATGGATAAGGCTCAGTATATTGCCACACAGCTCCGGCAATCTCTGGATTCTGTAAAAAATCCTGAGGCGGAAATCGGATTGAGTAAATTGAATTGGGAATACTATGATAAACGCCAGTTCACTTCAGAAGCCTATTTTTATCTTTTACAGTATATAAGTTTAAAAGATTCTCTTGATCAGGTTAATAAAAAAATGATGATTGCCGATCTGGACAAAGAATTTCACAGGCTGGAACAAAAAAATAATTATGCAGTATTGAGACGGGAAAATGAACTGAAAAAGATATGGTTGTATGCCTCTATTCTTTTTTCCGGGCTTATCATGGTAATCTTATTTCTTATTTGGAAAAACTGGCGGGTCTCTAAAACCAACGTAGGTGAACTTACCAGGCTGAACCAGCAGATTACATTTCAAAACAATCAGCTGGAACATACGCTGGAAGATCTCAAAATCAGTAGTGATGATAAGGACCGGATTTTAAAAGTTGTTGCTCATGATCTGCGAAATCCGATTGGAGCAATTGCCAATATATCTGATATTATTTTAGATGAAGCTGAACTCTCCACAGAACACCGCAAAATGCTTGAGCTGGTAAAAGGGTCAAGCTGGCAGTCTATTGATATGATAAATGATCTTTTGACAGCCAATTTAACAAACCGCCCGTCAGAGATGAAAAAGACTTGGACAGATCTTGCCGATCTGGTCCGTCAGTGTGTAGATCAACTTCATTTCAAAGCAGAAGAGAAGAGACAGCTTATACAGGTCCAAGTGACCCAAGTAAGCAAGATTAATGTGGATCGTGAGAAAATGAGCCGTGTAATCAGTAATTTAATTGTAAATGCAATCAAGTTCAGTCCCTTAGATGGAGAGATTCAGGTAAGTCTCAGCCAGGATGAAGATGGTGTATCCTTATCGGTGAAGGATTACGGAATTGGTATTCCGTCTGTTTTACAGGATAAGGTATACGAAATGTTTGGGGAGTCAAAACGAGCCGGTACTGCCGGAGAGCAGCCATTTGGCATAGGTCTTCCTTTTTGTAAGCAAGTTGTGGAAGCACATGGCGGGAAAATATGGTTTCATAGTGAAGTGAATAAAGGAACTGTTTTTTATATTTTATTACCCGTAGAAACGCATACACCTGATGAAATAATAACACCGGCCGTTTTTCTTTAACATAAAAAAAGAGGTTCAGCACAATGCCGGAACCTCTTCATTGATATTAATAAATTTATATCAGGCAGTTATATCTTCTTCAAAATAAGAAGTATTAAGCTTTAAAACTTCTGTCGTTCTCGAACGCGTCTTCAAAGCCAGATCTGCATCCTTTGAAAGAGATTTTCCAAACGAAGGAATAATCTCCCTGAATTTTTTCTGCCATTCTTCTGATGTTGCCTGATCTTTAAAACAGCGGTGAATCAGATCCAGCATAATGGAAACGGACGTAGATGCTCCCGGAGATGCCCCAAGCAAAGCTGCAAGAGAGCCATCAGCGGCTGTTACCATTTCAGTACCAAACTCCAAAACCCCGCCTTCATCTTTGTCCTTCTTGATCACCTGCACACGCTGTCCGGCTGTTTCCAATTCCCAGTCTTCCAGTTTTGCGCCTGGTACATAGTCATTTAACGCTTCCAGCCGGTCCTGCGGAGACTGACGTACCTGATCAATTAAGTACTTGGTGAGTGGTATATTGTGTATACCTGCCGACAGCATAGGTTTAATATTGTTAAACTTTATCGACAAGGGTAAGTCAAGATAAGATCCGTTTTTTAGAAACTTAGTTGAAAAACCGGCATAGGGACCAAAAAGAAGTGCCTTTTTTCCATCAATAAATCTTGTATCCAAATGCGGTACAGACATAGGTGGCGATCCGACAGCAGCTTTTCCATAAACTTTTGCCTGATGTTTCTCAATGATTTCAGGTTTTGTACAAACCAGCCATTGTCCGCTTACGGGAAAACCGCCGAATCCCTTACCTTCCGGGATGTTGGATTTTTCCAGAAGCGGCAAAGATCCGCCTCCTGCACCAATAAAAATAAATTTGGAACGGACAAAATGTGTTTTTCTGGAAGCCCTGTCTTTTACTTCGATTGTCCAGGATCCGTCTTTTCCTCTTTCAAAATCATCTACTTCATGATTTAAAAATAACTTAACTCCCTGTTGTTTTTCAAGGTAGTTGAACATTGCTTTAGTTAACGCCCCGAAGTTGACGTCTGTCCCAAGCTCCATTCTGGTTGCAGCCACTTTTTCACCAGGATTTCGGCCATCCATAACCAGAGGAATCCAGCTGGCAAGTTCGGCTTTATCTTCAGAGTACTGCATTCCTGCAAACAAATGATGTTTTGTAAGTGCGTCGAAGCGTTTTTGAAGGTATTCAACGTTATTATCTCCCCATACAAAACTCATATGCGGAATATGGCGGATAAACTCGTCTGGCGATTCGATTACCCCGTTTTCTACCAGATGCGCCCAAAATTCTTTGGATACTTCAAATGACTCAGCAATTTTAATCGCCTTGGTGATTTCAATCGTACCATCCTCTTTTTCAGGGGTATAGTTAAGTTCACAAAAAGCAGAGTGACCCGTTCCTGCGTTATTCCATGCATCCGAACTTTCGGCAGTAACACGGTCGAGACGTTCAAAAATAGAAATGGTAAACGCAGGGTTTAGTTTTTTAAGCAGTACGCCAAGCGTAGCACTCATAATTCCTGCACCGATCAAAACGATATCAGGAGTAGTAATTATGGACGACTTTTTTATGCGCATTTGGAATGAATGTTTATTATAAAGTAATCTTTCAACCCGGAAAAATCCAAATATATAGTCACAACAACAGTGTATGTACTAATTGTTTCCAAAATAGTATAATTATAAAAATAAATTAAAGTCGTGTAATAAAAATTCTTTTTTAAGGACAATAAAAACTTTGTTTGTTTTTATAATGTCTTAATGTATCGTTCGATAGGGTTATACAAAAAAGGTTGCCGACTCAATCAGCAACCTTTTTAGAAATCAGCAGTTTAATCCTGCCTTAAAATTTTAAAACTTTCACCGTTTACTATAAAAGTATAAATACCGGAAGCATATTTAGTCATGTCAAAAGTCAGGTTGTTAGTGCGTTCCCTGGACGACATAATTTGAGTTCCGGCAGAGTTGAAAGCTTTAACTGAATGGATTGGTTTGTCAGATTGAATATTAAGATTTTTCGAGACAGGATTGGGGAAAAGTTTTACCGATGCCCCGGAGATATGAAGGCTGATAATACTGCTCAATTCATATCTTCCGTCTTTATCTGCTTGTTTAAGTCGGTAATAATAAATACCTGGTGTAAGTAGATTGTCTCGAAATTTATATTCTTTGATTTGGCTGGTGTTACCAAACGCGTCTATTTTACTGACAGGAAAAAAAATCTCTGCATCTTTACTACGCTGAATTTCAAAATGCGAAGCGTTGATCTCTTCTGTTGTAACCCATTGTAAAAGCGCCTGCATTTGGTTATTTGTAGTTCCTTTAAAATATTTAAGCGTTACGGGCAGGGCAGTAGCGGACGGGGCGTAAAACGACGGGGTTAACACAACATTGCCATGAGTATCAGTCGTCTTCAATCTAACCAAACCTGCTCCTGTTGTCCATTTCTGATCTGTTGATTTAATGATATTGCAATCATCTTGATTCATCCAGGCATAGCTATTCCAGCCCGAAGAGGCCGTAAATATCGTATTTGAACCAGCCGAGTGGTTTATTGTTACGTCTGCAGGACTTATTGCGGCTGATGGCTGTGAATTTTTGAAAAAATCATCGTTCAGTTTATTGACCCAGAACTTAGCAAGAGAATCAAGTCCATCACCGGCAAAATGCACCTGATCGATCCTGTAATCACTATTCCAGTAATCGTCTGTGGCAGGCCCTTCAAAAACATTGCTGACTTTATAGGCAGGATCGTAGCCGGTACCGGCGATACCGATAACATCATTTTGTGCGGAAATAATTGCTTCCGAAGTATGACTTGCATCGGCCTGCTCTCCAGGGGCAGTGAAGGTATAGCGGGAAGCTCTCGACACAACCCATGCCATATTTGGCTTGCCGGAAAGATTGCGGCATTCATTGATGATACTTGTCAGGTCATCGCGGTATAATTGCCGGCTTGTTTGCACTTTAGTATCCGTTTCACCCTGATGCCATAATACAGCTCTTATACCGGATTGGGCAATATAGTGGTTAAGCGCTATTCGCATAACGCCAAAAGGCAATCCAGCTGGATACGGAATGCCATACCAGGCATAAGATACTGCGTCCGAAGGAATTGACTGTTTCCAGTTTTCAATCCCTGTAGCCGACCAGCCCGCATTAAAAATCATGACCGGAACATTTAGCTTTTTCACCATACGGTCTCCAAATAAACCCCAACACCAGGCATAATTTCCAAATGGAGCTGTTGTTGTTGTTTTATCCAGATGAACGTACTCCGGGCATTTCACAGTCAGTTTGGAATACACATCATAATCGGTGCGAAAATTTACACTGCTCACTGCATCTTCGCTGGCTCCGGGCCCACTTAGATTTCCGTCGCCTCCGGTTACATTTGACTGTCCTGACACCAGAAAAACTTCTCCGATACCGACGTGCTGCACGGAACTTTCGATGTTGGCATGTCCGCTTTTGATACCCCTGACTTCCAGACGGTACCAACCTCCGGTGACAGTCATAGAACTGCTAAAATTGTTGCAGGTGGCTGCATTCGTGATTATTTGCCAATCACCGTCTTCAGGAACAGGTGTGCCCATTACATTTCCCGAAGGGTTTGATTTTATTGGAACAAACCTGGCCTCGATACGGTCCACACAGGTTGTGAAGTAGCCTGCAATGTGGACAATCACCTGATTATTATTATCACGCTGCAAAATGGCACGGTCTGAAGGGAAGGTAATATTTAACTGCGCAAATGCTGAGGGAAGCATAAGCAAATAGGAAAGGCACAGTAGTGCCCAGGACTTTTTTTTCATGAGGAGGATTTGTAAGATTTATCTTTGTGTGTGCTATTTCATACAATGAATCGCCAATGGTCAAAATTGAATGATGTGCAAAATTAGAAGAATTATTACATTCAAAACAATCAATTTATTTACTGGCAGGCTTTTCAGCAGATTTTGCTTGTATGCAATTAGGCATATCAAGAAGGGAAAATTGAAATTTTCAACTTACAGATCAAGTATTTTTTTTAGATTTATCAGATTAATTTGTAGTAGGAGCAATTTGTTGGTTTTAGAATTCGTATATCCCCTAGAATAGAACTTATTTGGTTATACGTTATGATTACTATTAAATAAAGGTAATACCCAACTCATTTGGAAATAAAATATTTGTCAAGCTCTTGAACTTATCGTAATTTAGATTTTAAATAGATAACAGCAAACTTAAATATGTTACTTTATATCACTGTGACTTTATAGGTAAATTTCGTATTACTAAGCGTCAACGTAAAAAAATAAGTATTAACAAATTTTATTTATGAAAACAAACTTTACGAATAACACACTTCGGTTAAAGCTTATCGGTCTTACATCGTTCTGCTTTTTTCTGCTTTCTTTGGCTGCAAATGCACAAAAATGGAGCGGGGTGAATGGAAATGAATGGATAGATTACTCTAAAACTCATATAAGAATCGGTATCAAAAGTAAAGGCTTGCATAAGATCCCGTTAAGTCTCTTGTCGGAGGATTTTAAGACCAAGGCAGCGGGTAATTATCAATTATTTCATCGTGGTAATGCAGTAAGGATAATTGTTAATTCAAATGAAATCATATTTTATGGCGAACCCAATGATGGTAAATCAGATGAACTTTTATTTCGACCGAACCCTCAGGCAAGAGTTAATCCTTATGTAAGTTTTTTTTCAGATGAAGGCTCTTATATTCTTACCTATGCCGCTAATCCTAAGAGAATGACTCCCGGGGTAAATGGGACAAATATAAGTGGCACCCCAGAGCCTTATCATTTTCAGAAGATTATTAAGACGTATAACGACCAATTTAACTACAGTACAGTGACGGTAGTTAACAATCCTCAGCCACTAAATAATAGTTTCTATGAAAAACGTAACACCTATGTAAGTTCCACTTTGGTTGGAGCAGGATATAGGGATGAACCCCTTAACTTTTCCAATTGGGCGAGTGCTGCTACTGAAAAACCTACTTTGGAGGTTATGATTCATAGTATCAACGCAGGAACACATAATCTCCAGTTTTCAGTTGGTAAAACAACAAATGATGCGGATCTTGAGACTGTACTGCAAACTTTGAATTTCAGTGGAATAGATGCGGGAAAAACATCTGTATTTGAAATTCCTTCTACTAACTTAAATTCTAATGGAGGGATATTAAGGACTAAATCAACGGTTTCAAATGATTTCAATGCTCAAACCTACTACATTCTGACCTATCCTCAGTTGACGCGTATGCCGGATCCGATAGTTCAGTCAATACCACCTGCAAATCCATTGATTCCGGATTTGCCTTTATTTTTGAACTTTAAAGCATCCTCAGATGTAGCACCCACTCCATTACATGTTGGGATTACTAATGCAAATTCAGAAGTTGTAGTTTATGATATTTCTGACCCTCATGAGGTACAAGTAATAGATGGTGTATTTGATTCTGGAATATATCACGCGATGGTTGCAAGAAAACAAAATAAAGAGTTGAATTTACTTGCTGCTTCACCTTCGTCAGTTATACCGGTTACAACGGATATGGTGACGGAAATTGAGTTACAGCCCACTTATTCATATCCTGAAGTAACAAATAAATCATCTGCTATTAATCCTTCGGATTATGATTACTTAATTATTACCGCGACTTCATTATTAGAGGAAGCTAATAATTTTGCTCTTTATAGAAGCTCAACTAAAGGTGGCGGTTACAAGGTAGCTGTATTTGAAATAAAAAGCTTATACGGCCAATTTAACTATGGCGAACCAAGCCCTGTCGCTATTAAAAGATATGTTGACTACATGCTTACTAATGGAATCAGGTCAAAGCATAACTTATTATTAATAGGGAATTCTGTAACGACACCTGATATTCCCACTGTTCCCCGTCTAAAAAAGGAAATGCCTGGCGAAGTTCCTAGTATAGGGGATCCGGGTTCAGATTTTTTATTGGTTGCAGGAATTCATGGTTTAGGCGAGGATGTTCCGGCTATTCCAGTAGGTAGAATATCTGCCTTATCAGGTCCAATAGCTGGTGTACTTCCAGACCCCAAAGCAGTTGCCAACTATCTGTCTAAAGTTAAGAAGTATGAGAGTCCTAAGGAGGACATTAGCTGGAGGAAGAAGCTTATCCATCTGGACGGCGGGAAACCAGGTGATGCCTTCACACAAAATTATCTTGATCCTCTAATACCTATTGCTCGGGCTCTTGATAATGAAAAGCCAATTGAAACAATAGGTACCACAGGACTTACGTCTAGTACAAGGCCTGCAAATATAACGGATCAAGTTAATAGCGGCACTGGTATGATTACGTACTATGGCCATGGTTTAGTTAGTCTGACTCAGCTCAATATTGGTTTGATTTCAAAACCAAATAATACCTCTACCAATTATTTTACCAGTACCGGCGGAGTATATGCGAATATTGAATCAAATGAAAAGTTTCCTTTTATTTATTTTAATGGTTGTGGAGTTGGTAATGCTTTTAGTAGTAGAAACCCAAATACGATAGTATTAGCTTCGGATTGGCTACATGCAGAAAACAAAGGTGCTATTGCTGTTATTGCAAGCAGTTACAATAGTTATCCAGCTCCTACAAGTTCCTATCTTAGGCTTTTGTATTCTGAACTATTTGGATCGGCAGAATCTCAAAAGAAAACAGTTGGACAAATAATGAATGGTATAGCAAAAAATATTATATCAGGTAATTTTAATGGAAGAGTGATAGCTACCGCTGATGATTATGATAGGAATAATTTACACATAGCCAATCTATTCGGGGATCCTGCATTAAAAGTACTTGCCACTAGCGTTACACCCTTACCGGTTGAATTATCTTTTCTAAGCGGTTTTGTTGACGGAACAGAGGGTATAAGAATTAATTGGAAGACAGCATGGGAAAAGGATAATAGTCATTTTGTTTTGCAAAGAAGCACAAACGCAATAGATTTTATTGATATAGGCGTAATGGACGGAAAAGGTACAATTTCTACTCAGAGTTCTTATTCTTTTATAGACAAAGATCCAAGTGTTGGTATAAACTATTATCGTATTGGACAAGTAGACCAGGGAACAAGCGATGATGCCAGAATATATTCGCGAATTGTGTCAGTGAAATGGAATACTTCGGAATTAGTTAAAATTTCCCCCAATCCATCAACCAGCTATGTCGATATCCTTACAGATGGCTCTTACAATCTACAAACGTGGAAATTGTATAATATTAAGGGAAATAAGGTAAAAGAAGGAGTACTTAGGAGAGTTTCGCTGGAACACTTGTCGCCTGGCGAATACATAATTAAGGTAGAAATGACCAACAAGGAAATTTATACCCGCAAGATTGTGAAATATTAACTGTGATTTGAAAGCTCACCACACATATTGATAGCAGTAATTATTTTAAATATGAAATATAACTTTTTCTTACCTATCCTGTTCGTCTTATTTTGTATGTCGATACGGCTACCGGTTTTAGGACAATGGAGCGGTAAGTATGGTAATGAATGGATAAGTTATGAAAATAAATATTTAAAATTAAATGTGCAGGAAGCGGGGCTATATAGAGTACTTCTATCTAGTCTCCCTTCTGACTTTTCAAAGGATCTTTCTACATTACAAATGTGGCATAAAGGGAGGGAAGTTTCCATAATTCAGATTGATAATAATGAATTATGGTTTTATGCGGAATTGAATGATGGTTCTTCTGACTCATTACTTTTTAGGCCTGCTTCATCAAGAATGAACCCGTACCAAAGTTTTTTTTCAGATCAAGGGATTTATTTTCTAACTAATAATAAAAGCCCAAAGCGATCCGCAATTATAAACAAGACTGTATTAACTGGTACACCTGAACCATACAGCTTATATACGGAAGTGAAAAGTTTGCGTAATCAATTTTCATTTTCTACGCTAACTGCTTCTCCTTTAATACCAAATAGTAGTTTATATGAAGATATAAATACCTGGACTGGTTCTGTTATCTATGGAGATAGTGCGGTAGGACATACCTCTGCTAACACAGTTTCTGAGAATCAATTTACTTTAAGTAATTACCAGCCCACTCAAGGAGTTTTACCTGTGTTGGATATTATGGTTAATGGTCTGCATCACGGTCGGCATAATGTGAAAGTCTCCGTAGGTAAAACGAGCAGTATATCAGATCAGAAGGAGCTGAGTGTAATCAACTTTACTGGTTTGGGAGGAGTTAAAAGAAGGGGTTTGCGATTGTCAAATGACCAATTTTCGGAAGACAAAGGTGGAGTAATCTCATTGAAATCAAATAGTGGTGATATTTATGATTGGTTTTCATTGACTTATTATACACTTACCTATCCGCAAAAGGTAAAAATGGCTGCCGGAAAGTCAAGTTATTTTAATTTTCCAGAATCTGTTGCCAATACATCCAGAATAAGAATTGAAACAGCTAGTGACAAAGCTGTAGTGTTGGACGTCTCAGATCCTTATGAGCCTAAGCTGCTTCAGGGAGTATCCAATGACAGTTCATTAGAAATAATGGTGCCCAGAACTGATAAACGGCCTTTAAAATTATTTTCTACCACACCAACACAAATTAATGTAATAGGAGCAGATAAAATAAGCCAGGTTAATTTTAGACCTCTATTTACGTATCCATCATCAGAGGTCTCCTCTAATATTAATGTGCCTGGAACCTATGATTATATTGTTATAACGAGTGATACGCTTAAAGAGTCTGCAATAGAGTATGCAAAATATAGAAGTTCAACCGCAGGAGGCGGATATAGAACTATTGTTTATGATAGCAAAACTATATATAACCAATTTAATTATGGTGAGCCTAGTGCTGTTGGAGTGAAGAGGTTTGTTGAATATATGTTAAAGGACGGCATAAGAGATAATCATAATTTATTGCTAGTTGGTATTAGTGTTACTGCACCAGATGCAGGAGGGCTGAGACTGAAAAAGGATCTCCCTAATGAGGTTCCTACCATCGGAGATCCGGGAGCTGATATACTTCTTGTTTCAGGATTACATGGAGGAGGACAAGATATACCGGCAATTCCTGTTGGAAGAATAAGTGCATTTAATCAGCAGCAAGTATTCAACTATTTAAATAAAGTAAAAGAGTTTGAAGCTGACAGAAAGGAAAGGAGTTGGCAAAAGAAAGTATTACACTTAAGCGGGGGTAAAACTTCAGGCGAAATAAATCAATTGAGCTCAATTTTACGTAGTCTTAATCCCCTAGTTGAGCAAGGCGAGTTTGCTGGTTCTGTCAAAACTTTCGTGAAACAAACTACCATTGAAACAGAGAAGGTAGATATTTCTAATGAGGTGAACGAGGGGGTAGGTATGATCAGCTACTTTGGTCATGGTTCTCCAATTATCACTGATCTGGACATGGGGAAGGTATCTGATGTGAGTAGAAAGTATAGTAATGCTGGCAAATATCCATTGATGTACTTCAACGGATGCGGTGTTGGTAATGTATATAGCGGTCGATCTACAATTACCCTATCAACTGACTGGCTATTAAGTCCAAATATTGGAGCAATTGCTACTATTGCAAATTCTTACAACAGTTATGTGTCTCCTACAAGTAAATACGTAAAGTTTCTTTATGAAGAGTTATTTGTAAATGGTTCATCTAACGTATCAGTAGGCAGACTAGTACAAAATGTAGCATTGAAAGTTTTAGCTTCGAATCCTGATTCTTATGATATTACAAATATACATCAGTCAAACTTACAGGGAGATCCAGCTATTAAACTATTCAATCTAACAAATCCAGACTATTCCCTAAACCGAAATAAGCCGATAATTATTCAATCTGCATCGCCTACGAATACTATTGGAACTTCATCGAAGCTGCAAGTTGGTGTCATCATATCAAACAATGGGAAGATTGTGGATGGTCAGTATGTTCCATTAAATATAAAGTATAATTACGAAGATGGTCATATTGAATCAGTGATGGCGGGATTTAATTTTTCCTCATCAATTGATACAGTTTTCTTTAACATGCCTGATAGTAAAAAAATTAGTAAGATTCAAGTATATATTGATCCAGATAATACAATATCTGAAACTAGCAAAACTAATAATTTAGCGGAGTTATTCATTGATTGGGACGTTGCTGGTGGCCAGATATTATATCCGCAAGATGCGGTCAGAGATGTCATCCCTCCTGTTCTAACTGTTACTCTTAATGACAGAATTATTAAAAATGAGGAGATATTAGAATCTAATCCCGTCCTTAAAGTTCAATTGGCAGATAATACTTATCTGCCGATAAACACCTCAGTGATGGAAATATTTATTAAAGATTGTTGGAGTGAGGCATGTGTTTATAGAAGGATTGATTTTGGTTCCGACGAGATCGAGGCGATTTCACAAAGTTCAATTCGACTGAATTATATTTTAACTGACCTGCTGCCGGGACAGTATGAAATGTTGATTACTGCAAAGGACATAGAAGGAAATACTACTAAGACGTCATATAACGTCCGTTTTGCAATTGAGAATGACATAAAATTTGACATTACAGTTAGTCCAAATCCTGCGTCTGACTTCGTTAAATTTGAGGTTGATATTGAAGAATTAGATACCGTTGATTCGATTATTTATATTATTTACAACTCTTCAGGGAAAATTGTACAAAGAGAAGAAGTGAAGATAAAATATGCGGGTAAGAATATCTGGTACTGGTTCCCTAAGAATAATATTGTTACTGGAATTTATATCTATCAACTAGAGATTGCAAGACGAGGTAACAAGCCGTCACGAATTCAGGGAAAACTCATCCTTATGTGAGAATACGATGACTAACTATTGAGCCAAATAGACAGGTAAATTGTTCTTGTAACAAAAAAACGTGTTTTGTTATGGATGTAACTAGGTTGCTCACTGGATAAGAATAACTTTAAGCTTTTAGAAAATGAGGATTTATCTACATAATCCCAAACTTTATTAGAGTCCGTGAGGAAATCGCGTGACTGATAATATAAGTTCAGGGCAGCCTTTCTGCCATAATCACTAAAAATTCCTTTATCTGTACGATTTATAACTTCTTCTATAACTATACCTTTCATGGCTTCCTTAAAATGGCCACGACCTTTACCTTGATTATACTTTATAATGTTTGGTACCGCAAGGTTTAGCTCAAATAGCTCAGTATTGTAAAATGGATATCCAATTTCTATATTATTATCTCTGGCCAAATAAAATTTTTCTTCGTTAATCGCCATTCCCTGTGTATAAAAGACATCTTTGAAAGAAAAAAGATATTTGTCCGGCAGTGCTCCAATTAATGAGTAGGGAGAAAAAGTGGTGGAGGGATTTGTTCGTTCCAAAGAAATGTGTGAAGCTAAAATACCGGAAGGTAATTTATTTAAATTATTAATTTTATTTCTTAGTCCTTTAAATCCTTTTTTTATAAGATCACTATAGCCTACGTTAAACTTCGTATTTGCAATATTTGCTAAACTAATTGCATGAGAAATTGAAGGAGAAGCCGATAGTTTCGAATAGAAGAAATCTCGAAAAATATACGCTTTCTTTTGACTTAACGTAAAGTTGCTCCAGTTTTCATTAAGTACGATCCCAGAGCGTGAAACAGCTAATTCCGATAAGGCAATTTTAAGTAGGTCCCAAGATCTTTGTGAAAATAAATCATTCAAATGATTCATTCCATGACCAACAATACTATCTCCATCCGTACCTGTTAATAAAATTTGTGAGTGCAGATTACCAGCTGTCTTTATCAATTCTGTTTGTAACGCAGGGGTAATAGACATGTATTCAGGAGAACCATACAAGGATGTATTTTTTACTAACAGATCTAATTCGTTGGTTGAAGGATGAACAATTACATGATTTGAATGGATATCACTGGCGACCCTAGCTGCATATTCTGATTCATTAGTAAGTTTGGTATTAGTTTCTGCATATAAAGTGTTAAGTTTTAAATCGGGAGATATATGTTTTATCATTGAACTGACAGAAGAAGAATCCATACCCCCACTCAAGTGCGAACTAACATTCGATCTGTTTTGGATGCAATTACTAACGGATATCCTGAAAAGGCTTCTAAACTCCTCACCGAATTCCTCCATTCTCGTTAAATGATCCCATTTGTTAGGTGAAAATGAAACCAGGGGCTTCGAGATGAGCCCATCCTTACTGGCAAGAACAAAGTGCCCTGGTAGTACCGTCTTAATGTTAGTATAAAATGTCTCATTTGAATGCGGGCTGCCATTATTTAGCCAGGTTAAATAAGATATGATGCTAGCATTGCTTATTATATGAGAGCCATTAAAATCCTTATGATTTAGTATATATTTCAGATCAGTGGAAAATATAAAACCGTTTAAAGATAGTGCATAAAACAAAGGGACAGTACCGAAAGTATCTCTTATGATTGATACCTCATTAAACAGCTCATCATAGACTATATAAACTGCTGTTTCACGTTTCAATCTTTCCTTAAAGGATAAATCATTAAACAAAGAAAGGATTGATGAAAATGCAAGCATTTCGTCAATCCTTTCTTTGTTTATAACCTCCTGAAAAAAATCTGTGTTCTTGCGTCTTACAAGAAAATTTACTGAAGTATTATTCAGCTGTAGAAAATAATCTGAAAATTTGACAAATCCATTCCCGAAATTAAATATAATCTTTTTAGCAATATTTTCATTTTCAACCTGAGCCTTAAAAGAAAAATATCCCTGAATCACTTACTTAATTTTTGAATGCAAATAAATCAATCTCAGGTCAAGCACCGCCAACTGGAAGAGCTCCTTCGCCATCTTCAACACTTCCTGATTTCATCGTAAGCTTACTTACCTTACCAATCTTATTCAAAACTGGCTTTTTGTAAGATTTCTTTGTCTGTGTAGAGTGCAAATTCATTGTTTTCATGTTGAAATTGTTATGTGTTTAATGTAGGTATCCGCTGTAAATTTAGACATATAATTTTTAATTACAAATTTTTATAACTCATTCATTAAAAAATATATACAATACTTCAGGTGTCAATGTCTAACGCTTACCGACAGGTCGGTAAGCTATGTACGTTTGTAGTATTCCTGTGACTATCTTTCGTCCAGTTTCTTCTTCAGAAAACCAACCAGAACTTCAAGGCTTGTATCAAAACGTGAATTGTTGTTGATTACAATATCCGCTTCCGAGCGCAGTGGCTGGATAAATTTATCGTATGTAGGTGCTACATGATGTTCCCAACGATACAACACATCGTCCAGGTCATATCCCCGCTCATTGTTATCACGAATAATCCTGCGTTTTATCTTTACATGCTCTTTTGCGTCAACAAATATTTTAAGATCGATTAACCGGGCTATGTCGGGGAAATAAAATACAAAGATACCCTCTACGATAATAATAGGACGCGGTTCAAAAACCAGTATTTCAGGTACAATTAACGGATTATTGAATGTGTATTCCTTTTGATGAACCTCCCTTCCAGCGCGCAGAACGGCGATATGTTCGGCAAACAAATGATGATCGATGGTTTCAGGCAAATCAAAATTTTCAACTCCGTTTTCATCCCGGGGAATTTCGTGGATGGGACGATAATAGTTGTCCTGTGAGATACGTGTTACCTGATCTTTATCAAAAGAATCCAGCAGGCATTTCATAAAATATGTTTTTCCGGATGCGCTGCCGCCGGTTATTCCAATAATATAAGGTGGCTTTTCGGGCTGTGTCATAAAGCTCGTGTAAATATTGCGTTTGTAGGTTTTTGATAAATTTTTTCTGGTCTTTAATCAATAACCGCTAATTTTCCGGCAAATGTTTCATTACCACTTCCGGAAACGATTAATATCATATAGATTCCACCTTTTACTCTGCTTCCGTTATAATCATTTAAATTCCAGGAAGCTGTACCACCTTCAGATTTCATCTCATAAACCAATCTTCCGGAAAGCTGTGTAATCTTCACGGTGGATTGATCCATAAGTCCTTTAAAGCCTACCTGCCCGCCATAACCCGGTCTGACCGGATTAGGGAATATTGTGACAGACGACAAATTTTCAGATGGTTTTGCCGAATTACTCCTGTAAGAAACCATTCCGTTAGGTGTATCAATAGAGAGTATTCCCGTGTCCGGTTCGAAGTTAAGCGCGGTCACTGAATTTGATGGAAGGGGACTATCTTCTGCTGTAAAATGAGAGATCATTTCAGTGCCATCTGTATTAAAGAGATATAATCCATTTAAAGTACCAATCCATTTTCTGTTCCCGGATTCAACGGCAATTGCAGTACATTTTTCACTTGAAAATAATCTGCGTTGACCGAAAATGGGTAGTATGGCATTAACTCTTGCATTGGATATAATTTCTTCTGGTGAAAAATAACCCACTCCTCTGTCGCTTGCAAACCAGATGTATCCGTCCTGATCTGTTTTCAGGCTGTTAATAGTGGAGGAAGGAAGCCCTCCGTTACCGGTTGACGTTGTCAGGAAACGTTCCTGGTTGGTTTGCGGATTTTTTACTGATATGCCGCCTCCCAGATATGATGGAAGACGTGTCCATTTTAAGCCTCTCAAATCAACAATGCTGGAATCCGTTCGTGGATTCAATGTGGTATCCTGTTGCGCGGGGAGGTAAATTTTAAAGTCACCCTCCACATTGCTGATCAGGCCGTTTTGGTTATCAGCCGTCCAGATTTTTTCGTCGGAGGTTACGATGGATTCTTTTGGTGATAGGAATAATGATGACTGAAATACTTTGGGCTGACCTGTTGCAGGAAGGTTCACAATACTGTTGTCCATCGTAACAGTAAGCAATTCGTTTGAATTGGAAAACGAGTAATAGGTACTCAGGCTGGGATAAACCAATGTCCAGGATCCTTGTACTAATTTATATATACCACGCTGAAGCAGACCGGCATAAATAATGTTATCAACGGATGCCAGTGCTGCCGGGGAGAATGGCGTTGGGAGAAGTTTCCAGTTAGCAAAATATTGCCGGTTGATCGTTGCACCCATAGAGCTAACATAAATGCCCTGTGCTGTAAGCGCATAAATTGAGTCTGAGGCAAAAGCAATATCTTTTACATTTACTTCCGTTCCATTTAGTCCTATGTACCGGTAATTTTCTCCTACCTGCTGCTGTTTTGTATCCAGAACAACAATCCCGAAATTGGTTGCCAGATATGCAAGATCGTCATGAAAGCGAATCCTGTTTATTTGTTTGCTGTCGGGAAGGCTGGGTGTATTGGTAAAAACCGGCCATGAAACGATCTGCTCTAGTTCTGACCGATCATTTAAAAACAACAGATCCATGTTCCCGCTCCGGTATGAAAGAAGAATTGTACGGCTTTTTTCTTCATAAGCCATGCTGCTTACTCCTGTTTCACTCAGTCCGTCTGCCTTGGACAAAACTTTAATTTCTTTATCCTCCGGGTTAATGCTGAAAAGCCCGTTGTATGATGCTGTAAAAATTCTGTTGCCGGTATTGATTACATGTCTGGCAGACTTATAATTAAAATGAGATTCCCATGCTCCAAGTGGAATATTCTGGGCATTTGCGAACGTTACTTTAATAATAAGAAATAGAAAAAAAAATTTTCCGCAGGTCATACCTGTCGGCCTTATTAAAAAATCAGAAAATATTTTCTTCCCTTTTCTCACGATTTGCTGTTGCTCCTTTTAATTTTCTACGGTAATCAACGCAGCACCTTTGCCGGTCCCAGTGCCGCATCCGCTTTTTAATGAAGCTAACTTATACTCAGTTGTAGAGGTCGGAGAAACTGAAATCAGATATGGGTTTAAAAATGTTCCGTTTATGGCTGTTCCGTCTGACAAAGTAAATGACCAGGGAGGCAATCCGTTTTTAAACTTTAATTGGATTCTTGTAGATCTGCCGGCAGTAATAAAACCTTTTCCTGACACTTCGCCAATTGCCTTATTTGGTGCAATAATGTCAATTTCTTCAACTGCACTTGAAACAGCCGGAGAGGAAGATATAATCCTGATTTTATGCGTACGGATGGTGTCACTTGCAGATACCGATGTCAGTTTGACATTCATGGTAGTAGGTGTAATGGTGGTGGGAATATCCACGAACCTTCCGTTTTTGTCGGTCATCTGAACCACAAATTTATTGCCGGGATTGTAACGTCCTACCGTCTTGTAAGGTATTTCAATGACAGAACCTGAGCAAACCATATTCTGTGAAAGCTTTTCAAGGGTAATTGCAACCGGAGGTGTTTTTACAGCAACTTTGGCCCTTCCTGAGAACTTGCCAACACCGCAAAGCCCGCCGGCAGAGGTAATCTGATAATTGGTATCATAAAAAGGTTTCACTTTAACCTTATAGGGCGATTCCTGAATGTTATTCTCGTACGTTCCGTCTGACAGCAGTACAAACCATGGAGGGCCTCCTCCGTTGAAAGCTACAGTCAGTTCGCCGGTCTGGTCTTCATTCAGATAAAGTGAATCTTTTAAAAGTGTTGTAACGGTTGGTGAAACGATGTTAATTTTTGCAACCTGGCTTACCAGATACGGAGCAGATGAAGTGACGCGGAGCCGGTATTCGCCAGGTTTATAGGTATCCGGGATCTGCGTGGCGATATAACCGGAAGAGTCAGGCGAAGATATGGTTTTAAAGGCTCCGGTCCGATCTGCAATTTGTACCACGAAACGATTTCCTGCTTTAAATTTGCCTGTTGCACTAAAAGGAACCTGGAATGGAATTCCGTTACAAACCCTTGCGATTTTATCTACTTCCTTTAATTCCAGTTTTGGTTCAGGGTTATTGTCTACATTGACGATTGCTTCACCTGAAAAAGTCCCGCTTCCGCAGGCATTTGCTACCCCAAGTATTTTATAGGCTTTGATCTGTGCTGGCCTGACAATCAGATGATGGGGATTTGACAATGTATTAAGTACATTGGTGCTATCCGAAAGCCTGAATGACCAGGGTGCTGTTCCACCCAGATTTACTTTTAAATGTACTTCCTGGCCAGGCATAATCCTTGCCGCCTGCGTACCATCTATCACTTCCAGCCTTGCCGTTGGTATTTGTAAAAGCCGGATAGAAACAGGAGGGCTTTTTACAACCGACATATTACTGACGATCTGGAGCTGGTAAACTTCTCCGCCGATTTTATAAGAAGGGATAACGGCTTTTACCGGACTCTTTTTGGTTGGAAGCGAAATGGCAATAGATTTTCCTGATGCGTCAATAATATGCGCTACAAAGGTATTCTCATCGTCAAACGGCCCTTCTGTTGTAAACGGGATATGTATCGTCGTTCCGGGGCATACGGATAAATAAGCAATGTCGTCTATCTTGATTTTATAAATATCAATCGTGTCTTTCTTTTCTGCTTTTGCTGCCAGTTCATCGGCTTCCTTTTCAGTAAGTCCGGTTTGCGGAATTGTATCCGAATCAGTAGCCAGTGCATTGTTTAGTGTATCCGGCTGAATAATAACCGGAGCTGGTTTCTGTATTACTGCCGGAACAGGTTTTTGATTTGCTGCTGCTGGTTTTACAGGCGCATTTTTTTTTGGAGCAGCAACTGGCTTTTTTATAACTGTACTTCTCTGTGCAACAGTTAAACCGGCATAACCGAACAATCCAAGAAAAAGAAAGATGATAAACTTAGACATGTAAATTTCAATAAATAAAAATTGTTGCTTTTAATGCATGGCTACCAAAGTACTTCCACGCAGTACAGGTACTACATCGTAAAGGTCATTTTGAAGACAATAGGCAATATCTTTCTGTATGCCTAATCTTTGAAGCCTTCTTACGTGCGAAGAATTGGATACGGCAGCCAGTAAATTATCTCTTGACTGATCAAATAATCTTTGCGCCATTAATGTTCCGTCTTCCCTGAGCATAAACTGATCCTTTAACGCATCAGCCAATGCTCCCGCAAAAAGTGTATCTTCTAAATTTGGTCGTCCTTTCCAGCCTGCACAAAGTACCAGCACATCGTAAGGTTCAGAACGTAAGTGGTTTGCCAGTGCTCCGAGGTTTAGAAAAGCCCCCACCAATACCTTTACCGCAGTAGTGCGTGCTTTGGTGATAGATAACGTTCCATTGGTAGTTGTCATTGCAATCTCCGCACCAATTAACCTTTCATCCATATAACTGAACGGAGAGTTATCCAGGTCAAAACCTTCTTCTTTTTTTGCGTCACGTTCCGCAGCAGCTATGAAGCCTTTATCCTGCAAAAACTTACATTCTTCTATTGTGGCTACCGGTGTAATGCTTTTGATACCGTAAGCGAGGCCTGTGACCATGCAGGAAGTTGCCCGGAAAATATCGGCAACCACGACAATGGAATTATCAAGTTTATGTAAATGGAGAAGGTCAGGCGTCAGGCAGACATCAAGTTGTTTCATACCGGGGAAAATACGGAAGTTATATTATTAGAAGAAGTTGTGGTCATTTTATGTTTAACCTTTTACAAAAGGAAGTTTTACGACTTTGGCTTTTAGCAAGCGCTCACGGACTTTTACAAAGATTTCTGTATCCGGTTTGCTGTAAGCTGTCGGTACGTAACCCAGGCCGATTCCTTTTTGCAGTGTAGGTGACTGCGTTCCGGAGGTAACGTCTCCAAGGTGGTTTCCTTCTGCGTCGCACAGCTCGTAATGTCCGCGTGGAATACCACGGTCAATCATTTCAAAACCAACCAGTTTCTTTTGTAAACCCGTTTCTTTTTGTTTTTTTAAAGCATCGGAGTTGATAAAGTTTTTTGAAAATTTAGTCACCCAGCCCAGTCCTGCTTCCAGAGGAGAAGTTGCGTCATCGATATCATTTCCATATAAGCAAAACCCTTTTTCCAAACGCAGCGTATCACGTGCACCCAGTCCGACTGGTTTGATGCCAAATTCTTCGCCGGCTTCAAAAATGGCATTCCACATTTTTTCGGCATTTTCTTTATTTACATATATTTCAAATCCGCCTGCACCGGTATAACCTGTTGCTGAAATCACAACATTGTCGATTCCGGCCATCGTTCCGGTCTGAAATGTGTAATATTCCATGGAAGCCAGATCAGCCTCGGTTAGTTTCTGTAACGTTGCAGTTGCATTGGGTCCCTGAACTGCAAGAAGACAAAGGTCAGCTGAAAGGTCAGTCATTTCCACGCCTTCCAAATTTTGCGACTGAATCCAGTTCCAGTCCTTTTCGATGTTCGAAGCATTCACAACCAGCATATAGTCGTCTTCGGCTATCCGGTAAACCAGCAGATCATCGACAATACCGCCTTCTGCATTAGGTAAGTAGCTATATTGTACTTTTCCGTCATACAGAACAGATGCATCGTTTGCCGATACTTTCTGAATCAAATCCAGCGCTTTGGGACCTTTAACACTAAACTCACCCATGTGCGATACATCAAAAACGCCCACATTATTCCTGACTGCATGATGCTCATCCATGTCTGAGGAATAGCGTACAGGCATCTCGAATCCTGCGAAGGGCACAATTTTAGCGCCTGATTTTACATGTATCTCGTGAAGTGGGATCGTTTTCATGAATGGTTAATTGCGTTGCTTTAATTTGCAAAAGTAGGTAAAGCGTATCAAAGCCACACAAAAAACTGTGTTTTCAAATAACCCGGTTAATCTTTTTGAAGTATATTGGGAAAAAATAGACCTTAACTTTTGTCTGTTTCTTCATTCTGAAAATCAATCCCATGAAAAAGTATTTTATACACTTTATTTCACTTCTCGCTTTTTATCAAACTGCATTAGCCCAGACTGCGACATTCAAGGGAGAGGTAATAGATGACAAAATAAGTATCGGTTATGGCGTTACCACCGGAGATGTGGACGGAGACGGTAAGCCGGATATTTTACTTGCAGATAAAAAAGAAATTGCCTGGTACAAAAATCCGGGTGAAAAAGGGAAGTCATGGACGCGTTATATCATGGCAAAGGATCTCACAGAACAGGATAATGTATGCATTGCAGCCAGGGACATTGATGGCGATGGAAAAGTGGAGGTTGCTGTTGGCGCTCAGTGGAATCCGTCTGAAACAAAAAATAGCAAACAATCCGGAGCTGTATTTTACTTGAATGCACCGGACGATCGTACTCAGGTTTGGGAACCTGTTCGTTTGCACCATGAAGTGACTATCCATCGCATGCAGTGGTTAAAAAAGACAGAAGGTGATTATCAGCTGATGGTATTGCCGCTTCATGGAGAGGGAAACGTGTCGGGAGAGGGGGCAGGTGTGAAGGCAATTGTTTTTGATGTACCTGAAAACAGGAAAGGTATCTGGCCTTACGAACTGCTGGAAACAGGGATGCACATGACGCATAATTTCCACCCCATGGAAGTTTCGGGAAGATTTTTAGGAATGACGGTTGCAGGAAAAGAGGGAGCACAGGTATTCTTAAACGGTGCCGATGGCTGGGCTGCATCCGGAAACTGGATGGTAGCAGATAAAGGGATCGGCGAAATACGCACCGGAAGTCTGGGTAAAAACCAATTATTTACTGCTACAATTGAACCTATGCATGGAAACAGTCTTGTGGTATATTCCAAAGACAGCCGGACTGTATTGACCGATAAAATAAAAGAAGGGCATGCGCTCGTTTGTGCAGATTTCTTCGGACAGGGACGTGACCAGATCATCATGGGATGGAGGAATCCGAATGTGATCGGTGAAACTGGTGTGCGGATATTTGTAGGTTCGGATGCGGAAGGTAAAAAATGGCAGGAATATACCCTGGACGAAAAAATTAAAATTGCCTGTGAAGATATTACCGCAGCAGACCTGGACGGAGACGGAGATCTGGATGTTATTGCTTCCGGCCGGGCAACACATAATGTGGTTGTATACTGGAACCAGCGGAAAAATGAAAAAGGAGAGAAATAAATTTTCTCTCCTTTTGTAATCGTTTTTCTCTTAATAATTAATCTCTTCTTCCCATCAGGAGGCTTACATAATATAGCAATGTTGCCAGTGAACCGATGGCTGCAATCAGATAAGTACGCGCCGCCCATTTCAAGGCATCTGCCGACATTACATACTCACGCTCATTTACAATCCTGTTATTTTTGATCCATGCCAATGCTCTGTTACTTGCATCGTATTCTACGGGAAGTGTAATGAAACTGAACAGTGTTGTTAATGCAAATAAAGCAACCCCTATTGTAAGTGGAATGGGTGTTGTATTTAATAATAAAATTCCGCCTAAAATCACCCACTGCATGTATTGGGATGATACACTCAGAAACGGAACCATCTGCGAGCGGAACTGCAGCCACTTATAAGCAGTTGCATGCTGCACCGCATGGCCGCACTCGTGAGACGCAACAGCCGCAGCCGAAACACTTCTTCCGTAATACACATCAGGGCTCAGGTTTACTGTTTTGTACTGCGGATTATAGTGGTCAGAAAGTTTTCCTTCAACAGAAAGTACACGAACATCATATATACCACTTTCTCTAAGCATGGTTTCGGCAATTTCTTTTCCGCTCATTCCATTGCTCAGCCCAACCTGCGAATATTCTTCAAATTTACTTTTTAACCGCCACTGAACATAAAAACTTATGATCATGACGAGTATACCAATTAAATATGCACCAGCCATAATTATACTTTTCTTTAAATTTTACAAAATAATTGATTTGCTCATTATAAAACAATGCCTGTAATATAACGTTCGGATTTTTCAATATTGCCCGATCGTCAGTAGCCCTGCTTTATCTTTTCAATCAGTGCGGTAGTTGAATAGCCTTTCACAAGTGCTATTGTTTTTACCTCACCTCCATTACCCAGCACAAAATCTGCACCAGCGATTGTTTCAACTGTATAATCGTCACCTTTTACCAAAATGTCAGGTTTTATGGCCTCAATCAGCTCGCTTGGCGTAGGTTCGTCGAACAAAATGACAGCATCAACAAAGGAAAGGGCTGCCATCAGCCGGCCCCGCGCGTATTCATTAACCACCGGGCGAAGCGGACCTTTCAGCCTGCTGACTGACGCATCTGTATTAAGACCAAGTACAAGACGATCTCCAAGTGCTCTTGCCTTTTCAAGATAATCAATATGTCCCAGATGGACTATATCAAAACATCCGTTGGTGAAAACAACCTTTTGTCCTGCGCGCTGCCAGTTAGCAACCTGTTCAATGGCTTCTTCCAGGCGTAGAATTTTACTTTCCGTTTGGTTCATTTGTGAAGGATTCAGGATATTAAATTTTTTCAGTTACCGGGAGGAGCCTGTACAGGCTCTTCGGTGAATTTATCTTTTTTTATCAAAACAATTAAAAATGCGATTGCTCCGATCACTAGCATAAACAGCATCTGCGCACCGTGAATAAAAGTGGCTAGCGTAATACCGTCTTTCTGTGACAAACCATAAAGAATCATCACATTACCTACCAAAAGGTGATAAGCGCCAATTCCTCCCTGTGTTGGTGCCGTCATGCCGATTGCGCCAACAACCAGCAAAGTCAATCCGGCCAGAGGACCAAGATCTGACGTTTCCGGAATACAAAAGAACAGCACATAAGATACCAGGTAATAAAGCACCCAAATGGAGATAGTGCTGAAAATGAACAAACCAGGGCTACGCAGTTTACGGATACTTAATAATCCCTCAAGCATGCCTTTTGCAAAAACCACAATTTTTTGAATTAGTGCATTCTGCTGAAGTTTGTCTTTAAGCGCATTATTCTTGAAAATATAAATGCCCGCCACCGCTACCAGTACGATTAGTGCTAATAACACATAAAGAATAAGTCCGCTTCCAAAGCTTGCGCCCGGCTTGCCACCTGATATTTTACTCTGAAAAAAATCAGTAAAAAATGTGCTCAGACGTTCAAATTCCAGTATAAAGTTCAAGCCGATTAATACCAGCAGAATAATCACGTCAAAAATTCTTTCGGCCACAACCGTACCGAAGCTGAGGTTAACAGGTACACGTTCCAAACGGTACAATGTTCCGCAGCGGGTAACTTCGCCCATTCTTGGTACAATGTAGTTGGCAAAATATCCCGTCAGTACAGAAACGGAACTGTTGAAGAGGCCGGGCTTGTAACCCAGCGGCTCCATCAGCATGCTCCAGCGCCATGCCCTGAAAATGTGGGCCATTAATAAAAACGTGCAGGAAACTGCAATCCACCGCCAGTCGGACCGGGCGAATCTTTCCAGCATATCGGCAAGATCAATATCCTTGAAAACAAACCAGATCAAACCGCCTGCCAAACCAAGCGAGATTATATAGCGTAACGCATTTTTCATTGTGTGCTTTATTGTAAATGAGAACTGGGCGGAAGGACATTCAATTATACCAGCCTGTTATTATGATCAGGGAAGATGACCATGGGCTGAAATGTTTTTGCTTCTTCCTGCGACATATTGCCATAGGCTATGATAATGATAATATCGCCAATCTGCACACGCCGGGCTGCCGCACCATTCAGGCAAATCATACCGGATCCGCGTTCACCTTTGATAACATAGGTGACAAAGCGTTCGCCATTGT
>Ga0265797_10002855_pt1 | contig 28511 bp, 36 predicted proteins | sample P2T30metagenome_FD_192433 | JGI IMG/M metagenome (GOLD analysis project Ga0265797, IMG submission 192433) | Plant litter microbial communities from East Loma Ridge, Irvine, California - P2 T30 | ecosystem: Environmental > Terrestrial > Plant litter > Unclassified | place: USA: California...
GCGCAGTTCGCTCAGCCTTGTTGTGTGTAACGCTGACGCCGCAGCCTTATTCTTCAAATCTTACGCGATCCCTCCCTTTCATCTTACATCAGAGCCGGCTCATCTACTTTTCTGGCTAGACGCTCGGTTAGACGCCTCTATTGCACCTAACTTAGCGCAGCTACGCAAGCCAATCTCGCGCGAGCCGATTTTCGAGCCATGGACATCTCCAGCCTTGTCTACGACGTCTCCAAGGACCTCTACAGCTTCTATCAAAAAGCCAAGGGACGTGAAGATGACATCAAAGATATCCGAGCTCAACTTCTCTGGATGGGAGAAAAGTCTAACTTATCTTGCTCCAAGAGGTGCTGCAGCGAAATGGCTTAGCGGCCGAGAAAAAGTCGAAAGTTGAGGAGAACATGCGACGATGCAAACCAGCTGTGGACGAGCTGCGCGACACCGTGGCGAGTTTGAATACTGCGAATCAAAATAGCAAGGGAACCTCTGCGAGGTTGCAAGCTCGAATCACAAAACTCGGACTCATGACAGCCTGGCCTTTCGAGAAAGACACAATCCTCGCGCTTGCGGGCTACGTCAAGACATGTCACGGCGCCTTGGACGCCGCCATCTCTCTCTTGCAGCTGAACGTCAGCGTGTCACACATCGAGGAGCTTCACAATACTGACAAACTCATCATTGACGGGAAGAAAAGCCTTGAGGATGCCTTCAAAGAACTGAGGTCATCAGTCTCAGCTCAGCTTCATCAAGTTTCCGAACGCCTCGCCGAGCAAACTAAGCTGCTTCTTGAACAGCAGAATCGGAAAAAAGCACAAGAGATCATCGCGAATCTGAGATATACAGAACTCGAATATCGTGAGCTACAGATTACGGAGCTAGACGACGATTCGTATGCGTGGATCTTCACACCCGAAGCATAAGGTATTGCGGAGGTTCAAAATCTCGTACTCTTTTTGAATGTCGAATCCGGACTGTTCCGGGTCTCTGGCGAAGCAGCATCGGGCAAATCGACATTGATGAAGTTCATTGCAAGGTCTCCTTTGTGGCAATGGCAGGAACAAAAAGATGTCACCAGGGCTTGCCACTTCTGCTGGATCGCGGGCACCGCTGCACAAAAGACCCAGATTGCGATGCTGCAGACGCTGCTGCACTACATACTCGTAGCTGAATCAGATATTGTGCCTGATGTGTGCCGAACTGCGTGGGACTCTGGTGTTGGTCGCAGCCCGCAGTCAGTCCGCGAGCTCCGCGAGTGCTTATAGACTGCGGTCAAGGTTACCAAACGACGACTTTGTCTGTTCGTTGACGGTCTGGATGAGCTCGAGCCAGAGGGCGACCACAATAGCGTCGTCGACTTCCTGGAACAAATTGCAACACATGGTCACGTCAAAATCGTCCTCTCGTCTCGACCGTGGAGCGTCTTCAGAAGCCGTCATTCCACTAGCAACACAATGACCATGAAGAGCGTGAACACAAAGGCGATTGCCAAGTACCTGCAAAGCACAATTGGAACTCTCTCGAGATTGCAAGATGTGTCTTGGCCTTGCCAGAATGGCTCTCTGAAATGCAAGCATAACACTGTGTGGGACGGAAGAACTCACGGAGATGCTCACACATTCATCTACCATGTCATATGCAAAGCCCAGGGGAATTTTCTATGGACCTGCCTCGTTGCAAAGTCCATTCTTTCACGGTCGAGCGCAGGTTTCAGCATGGATTCTATGCAGAAACACATCGATCACACACCAAGCGACCTGAACTTGTATTTCCGCAACATCATAACTGAAAGGATTAGCCAGGAATGGAAGTCTGAAACAGCCATGGCCTTGAGCATTGCACAATGTTCTGGTACAACCTGGGTAAGCTATTGGCTGCTGTTCAACTCTCTTGACGGGGGTCTACCCTCTTTAGAGAGCCCAGATTTCGCTCTCGCGACGCCTTACCAGAAATACGATATCGAATCTATTCGAATCATGATGCAGAAAACGAGCGACTTCCTGAGTACGTGTTGCAGGGACATCTTGGACACAGGAAAACTCCGTCAGATGACTAGAACATTGGGTGATCCATCAACATCACCGAGGGATGAGATGACATGGACTTCGATTATGGAAACTTCCTTTCCCTACACTCACCGCACGATCTTCGATTATTTAAAGACACGAGAGATGTCCGAGCTGTTGAACAAGCATACGCCTCGTGGTTTTCACGACGTCAACTTTCGGGCCAGACTCATGATAGCAGAAGCTAGATTCACCTTCAGTCCCTACTTAATGGACAGCAAGCTTGCAGTCGTAGGTTCAAACTGGCGGAAAGTGGGAATGGCGTTGTTGGATATGTGTGAGACACAGCTTCAAGAGGGCGAAGGTACGGTGGTACGACTTGCTGAAGAAGCAGACAGCATAGCGCTGCGCTATGTACTCGAGCATGGCCACTTGATTTTTGAAGTCCCAGCCACTCTAGAATCCAGACCAGCAGAAGCGTATCTGATCTTCCTGTGCGCTCGTCTCGCTGACAGGAATTGCTATGACACAATTGATGCTCTGCTGGAGCGATGGCCGGCATATACTTCCCAAGAGAAAGAATATATAGATCTGGACCTTCTGTCTTTCGCTCTCAACTACCATCCATGGCTCATCGAGAAGTACACGCGAACGGACACGAAGCTGTTGAGGAGACTTCTTGCCGCTGGCCTCGATCCAAACCAACCACGAGAGGCCATGGGATTACGTGATTGTTGGTCCACTCCCTGGTGCGACTTTCTCAGGAGGGTCGTGATGAACGAGGAGTCCTCGCACGAAACCATAGCGAAGATTACCTCAACAGTACCCGCATCAAAGAGGTCTATCTCATGCGAGACCTTCGCAACCCCACAAATACAGATTGCAATCGAATATTTTCTCGAGTGCGGCGCCGAGCTGGAACTCAGCATGCATCAGTCGAGCCTCCAATACTCAGACCTACAGAGTAGCGTGCCGCATGGGAACACAACCCATGCAGGACTGAGCGATGGGCGCATCGATCCGTTGGCCACACTCAGGACATGGCTTCCTATGGACAAAGACTCAAGATGGCCTCGAATTCTGGAAACCTATCTGCAGCCAACAAAACAGGAAGAGATCCTAGCAGCACGTCGGAGGATCGTGGACAATTGGCCGAAGATGCCAGAAGCGTGATGTTGGTCGGGTGTATAATCGAGCTACGGAAGATGTCGCGATAGCAGTAAGGTTGTTCCTGCTAGCTTACTGCATAAATCTAGTTGAAAGTATTCGAACAAACTGTCGTTCAGCTGAGTTATGCACAAAACCATCAACTTTAGCCATCAAATCACGAAGCAGCGCGTCCTGATAGCCATGGTCATCCACCTACTGTATGCCATCCAAAGTTATCCGATCGCAATCATCGGGTTTCAGCTATGGGCGGCACGGCCGAGACCAAGCGTTAGAGCTGTGAGATTGACCTTCTTATTGCCATGTGCTCTTAGCAGCTTTGCAAAGCCGAGAAAATAGATGGAGGAACTCGATCTATACTAGCAAACCTCCACGCACCCGGAACGTGACATAAAGGTCCTAATGATACCGAGGATGATCACTAAAATGCTACTCATGAGCATAATCGGCAGCTTTAGGGTTTATGGGGTTGATCATACGTTGGGAGATCTCGCCAAGTGAAACGTCTCCGCACTTGGAGATTGAAGTTCAGTTCTCCAACTTGTTAACTCCATCCACCTTACGAAGCAACTCCATTCCGGCTCCTTCTCCACAAACCTGTTGAATAATTGGAGTCGTCAAGATGCAAGACAACGGGGTCGTCGTTGAATCAGACACACCGGACGCGGGGTCTCCTCCCAACAAGCGACGAAGGGCCTTGCGCGAAAAACACACAGGCGTGCGCAGGTGCTCACACTGCGGGCGCACGTTCAAGCGGACAGAGCATTTAGAACGCCACGTGCGAACACGTGAGTTTAGCCTTCAATCCTGTCATCGGCTTCCACGGTCTCTAAATAAAGCCTGACAACTGCATCAAGATACAAAAGAAAAGCCCTTCACCTGCCACTGCGGAGCCTCATTTGCCCGAAGAGATCTTCTCACACGCCACCACAGGATAGCTGGCCACGAAGGTACAGATGTCGCCAACAATGACCGAGCCTCCGACTCTGTCGACTTGTCAGCCAATATCGATCAAGATGACGGTCCAGCAGGGGCCAATCTTCCAGCCGCTGTGTCGAATTCGAGTGCCACGCAAAACCACTATTTTCAACCGGACTCTGAGGCTACCGTGTCGCAGATGGTAGAAGGTGGCAATGAGTACACTGACTTGATGAACCGGAACGGGTACCTTGCAGATCAGTCGGCAGATATCTACGGTTGCGGTACGATGATCGTCCAGATCTGATAGCACGCACTGACATCGTCTAGGCATAGATTTCGAGTCACAGGTCCGTGACTTCACGAACTTTCTGGACAGCATAGGCCTGGCTACGGAATGGAGTCCCTTTTTCGATGGCCCTCAGATGTATGAACAGATTCCTGAGCCCGCTGTCAGCCATCGAGATGTCCCGGCAGCTCAGCTCCGCATTGAGGAAGGGACAAGAGCGTCAACACCGTTCAATTCGTGGCTCCCTTCCGTTCCTACCGGCCATAGGTTCACGAATGATGAACATGGGCCTTGCAGTATGTAACACGATGTGCGAAAATCTTGACACTTGCTCATATTACCTAGTCGTACGCCCTCCAAGTCTTGAGACCAGCCTATTCAAAGTCACAGAGCAGCATAGGTCCGCGCTCAAAGCTACTATCGACGATGTTCCGCAACTGCTTCCTCCCAATTTTCACCTCCCTTCGCGACATGCGCTCACTCGTTACATCACCTCATACTTCAATGGCTTTCATTCACACATGCCCTTCATTCATGTGCCAACATGGAATGTCAATGAGCAACCCAACGAACTGATATTCGGCGTCGCTGCCATCGGTGCGCAGTATTGCTTCGAGAAGAAAGTATCGGAGCATCTGTTCTATGCTGGGAAAGCGGTGCTCATGGCAAGGCTGAAGGAAAATGCAGTGTCACTTGGTGCGATGACAAGGTCTAGCCTAGCCATGAGTCAACTGACAACAACCAGTGACCCTTTTACCGAGTGCGAGAAGGATGTGCCGCTCATTGGTATCATCAAGGCTCTTATCGTACTCATGGGTTTTGCGACTTGGGAAGTCAAGACCTCGTTAATCCAAGAATCTTTCGCTTTACACGGAATTCTCACACATGTCCTTAGGGACACTGGTACTGCAGAAGACAAAGTTTCCTGTGTACCTACCGCTACCATGGATAGTCAGGATGCAGGCTTGACACTTGATCGAGATTGGCGGGCTTGGGTATGGTCAGAGTCAAATCGACGAGCGAAACTGATTGCGTTTTCCTTCCTTCACACCCACAGCGTCGCCTACGACGTATACCCCACCATCCGAACCAATGAGATCAACCTACAACTGCCTTGTTCGACAAAGGAATGGACTGCGACAAACGCAACGCTGTGGCAGTCTGCGAGGACAGAAGTTCACAAGCCACAGCTTTTCTTCCAAGCAGCGCTGTCTTTGCTGTTGAAGACCAGAGACGATTCCAGTCCTTTAGATCCGATTCCAACCCCGCTAGGTAACTACGTGCTCCTTCATGGGCTGCTCCAAAGGATTCATATTGTCAGAGATCTCAGTCTTCCAGTCATGAGCAAGACAGCGGCTTTGCCCGTCGAGGAAGTCAAGAAACTTGAGTAAGCTTAGTCTTTATCAGTCTGTTGACTCTTCAGCTAACAGTTTAGACTTGGCTTACGAGCTTGGACATCGGGCTGGCAACAGGCTCCTGAGTCGTCACTCGACCCCGAGAACGAGAACGGCCCAATCCCTTTTACGTCGAGCTCGCTTCTCGCGCTGGCGTATGTTCGCATCTATCTGCATCTCGGACCCTACAGGCGCCTTGAGACGCGCGATCCACATTTGATTGCCTCTGCCATTCTTAAGAGTCCTGATGTAGAGCGTGGCGATGGTGTCACCTCCGCCCTCTTGTACGCAGTACACATGCTCGGCATTCCTGTCAGACTTGGTGTCGATCGTGTCGCCAGAAGTCAAGCTTTCTTCTGGAGCGTGAGACACTCTCTGGCCAGTTTGGATTGCGCCATACTGCTAAGCAAATGGCTCACGACGCTGTCGGCTACCGTTTTGGTAGTTCCAATGACTGGTGAGTCCTCGAGGATCCGGAAATGGAAATCACGCTGATAGTTTGCAACAGAAAGCGAAAAGAAGATCATGCATTGGGCCAGTAGCATTGTCAAAGAAGCTTACGCAGTGATCGATTTTGTCAATGCCCCAACTGAGCCCACTGATTTTGAGGACCCAGCAATCCTTGCGCTGGGCGTGTTGAAGATTTGGGCTCACTTTTTCACAAGCAACACGCAATGGCCAATAATCAACGTAATCGGGTCAGGCCTGGAAAAGTATCACGCCATGCTTGCTCAGCGGTACGAGATTACTGCTTATTAGCCCTAAACCCCTCAAATATGACCCCACATCCAGAACCCTCGCCGCAAATTGCCTTAACAGGAAATTGAGTACCGAGAGCGCAGATCGGTGAACTTTGTTCGAGTTAGAGTATCTTGGCGTCTTGATCCCTCGTTGACCAGGCTCCGTGCCGTGATACCCTAGCAAAACATCCATGGCAAGTGGCTACGCTTTGCTTTCTGACATTATCTAGAAATAACTACATCGCCATACCCACCCAAAAATCTCGATAAAAGTCATCGCTGCATAGAGCCATGAGTCTTTCTAGGCGTGCTACGAATGTTCTATCTCATGGCAGCTCCTCATTACTTTGGGAAGTCACTGCAAACCAGTGGCACGCAGAGTCCAATCCATCCGGATTTGTGAGCCTTGGCATGGCAGAGAACACGCTGTCGCAAGATGATCTCATTGAACGCATTGCGAGAGTGCCTCCAATCTCACCATGGACCTTGACGTACGGAGACGGCACCACTGGATCACACCGCCTGAGAACGGTGCTTGCTGCATTTTTCGACAAATACTTTCACGCCTGGCAGACTGTTCAGGCCGAGCATATCATGGTCACAAATGGATGCAGCGCCGCCCTTGAACATATCTTCTGGGCCTTGGGGGACGAACAAGATTGTTTCCTCGTCTCACGGCCTTTTTTCCGAGCATTCATTCCGACGGCCGAACTCCGCATTCGTTGCAACCTTGTTGAGGTGGGATGTGGGGGCCTCGATCCTTTCGAACCAGGAATCGTCAAAGCGTACGAAAGGACAATTCTGTGAGCACGCGAGGCCGGTCGTAACGTCAGAGGCATCCTCATCTGCAATCCGCACAATCCTCTAGGACGCTGTTATCCGGTCGAGACTTTGATTGGGCTGATGAAACTTTGTCACCGATATGACCTCCACCTAATCAGCGACGAGGTGTACGCGCTGTCCATTTGGAAGAATATGTTCGACGACGAAACAGCGACTACTCCTTTCACGTCGTGCCTGTCAATTGACACTAGTAGCATTCTCTCACAGCGTCAGATCCACGTCGTATGGGGCGTCTCAAAGGATTTCGGATCCAATGGCATTCGACTTGGAGCTCTGGTATCTCAGGCGAGCCCGGAGATCCACAAATCGCTTGTACCCGGCGCTTTGTATAGCATGGTCTCTTCGCTAGCAGATCATGCATATGCGGACATTCTCGCCGATTTCACCTGGGTCGATGCCTACTTGGCTAGGAACAGCATGGCTCTGCAAGAAAACTACAATATTGTCGCCGGTTGGGCCCTAGCAAACAATATTCGGTTCGCGCCCGGAGCGAATGCCGGTTTCTTTCTTTGGGTACAGCTTGGCCAGGTGTATAGTGACAACCATCCCGGGCTCGATCTACCTGATGTCGAAGGTCACTTGATGCAACTGTTGCTTGAAAGCAAGGTATTTGTCGCTCCTGGTAAGAGCTTTGGAGCAGAAGAGATGGGATGGTTCAGAATTGTGTTCTCAATCGATCGAGTCAATCTCTTCGAGGGATTGGAGCGAATAGTGGCAGTATTACGGGTGTGAGTCAGAGTTGGCATTCTTTGGTATAACACCTTGGATAAATTTTGTACCTTGACCGCTAGATGTTGTGAAACCTGGTTTGCGAGGTATGTACGACAAGACATACATCATTCTTCGAGCATTGATAGCCTTCGATTGCACGTATCTCAGGCTACAGGGGTAGTTTCGGACACGGCGCATTTTCTCTAAGCTTATTCTCATACCGCATCACGCCTCTTCGCCAGCCTTCACCTTCTCGTACGCCCTGACCAATTCCGGCACAGCTTGCACGCTTGTGAGCCATCCCCGAACCTTCGGGTATTCGTCAAGAGTTAGACCGGCGTAGTCGCATTGCTTAATCCACGGCTCGAAGTGCATATCCACAATGCTGAAGTTGTCACCCGCAACAATCCACTTCCCACCATGCGACTCCAATTGTCCTTCCACGACACCAAGGCACCTGTAAGCCTGCGCCTGGTATCTCTTGTTGGCATCCTCGTTCTTGATCGCGTTGTAGTGACGGAACCAGTTGCACTGCCCAATCATCGGGCCCATCGTGCTGATTAAGAAGCTCACCCACTGCTCGATCTCGACTTTGCCTTGTTCGCCTGTCTCTGGCCTTGCACCGAATTTGTTGTCGTGGTCGTACACCCTGAGAAGGTAGTTCAAACAAGCCATGCTCTCCCAACTAGTGACATTGGTGTTAGGGTCTTGGAGCGCCGGAACGCGGCCGTTCGGGTTGATGGCGAGGAATCCGGGACCTTTCACACCATGAGCGTCGGCGGCGAACGTCCACAGCTTGACGACGTATGGTAGGCCAAGGGCTTCGAGGAGAATGGCGACCTTGTAAGGGTTCGGGCCTGTTGCATGGGCGTGCAGCGTCAAGGGCTGCAAAGTGCTCGAGGACATCTTTCAATGGTCGTGTAAGTCGAGTGCGATGCCTCCGCTGCGGACAAATGGCGAGGGAGAGAGGTCGGATTTTTGCGTCAGATGGTTCAATGAATCGAAAAAGAGTAGGGCAGCTGAAGTAAGATGCCTCCTCGACAAAGTGCTAAGGTCAGAAATGGTGGACTGCAGGATCCTAATATACCTCTCTCCAAGCATATCGCAGAAGCGCGATCAATGATCCCATCGGTCAACGCATCAACCATGATCCCACAGATCGATCGCTCGTTTCTACGTAAGTATTTGTCAGATGAAAATTCAGTCTCGAGCTAGCGAAGTCATAGGATTGGTGCAAAAATTGCGCATTGGAGGCACCTACGAAACTGTCCAACGCGCACTGTAAGGCACCTACTTTTCTGGCCGTTTGTAAGCAGAACTCGTTCCGAAGTTCAAAGTTTTGGAGGCACCTACTTCGGGCCCCACATGTACCATAAGGCACCTACTTTTAGGCAGGACTTTCTCAAAGGATGTGGAGATATTCGAGCTTTCCACTCACGAGATGGATATTATTGTAGTCGGTCTAATTGGCAAGGTTAGATGCTTCGTTTGCTACAAAATCATGCAAAGATTGCGAGATTCGAGGATAGAAGTTTCGAAGGTCGAGATGTTTGTGCTTTGCTTCAAAGACGTCCACACGAACAAGATTTGATCAATGTGCTTGGGATTTAGCTTTCCGGCGACCCCAAAACATCGTCATATTTCATCGTTGCTTGGTCAGGATGTTTGGGGTAAAGAGTCTACAGAGTTCGCACCGAGCTTCCCTTACCAGTGCAACGCTACATATATTCCCCAATAATCCATGAACCCATCAATTCCCAATTATCGCATCGCATTGTGAGCAACACCTTTCAATCAAATGTCTTCTCCACTCTTCACGCCTCTTGTCATTGGACAATGTATCCTCCAACACAGAGTTGTCATGGCACCTATGACACGATTCCGTACAGATTCGGACCATGCTCCACTGCCCATCACCAAGGAGTACTACAGCCAACGATCTCACAGCCCAGGCACCTTGATCATCACCGAGGGCACAGCAGTATCAGAAACATTTGTCGGCCTTCCTCAATGGGCGGGTTGCTGGAAAGAAAGTCAGCTGCAGAAGTGGAAGGATGTTACCACCGAGGTGCATTCCAAAGGCTGCTACATCTTCTTGCAACTCTGTTGTGCTGGACGTACGGCCGATAAGGGATATCCCAAGTTGTCCTCTGGCGATGTTCCCTTGGAACCAGGCGCTAGCAACATCGGGACCGAAGACGACGCAAGTCCACCGAAGCCGATGACAGAACAGGAAATCCAGGATGCTATCCGAGACCATGCCATTGCTGCCCGCAATGCTATTGCTGCAGGTTTCGATGGAGTTGAACTCCATGGTGCGAACGGCTATCTCATCGACCAATTCATTCAAGAGTCGTGCAACAACCGGACTGACGATTGGGGCGGGTCTGTCGAGAAGCGGTCTCGCGTCGCTCTGGAAGTGACTGCAGCAGTCGTTGACGCGATTGGAGGCGATCGGGTTGGTTTCCGTATCAGTCCATGGAGTACTTATCACTCTATCACGCCCCGGGATCCGGAAGCGCAATTTACTCATCTGGTGACACAACTGCAGCAGTTTGGACTCGCTTACCTCCATGTTATCACTTCCCGGGTAGACAACTGGACCGAGATGGACCGCGTCAAGCCTCTGGACTTTGTCTTCGACAGCTGGAAGAAGAGCGTGCCAATCATCGTCACTGGCGCTTTCGACAAAGAGTCAGCAGAGAAGGCTCTTAGAGTCGACTTCAAAGACTTCAAGGTCGCCATCGGCTTTGGTCGGGCTTTCGCTTCCACGCCGGACCTAGTTGCTTGTTTGAAGCAAGGCATCAAGCCGAATCCTTTCAATGGCGACTTAGCTTATACGCCCGGCACTCCAAGGGGATATACTGACTATAAGTTTCTGGCGAGTACGTAGCTAAGACCTAATGATGAGTTTTGTCCAATCTTTTGGTTCAAGGGAATAAACGACAAGTCTGTAGCTCATGATGGTGCAGCATGAGGGAAACTCTATTGATCGAGCTACGGACGATACTGTGTCAATGGTATATGTATCGTATAGACTTTGCCTGCTAGACAGCTCTGAGCGCTTGCCACTTTACATTTCTGTTTCCCAAAGTCACCCTGTGATGCCAGTCGCGGGTGCAAACTGTAGCTTCGAGCTACCACATATCCAGTAAATGGTCTAGCCGACAAACAGTGGCGCAGCTGAGTCCGGGGGCGTGCGCATCCTGCATATCTGCCACGGAAATTGTACTTGGCGATCGCGCGAACAAGGCGAAAGTGCGTGCCGGGAGCATCAAACAATTTGTCGATTGTACGGGAGTCCTGAGATTAATGCATGGTCACACATGATAGCTCAGAACTATCCGATCTAAATTAGCTGGATTTGACTATAGGAACTGCCAGCGCTCCACGACAATGCCACTCTACCGTCTGTATGTTCCCTTCTAGACTGTCTGTGATGAACAGAGTCTTGCCTTCAGGACCACCGAAACAGCAGTTTGTGAGGTTGATGCCTTTGGTTCCGGTCGCAATTCGCGCTTTTGGAAGTCCATCTGAGTCCACTACGAACACGGAACCCAGGCTTGGGTGACAGATGAATAGAGACCCCTCTTCATCCAAAGCAAGACCGTCTGGGCCTGCGTTTCCGAAAGACTGGAAGAAGACCCCGCCCTTTGTGGTAGTTCCATCTTCGTGAAGTGGTAAGCGCCAGACTTGGTTCGCACGGGTCATTGCGACGTAGAGGAACTTTTCGTTGAGAGACAGGACCAGGCCGTTCGGTGATACACCATTCTCTACCAGCGTGTCGAGTTTGCCCTCAGGTGATAGCCGGTAGACCTTGCCTGTTGGGTCGGTGATGCCGGTTTGGCCCTGGTCGGTGAAATAGAGATTGCCCTTCGAGTCCACGATCAGGTCGTTGGGTCCTTTGAATCGCTCGAGGTGGCGACGGGTCATTTTTGGTGTGATGCTGCCTGTGCTGGGATCGAGCTGGAGGATTCCCTGGATTTATTGTGAGCCTCTGCATGCTGGGTTGTATAGGAGCTCCATACCTGTTTGTAGTCCGCAATGAGCAAATCTCCATCTGCGGTTGGCGCGAGTCCATTTGGCTCGCCGTCCCATTCAGCTGCAACGGTGACATTCTTCGAGGGGTCGATCTTCAAGATCCTGCCGAAGGGGACGTCCACGATGTAAAGATTGCCAAGGGTATCGGCGACTGGGCCTTCTAGGAAGATGTCTTGGAAATTTCGAGCAAAGCCTCCACGCCACTCAGTCTCTTTTCCAATGCAGCGGATTTCGTCTGGGATGCGCAGGTATAGTTGCGCCTCGATCACAGGCGGCGCGGGGTAAAAGTTCATGACGGAGAGGATGGGGCAATCTTTGTTGCTGTGTGTTTGTCTTGCCGTGTGAACAAGCGATTATTCGTGGCTGCACAAGGCAACAACAAGAGCTTAATGACTACATGTGGCCATCAAGCAAGCTTGGGAGTGCGGATGTGGACATGCGGGCGTTGTCCGATGTTGTGGAGAAGAAGCCGGTGGGCTGTTGAGGTCCACCTCCGGCACCAGCACACGTGAGGTGAGACCTCAAGATGCCACCGACGCCATCGGATACTTGTGGTGAGCAGTCCGAAGTGTCCGCCAGTATGCATGCTTCCACATCAGGAAGCATCACTTCACGTGACCATCAACATGGCAGAACGGCTGAGTCAGGCATGCGCCACGTGCTGGCGGAGAAAAGAGAGGGCACGCTCGGAGGTCTCCATGCAAGACGACGTACCTCAAACTGATATATCATTTTCCAGTCCTGGGCGAGCTGCCGGAATGCCGTACGTGCAGAGAAGCCGGCTCCACCTGCATTTAATATTCAACGCAAAATTGGTCAGCTCAACTGTGGAGGTCTGCACGTACAGAATCTTCGAATTAGATGAATTGCGATTTCTGGAAGACAGGAGAAGTCGTTGCTGCAGGCCTGACAACTGCCGTCGATGAAACCCCCAAACGAAGCGTGTCATGGAACAGGATGCCGTCCCTTGACTGATGGAATGGAAGGACCAAAGGGCCACCGCGCGTCAATCTGGCCATTTGACATGATTACGACATGGAGTATCTGGGCTTCTCGAAGGTGTGTATACGCCAGAGTTGTCTGCTACACGTGGGGCAGACCCCAGATGCCCTACAGACGATAGACGATTGCCGACATGCGCACCGAGACGTATCCGGTCTCCGGCCATGTGGGGTGTGGAGTCTCTGCGGAGTTTTTGTCTGGGGCCCCTTGGGCGGTTACAGCGCCGAGAACCCAAACAAGCTTTTTCGGAGCTTGACCCTGTCATCTTAACCACTTCCCGTCCGTGCTTTGGTCGGGCGAGGTCCGATGCAGTCTGTGCAAGCACCCAGTATCGGACTCTCTGACATGCTACAACAACGGACTGTGTGCGATTTCTGCACCTACGGGGTCCCCGGATACTGATGTGGGTTACATGTGAGCATGCGTCGGCTCGGACTACTGGTCAAGCTGCCTAGAAGCCTTGGTAGAAGCTTGGGGTTCTTGATAACATATGGTTCTGTCTGTCGCCAGCCTTCTCGTTCAGAGGTTCATTCGCTTGCGAACCAACTTTGACTCCTTACTCTTGCAACTCAAGCATTCGCCATGACAGCCAAGACTCTGTCTGCCGTTCAGAAGGTCGACGATGCATATGTCGAAGATGCTTCGAAGACGGTTACGGACTCGGAACAGGAAGTGGTTGTGCGAGAGTACGATCCCAAATTCATGCGAAATACCACGCTGAAGGTCTGTCGGCTTTCTAATCTACTTGCTTATGTGCTTTGTGCTGACTCTCGCAGTTGGACTTGATTGTCATGCCTCTCTTAACTTTGATCTATCTTGCCTCTTCCCTGGACAAATCTAACTTGGGCAATGCAAAGTCACTCGGTATGATGAAAGATATCGGCGACGATCCTACAGGCGAAACATACGCCCTGCTCAACTCACTTTACTACGTGAGCTATGCTCCATTCAGTCAGTACTCCCCAAAGCCACGCGAGACGAGACCGCGCTAATGCAATGTGTAGTGGTACCCTTTGCGTTGTTGGGTAAACGAACACGCATGGTTTCAGTCCTCACTTTCTGCGCGCTTCTTTGGGGTATCGCCGCAACTTGCTTTGCAGGTGTCCAAAACTACTCCGGCGCTTTTGCCTGTCGATTCTTTATCGGCCTCGGTGGTATGTTCTCATAAATTCGAAAGGCGCACAATGGTGTCGCTAACGCATTATCAGAGGCTGGCTTCTCCCCACTGATCCAGGTGTTCCTGTCGCGTTTCTACGCAAGAGAAAAGCTCGGCACTCGTGTCGCTGTCTGGCTAGCAATGGCTCCGCTTGGGTAAGTTCAACACACAGCTGTATCGCGGAAGCTAGACTGACCGATGACGTGCAGTGGTTTCGTCAACGGTATCGTCGCGTACGGCGTTTCTTTCATCCACGTCAAGCTCGAATCATGGCGCATCCTCTTCATGATTGAAGGTGGCGCGACAGTCGCCATCGCCATCATCGCCATCATCGTACTGCCAGACGATATCCCATCATGCAAATGGTTCACGGCCGAAGAGAAGGACTACTGTAAGAACATCGGAAGCACAAACCCACACGTCACACAGCTAACACACACCAGTGATGTATGAGCGTTACATGAGCATGGGTCTCGAAGTCAAGGAGATCAACTGGAAGCAGGCACGTGGCGCTCTGTACCGTTGGCCGCAAGTCATGCGTAAGTTGCTGTCTCAATGGAACCATAGATCTGTCTCACACTGACGCAACATAGCTATGCTCATGAACATGTGCCAGCAGATTACTGGAGCTGCTCTGAGTGCTTATCTTCCGACACTGCTCACCGAGAATGGTTTCGAGGGTGCCACGGCACAGATCGCCACACTTGCACCTTATGGTTGCGCCGCAGTCGTAAGTCGCTCCTACCTCAACTTGACGAATCAAACAACTGACAATCGCCCAGTGTATGATCATCGCCGCGAAGGTGTCTGACAAGTTCAGCAACCGAGGATGGCCGACTCAATTCGGCTGGGCGCTCTTAATCATTGGCTTTGCGATCTTTCTCGGCGCTCCCACCAGCAATAAGCCTGCTCACTTTGTGGCCCTAATCCTTGCCGAGACTGGTCACTACAGTATGTATCCTCGCCATCGCACGTTAAATGCTTTACTAACTGTCCGGCCCAGTCTGCACTCCCCTCATCGTCACCTGGTCTGCCAATAACGCTGGCAGCGAGTCTCGTCGTGCCGTCGCCGTGCCTCTCGCTGTCGCTCTTGCGCAGGCTGTCGCCATTGGCTCAGGATACCTCTTCCCTAAGTCGGAGGGCCCCCGCTACACTCGTGGAGCCGCTGTCGAGCTCGGCCTGTCGACTGCGGGCATGCTGTTCACTTTTGTGTACATGGGCTTGATCAAATGGGAGAATGCTCGCCGTGACAGACGAGAGGGCGGACCGCCGGCGCCGGGAACGCGCCCCAACACTGCGCAGGACGCAGATGAGGCTGAGGGTTTCAGATACCTTGGTTGAACGAGCGGTGTCATGATGTCACGAAGAGGGGATAAGATATCTTTTTCATGATACTCCTATCAATGATTATGTAGTGGCTAATACTAGCTTGCCTACTAGGCCAATCAGCAGGGCTCAGTTTGGAGGTCCTTGGCGTGCTCCTTAAAGTATAGGCCATGCGTGGCAGTGAGGGCAAACTATGTTCTCCATTACCCCAACCTCTAGAGCGGTCTTATCTGATAAGAGGCTGCACTAGTATTGAATTCAAGGTAGAACGCAGATAGCCATGACAAGATTTGGGGTAAGCTGGTCCGCTACGAGCACTCAGAGATAGATAACACGGCTTGCTTGTCCTGCAGCGTTACAGCATTTATTATCTCTGCGACGGAACCTCACTAGATTCAGAACTACCGCGTTCGTACATTCATCAATCTTTTCACCACATCGTTTCAACATCCTCCGTTTGTCGTCATGGCCACCAGTCCCGCAGTTCCGGGAACCGTACAGTTGATCGATACGGAAGGCATTCTCCATGTTGAACATGGCGAAGGACACAGAGAGATCATATGTGTTCCGCAGCCCAGCAATTCTCCAAACGATCCTTTGAAGTGGAGCAAGAATCGAAAGATGATCACTATGGCTACTGCTATGGCCTGGTGCTTTTTCATTGGAGCCCTCATCTCTGGGCTGTCTCCTGCATACATTTTGATTGAGGAAGATACAGGAATCTCAGTTGCCGACTTAAGCACAGGGAACGGCTTGATGTACCTTATGATGGGATGGGGAACTGTCCTCACGCAGCGCATTGCTCTCACTTTCGGCCGCCGTAGCACTCTCGTGGGTTCTGCGATCCTGGTGACGGCAATGACTATCTGGACGGCGTTTGTCAGTACAAGAGGAGAATTTTTCGCAAACCGCTTTTTACTTGGCACCTTCACCTCGCCCCAAGAGACGCTCATTGAGATCGTGGTCGGAGACCTCTACTTTACCCATGACAGGGGCTTCTACCTGGGTGTTTACGCATGGGCTCTTTTCGCTGGTGCCTTCCTCTCTCCCGTAGCCTCTGGTTATGTGGCTCAAGAGTTGGGTTGGCAGTGGATCCAATACATCCTCACCATGCTTGGTGTCGGGTTGGTTGCACTGACATTTTTCTGCTTCGAAGAAACAATGTTCCACCGCAGCCACAGCGTGATTCTGAGCGATGCGCCAGAGAGTGTTGATACCGGAAGCGGTGATCTGACAAAGAGTGTCGGCGTTGGGTCGCTTGAAAAGGTTGGCACAACCAAGCCTTGCGACACTCCACAAAATCACGACTCATCCTCTGTTGAAGTCTCTCCATGGACAACGACCGGCACTAGTAGGAGCTATGTGGAAAAACTCAAGCTCTGGGGCTATCGCCATCCGCAACAATCCAACGCTTTTGACGCTATCCTCATGCCCTTCAAGATGATACTACAATTCCCTGTAGTGTCGTTCAGCGGTGTTCTCGTCGGGGGTATCCTCTCGTGGTACAATATCGTTGGTGGTTCACTGGCTTTGATCCTCAGCAACGCACCCTACAACTTCAGTGCGAACAGCATCGGGCTCACATATCTCGCCTCTCTCATAGGTGTCACAGTCGGTTGTGTTCTCTCGGGTTGGCTGTCGGACAAACTCGTTCTTTATCTGGCACGCCGCAACCAAGGCATAATGGAGCCGGAACAACGTCTCTGGATCTGCGTCCTTGCTCTCATCTTCCACCCTGCAGGCTGCCTGCTCTACGGTGTGGGAGCTTCTTTCCAGATACACTGGATGGGAGTGGTCTTCGGTCTAGGTCTGATCTGCGTCACGCTTCCTATGGGCTCCACTCTTGCGTACACTTATATCATGGATAGCTATAGTGAGATGGCGGGTGAGGGCATGGTTTCAGCAATTTTGATTCGGAACACCATGGGTAAGTCTTCGCCTGTCTTTTGCGTCATTCTCAAGCTAATCAAGATAGGGTTCGCTTTTGGATATGCCGTTGTTCCCATGATCAACAATCTTGGCTTGCGGTACACATTTGTCCTGGTTGCTGTGCTTGGCGAGATCATATGGGCCATTGGGCTTTTGATGATCTACACTGGAAAGCCGTTAAGGCGTACCACTGCCCAAAAGTACTGGAACGTTGTCGAAACGACCGGCGCCAAAGCACACTAGATTGAGAGCAGGTCATTATCGCGAACAGTGTCGTCAGATCACCTTCATGTGGAAAATGGAATCTTTATGCCGTCTGACAAAATAGATAGCAGAAGAAGATCACAAGTTGCTCGTTAGTATTTTATAGTTGGTCTTTTCATGTACAAAGTTGTTTGAGATGACTTCTCGGGGAACGCTACAAGATACTCCAAGGGGGAACCCAAATGGCTGCTTAAAAGTAGCGCCACCCCACGGTCAGCTGGGTACCAGTGTTCCCAACTCCCATCATTTGGACAAGGGTAACAAAATGCACCAAGATACGAGCTATGGTGTTTCTGAAAAGGTCATTGTAAAACGTATTTACCCAGTCATAAGGATCGGTCATTGTGCCAACGCATAGCCCCAAACGCAGCCTTCTTGCAGCGATCGAGCAGTTTGCCGGGCGCTGGAGAATTCTCAAAATTTCGACGGATTGTATCTGCGGGTCTGCTCGTTGTGCAGGTTCACCGCCGAGCCTCGCCTTGCTGCTTTCCAGTCGAAACTATTTTCGAGTGCACTGGCAATATGTAACACCTTCTCCTCTTGCCAAAGCCCGCCGACGAGCTGTAAGCCGACAGGCAACAAGGTTTGAGGGTCTTCCGCAGCAGGTGACCATCCCACTGGAAGGGAGAGCGCTGGGTGTCCTGTGACATTGAAGATGGCGGTGTTGTTCGTCATACCAATGCTTGGCTTGAAGGACTCGAGGACAGATTCTCTCGACCCATGCTTTGGCGCAACAAATGGTGTCGTTGGCATGATAACCGCATCAAAGTCTTCAAATATGGCTTCGTAAGCGTCGGAAATTTGCCTGCCGATGTTCAATGTCTTGGCATAGAGACCAGGAAAATTGTTTTGTAGATAAAGTCCATTGATGACAGTGTTCTTGGTGGATGGAAAGAGTTTATCGAAGTTCGGGGCTGTCCAAGGTAAGCGGGCATGCTCAAAACCAGTCAGGTATAGTCCCCTGCGACCATTCGCATACCCCAGGACACCAGCCGTGCCAGAGATGCGTTGTTGAATAGTCCATATCGAAGCGCCTTCCTTGTGCAATGGGATGGAAACTAACTCAACATGGGCGCCAAGGAGTTTGAGCCGTTCCACAGATTCGAAGAAAGCTTCTCTGACGCCTTGTTGGACGAGGTCATGCTCATATCCTTCGCGCAGGATCCCGATGCGGATACCGTTTAGGCGCCCTCGAGTGAGCGATTGTTGGAACACGAATGTTCCCGGTTGCATCGACCCGAGAGATCGATCGTCTATACCATCGTATCCCGCGATCGCATCAAGGCAGGCTGCAACCTCAGCGACCGAACGTGCGATAGGGCCAGCGTGGTCGTCGATCGGATCTCCACTTGTTATTCCTGTGTAAGGTACTAGACCGTGGGTTGGTTTGAGCCCGACGCATCCACAAAGGGCGGCTGGAACGCGAATGCTGCCTCCTTGGTCTGTGCCAATTGCAATGTCCACCACGTTGCCAGCTACAAGAGCTGCACCCCCGGATGTGCTACCACCAGAAGAATAGCCGATGGAATGAGGGTTGTGTACGGTACCTTGAGCACTCGTGAACGAGGATGTCGAGTTGCAGAAGTTCTCACACGTAGCCGTTCCGACGATGTCAGCTCCAGCATTGAGCACTCTTGTCACCACCGTAGCATCTGTTTTCGGTGTCCAGGCTGGGAAAGCATCACTCCCGAAGAACTGTGGGACGCCCGCCACAGCAATGCAATCCTTCAGACAGACCGTCTTGCCGCTGAGAAGTGATCCAGATTTGTCCTTGTCTCCTTGAATGAGGAAACGATGTACCCAAGCGTGGCCGAAATCCTGCTCTTCGACGTCGGGTCTGCGTACATACTGACGTGGGAAGCGCTGGATGTCAGGGACCGGCTGATAATCCGGAAGACCGCTGACGCGCTCCGCACAATCATGGACAGCGGCAAGAAGGCGCTTATAGTCATCAGACTCCTCTGGTTTAATGCCAAGGCCAAATGGCTGGAGAAGCGCCTCAACATCGCCTGACTTGACCGGATTGCCACTATTGCAACCATTGTCAGTTTTGGAACAAGCGAAAGAGCAATCATACTGGGGACTCACGGCTGGATGTCTTTGAAGAACACGGACATGTTGAAAGCAGGCAAACGTATTGTGTGTCATGCAGCGGAATCACAAACAGGGTGTCTTTTGAATGTCGGAACATGACCACACTACAATTTTGCCGGTAGAAGGTTTGACCAACCAGGTAAAATATCGCGTTGTTCGATTTTGGAGGCGCAATCTGACCCCAAGCGCGAGCGGGCTTGAATTTGGAGTATAGATCAGAGCTCCACAGGTGGAGCGGCTCAGACATCCCACGCTAACGATCTATGCGCACGGATTGTGACATTGCTGATGCATGAAATGGGACAACGGCCAGATAGGAGATCGATTCATGCACTTAGAATACATCATGGTAATAATGTGACTACAATACGTCCTTGGAAAGCCGCATCCTCATAGATCTTCACTATTTCCGGGATCCTCTCGAATGGGATGCTCGTGATGTGCGATTTGATACCGGCACCGGCCACAATGCCCATCATTCTTTCAGCAGCCTGTGCATCACATACGTAGGCTCCTTTGATAGACAGCTCGCGGAAAACTATAGGTGCAGCATCGAACTGCCAAGGACTTTGAGGCAGACCCAACAACCCTAAGCAGCCTCGGATCCTCAAGAGACTGAGTGCCCAACGGTTGGCTTCGATAGAAGCTGTGCAGACGACCGCGGCTGCGACGCCTTCGCCATTCGTGAAGTCGTAAATGATCTTTGATGCCGATTCCATATCGGTAGAGTCTACGACCAGATCTGGCCTGAGCTTGACGTCAGCGATGTCCGTTGCCAGGTCTCTACCGGCTTGTCTGCTGTCGATGGCAATGGTTGTAAAGCCCATGGCCTTGGCAAATTGCACACCGAGATGTCCAAGTCCTCCGATTCCTACCACTGCGATCGTTTCGCCGGGCTGTAGTCCTGCAGTCGTCTTTTCGAGGGATCCCCACACCGTGGCACCAGCACACATAAGAGGTGCAGCTTGCTCGAAAGAGACAGAGTCAGGAATCTTGATAGTGGTCATTGGGTCTGCGGATGCATAGTCTGCGAAGCCGCCATCATGGAGGAATCCGGCTGTCTCTCGGTTATCGCAGAAACGAGGGTCCGGTTGGGAGCCTGTTCGCTGGTTGAGCTTGCAACCGATGCATTTCATACAGGCGTGCTTGAAATTCAAGACACCAACTCTGTCTCCCACTCGTAAATTGCCCTGGTACTTGTCTCCGAGCTTGGCGACGGTACCAGCTATTTCGTGCGATGGAATGAGACCAAGAGGCGCTGGCTTCGCGAATTCGCCGTGCAAAGCTTGCAAATCTGAGTGGCAGAAACCGGCTGCATGGACGCGCACGAGGATGTCTGTGTCTCTAATAACGGGCAGTGGTCGCTGTCCAAGCGCGTATGGTTCGTTGTACTTTTCGGGAGTCAGCCAACGCTCCATGCGGAGATGGAGCTCTTCGGCGGCTGAGGACTTACTTGCGCGATGAACGCTGCTCTCATCATGCTTGGTAGTGCATTGTTTGTAGCCATTGTGCAATCGATCATATGCTTGTAGAATTCGTAGATAAATGCGGAAGATCAATCGTCCTGGGTGCTCTCTGTTAATACATCGAAAGAAGCATTTCCGTTTCCTCACGTTGGAGTCGTGAATTTGCAAGCTCCACAAACAGTCTCCACGCCTCCAAGCCCTTATCGGCGTTGGAGTAACTGTCGAGCGTGACACTATTCAGCTCCATAGATAATTTTCCGATACCACTTCTCCACGCTACGAACACATATTTATATTTTATGATTTCCGTCCGGTGTTGCTGAATCCAATAAGACACGGACATCTCACATCTCATCATGCCCAAACGGATCCTTTGCTCATACGGTGTGGACATCGATGCTGTTGCTGGCTGGCTAGGGTCTTATGGCGGAGAAGACTCCCCGAATGACATTTCTCGAGGCTTGTTCGCTGGAACACATGGTGTCCGGCGAATGCTAAGGCTTTTCGACAAGTATAACATCAAAGCTACCTGGTTCATCCCCGGGCATACGCTTGAGACGTTCCCCGAAGAGTGCGCTATGGTCCGCGACGCAGGACATGAGATTGGTACGACCACGGAAGTTTAAGCCTATACACTCAGGACAATGTGCTGACTTATGATTCTCTGCTTGGTAGGATTGCATGGTATGTGACTGCAAAGAGAATTCGTCGTGATTATTGTTGACCAGTCCTTCCAACAGGCTATTCACACGAAAACCCTACCGATATGACTTTGGAACAACAGCAAGACGTATTGGAGAAGACACTCCAACTGCTAACCGACTTCTGTGGTAAGCCGCCTCGTGGTAGCGTAGCACCATGGTGGGAGACCAGCCAGGAAGGCGTCGATATGCTACTTAGCCACGGTGTGGAGTATGATCACTCGATGTCGCATGACGACTGCCATATGTACTGGTTGCGCACAGGAGATAGCTGGACAAAGATCGATTATACTCAGAAGGCCGAAACTTGGATGAAGCCTCTAAAGAAGGGCAGGGAAACTGGCCTTGTGGAGATCCCGGCGAATTGGTATCTCGATGAGGTATGTACCTCGCACACCCCAAACGACCTTAATCAACCGAATGAATGCTGACAACCTTGCAGTACGTCTTTTTCTGCATATGATTTTTAAAGATCTGCAATCATACTAATACAAATGCACTACAGCTTGCCTCCTATGATGTTCATCAAGGATGCCCCCAACAGTCATGGATGGGTGAATTCGCGAGACGTCGAGGATCTTTGGAGAGACCACTTCGATTACTTCTACAGAGACATGGCAGATGATCAGGATGAGATTTGTGTCTTTCCTATCACAGTTCATCCTGATGTTTCCGGCAGACCTCATGTGCTCCTCATGCATGAACGGTAAGCAGACCGATCACAGAAACAGTGTGAAACACCCACGAGTTTTGCTGACTTTTATCAGGCTAATTGAGCATATCAACAAACACGAGGGTGTGGAGTGGGTAACGATGGAGCAGATGTGCGACGAGTTTAAGAGGAAAAATCCTTTACCTAGCATATGATTCTGCACTGGGGATTGCTGGAAATGTAAAATTGCCGTACCTAGTCACGAACCAATGTATCTACGGTCCTCCCACCAAAGCATCTAAAAGGCCTGGCGCGCGCGTTGGATCGAAGCCACGTCACCGATTGTGAAAGCTTGACACGGTTTGACCACTCTTGACGCCCGGCTGGATAGAAGCTTCTGAAGACTCCCCTCTTGTCCAATTTAACCTTGCCTTCCGAGAGCCTAATGTGCATTTTGTTGCTCTTGTTGGGTGTTGAGCGATATACCATCTCTACCGGTGGTGCGTGTGGTGGGGGAGCCAGCGAAGCTTTCGGTCAGCACGCAAGAATATCTGCGTTTCTGGTCAGCAGAAAAATATAGCTAATGCTACAGTACTAGCGTAAGAAAACAAGAGAGAGATCTCTATAAATTTGATAACCGAAGACTTTGATACTACTTCCTATAAATGGATATGATGTACAGTCACTGAGCATAAATTTACATACACTAAGCTAGTCTAGTCTTCTAGCTACTGGGGGTTACCGGCAGGCATGGCTTCGTTTGCATCTGTGGATGCCATTGAGATAACCTTGGAGCTTAGTCCACATTTGAAAGGCAGTAGGATAATACTGTACGATTCAGGCTGTGAATCGTTCATGCTTGCCAGGGAGATACGACCGATTGAAGCAATGAGGCTTGTATTTAACTTTACGCGTGAGAATCGAAGGTGTGGGTCCGCCACATGTCTACGTGCTTGGCGTGCTTAGCAAAGTCTTGCAAGATGGCCTTAATCAAGACAACAAGTTAGCGACCTGAGTCTTGGAGTACATTACCTTAATGAAGTCAATCTTGACACTTTCAGGAAATGCCCGCCCCTTCTCACTCGCGTCGTCGTTCAGTCTACGATAGCCTGGAGACAACATATTTTCTGAGGCAGTCTTGCCCGCAAACCACCGAGAAATCTGCCAATGGCACACCTACCTACTCACGCTGACGTCGTTGAGCACCCGCGACGTGCACTGGTTCGTATCGCTCACCTTGGATTGTATCCCAAGGTTGCGCTGAACGGAAACAAGCAAGCTTTGCGTCAGATCGAAGCCATGTTATCATTCGCGAATGCTTCATAAGGCTCAACGAAGCTTGACAAGGCTTGCCAGCAGGCTGAAAACAAGCATTTGAAGAAGCCTCAATCGTTCGAATGCATATGGCTTGTCGAGAGAGCCCAGTCTGCCACCCCAGAAGCCCGTTGTAACAGATGATAAAATGGGCAACGTAGCCCGCATCTGGATGCCGCAATCTACCTAGGTATGTTTGGAATGAGGAGGGCAAACGATCCCTCTTCGCAAATCTCGAGCGCAGTCTACACAGATGCCGTAGCGGCCTCCCGGCCAGCTTAGTGGCAATTTCAGTTACAACTATTTGGAGCGGGGAGAAGATGTTCGTCACAGAATCTGTCGTTCATGATCTGAGATGTTTTTCTCGGTGATGTTTGAGCAATGATTATCTTCGCCGACTTGGACTCTGGTAGTGGTGATGCACTTCCAGGAAGTCGGCCCGACGACTCCATTATTTCTGCCAACGGCAGTTGCACCAGGACACCCATGACTGTAATGAGCAATTGCTGCTTCCATACGATACTTTCCATCGCTGCAGGACGACACGCTCCTCAAGGTGAAATGACCGAAAGCGCGTATTGCTTTGACTGGGTCTGTGCACCCTGCTGAAATTCCCTCATAGTAACAAAGATAAATGCCTCATGGCTGCGTCCAACACCATAAATGCCTCAAGACACATACCCCAGGCTATGTACACGTTGGCATTACATCAGGGTCCATACCGTTGAGTTTGTCCCTGAGAGATCTCGCTTAAGCACATGTTCGGCATGATCGCCAGCAAAGATCGTGACCTGGAATATCCCCATTCGCCAATCGAGTGGATCGCAAATAAAAGCGGAAAAACGTGGCCATGAGTGCCGTGAATCGAGGCTTACCCATCGTTCTGGAAGCGAAGTATATAAGTGATCGTCGCTTCTTCACAATAGTTTCTATACAGTTTTGAGACGTGTATCTACAACCGTTACCTGGTATGACTCCCGACCACAACGTCTCTGAAGCCGAGCAAGCGCCGCCTGCGGCCACCCAAGGTCGTCTCGTATGGGCTGAAGACATAAGACAAGAGCGCGAGGGCCGACACACTCGCCGCCGCAGCAGAGCGTCTTCTCAACGCCGACAAAGTCAGGATTCGATTCGGAGTGTTCAGAACCGCACCAACTTGGCACAGACAACCCTTCCAATTGGATTCCGAACTCTTTCTTTCGAGGTCTCGGCATCCAAAGACCTGAGCAAAAGCGACAACTATGATGACGACGAAAAACACACCACAAAAGCTGGGACGAACAAGCTCGCAGTGGACTTCAGTAAGGTCGACGAGCACATCGTTCCAATCGAAATCCTGCTCAACCGCCTGTCGGTAACATCGACACAGGGTCTCAGCACCTTCGCCGCCAACCAGTTGCTTCAAGAGCAGGGTCACAATGTTCTGCCATCAAAGAAGCCAAAGTACTTCAAAAAGCTCCTCAACTACGTTTTCGGCGGCTTCTGCTCCATCCTGTGGGTCGGAGTGATCATCTTTTTTATCTGCTGGCGACCTCTTGGAGATCCCAACCCCGCTGCCTACAACCTTGGTCTTGCAATCCTTGTGTTGCTGGTCATCCTTTTACAAGCATGCTTCTCCGCGTTCCAGGACTGGTCTACGGCCAAGACCATGAACGCCATCCTCGACATGCTGCCCTCAGACGCCGAGGTCCTTCGCGACGGATCCTTCCAAACAATCCGCACAAGTAACATTACCGCTGGTGACATTGTGCGCATCAGGACTGGTAACAAGGTGCCGGCGGATATGCGTCTGTTGCAGGCATCCGATGACCTCCGCTTCGACAGATCAGCAATGACAGGAGAGTCTGAAGAGGTCGGCGGCACAGTGGATATGACGGATGAGAACTTCCTCGAGACCAAGAACGTTGGATTGATGGGAACTCTTTGCACAAACGGCAGCGCTACTGGTGTCGTGCTCTTCACTGGACACCGGACAGTCATGGGTGGCATTGCCATGGCGACTTCCGACGTCGAAGAAAAGCCCACGTCCATCCAGAGAGAGATCACACGCTTTGTGCGTATCATCTGCTGCCTCACCCTCCTTTTGGCACTCTTGATCTTGCTTGCTTGGGCTTGCTGGCTCCGCAAAGACCACAAATCCTACATGAACGTTGTTGCCATGCTCAACAATGTCATGGGTTGCGTCGTTGCTTTCATCCCAGAAGGTATGCCGGTCGGCGTCGCGTTGACGCTCTTGATGATCGCTCGAAGGATGAAGATCGCCAATGTGCTTCCGAAAAGTTTGGCTACCGTTGAGATGCTAGGTTGCATCGAAGTGCTCTGTTCCGATAAAACAGGTACGCTCACTAAGAATGAGATGACAGTAACATCTGTTGCTTTCATCGACCACGCCACCACTGCCGCAGAAGTGAAGGAGAAGCTGAGCGAAGGATCCGAAAACTTTGCTTTGGCCGCTCTCCACCGCGCAAGTATCCTCTGCAACGATGCTGTTTTCGATCCTTTATCCCTTGGGAAGCCTGTTGAGGAGCGATTGACACAGGGTAACCCGACCGACAGTGCAATCTTGAAGTTAGCAGAAGCTGCTAAGCCCGGCGAGCCAGTACGGTCTCAGCACCAGAAGATCGCCCACGTCGCCTTCAATTCGAAAAATAAGTTCATGGTCTCCATGCACAGTAATGGCGCGGAAGGAAAATCGAGCTTGCTGTTGATCAAGGGCGCGCCGGATGTTCTTCTGTCAAAATGCTCCAGGTTCATTTCTCACGAGACCGGCCAAGTCTGCAACCTCGACAAAACCGCTCTCGAACGTCTTTCGAAGCTGCAAGAGAAGTTCTCACGCAACGCTGAGCGTGTGGTCATGCTCTGCGAACGCGCATATACTCCCATTGGATCGGCATCTGCATCAGGTTTCGAGGAGGAGCTTCTTGAGAACGCGCTTTCAGAGCTTACTGTCATTGGCCTTGTTGGCATTTTCGATCCTCCCAGACCTGAGACACCTCAGACCGTTGCGACGTGCCGCAGAGCTGGTGTTCGCTTCTTCATGATGACAGGCGATTTCGGGCTTACTGGTGCCGCCATCGCAAGACAAGTTGGTATCTTTACCAACGAGCGCGACGCCGACACCTACAGCACAGTCGTTCGACGACGCAATGAGGGCTACATGAAAGAGGATCTCCAGAGCCTGATGCTTGAAGGCAAACAGATCAGCGATCTTGAAGACGCCGACTGGGATATTGTTTGTGCCTATGAGGAGATTGTGTTCGGTCGATGCAGTCCGGAGCAGAAGCTTATGATCATCAAGCAGTTGAAGCAGCGTGGTCTGTCGACTGCCGTCGTCGGCGACGGTGTCAACGATGCGCCAGCTCTGAAAGCCGCTGATGTCGGAATCGCCATGGTCGAGGGCAGCGATGTTGCTCTTGAAGCTGCGGATCTTGTCCTCCTTGGCAGCTTCCATTCCATCATCGAAGGCATCCGTCTCGGCCGTCTGGTCTTCCAGAATCTGCAAAAGGTTATCGCCTACCTGCTTCCCGCCGGCAGTTGGTCTGAGATCTGGCCTGTTCTGCTGAATGTCTTCTTCGGAGTGCCTCTCCCGCTTTCATCATTCTTGATGATCATCATCTGCGTCTTCACCGACTTGTTCTTGTCACTGAGTCTGATCATGGAGAAGGAAGAGTTCGACCTGTTGAGCCAACCTCCCCGCAACAGCAGGAAGGATCACCTGATCAACTTCAAGATCTACGCTCAGTCATACCTCTTCATCGGCGTTATGGAGACTGTCATTGCACACTCCATGTACTTCCTGTACTACTGGCGTCACGCCCGCATCCCTGCCTCCGCACTGTGGTTCGCATTCGAGAAGTACACCGATGGCTTCTACGGCTACACACAGGCCGAGCTGACCGCCTTCAACACCACTGGACAGAGTGTCTACTTTGTGACGCTCGTGATACTCCAACTGGGCAACATCCTGTCCATTCGCAACAAGAGATTGAGCATTCTGCAAGCCGACCCCATCCGCAAACAACGCCGCAACCCATGGTTGCTACTCTCGGCGGCTATCTCGATTTCGATCGCCATCTTCGTCACCGAGGTGCCAGGCATCCAGAGCCTTTTCGGCACTGCTTCGATTCCGCTCGAGTTCTGGTTCCTTCCTTTGCCGCTCGCACTGGGGATCCTGTGCGTGGATGAGATTCGAAAGGTCATGGTTAGGAGTATGCCGAACAGCATATTTGCGAGGATGGCGTGGTAGTGGAAGTGTCTCAGTGGTAAAGATGAGTATATAATCGTTCTACACAAAATGATATGAGCCTAAGAAATGCGAAAAGAAACCCACATCAAAAACAGGGTTTCAGTGGTGCTTTCCTTGTATTTAGAGTGCATAGCTTGTGATACCAGCGTCTTGGCCTTGTAGATTGCAAGTAAGTACCAGTGTTGTTTCAGCGGTCGCACGTTTCAGAAAAGTGCAAAGCGAAGATGGGATGAGCTCACTGGTTCACGAGAGCTCGTG
>Ga0265797_10002856_pt1 | contig 28510 bp, 22 predicted proteins | sample P2T30metagenome_FD_192433 | JGI IMG/M metagenome (GOLD analysis project Ga0265797, IMG submission 192433) | Plant litter microbial communities from East Loma Ridge, Irvine, California - P2 T30 | ecosystem: Environmental > Terrestrial > Plant litter > Unclassified | place: USA: California...
GTCCAGTCCAGTCCAGTCCAGTCCAGTCCAGTTGCCCGGTCAAAGAAGGGGCATTAACAATTAGATTTGGCGGGCCAGACCTGCGTCCGCAAGCATCCAAGATACAATCATGGCGCCCTCTGCACGGTCCCCTCCCCCGGATACCGGTGATGTCACGAATGCCACCATTGCAGAGGGTGACGCCTGCTGCTTGGTGCCACCTCCCAACCGCGTGCGTGCGCTGCTGCTTGTCGTTGCCCGGCACCCAATGGTCAAAACCGCCTCTTGCCCGCCTCTCAGAAACATCTGACCCTCCCTCTTCCTCCTCTCTGCCCACTCTCCCTTTTTGCATCTAATCCAGTGATACCCCCGCAAATACCCCCTCAGTACCACCACTAATAATACCCCGAGCCACGAGCTCCTCGCCAAACAAATCTAAACCTCACCCCATCCACTCTCACGCAAACACCACACCCAGCCGCGACCACACTCCACTACCATCAACATGGCGTCTAACTCGGTCAACGTGCCGACCAACCCTAAGATCAAGGAGCAGGATGTCAACGCAAAGCTCCAGCTCTATGGCATCTACTCAGGTACGTCGCCGTCGAAACCCGCGTTTGCGCGCTGCAATTCGCGCATTTTGTCGAAACCTCAAGCTAACACGTGTTCTCAGCATTTGCCAATGGCAAGGTCCCTTCGGTCAGTGCAGTCGACATGGAGCTACCAAGTCTTCACTCGCGCGATACTAACACCCGCCGCAGAACAAGCAGATTGATGTGGCGATGAACACCGCCTACAACTGGAAGGGATTCACATCGCCCAGCAAGAGGCTGTCCGCCGAGGGCCAGGCTCTCACCAACGACCTCCAGAAGGTCATTGAGCAGGCCAAGCTCCTCCTCCTTTCCAAGAACGAGGGCAACCTCATTCAAGACTTCATCTGGCAGACCCAGCAAATCGGTGCTGGTGACGCACAGAAGCCCGGCGCTCCTATTGACAAGGATACCGCTAAGCAGCACGGCAACCAGGCACTCGAGGGACTTCGCACACTCGGCCAGCTCCTCATCACCAACGGCCAGTTCCGCAAGCTTCTAAGCGACGCCAGTGTCCTCATCCGTGACATTGCTGGCGATGCTGCTCAGAACGCCGCCAACAAGGTCAACCCCTCAGAGGACCAGCTCCAGAACATCGACAGACCTGCTGAGGACAACGTCTGGCACGAGGCCCCTAACCTTTCCAAGGATAACCTCAAGAGCCAGGTTCAGTCTCGTGTACCCATCGGCAAAAAGGATCTTGACCGTGCTGGCCAAAACGCTGCCCAGGCTACCAACCCCGACGGCTCTACCGACCCGGCTGATGCTGCTCAACGCGCTGCCCAGGACCAGCAGCAGGGCACGTCTCAGACTGACCCGCGTGCTGGCGCTTCTGCCGCTGCCAAGGACCTCAAGGAGACTGCCTCCGCCAACATGGACGAGAAGGACAAGCAGAAGGCCAAGGAAGTTCGCCAGAAGACCGAGAACTACCTCAAGGGCAAGATGCCCAAGGAGAGGCGCGAGCAGCTCATCTGGCGCCTGAAGAAGATGGTCGTCGAGATCCAGGGCCACCAGGACTGTAAGTGGCAAATTCATACAACCATCGTATGAACATCCCTACTAACTTCTCAATTAGACTCCCAAGCTATTGACACCATCCTCCGCTTGGCCGAGGAGTACAGCAGCCACGGAAAGAACCTCGCCAGCCAAAGCACATCTTCCGTCAAAGGTGCCCACAACCAGGATAGTCTGCAGCTTGCAGAGGCTGACCTCAAGGTGCGTTTTTCTTAGGTTTCTTAGGGCAGCAGCAGCCCATGCTGACAACTTTAAAGACTCTCCTCGAGCGTTTCGCCAACTCCACCTCGTTCGACGACCTCACCGACTCCATCAACCAGATCTACCGCGATGCCGAGCAGGACCCCGAGCTCAAGGGTTGGTTCTCCAACATGAACAGGTTCATCCGCCGCTGCTTGAAGGAGCAGGGCTACATCATCCAGGATGACTCCAACACCGAGTGGAACAAGCTCTACGACCAGGGCCAGTTCCTGCTCCGCGACCGCTACAGGGACCACACCAATAAGGTCACTGACGAGATTAAGTTCCTCGCCAAGGAGTTTGACAACGACCCGCAGAACAAGGCTTTCGCCCAGTCCATGAACAAGCTCTTCAACGATCTTGGACACGACGCCGACGGCAAGCCTGAGTTCAAGCCTCACTTGGTCAAGGACCTGACTGATGTCATCCTCCCTGCCTTCTTTGAGAACATCCGCTACGTTCCCATCCCGCGTATCGAATACTCGGACTCCATGATGGACGCCGTCGTGGAGAACCTCGTCATTGAGGGTGACAACCTCGCTCCCAACGTCTTCGAGTTCGGCAGCGACAACTACTGGCGCTGGGGCCGCAAGCAGGTCAAGAACAGCAACAAGAACAAGGTCATGCTGTCCGTCTCCGGCATCCAGTGCGATCTCCGCGATGTGTCCTACTACATCAAGAAGAAGGAGGGCTTCCCCAGTGTTACTGACAAGGGTGTCATGGACGTCTTCATGGGTGGTACTGGCTTGAGCTTCAAGGTCGCTATGGAGACCTCTGACAAGAAGGCCAACGGTTCCGACAAGGCCCACTTCTTCAAGATCAACCACGTTGACGTTGACATCTCCCACTTGAACATCAAGCTGAAGCAGTCCAACCACAAGCTTCTCTTCGGTCTCTTCAAGCCTCTTCTGCTCAAGGTGATGCGCCCCGTCATTCAGAAGATCGTCGAGCAGCAGGTCCGCCAGAACGTGAACAAGCTTGACGCCATGCTCTACGCCGCCAAGCAGGAGGCCGACAGGGCCCAAGCTGAGGCCAAGCGCAACCCGGACCCAGAGAACATTCAGAACATGTACCAGCGCTACTTCACTGCGTTCCAGAAGCAGATGAGCAAGGGCCAGCAGAAGAAGGAGGATCTCAAGGCCTCGGCTGCCGACAAGAGCGTCAACGTCGCCATGACCCAGCACGACTCCATCTTCAAGAACATCCAGCTTCCTGGTGGCATCTCCACCAAGGCCACCGAGTACAAGGACCTTGCCGCCAAGGGCGACAAGTGGGAGAGCCCTGTCTTCAGCATCGGCTCCGCCAGCGAGACTTCCAACCTTCCTCGCGTCTCCAAGCCCACTCGCAAGCCTCACAGCACCGCTCCCGGCGGTCTCCGTGACGCAGGTCACACTCAAGGCTCCGGCGCCGGCATCATGGGCGGCAACACTGGCTCTGTCAACAAGTCTAGCGAGTACGCCAACGGTGGAGCTGCCGGCCTGGGTGGTGCTGCCGGTATTGGTGGCGCTTCTGGTCTTGGTGGTGCCAACTCCGCTGGCTTTGCCAACCAGGTCGACAACGCCTTTGGCGTCAACCCGAACTCGGTCGAGAACAACGCCACGGGCCACATCCTTCCCGGTCAGGCTCCCACCACCGCTGACCAGGGCCAGCACACCCTGCTCCGCGACAACAACCCCGTCTACCGCGGTGCCGTTTAAACCTAGCAAAGAAACTTTGACTGTGTGCTAGCGGACTGAGAATGCGTTTCCAAGATACCCCGGCGGACGTTGGTTGAGTGTTGTTGATAACCAGAGCTTGCGACTTATGATACCATTGTTGCGGTTTTTGGGAGTACTCGTTCCCTTCCCTTCTTGCCGCTCTGGTTAGGGAAGGGACGAGAGGTGGGAAAAAAACAATACATGACAGGATTACTTTTGGCTGCTTTTCTTCTTTGGAACGAATCGGATAATGCTTTTCCTTCTTTGATAGTGCGTAATTAATGAATTGAAAGTTTTCTTCTATTCTGACGCTGCAATGTCATGGTGCGGACCACGTTGATGTTCTCCATGTAGTAGCTATGCGACTGGCAGAACGATCAATGCGCATTAAAAATCGGGTAGGTCCTTTGCGAGCTTCGTCACACGCTCAATTTCCTACTAACCGTTTGGTTGCTTTGGAGGAAGTCTGCTCACTGACCTCCATACATGATACAGCCAGTAACTGCAGAACTTCCGAACAGCGGGTAGGTGCCCTTGCTGGGTTTCGGGTCTTGTCCACATTCCGAAGAACCAGAACTGTCGCTCGCTTCAGTCGCTCGCTCAAAGCCGATTGTGAGGGCGGCCTGTCACCTCGTAGATGATGGGGTATGAGGAGGTGGACTGGAGCGAGGCGATCGAGATAATTACTTTCTTACGCCGGACCATCTCGCACATCACTTAACACGAATTGGTCATTGTTGCGCGGAAGACGACGTATCCGAATGTTAACGAATTCTGACTTTTGAGAAAATGGTTCAGGTGATTGATGGTCCTGTATGCTACTTGGTCGGTCAGGTAAGTAGAGACTGCCTCTGTGGTGGTAAACACGCCTTTCCTTAAATGTGACTTCCGAAGCGGGTTGTTGTAGTTAAGGGCGTCTTCTGTGCTGTGCAGTCTCTCAATGCCCAGGAAAATCTCCGACGGAGCAACGGCCGCCGACGATCTCTCCTTCCCTGAGTTCACGACCTGAACTTCACATCTCAGCACACATCTGACATCACTTCTTGCGTACAGTACTTTCCACGATATGGAAAGAACAAGAGCCACGACTGGATCCCAAATGTTCTGCATGTATCGGCGCTTCGATGATGATGTGGCCGGGTCCGCCGAAGTTCCGCGGCTCTCTCAGAGTGTCGACAGCCTTGAATCTGGTTCACATGCTAGCCACAAAATCGACGAGGACAACCTTCTACTGGCAACCGTAACCTTCCAGACCTGGTGAGGGCACGTGTCTTCTGGAACATCTTGTTCGTTGCCTCATAACCGATTCAATGCCTCAGTTTGGTATAGCGTTGCATCTCTGGCCGGCTGGACTATAGCCTTGCTCGTGTGATGTTCTACAGATCAACAGAGCGCGTCTATTACTCCTCACAGCCAAGATAACCAACGAGTCAGTCCAGGTAGGCTTGAGTATCAATTCGTCCATTCGTCCATGTCGTCAGGCGTGGCATTGCTGGGCAGCCGTTGGCATGGGTCTCACATGATGTTTCACTTTATTGCCCTGCCTTGGGAACAGAACGTAACTACCAGTCCATCGCTTGACAACGTCCTGCCTCTTTCCAGCACAATTGTCTCACTTCTAGCCACAGCAAGAGGCTGACGTTGAATTGTTCGACCCTACCTAGGCGACGACTACTAACACTACAGGCTACCCAGAGCAACCAATTTGTCCCACCACATCCGCTCTGCACCTCAGAGGACCTGCTAGAAACTTTGCTACGACTACCACCTTTGCTGTTACGGACTCTGGTCCCTTGGATTGACCAGCAATCATGGGTCAACATGACTATCCGCCAACTAGTCGCGACTTTGATGACCTCAATTCAGCCAGGAACTCGGTCTACAGATCATCACGACACATGTCCCACGACTACCCACCAATAACCCGAGACTTTGATGAGCCAGCATCAGGCAGGAACTCGACATACAAGTCACGACACATCTCTCAAGCCTACCCACCGTCGGCCTACAAGTCACGGCACATGTCACTACAATCACGAGTGGAATCGCTTGCAGCAGACGATGACTGGGAGGGTCTACCAAGACGAGAATCCATGCAAGATGCACAGGCGACCTACAACCGCAACAGTGTCCGATCAACTAGCTTCCTCATGGATCAGAGCACCATGCAGAACTCCAACCCCGAATGGATGAGCGACAGACCTATGACACAAACACCTCGGAACCCGACACCGCCCCCCGATCATGGACTCAACATCAGCACATTACATGAGGTTCTCTTTGTCGGTGTCGTTGTTGTGGCACAACTCATGGCATTAGCTGGTCTTGGACAAGCTATTGCACCTATGAAAATCATCGCCGCCGGTCTTGACGTCGACAACCCAGGCGAGGAAGCGTGGTTTGCCGCATCGTTCTCGCTCACAGTCGGTACCTTCATCTTGATCTCGGGTCGCATGGGTGATATCCTGGGCCACAAGCGCATGCTCATCTTCGGCTACTTCTTCCTCGGCGTCTGGTCAGGCTTCGCCGGCTTCAGCGCTTATGTTGCCGACCACGTCTTCTTCGACGTATGCCGTGGCTTCCAGGGCGTCGGTGCTGCCTTGATCGTGCCCAATGCTCTGGCTCTACTTGGACGTGCGTACCCACCGGGCATCAAGAAGAACATTGTCTTCTCACTCTTTGGCGCCATGGCTCCCTGGGGGTTTGTCATCGGAGCGCTGTTCGCCAGTATATTCGCACAGCTGACCTGGTGGCCTTGGGCTTTCTGGTCATACGCTTTCGCCTGCTGGGGTCTTTCAATCTTCGCCGTTATCGCGGTACCCAAATCTCTCGCACACGATGCTCAATTCGCAGGACGTACCGACAGACCAGGCATGGACTGGACGGGCTCCGTGCTCGGAGTATCTGGTCTGGTCCTCGTCAACGTCGCATGGAACAACGCACCCTTGTTCGGCTGGGACACGCCGCATGTCTACTTCCTCCTCATCATCGGTCTCCTGTGTCTAATCGCTTTCGTCTGGGTCGAAGCTCGCGCGGTCTCACCCCTCATCCCAGTCTCCGTCCTGACAAAGCCAGTCGTGTACACGATGGCGCTCGTCGGCATCGGATGGGGCTCATTCGGAATCTGGATCCACTTCTGCTGGCGCTTCCTGCTAGAAGTCCGCGGCCAGACGCCTCTGCTCATCTCCGCCGAGTTCGTCCCAGCCATGATCTGCGGTCTTCTCGCCGCCGGGGTAACGGGCTTCATGCTCACGCACACGCCCGTCTCGTTCACCATCATGGTGTCCATGCTGGCGTTCTTCATCGGCGAGCTCGTCGCAGCCTTCCAGCCCGCGCACCAGACCTACTGGGCGCAAATGTTCGTGTCCATCCTGATTATGCGTAAGTCTTGCCTGTCCTGCCAACCACTCTCCCGTCACAACGGCATCATATACTAACTCTCGATTCGCAGCCTTCGGCATGGACATGTCCTTCCCCGCCGCGACCGTAATCCTCTCCAACGCCATGCCCAAAGAACACCAAGGCCTAGCAGCCTCGCTCGTCAATACAATGGTCAACTACTCGATTTCCATCGGCCTGGGCATCGCCGGGACCGTCGAAGCAAACGTCGTAGCCCACAACGGCACCGAAGCAGACACGGTCTACGGAATCCGCTGTGCCTGGTTCGTAGCGCTGGGCTTGTCGGGCTTTGGCGTAGTGCTGGGAGCGCTCTTCTTCCTGCGCTCGTTCGCCAAAGAGGGGTGGAAGATCATGGAGCATTGAGCCTGCTGGTGGCTTTTTGCTTCTGCTCTGCTCTGTTCTTCCGTCCTTGCTTTTGTGCCCGTTGAAGAGGAAAGATGCCCCAGCGACATCATCATCCACCCCATGACCTACTAACACCATCACATCATCATCATCATCATACCCCCGGCGTTTCTGTTTACTCGTCTTTCCCGCCTTCTAATTCTTCGAAGAGGGGAGCTGCCCTCTCGATCTGCAACTTTTTGCTCGAGCGCGTTTCTGCGATTTTTTTCGCGCGGTCGTTGACTTGCTTTGTTTGACTTACTGCTATCACCAGACATCGTGTTGATGAGGATTCACTTGAACTACGGCCTTTTTTGCATTAATTAAAAGGAAGGAGAGAGACATGAATAATCTAGCCTTCTACCACCAGAATGAGAACATTGGAAAGAAATATATATATATCGACTTTTTGCTTGCAAAGCTTCAACCTAAAATTCTTTTGGATCCGTTTCATTCATTTCTCTTCTTCTAGTTGGGGTGGTCTTTCGTGTTGTCCCTCGTTTTCTTCTCTTTCAAGCAGAGTAAGGGTGAGGACAGACATGAGGAGGACGTGTGAGAAGAGGGAGAAGCAAGAATGGAGTGGTGTTCATACAATTATATGTGGTGTTACATGCGGTGTGTGGCACGGCTGAGATCTTATATCTTACCTTGACACAACACGGTTCTCGTTCGCGTTGGAAGATAAGAGCAAGAACAAGGGGAGGAGAATAGGAGTGGGATGATGATGATGATGATGAGAATGAGAATGATGGAGGAGAAAGAGAAGGAAAAGATGGGAAAGCAGTGGATCGAACTCGTAACGCTATCAAGAATCTGCTCCAAAAGGTGTCGTATCTGCTGTGTGTGTCGTAATCATAGCCGCATAGTTATCTACGTAAGAGGAGTGCCAATAAAAAAGAAACTCCCATCGATCATACTGGGGATATCGCTGTGCTGGTGCCGGTGGGGTAGCTGAGTAGGAAAGGGTGTGGTATCAGACCTCTGTTAGCGCCGACAGAGGGGAAGTATGGGAAAGAGAAACCAGAAATCAAAAATCAAAACAGACAACCAAGAGCGTTCCATCTAGGGAACTGCCTTAAACGCCACCTCAATTCACATCTCTTAGTGTGTCGTCCTTGTATGCCCTCTAGTTGCAATCGCCCGAGCCACAAGAGTAGCTGTGTAGCGGACCTTTGATGTCTGCCTCAGCTTGGCCAGAGTTGGGGGAGAGGACGATTTGAGGCGTGTGGTTGATCCTCCAAGGAATCGCCTGTCGCTGTAAGTTACGCCTCCCGGTTGCAACCTTGCTTTCCCTGCTTGCACGCCTTTTTGGGCAGACTGATCTTGTTGGCGTTGCAGGAGCCACAAGTCTTCTTCTCGACCAATTCGCCGCTCTTGCTGAATCGCTTGGGCTTCGTCACAGGGACCTTGGGCGGGGGTGAGAACAACGGTGCAGTGAAGTCCTTGACAGGCCTGTCGCGAGTGCAGACCTTCTCTCGTGCCGCCTCACCACCGAAGTACTTGGCTCGGATCCTACCGGCGCGATCTTGTGCAACAGCCAGCGGCTCCATAACTGAGCGCTTGACCCTTCCTGCCATGTCCGCAACGAAGTCGTCGACTTGGGTCTCGGCGCGGGCAAAGCCGTCTTGTATAGCGACCAAGTCCTTGCGCACATCAGCGGCGGTGGGACAAGTAGAGTATAACTTTCCGACCATGGATGTGGCAGTGTTGGCGAGAATCTGAGCTTCATGGCTCATCTGCTGGGCAAGGTGCGAGCTCACGTTGTGTGTCGCGGCAATACCAGCAGTCATGCGGTCAGTGAGACCACGAACACCAGCACGAGCAACAGCTACATCTTTGGTGACGGTGTTGCTGATGTCAGTGCGTGCCTTTTCGAAGTTTGGCAGTTGGAAATAACGGTGGCCAAAGTTGTGGGAAACCGTGATGTTCCATGCGGGCTGGCTGCATAGCATACTGATGGTGACGATGCCATACGCCTCTTGTGGGTCAAGAGTGAAGGCATAGACGCTGTCGATCAGCTTGGTCTGATTGAAGGCGATAGCCTTGTCACCTTTGTGGATGTTGGTAGACGTGATCTCAGGGCTAGGGTTGTAGGTTCTTCGGGGTAGGGAGACAATGATGTAGTTGGGGTTGACACCTTGGAAGTGCACATCAAGAGTACCTTTCTCTGACAGACCGAAGACGTTGGTAGTCGAATTGAGCGGCGTAGGCACAGGGAGCAGATGCTCGATGTCGAAGGCCTTGGTAGTGTCGCTCGAATTCGAGAGCTGGAAGATTGCACTGGACAAGGCCTCGCGGCGAGTGTCTACTTGGAGGAACGAGCAGGTGGAGTGAAGATAGAGGCCAAAGCTGAGGATCAGGCCAAGGATCGCAACAGGCATGGTCTTCATGAACAGGTTGGCAGAGCGAGTTTGGATCTTTCCCCACGAGCCGGTCTTGAAAAGACGCTCAGCCTTGTTTGGATCCGAGGGAGAAGAGTGCGGGTTCCGCTTGGGTGCATCCTTGTCTTCAACAGGCATGGCCGAGGATGTCATGAATGCGTTCATGGTAGATTGGCGGGGTGTCTCCAAGTCTTCTGAGAGGAAGCTGTCCAGCGTCTTCTCCCTCTCGTTGCTTTCATGCTCTTTCTCAAGAGCAACTTGTTCTTCTTGTGCCTTGCGGAGTCCTCGCTTGAGATCTCTAGTGCGCCTGAACATTTGCTGGTGAGCAGGGTCGGCAGAGTATCCGGTCGCTGAAGGGTGATCAGGCATCTCGAGCAGATCATCAAGGTCTTGCACATCGTCAGACTCCTCAGGTGTGAGTAGGTCTTCATTATCGGAGTCGAGGTTGTCAGAGGCAATGCTAACGGTCTCGTTGGTGTCGTTTGAGACATCGGAAGCGTCGTCTATCATGTCATACTGGCCATCGTTCAGGTCAGTGAGGTCGGTATCGCGGGCCATCTTGTGGCCGAGGGTGCTCAAGGCGGCTGGCGGGGTTGGCTGGCGAGGGTGAGTTTCGATCAGGTCAGGCACAGAGCCGTCGATGTTGAGGGTGGGGAATTCGAAGTTGTCAGAAGTGGCGTGCGAGGGATGAATGGGAGTGGTGTTTTGGCAAGTGAGCTTGTCTTCTTCCTTGGTCAGCTTTGTCTTGTGGACGTGACTGCCTGCCATGACTGAAGGCGAGGCAGTGAATGTAAGTCGGTCGGCTGGAAGTCAAGTGTTGTATGCGTGCTTCGGAGATGACAGGCGGTGATCTCAGCAAGGGTGTAGTGGAGGTGGGAGAGAAAGACTCAGTGCAAAGCACATGAAAGTGAAAGTGCCTGGTGTGTGTTTGTGTGAGGAGAGGGATGCCTCTGGTTGCCTGATGATTGGTGTCGGAAGGGAGGGAGGTATCGAGGTGGGGCAGTTCGACGAGCTTACCTACGCTGGTGGTTGCCTTGACTGTCGAGGTTAAGAGTGGGAGAGTGAAGGGAAAGTAAAGTCGAAGTGAGAAAGACAGCAGCTCTGTGAGGCGATGGTGATGGAGCTCACGGAGTAAGAGTCAGCGTGTCGACACTATAGAGCTCGTGTGGATTACCTTTGTACTGTACGATGCTATCATGTACTTATCTATCCTACACATGATCACCTGAGGAAGGCATCACTGATAGCTCCCCGCAAATAATCAACACCGACACCAACGCTAACCCCCGCTAGTGCCGGCAGCCCGAACCTAGTCAGCCCGTTCCTCGCCTCTCACGGAACACGGGACACCTCACTTCGCGAACTCTACCATCTAACATCTTCCACCACATCACATCTCTATTTGACATTTCATCCTCGGCTGTCCTGGCTCAGCAGCCCTTCCACATGAATGGCCGATAGGAGAGGGGCTTTGTTCCCGCTCCTCATCTTGACATGGATCATACTCTCCCCAACTCCGCAATCCGTCAATCACGAGCTTGGGAATAGGGTGACGCTGAAAGACGCCATCGCCGAAGAGCAACATTCCCTTGGAGTGCTCAGCAACTCATCCTACATAGAAACGCGTTTCGATGATGCCAATGCCTACGCCGACCTCAATCTCACGGGTTTCGAACCGGAGCGAGGCTACACATGGTCCTCATTGTCGCAAATCAAGAAACACGTGACCAAATTGTCCGATTGGACACAAGGAGCTTTGCGAGGTGAGGTCAAGGAACCTAGACCATACCCGCTGTACGAAAATGTCACGGGTTATGTCCACGGACGGTGGGCTCACTCCGATCTGGAGAAGGCCATGCAACCACCTGCGCTTAATCTCACAGAGTACTCGAGAGAAGACCCCTTTGGAGGTCCAAGGCGAGAGCGCCATTTTGGGCGCAACTTTACAGGCGGTACCGGTGGTGATGTGAGCATTCAGTTTAGTCAGAAAGACCAGGCGAGTGAATCGCTCGGCTTGAATGGTGTTGCCAACATTACCGAGATGAATGTCGAGCTCAAGCTATCGGACGACATGACTGGCAATGAAAATGAAATGCTGCTGAGGGGCGTTTACTTTCAAAGCATCGGCCAAGCCATCTTGACAACTACAAGCCCCAAATTTGCTGGAATCTTCGCGCTTCCTCACTTTACACCGACCGACTACACTTTCAATCTTTCGCGGACCGTCCTAAACGAATCGATATCAAGGACGATCCAACGTCAAATCAACCGAGACACTCTCACCCACAACCCGTGGTCAACTCACCATGAGGGTGTGCCAGATGACTCGATGGGCGCTCCGCAATGTGAGCTCGTAGTGTGGTTGCAGCAATTGGAGCCGACTTCGCTTGGATCTCCTTATTCTTCTGCCCTGTTGTCTTTCATTGAGCGCGAGCTTCGCTTCCCAACTGGCTCGGTCGTTCCTCCAGCGCCGGAGATGCATTTTGAGATGACCGCTTTCTCCCCTGATTGCGGTTACATTCTTACATCACAAGGCCCGCCCGCTGTTTCCCCGAGACTAGCGAACCATCTAGTCGGCCCAAAGGCGCAGGTCTTGACTGGACAGGGTCGCCATCATTTGTTGATTTACATGATTGCTCTAGGATTGCAACTGGGTTTGATCAAGAAGCAAATGGGAGAGTCTAGTACGCCGTCTACGAGGAGCCGCATCAGTTTCCATACCATTCTAGGCATGGCAATGGGAGATGGCTTCACTACCTTGGCTTGCGCAACGCTCGGTGTCGTTACTGACGGCCTAGCGATGGACCTCATGGCCTTGGCTTTTATGAGCTTCACAGGAATGCTCTTCTTCGGCATGCAGTTTCTCCTACAGATTTGGAGCGTTCAAGCACCCGAGCTGAGGCAACGGGAGCGTGTGGAAGTAGAAGAACAGCTCAGACGTAGGGAAACAGCATTGGCTGAGATCAGGGAGGCTAGGGAGAGACGACAGGCTGCTGCTGCTGAGTTGGCGGCGGCGACCGCTGCTGCGCACCCTCCTGCGCACCCTCCTGCAAACCCTGAGCCTGTACAGACGACCACGACGGGCGTTGCAACTCCCAACACCCAAGAGGGAACTTTGCCTCTTCCTGCGACCGCGCCACGACCCAGCGCCGCCGAAGCGCCCTTGTTCTACATGCCGTCCGATCAAGCAGGCCTTCAGCAGGTTCAGCCACTCCAGCCATTGACCGAAGAGCAACACAACGCACTGGTTGAGGCCATTACTAACTCACGCGTGCCAACATTCGGCTACCATTACGCGCGGTTCTTCCTCATGCTCTTCGGCACGGTCTTCATCTCAATCAACGCTCTCGGCTGGCCTTCGGCTTTCCAACGCGGCTTCTTCACTTTACTGGCTTTTGTATACCTCTCCTTCTGGATCCCTCAGATCGTCCGCAACGTCCAGCGTAACTGCCGCCGCGCTCTTGAATGGGACTTTGTCCTCGGCCAGTCAGCTCTCCGCCTACTACCGTTTGCATATTTCTACGCTTATCCTCACAATGTCCTCTTCGCGGGTGCAGACTACTACAGTCTAGCGACCCTCATAATCTGGCAATGGCTGCAAGTCGTCATCCTCGGCTCCCAAGACCTCCTGGGTCCCCGCTGGTTCGTGCCAGAGACCTGGGCTCCACCAGCATACGACTACCACCCAGTCCTCCGCTACGACGAAGAAGGCGCGACTCTCCCCCTCGGCGCTTCCAACACCGCCTCCCCACCGGATTCACGCCGCGCTTCCATCTCGGGCACAGACGCGAGCGGCGGCCGCCGCAACTCCCTGGCGCAGCGCAAAGACGCAAAGGGCAAAGGCAAGCGCACTTTCGACTGCGCGATCTGCATGCAAGACCTGGAGGTGCCGGTCGTGGAAGCGGGCGACAGCGCTGGCGATGTGGCCGGCGGGTTCGTGCTGGCGCGGAGGCTGTACATGGTCACGCCGTGCAGGCACATTTTCCACACGCCCTGCTTGGAGGGGTGGATGAAGTATAGGTTGCAGTGTCCGAATTGTCGGGAGGGGTTGCCGCCGTTGTAGATGCTGATTGTGGTGTTGTTGGTTTTTTTTTCTCTCCCGGAGTCGTTGTGTTTGTATGTTTTGTTCTTTTATTCTGCATTGTACATTACATTGAATTACATCGACACAGTCTTGACCTTGACTGACACTGTGATTCCCCCCCACCCTTGTCAGTGACCGCTCGTTTTCGATCCTCGTTTATCCTCGCCCGGACATCCGTCTTTCATCTGGCTGATATTCGGATCATCAAAACAAGTTCTGGAAAGCCTGAAGTGTAGATGGATGGACGAGATGGGGAGTTGAGGTCTAGTTGTATCAGCCCAAGTCGGGTCGGTCGCCTTCGATTCTCGGTGAAAAGACGAGACGAAGCGGGTAAAGGTCTAGGCATGAGGCATATGCAGGTGGAGCTACAAGTCTCGTTGGAATGGAAAGAAAACGATCGAGAATGAGTTTGTCAGTTTTTTGTTGCGTTCTTGCGTCTACACGAGAGGAAAGAAGCCAGCTAGGTTTCCGAGAAAGAGTCTGATGCCACCGCCGTGCTTCTGAACAACATTACTTCCAACACCCTCGAGAGAAAGAGAGAGAGAGAGAGATACTAGCCGTACAATGCGTGTGTGTATGCATGCCGAAAACCACTGCCACCCAGCGCTGCCCCAAACAAAAAGCTGCAAGATCCCCAAAACAACACCGATTTTTTCTCTGAATTTAGTTTGCACCCCATGCCGAAAGCCAGCAGCCGAACGTGCAGAGAAAGTTATTGCGAAAAAAATTACAGCTCAGCCTTTAGCTCCCTTTTTCTTTTGTTCCAGCCATCAAAGTCCTCGGTGATCAACATGCGCCAGGCTCGGATTCCTTTCCTGCGAGTCCCCTTCTGTATCAAGGTCGTTTTCATTAGCAGACATAATTTTTTTTGTTTCGCGTTTCTCCATGGTTTCTTGGTTTTTGGTCGGGCGTGTCGTCCTTCAGCCGACGGACTGGTAGAGTAGGAGTGGCTCGCCCACGTTTTCGATTTCCGGAATCGTGCAACGTAAGTCGAAGGCTTTTGAGAGGACGATCTTGAAGATCTTGATATCAAGTTAGCAATTTCCTCGATTATGGGAGGGGAGGGCCTAGATGACGTACCTTCTGCACATTAATGCTGTGGCTTGTCGAGCTGAAGATCAAGCTTGCTTTCATCGCTTTGGCGAATCGCTTTGCTTGCAATGAGATCTCCTCTTGTTCCTCTTTGGGGAAATTGACAAAGTGGTCGTACTTGGTGCCAACCAAGAAAGGGATGGCGGTCTTGTTGAAGCCACGTCCCTGACGATACCACTCTTTGATTGAGTTCAATGTCGATTTGCGAGTGAGATCAAACATGAAGAGGATGGCGACGGCGTCGTTGCAGACCAGTGGCAGCATGTTGACAAACTCGCGCTGTCCACCAAGATCCCAGATAGAGAATGTAATCTCTGTGTTTCGGATGGAGATTGTCTTTTCCATGAAATTGACACCTGAGACTTGATTAGTCGTGTGCTGGAGCAATCGCGCCCGCTGACGTGCAAGTCTTACCAAGTGTTTGAATGTAGTCCTCGTCCCAGCTGCCCTCGACATACTTGACCATCAAGCTAGTCTTGCCGATCTGTGCGTCGCCCACCATGCCGACCTTGATTACCACGCTCGAATTCTTTTCTGCCTTTGACCGGTTGTCGCCATACTGACTGCCCTGGGCGTTTGTGCTCGGCGGCCGGCTCAGGCCCTCCCCCCTCTGTTCCCGGTCCGGGGTGTTATCAGCGGACTGTGAGTAGGCGCGGCTGAAGCCAGTGTCTGAGTATGAGGTCTGCGGGCGCGCATCGTAGGTGGGGTTGTTGTTCTGGTTCTGGTTGTGGAGCGAGGAGGCGGTGATGGTGTGCATGCTGGCGTCGTCAATGTTGCTGCTGCTGCCCGGGGTGGCCTGCTGCGGGTCTGAGGGTGAATCCATGTTGGGCGGGAGTGGAAGAGGCAGATGCAATGCGAGACTAGACGGGGGCACTTTCTGCGCGGATGTCTCAATGCCCGCTGCAGGTGCGAGAAGTGGTTACGCGCCAGCAGACAGTCGGGTCGTGGATGTTTCGAGGTGTTTGACCGTGTGCCAGTTGTCGAAGCTCACGTGGGGTTGGACTGGACGGTGACGGTGGACGCGGGCTAATGAATGAGCGAACGGCGTCGGTTGGTAGTAGTGCGCGTGTGTGCGGGACAACGGCAAAAGTCAGGTGACGGGGGATGAAGTGAAGTGAGAGACCTTGTATGTGTTATGCTGGGCGTGCGTGTGTTGTCTCGCAGCTCCTGTCCGCGTTGGGCGCACGCAAGCAAGAGAGGCGTTGCGGTAGGACACCTTAGTACGTGATGTATGTTGAACCCAAAACAATAACAGCCAATCATCAAGCTATACGCCGTTGATTGGTCACTTTAATTGTGGTCCAGCCGAACTACTTCACCTGCCTGAGGCAACATACTCTTATCGATTGTCCCTCGTCGCGGCCAAATTTTTGAAGACTATCGACCGTCATAAGCAGGGAAGCTACACCATCTTTCTTGGCCAAAGACCACCAACAATACAATCATGTCTAAACGCCCGGCACAAGACGACGAGAACGACTCGCCCCAGGCCCTCAAGGCCGGCGAGAGGCCCATCGCCAACTCCCAAATCGCAGACGGCGAGGACTTTGAAGATGAGTTCGAGGACGAGTTCGAGAGCGAAGACGAGATCCTGGAAGCCGGTGTGGATGGCCGACCAGACGAGGAGCGGGAAGCAGAGCAGGCGGAGAGCGGTGCCATGGATGTCGACAAGGAGACTTTCATCCCGGGTCGGCATAAGCTGGACGCCAACCAGACGCTGTCGCCCGATCTGAGCACATACGAGATGCTGCACTCGCTGGAAACCACATGGCCATGTCTTAGCTTCGACATTGTTCGCGACCAGCTCGGCGACGACAGGAAGAGCTATCCCGCGACTGTGTATGCCGTCGCAGGCACCCAAGCCGCCCAGGGTCGCGAGAAGGAGAACCAGCTCATGGTCATGAAGCTCTCGGGTCTGTCGCGCAACGACGAGGCGCAGAACCAGGACTCGGACTCAGAGTCAGACGACGAAGACCAGGAAGACGACGCAATCCTCGAGACCAAGGCCATTCCTCTCACCTGCACTACCAACCGCATTCGCGCACACCAGTCCCCTCAAGTCTCATCCTCCGCGCCTCCCACCACCATCACAGCCTCCATGCAAGAAACCGGCGACGTCCTGATCCACGACGTAACACCGCACCTCACCTCTTTCGACACCCCCGGTTTCGTCATTCCGCCCGCCGCCAACAAGCCCATCAGCACCATCCGCGCACACAAGGGTGTTGAAGGCTATGCGCTCGACTGGTCACCCCTGGTCCCCGCCGGCAAGCTGCTCACCGGCGACACAGCCGGCAAGATCTTCGTCACAACTCGCACCGAAGGCGGCGGCTTCGTCACCGACACCAACCCGTTCACTGGCCACACGAGCAGCGTCGAGGAACTGCAATGGTCCCCCAACGAGCGCAACGTCTTCGCCTCGGGCTCCGCCGACGGCACCGTCAAGATCTGGGACGCCCGCAGCAAATCTCGCTCGCCCGCGCTCTCGGTGCAAGTCTCGAGCTCCGACGTCAATGTGCTGTCCTGGTCGAAGCTGACCCCTCACCTGTTGGCCTCGGGTCACGACGACGGCACTTTCAGCATCCACGACTTGCGAGCTTGGAAGAACCCCGCGACGGCCGCGAGCGCGAAGCCCGTGGCGGCGTTCGACTTCCACAAGGAGCAGATCACGTCGCTCGAGTGGCACCCGACCGACGACAGTATCATCAGCGTGTGCGCGGGCGACAGCACGCTGACGCTCTGGGACTTGGCTGTTGAGCTCGACGACGAGGAGAGCAGGTACACGGCCGACGTCAAGGACGTGCCGCCCCAGCTCTTGTTCGTCCACTACATGGAGATGGTCAAGGAGTCGCACTGGCACCCGCAGATCCCAGGTGTAGCTCTCGCGACTGGCGGCAGCGGACTCGGCGTCTTCAGGACCATCAGTGTGTAGATGGGGAAATCTATTTTACATAATAATGAAACGACATGTCACCCACAAATCGAGACCTGATTGTATCACGTGAATAACGGAGACAGGAGAGTATGATTTGAGGGCACCAGGTGAAAGGAAGAACCGTGCGGCTTCGATGATTTTTTTTCAATTCGCTCCCGCCACCCAATTCAGCCGTCGACGAGAAACAAAAAAGGGCTTCATCAAACTCGAGAATCGATCGGTCGTCGCTCAAATACCCAAGCCGCTTCTTCTCAACGACACAATTGTCAGAACCCCATCGGGAAATAAAAAACCGCCATCAAGAATTTTTGTTGCGATCAAACCGCTCAAATCAAAGCACGCCCCCAGGCACAGTCTTGCCCCCAGGTCCAATCGTACTCCCACTCACGCTCGCAGCATCGAACCCGCCGCCACTACCACTTCCGCCTCCACCGCTACCTCCGCCACTGCCGCCGCCGGAGCCGCCGCCGCCGTTAGCAGCGCCGCTCCAGCCATCCTGCGGACTAGCGTGCCGCCGGAGCATGAACATGGGTTTGCGCCCTTCTTTGTCGAGCTGTTTGAAGAGGAGCAAGGGTTTTTCTTTCAGGCCGAGGCAGCGCTCTTGGTCGCCGTGCACGATGTAGAGGGCGTACTGCCGCCAGTCGTCGTGGATGTTGTAGCGTTTGAGGGCCTGAGAAGGAAGAAGATTTGTTAGTGAATGCGTTCGGAAGGTGCGGCGATACGGATTCGATCCGCAGGAGATTTCTTTGCTTTCCCTCTTGGAAGAATAGGGGAATCGAGACTTACAACTGGTAGCACGACTTCGCAAGGATCGTTGATGGCTACACGGAAGGATTTGAATATTTCGACTTGAGGATTGTCACTGTCAGAATTTGTTAGCACACATGTCAGGTAGATATTGCATTCAAACAGAGCACCATACCGATCACCACCACGGTCCCTTTCTCGCATCCCGTCGTCATCTCGTGGACTGGGAGTTGGCGCCTGCCGCCTCGCTCTGTCGCGTTCATCACGGCGGATCGAAGCCTGGTCGTTCGCCGTCTGCGGCCACGAAGTGAGTGTGGACGCCTGGCTGCTGAAACCCGTCCCGGTGTCATCTGGATGACTGTAGCCGCCACGGTCGTGGCGAGTGGCTTCCCTGGGGAAATTCCGCCCGGCTGCTGAGCCGGGAGGATTATGATATGAGCCTGCCGAAGAGGGTTGATTTGAGTATGCCGGGCTTGTTGGTGAAAGTTGTTGCGATTGTAATCCGTTCGGGCTAGTTTGTGCAGTCATGCTCGCGGTCAAGTGGCTACTGGCTGCCATAGCTGCAGCGCTGGCTTCAAGGTGAGTCCCAGTGTCGTCGCGTACTTCTCGTGGTTGTGGGGTGTAAGATCGAGGTGGATGTGTGGGCGAAGTCTGCTTGGGAGCACTACCAAGGAATAACTTCTTGGTGCTGAACTTCCTGCTGAGTGAGCTTCCCTTGCTCTCCTTTACAGGCGCCAGGTTTTCGCTCAGTTTCGAAGGGTCGGTATCGCGTGGCGAAGGGATTGTGCCGCCTGCTGGATCTGGTAGTGGTGTTCGCTGGTCTTTCATAAGTCGCATAATGGGAAGAGCCTCTTCGCGCATCTTTCTATTTTCGTCTGATATGCGGTCCAAGTCTTGCTTCAAGGCACGTAGTTCTGCCTCGGCCGCGATTATACGCTGGTCGCGGAGACGAATGGATTCGATGACTCTCGCAAGATCATCTTGGGTGGCTGAAATATCGCCCTTGTCGCCTTCTGCAGCTGTAACATTTGTCAGTGTGATAATTCTGCCATTGTATAGCAATAGATGACCTACACAAAGGCACGTAATCGTCCTCCTCGATTGTGATCCCCGAACGCCTCTTTTGTTCATAAACAGCCTTCAGGATTGTCAGTCTGTGTCCGACAGCGCTGACACCAAGCTCTCTAAGCTCATCGTGGTGTAATGCGATCAACGCCTCGCCGTTGATACCTTCCTCCGCAAATGTACGGCCGTAATGCTTCAGCGCAGGCGAAAGAGCAGCGACATAATCTGCTACCTGATCCTCCGTCCACTGCATAATGTTCCCCGTCGGACTGCGCCCTTCTCCTCTCTCCATCCACCCCTGTGTTGTAGGCGTGTCTTGACCACCGATGGATTCCCGATCGTCCTCGTCCTCAGACGGGAGATCCGACTCGCCATCAGCAAAGTGCGCAGGAACCGTTGGCGACGCAACGAATGAGCGCTCAAACTCGTCATCGGCATCTGCGTCACTGTCGTACGTGTGGTCGCCCGCTTGCCGTGCGTAGCGGTCCATCCTGAGTACCGTCTGATCTCCACGTAAAGTCCCACTCCTAGTCCTCTGCAGTTGCAATCCTCCCGCGAGTCGCTCGGCGGACAAATCAATCCTGTCGCCGAAGCTTGCGTCTATGGGTGTGGGTGTGAAGTCGCTCTCGATCGGACTGGTGGAACCGTGTGGGCTACTCGGGTTGGGCCTGTATTCGGCAGTGGTGACCTTCTGCAAGCTCGGCAAGCGTTCATGCGAGACGGCGGCGGGCGCTGCGCTGCGCAGCGGCAGGGAGTTGTTGCGCGTGTTCGCAGGATCGCCTCCTGCGACACCTCCTCCTCCTCCAACAGCGGTGCGGGCGGGGATGTGGCTCGCGCGATGGGAGACTCGGGCTAACCAGGAGCCTTTGGCGGCTGATGCGGGCTGGCCGGCGTAGGCTTGTTCGAAGGTGGGTTGTTGGTGAGCCAGGATGGGCGAGACGAGTGAGGTCGGCCGCGGCTGCGAGCGGCGGCGCGACGGGCGAGTGCGTGGCGGATTGGTGGCTCTTTGTGCAGCGCAGGGCAACACGCGGTTTCGGTCGGACGACTGGCAGCTTGTTGTTTCACCACACGCACGCACGCAGGGCTGGATCGGGGCGGTTTGTGCGACAGTGTTGGTAGCGGGTGCGACGGTGATGCGGCGGGGCTGCGGTTGAGGTACTGGGTGGGTAATGTACTGGGTGGTGGAGTTGTGGTGTTGGTGTGAGTACAGTACAGTTAGGTAGGCAGTCGAGTAAGGTAGGTACAGTAGTGGCGGTTGGTGGGATGGAGGAGACAGATGCAATCGCTGGCCAACGGTCGAGCGCTACGACTGCTAGTCGCCTGAGTGCTGTGCTAAGGTCGTCCACGGCCTGTACTAGGTACTACTGTAGACTGCTGTACTACTACTAGGTTGGTGATGCTGCCCGCGAGGCTTGCTTTAGGCGCTGTCTCCCCCATGCTCCGATCTCCTCGACTCGACCTGCCTATCTGCAGGAGGCAATCAACAAAGAGAGATGAGGGGGCCCATATATTAGAAGGTCCCCATCAATATTATCGTCCAAATTCAATCAATCAATCAATCACACTTTCGCCTTTGCCAGTGACAATATCGGACAGATAACACGTGCAAACTCGATCAATCAACAAGACAACATTCGTTTCCAAGAAGCCACTAGATCACACCGTCGCCATCAACCATGTCCAATGCCCTGCTGAAATGCCGACGCAGCCGAACCAATATTAATGCATCGAGCGCAACGGGCACTCCACCCCCGATATTATTATTAATAGTGCTAGCCCCCTTCTCTTTCCCCCCCCCTTCCTTCCTTAGAATCTTCCATAATGGACAGTGTCCTTGACGGCGGCGCCTGCTAAACGAACGAACGATCCGAAGCCAGCCCCCCAAAAAAATGCCCCCTCTCTCTACAATCCGACCCGCTTTTCGGCCGCTTCAGCTGCTTGTGGTGCAGGCTGGATGAGCTCGCTTTTCCTGAACGAGGTTGCATGCCCGAAATTCTCGTGAGGTTTCCACGACGCGCTTTTGCGAGCAGTCACCTCTTCCATCATCTTGTCGACTTGCTCGAGGGTGAGACCTCGGGTCTCAGGTACGAAGAAATAGGCCCAGAAGACACTGCAGCCGCACAGCCCGCCCCAAATGAAAAACACCTTGGAGCCCAGGTTGCCGTAGCCTGGGTCGACCATATAGGGGACGATGACACCTGTGATGGAGTCAGTACGAAGCCGACTAATGCTATCCTTGACGATTCTTACCAATGATGCAGTTCCAGAACCAGTTCGAAGCTGTGGAGATGGCCACGCCTTTGGATCGGATGGGAAGCTGGAAGATCTCGCCGATGATGACCCATCCTGCAGGGCCCCAGGTACTGCGGTATCATTAGCTGACGACATCCCATAAACTGGAGGGATTCCTGATCTTACGAGGCAAAGAAAAAGATGAATAGACACACGAAGACGATCAAGACGTAGCTTGCCGCTTTCGAGTCTTCCGAGACGGTGCCGACGATGGCGATGACGAACTCGCAGACCGTCATGCCAACAGCGCCCCAAATGAGTAGTGGCCGACGACCGTATCTCTCAATGGTGTAGAAAGAGATTGGCGTCGAGCAGACGTTGACCACAGTGGTGATGATGGAGATCAAAAACGGGTTCTGCAAGCCGACTGTCTGGAAGAAGGTGGTGTTGTAGTCTTGTGGGCGTGTCAGCAATGGCGTTCAGCGCTTCGGTTTCTCTCAAGCCCACTTACAGAAGATGAAGTTAATGCCCGTCCACTGCTGCCAGAATTGAAGCATGGTACCGATCAAGATCTTGCGCAGGTTGGAGTTGCGCTTCCACCCGCCTGCGAAGCAGCCTATCCAACCCTCCTCACCAATGTCTTTTTCGTACTCGTAGTTGGCCACAATCTCCGCCAGCTCATCGAGGATCACGTCGCTATCCTTGTGCTGACCACGGACTCTTGCCAACGCAGAAGCCGCGCGGTCGAGATCGTTCTTTTTCACAAAGTAACGCGGCGACTCTGGGAGGAAGAACAATCCAGTGGCCAGGACGATCGCCCACAAGAATTGGATGGAGATCGGGATGCGGTATGCACCGCTGTCCAGGCGATTCTGCGTGGCGTAGCCGACACAGGAAGCGAGCATGATGCCGATGGTGATCGCGAATTGGTAGCAAGAGACGATCGCACCACGGATCTTTCGAGGAGCGACCTCCGACATGTACAAGATGTTGATGGCCGAGACGAAACCAACGCCGAAGCCTGCCACCAGTCTTCCGACAACGAACCCCTCGACGCGTGTGACAGCATCTTGGACCACCACACCTGCCATGAAGATGAAACAGCCCATGATGATGGTTGTGCGTCGCCCAAAGCGATCAGCGAGAGAGCCGGAAATCAATGCGCCGAAGAAGGTTCCCGCGGAGAGAATGGAGACGATGAGTGACTTTTGCCAGGTCGAGTAATCGTAGTACACGTCTGAATTCCCTGATGGTGAGACTGAATTCTGGTCTGCGCTGGTGACTATGTGGCCGTAGTCGAGCTTGAATTGCCTCATGCCGAGGACTGAGCTAATGTATCCAGAGTCGTAGCCGAAGAGCATACCGGCGAAGGCTGCGAAAGCGCACATCAGGCCGGCCTATAGACATGTATGTTAGTAGAGTACATGGGCTCGAGGGTGATATAGCTTACCTTCACCGTCACCGGCGCTTCGATCTGTTGAAACTCGTCCGCCATCTTTGTGTGTGTATGATGAAGTGAGGTTGTTGGGTAGTCGTGCTCCCAAGGAAAGCAAAAATCGAGTTATGTTGCAAGAACGAAAGTGTGTCTCAGCATTACGGTCAGCAGAAAGCAGTAGATAGACACTGGCATGGTATTTCGGACAGTATTTGCTTGCGTACGATGAGAGACAGCAACACAACGAAAGCGGTCGTCCGAGCAAAGGCAAGAATGCTGACACGTACCATCGGTTTGTGCAACCTGCACGTCTTGCTGCACTGTTGCACCAATCATCCCTCGCGTATTTCGACGTTTCGTCCGACTTGTGCGGCCTGGTATGTGGCCTTATCGGGGTCTGGGAACTGTGTCGTAGCATCGTGGGCATCCGCTTGCGTAGCATCGCCCCAGCCACGCACCCAGGATTGCGCATGATGCAGTCGCTCGCAGCAGTCGGCAGGTGTTCAACCACTTGTACGACTTGACCGGCGTTCATCCCCTCGCAGCCTGCCTTGGTTGGAGATCGAAGAAGGCAAGTCCGGTTGCGTTTCCCGTCATGTGTACTGTAGCACAAGATTCAGCCTTGCCTTGTCATACACAAGACGGTGATTCCTAGATTCTTTTTGATCAGAATCATCCAGTGAGCATCCATTCGATAGCCTCCATGTCTACGAAATGGACCCTTGCGTGGCTAGAGATGTGTGCATCGTCAAGTTGGTGGTTGATCTTCCATTGTGTCCTACCTCGGAATCTTCATGGCCATCTCGGTACTTCTCGCTCCAAAGCCAGAAGGTCCTGCATTTTTCGATCAGACGTACTTTCCCGTCAGTTCGAAATGTCATGCATACATAGTATAGCATGACGACTCAAGACGTCGGCTGAAACGTGGTACATGCATCCCAAACAATGGCATTTGACCGTTCAGGAAGAAGAGCAGCATTGAGTTTGCAGCGTGGAAAGAGAGAAACGCCGGACCTCGGCTGTCGATCGACACCATCTACGACCATTGATGTGCCTACGTACTTCCTTGGAACAAAACATACCATAGGTATCTTCACGTATCCATCAAGATAACTATCCCTGATCGTGGAAATCGACAACAAGGATGTCGACACGAGCAGCCGGAAACACCTACCTCCCCTTTGTCGATCTAATGCGACTGGAAACAATCAACGATGTCACGTTCCGCTCGACGGCCCAGCCATTTTGCCCTGGAGGTACACATATCAAATCGGCTGGACGAGCTTATGGTGGACACGTCTATGCTCAGGCTGTATGGGCGGCTGCTCAGACCGTGCCTGAAGGCTTTGTTTTACATGTGAGTTGTCTTCCGATCGTCCGAAATAGTATCGTGTGGCAATATGAAGGACTTGGTTGATATGTGGCCCATCTCTTGTAGTGAAAAGGCTCATCTCTTCTCATTACGCTCTGTGCTCTGGTTGAAAGGCCTGAAACTGACGCGAATGATATTTCCAGAACGTAACAGGCTGGTTTATCCTCAGCGGTCTACTCGACGTCCCCTTCGTCTACAAAGTCCACAACATCCGCGACGGCCGCTCATACTGCACACGAATCGTGAACGTAACCCAGACCACAGGCAAAGGGATATGCTTTACATGCACCTGCTCTTTCAAAATAGACGAGACCAGCACCCTCGACACGCAGCGACCGATGGACCTCTGGGAAACGTACAGTTCCGTCCTGGAAGACAAGACTCCTGAAAGCTTCCCCGAGGCAGCAGGAATGGACGTCCCATGGTACTGGAAAGAACTCGAACAAGGCCACCCAAACGACAAGTTCCCAGGCCTGAAGACGTTGAAAGTGAACATGAAGGCTTTCAACGAACCGCGCCAGCCGCTGGATCGTCGGCAGTTGATCTTCTACAAAACGATAGGAGACATGCCGGACGATGCAAACCTCCACATGTGCGCGCACCTGTACGCTTCCGACCGCAATAGTTTGTTCATCATCTCGAATCATCTCGAAGTCGGAGGCTCGTATACTCAGATGGGAAGTCTGGCACATACTGTCAATTTCCACGCGCCAACAAAACACTTGTTGTTCAAGCCAGTGGAGAGTACGGGCAATCCGCAGGGAAATTGGTTTTGCAAGGAGGACTGGACGGAGCGCGCGTCGGTCGGGAGAGGACTTTATCATAGCCGCTGCTGGGCGCCAGATGGGACGCATGTGATGACTGTCATGCAGGATGGGATGATCAGGGTTGGGGAGCCGCCGAAAGTGAATGCGAATGCTCGCGGTCGCCTGTGATTCCTGCGTGTCCGTCCGTGTAGAAGGCGATTTCGGTTGAGACGAACGAGCATGGCCAAGAGCTGCGGTCCATGATATGCTGGATGTAGATCGAAACTTTGTACGATTAATGAAGGACGACAGCGGCATCGATCCGGAGTTTGCCAAACCTGCGTCATACCGAGCTAAAGATGCTGTGAAGATAAAGCAGGATGTGTTCGAGCAGGGTTAAATTTGTCATGAGAGCGTAGACAAGACTCAAGAGATAGAATACACGTCCTACTTCTCCAAACAAAGAAGGCTTTCATCTTGAGCCAGGAGGAATTGATCGTGGCTCATCAGTATCGGACATTCGCTAAGATAATACACAAACGTACTTTACAATGTCAACGCGATCAATCCCCTTTCCGCCTACCTCGACTCGCACTCCTGATCCGCTCATTCCCAGACCCTCTAGGCGCCAGGAAATCATCGGGAACATCATTCCAATTTTCAGTCACCGTGCCAGATACTGGTCGAGATCCGCGCTTTTGCACTTCTTCATCGCTGCTTGTATCGTATTCGTTCATGTCTCCGCTGGCTTTTCTCCGCCCCATAGGCTGCATCTCACTGCTCATCCCGTCAGAGTTATGTCCACTCACACGAGGCGGAGCAGGGCGTGGTCGATCAACGAAGCCACCTGGCGTCCATTTCCAGTTTCTCGTCGCTGGAGGCTCGAAGCTCGGTGGCTGTTGCGTCTGCTGCTGCTGTTGTGCTTGTCGTGATTGCCACTGTAGACGCTGACTTGCAATCTCTTCCCGAGCCTTCGTCCATTTTGGCGAGACTTCCCACATCCAGCCATCTCCGGTCGTATTGCAAATTGGTAGAAACCAGAACAAGGGTGCTTCGCCGAAGACGTGCAGCAGGTTGCGACGCCAGCCAAGGTTGAAGGCATTAGGCAGCTTTTCGCTGTCTTGCTCGTCAAGATAAGCATCGTAGCGTTCGTATTCGCGCTGAGCCTCGAGCGAGGCGTAGGATTGGCGGAGGTGGGAACTCGCGGGTGAGTCGGACGATGAAGGGTGTTGGAACGGCGGCTGAGGAGATGGTGACGTTGACTCGCCCTCCTCTGGACGAAGCACACCCGGCAAGGCGTTGGCGTGTATCTCCTTCAAATGTTCTGTGAGAGTCTGTTCTTCACGATGCGACTCGTTGTTCTCGTCGCCAACATAGTTTCGGTGGGCATTGAGCTGGTGCTCCATATTCTTACGAAGAGGACTGAGATATCTGGTCTTCTCCAGGCTTTCGATGGTGGTTTGACCGGTGGCGGAGAGGTAGATGTGCCAGCCGGTGAACCCGGACAACACAATTCCAATAACGCCGCCAAGCACGGCAAGTAGCACAGTGTTAACGACACGCATGCCCTCTTCCATTTGAGCTTGCTCTGCAATCTCCATCCAGACCCACCAAGCACTCACTCCGAAGCAGACCCAGCAGAAAAGTGATGTGTAAATGAGGAAGAGTAGGAACGCCTTGTAGTTTCGCAGACCAGCACAAGTCGCAAGCCAAGGGCAGTGGTGATCCATCTTGAGCACACATTTTCCACAGCTGGAGCAATGATGTGAACGATCCGGTTTGACAGAGCGGCATTTCTTGCAGTATCTCGGCTTCCCTGACTGCTTCGCAGTGACGGTGGACATCCCTCGCGGCATCTCTTGTTCTTCATCTTCGTAGGTCGGCAACCCTTCATATCCCCCTCTTTTAGCTCGTCCTGAACCATCGGTCCTCGGGTCCAGTGGTGATCCAGGGTCTGTGAACACTGCGATTGTGTAGCTCACGTCCGCCAATATGTACAGCGATAGTGCTAGGCCAGCTTTTGCATACGCTTTCCAGTCATTCCCCGAGAAGAAGCTGACGTTGACTGCAACCCAGATGCTCCATGTCGTTAAGCCGTAAACGAAGAGTAGGGGAAAGTATGTGATCGTCTGGCAGCATACGCGCTCCACTTTGCGAGCCCAGCTCCTACGGCGGCGGTGGAATGGCGGACTCATGGGCGGCGTGTCGGAAGCGAGAGTCGCTGTCGCCATGTCATCAAAGTTGAGTAAAGGCATTCGCAGAGGGTTTCGTTCAGTAGTACATGTACATGGTCGTGTGTTCTTTAGGCGGTATTAGGTATGTTTCGTGGTGCGACTTTCTCCTGGATGGTCCGGCTGTGCGATGCTGCGATATTCTGCTTGTTCTGTAGTCCGTTTGATGATATGATTTTCCCTCGGGCGATAATTGAGCTTGAGCCCGTCGTCAATTTAGGAGTCCACTGGACAACAAATGTGATGATCTGCTGTTGTAGCTCACACACGTAGGTCTCCACCGGATCTCGCGTCCCTGTGGCGCAGTCGACGTCGACGTTTCAGCCACACCTCGAAGTCGGCCGACTGCTGGCGCAAAGCTCGCGCTCTCATCACCGCATAGTCCTGGTACACCACACACTTTCATACGAGACAACTCGCGCCAACCTCTCTCTACCTCTCTATACCCTCACCCTCCGCGACCATGACGTCCACAATCGGAATCCCCATCAAGCTTCTTAACGAGTCAACCGTAAGTGAAATCGCAAATGCCTTCCAAGGCCTGCCTTGTGCTTACAGGAACTGTCGCAGCTGACTCGCGATGCTACAGGGCCACCAAGTCACGGTTGAGATCACCTCTGGACAGACATACCGCGGAAAGCTCATTGAAGGTGCGCTCGAGGGAGGAAGACAATGCGACGCGGAAAGAAGCGAGACTAACGCTACGCACAGCTGAGGACAACATGAACGTACAAATGGAGAACATCAACGTCACACAGCGCGACGGCAGAGTCACACACCTGGATCGCGTATACATCCGTGGTTCGCACGTGCGCCTGTTCATTGTGCCTGACATGCTCAGGTATGTGTACACTGGACTGATTTTGGAATGCTGAGTATGTGCT
>Ga0265797_10002857_pt1 | contig 28504 bp, 18 predicted proteins | sample P2T30metagenome_FD_192433 | JGI IMG/M metagenome (GOLD analysis project Ga0265797, IMG submission 192433) | Plant litter microbial communities from East Loma Ridge, Irvine, California - P2 T30 | ecosystem: Environmental > Terrestrial > Plant litter > Unclassified | place: USA: California...
GAGACAGACAACAGACGGGCAAGCTGTGCTTCTTGCAGGTGGCAGGAGCTTGTTTGCGGCGAGTGAGGTAATACTGGGACCAGCAGTGCAAGGTCGGGCTCGCTCTGAGGCTGCGGTTGGTTGTGCTCTGCCAAGCCGACTAACATCATCGCCCGCCTGCCTCCACCCTGCAGGTCTAGGACACGTCGGTGCGCAGACGAGTGCAGTCCAGCAGCAGCTGTGCGTTCAGGAGGCCGTGCTGCTAAAGAAGATACCGCGGATGGTATCGCCGTCCTGACCTCACTCATTTGACAATCGATTGCTCAACCATGCCTCACCTCGCCGCCTTTTTCTCGAGGCCATGGGCGGTCCTGGGCGCTTCAATAGTCTTCCGCGCAGTACTTCTCTTCTACGGCCGTTGGCAAGACGCGAACAGTCCAGTCAAATACACGGACATCGACTACCTCGTCTTCACCGATGCCTCGCGCTCTCTGGCCACTGGCGGCTCGCCATATGAGCGTGCCACTTACCGATACACTCCCTTGCTTACTTGGCTGCTTTATCCAACGACTTGGGGTGGCCTCTGGTTCGAGTTTGGAAAAGCACTATTTGCTGCAGGTGATGTGGTCACCGGATGGCTCATCTTCCGTATTCTACGCGGTCAAGGCATGAGCGCTGAAAGATCCATGAAGTTCTCATCTATCTGGCTGCTCAATCCTATGGTGGCAAACATCAGCACGCGCGGCAGCTCAGAAGGTCTGGTGGTCGTTGTCGTTATTGCACTGCTCTGGGCGGCCCTGAGGAAGCATGTCCTACTCGCTGGCTGCCTGCTTGGATTTGGCGTGCACCTCAAGATTTATCCTTTCATCTATGCAGCGAGCATCTTTTGGTGGCTCGAAAGTGACGGAAAGCAAGGTGCAAGCTCACTCGGCCGCCTGCTGAGCTACGACCGTGTGGTCCTCGCAGCTTCGAGCTTCCTTACATTCATGATCCTCAACGGTGTGATGTACATGCAGTATGTTCTCCGGAAGACACGCCACTTGGCAATAATAGACGCTGAACCAAGGTAGGTACGGGCAACCTTTCATTGAGAACACTTTCACCTACCATTTGAGTCGCCTCGATCATCGCCACAACTTTTCAGTGTACAACACGCTACTGCACCTGAGCTCTCAGCAACCTTCCGATACCGGCTTCCGCATCGAGTCGCTTGCTTTCCTCCCGCAGATCTCGCTTTCTCTATTTGTGTTACCTTTACTACTGGCAAAGAAAAATCTCGCTAGCACGATGCTAGCACAGACATTCGCTTTCGTGACCTTCAACAAAGTCTGTACGAGCCAGGTGAGTCCCGTCAACGCTCGCGCTGTTTGCGACCTTGCTAATCAATACAGTACTTCCTATGGTACATGGTCTTCCTGCCATTCTATCTGCCAAGTTCAGTCCTCCTCCTCCGACCGACACTAGGATCCGCAGCTCTTGCACTTTGGGTTGTGGGTCAAGCCTTGTGGCTACACCAAGGATTCGGCCTCGAGTTCCTCGGACAATCGACATTTGTTCCTGGCCTATGGGCCGCAAGTGCGACGTTCTTCGGCATCAACTGCTGGATTCTCGGGCTTATCGTTGCCGATATTAGAACTCGTGGTGTACACGGGCAAGGAGCCCAAACAGCGAGCCAAACAAAGAAGATGAGATAGTCGCAAGTAGCGTATAGTCCAGGTACCCGCTACAGCTTTATCACCTTTCCCATGCGCTGATAACGCAGGCTTCAGGCATATTGATGACCATGCTGACCGTTGAGATAATCTCCAAAGCGTTTGTCGATCTCAGAAGCTAGTGTGCTAATGCAGTTGACCATCGGGATTGAGCTAGCTTACGTTACGTTGAGATAAAAACAATAGAACATATCATGCTAATACCAATAGCCGTGGTGCACCGGCATGCGATGTTTGCCATGGAGATGAAATCCTGGCCGGGCGTTCATTTGTTATTCAGTATACTGGTACTGTCAGACGCAGAACGATGCTACGCCATCCTTGCCCCTGAGATGTCATCAGCAATTTCTAGATCCCTTGAGAGCTGTTATGCTAATCTCATCATCTGTAGAGATCTAGACCGCTTTGCTTGCCATTGAGATACTTTTCACGATGCTGATCAATCCCACAAGCTAGTGTGCTATTACGATTGGCTGCAGTGGCCTGACCGACCTTGTTCACAATTGAGATACTTTCCACGACACCTCTAGGTCTCACGAGCCAGCACGTCCATACGATCGACTCACCAACATCGAAAAACCCTCCTCACCAGTGAGACACTGCTTTGCACGCAATAACGGCGATCCAGACGACAACACCGTCAGAGTATTCAGCGAACCCGTGGATTCCGTCTCCGAAAATGCTCGGCTGGCCCTGTATCGCAAACGGCCTTGTGTTAGGAAGGACGTGTGCATACCGTTGTACAGCATGTATGCCCATGAGCAAGAGGACTTTTGCAGCACAGAGTGTAAAATACTGGTCCATCAGCCACTCAAAGAGCTTCAGTATCCTCAAAGGCAGGCGCTGCCATGGCTGGTCCATGTTGTTACGACGTTAGAGTCGAATGGGATTAGCGTCAGCGATGAATATGCCTGTCAAGGCTAATAAAAGCCCAAGAAGACTTTTGCTCTGTAGGCGATGAGGACCAACCTTGCAGTCCACCAAGAGCCTTTGACAATGCCTTGACACAGTAGTCACCGTCATCCAATGTTGGGCCATAGGATGTCACTGACGGCGAGCAGTTGAATGTCGGATATTCGAGGACACACATAATGGCATCGTCAAAGCTCCCATAGGGCGTAACGAGACATTTGGCGTCCAACTGCATTCCTTTTTGCTGCTGATCAGTGAGGTCGAGGTCCTCGACGATGTCTCGAAAGCGGCGCTCGAACTCAAGAAAAATCTCCCGAACTCGCGAATCTTGACATGGCAACCGGGCGTTGATATCAATGATGCGCTTATCGGTCGGGCGCGCATGTTTTATGACAATAGCAAGAAACTTATCAACATCGTTGCGAATGCCAGAACCCAGATAGACATAGTGGTGGAGGTCGGCAGTGATGCTGCCTTGATGAAAGTCAGGAGGATCAATGGCACGTGCACAATCTCAGAAGCTAGCATGTTAACACGATCGACTACGAGGAACTGAACAACTCAATCACCAGTGAGATACTATTCGCATCTCCTATCAATCTCAGAAGCTAGCATGCTAACATCTTCGACCATAGGTGACTAAATCAGCCTATTCACCATTGAGATACTTCTTGGAAGGTAAGATTCTGACTTCAGCTAGAACCAAACAATTGAGCGACACCAATGCCTGTAGGCAAAGGATGTCTTCCTTAAAGTAGGCACAGGTCGCAGAAAGTAAACCTTCTTGCCTCTAATGCTACTGCTAGGGTATTTATACCGGTGGTACACGATAATTTAAGCGACACCAAGGCTTCATAGCAGAGATTATCCCCCTCGAATAGGCACAACTTGTAGGAAATTGAACCCTTCTTATTCTACACCATGCTGCTGACAGGCCAACAGTACTGGTGGTACACGACAATTTAAGCGAGACCAAAGCTTTTGTGATAGAGATCGTTTCTCTCTAAGTGCGCACAGGTCGTAGGAAGGGAACCCCTTTCTTCTAGACAATGCTGCTGGTATCACAGCAGTACCGGTGGCACACGACAATTTAAGCGAGGCCAAGGAGTACACACTGGAGATTGTCACTATCAAAGTACGCATAATTCATAAAAGAGCGAACCCCCCTCTTAGCCTACTGACATCCCAGCCCTGAAACTTCATATATGAAGCCACCATATCGAAAATGCGCTTATTTTTCCAGAGTAACGCTGTTGCTCTACTTCGTGCTCAACTCGAGTTCGCACGCGCATATCCTTTGTACTTCCACATTTATTGAATACGCTTATATTCTCAGCGTGGTACCATCGACCGGGAGTCACTCTGCCTTATACTGAAACCTAGTTCGCACTCGCTTATCGTTCGTTCCTCTAACATACCTTGAATGCGCTTATATTTTCAGCTTGGTACCCATCGCCCGCGAGTCACTGTACGTCGTGTTCAGATACAGTTCGCACCCGCATATCTTTCATTCTTCTCACAAGCCCTTGCATGCGCTTATATTTTCAAGGTGATATCATACGTGTCAGCCGCGGGTTACTACTGTACGTGGGTACTCAGGCTCCAGTTCGGACACGCACATCCTCTGCTTTCCTCACATCTTCTTCCATGCGCTGACATTTTTTTCAGAATGGTACTATCATTTTTCAGGTGTACCGCACGCTCATATCAAGTTCGCGCGCGCATGCACATTTGCAGTCTGAACATCCTCGCATTGCGCTTATATTACTGATCAGCGAAATTAATGCTCTAGTATCAAGTTCTACTGCTTCAGTACTCGATCGCTTCTTTCCTTGAAACCACGAGTCCCCAAGTGCTCAGACCCCGAAGACCCATTCGAGGAGTTCCAACAGCTGGCGACGAGAATCTTGATCCAACTCGATTGCACTTCAGTGTCCACTTACGCAGCTATCACCAGCCATGCAATAAGCTCAAGACACTACATGCCCAAGGAGAAACAAACCAAGACGTCGCAAAAGTCAATAGCAGAGTCTCGTAGCAGTCAAGTTCCCGCTACGACCCAATCATCGATACATAGATACATAAAAATCCCCCTCCCCCTCACTCCCTGCCAAACGCAGAGAGGAGAGAGAAAGGAACAGAAGAAGAAGAAAGAAGGGGAGACAACCATCGCTTCGCCGGCTTTATCCTACCACGGGGGCCTGCCTAAGGCGCCTGCCTCATCAAGAACGTCGCGTTGTCCACAAACCCGCTGACGACATCGCCATAAGCGTGGTCCTCGCCCCGCTCGGCCCTGCCCATCTGCTCCCTCAGCACCGAAGCGTCGACCTCGAGTTCGAGTTCGTACTTCGGCGCGACGCCGGCGCTTTCGACTTTGGTCAGGTCGACGGAGTAGGCGAGGTGTTTGTAGCTGAGACGATCTTTGCGACGCTCGGGCGGGGCGGGCTTGTCGTATGACGGCGGCTCGATGAGCTCGTTGACGTCCACGTCGGCGGGGAAGTTGACTTCGAGGTTCATGGAGATACGGCAGTCGTAAGGGTCCTCCGGGTTCTGGATGTGCAGGTCGGCGAGGGGCACTTTGATGATGTGAGCGAGGATTTGGCCCGTTTTGCTATTTCTGGAAGTGCGGAGACGGAGCTCTCTGCCTTGAGGACGTCTTCGCACGGACTCTGGGAGGGAGTGGAAGCCTTGCTGGGAGAGGGTGGCGAAGGTGTCGGTTTGGAAGAGATGTTCGTAGTTGATGGGGATACGGCCTGGGTGATGAGAAGCCTGTGTGGCGGCGTTGAGGAAATTGTTCATGGCTCTGTGTCCGGGCTGGATAGTTGTCAGTAATGTGAATACTACACAAACATCTTGATGTCGCGCTGCTTACCTCTTCCATTCGACTCTCGAAGCGGTATTGCTTGTTAAAATTCTCATGGATGACTCCCATATTGACATACTGGCTCGGGGCCCTGTCGTGCTCGCCTGATCTTATTAACGTGCCAATCTTCGCTTCGATCTCGATGGTTCCGGTACGGGGATCATTGCCAACGTCAGAATGCTGCTTGAGATGCTTCCAAAGCCAGTCTTGAATCACTTTTAGCAGCGAAGGCACTGGCGTGTTCCACTTGAACGTCTTTTCCCAAGGCCCCAAGATAGAACGTGCATGTGCGAGGTCCATGTCAAGTGCAGGTTCCGAGTTGTTGGCAGCACCATTGCTGTGTCCTGAACCATTTGGCATCTGCTGCCGAGGTTGCGACGCAGGAGCGGATTGTGGTGGTGGCCGATGCTGCTGCTGCTGTTGCTGTTGCTGGCGCTGTGAATTTTGATGTTGTGGTTGTTGGTGCTGCTGTTGTTGCTGTCTTTGCTGCTGGCGCTGGGGAGGCTTGCCAACGAGTCCATTGTTCCCGTTTGTTCCGTCGTAGTTGGGGTTGGTCCTGGAAAGCATCGCCCAAATGGGCCGTTGCGCGTACTTGCGCTTTTTCTCGCGCTTCATTGGTGGCTCGGAAGTCAACTCATCATCAGGTCCGCGTTTAAGTGAATTCGTGCTTGCTGAGTGAGGAACTGTAGATGACGGCTGCACTGGCTGCTGCAAAAGGGCATGTGAAGGGTGCTCCTGCTTGAGGTCCATGTGCTCCTCGGTGGACTGCGCGCGCGTCCTAACCGGTGCAGCGAAAGGATCTATGCTCTGTTTTCTGGCCATGCCTTCATTGACCTCCTGGTACTGCTGCTGCTGCTGTTGTTGTTCTCGAGCCGGTGTGAGCAAGTTATTCATTCCCATCTTCTGATTGTGGTGCTGTGGGGCTGCCAAGTTCGAGAACAAAGGAGTTTGCGGAGCAGGCTGTACCGGGAAATCTGATTGTGACAATTGTGACGACCTCGAGGCTAGTTGTGAAACGTCGCTGGCTGAATGCGCAAATGAGGATTGCGCCACGCCCATCTGGCGGCCAGCCACCGGTGACTGCACGTGACCTTGTGACTCCTGTGGCTGCATTGACGCACGAGCACTATAATTGTCGTTCAAGCTGCTAGCTCGGGAACCATGTGAAGGCAGGCGCGGCACAACCTTTGTCTTGGGGCTAACAGAGAGACTTCGGTCGCGATCGCCTTGACTGAGGTAATCACTCGTCCTTCGTGTTTGTGGCGATGGCCGATTGTATGCATTTGGGGACTCGATCAGATTGCCAACGCTGGGGTGGTGTTGCGCTGGCGAACCGGCAACGACACCATTCGATGCACTTGAAAAGTGCCTCTGATGCTGTGGGCTGAAAATCTCGGGATGACTGCCATGGCCAGAGGTCCGCTGGTACTGAAGAGGGGGTGGACCGAGCGGAGTGCTTGGCTGCGATTGCTGATAAGGGTATTGCTGGACAGGCTGTGGTTGAGGCGGGTGGGCGAATGTGGCGAGTGGGCTTTGGCGGACGGAGTGTGGTGTCTGGGCGTGTTGCGACGGAGGAGTTGGAGAGTGGGATGACGAATACTGCTGGAAGCCCGGAGGTACGCCGCCCTGGTGCATCTGGTTGGGCGTCGGAGGCTGCTGCTGCTGCTGGCTTCCATGGCTCATAGGCCTACCGCCTGGCGTGCCCGCAGGATGAGCGGCGTACGGCGAATACTGCTGGCCGGGATGTGCTACAGGGCTCTGGGATGGATGCTGTGGGAACGGGTACTGGCCAGGCGCAGCATGCGAAGGCGTCTGCAACGGTGTGGCTCCCTTGCTATGGAAGCCTGCTGAGCCAGACGGGGAACGTTGTTCCTGTGGAGGCGCATACTGCGGCGTGCCCTGCTGCGATGGATAGCGTCCGATGGAGGGAGGGCCAGCTGGTGGAGGAGCAGGGAAGTTGTGAGGTTGGGAGTGCCTCTGGGAGATTGGCGAAGAGCTCTGCAATGGCTTTGCCTCAGGGGCGGCGTTTGTTGTGTTGACTATCGACCGGAGATCCATGATGCGCGCCTCGTCGATATAATTATTTATTGTTTGTGGTCTGACCGGGCTCTTGTCACCATTCCTATCTCTCTCTGCGCCAACCGCTTTGCGCTGCAACTACTCTTTCCGCATCCAGATCGATGTGGCCTTGGGACAATCGCGCGGTGTGCGCGACCGCGGCGATGCGATATAATAATGTTGCTGGGCTCGTTTGTCGAGTAGGGAGCTATGTGAAGCCCCTCGAGATGGCGCAATGGGCGGCGCTGCGGGCTGGTGATGTGTCGGAGAGTGGAATGGGGCGCGCGCAGAAAATGCAACAGAACATGCAGAGATGGTCTACAGGACGGCGAGGGCGATGCGATTGAGGTGGAATTGGTGGGAAATGGGCAGTGATATGATGTTTCTTGTTGTCAAGTCACTTCGCGGCACGTACAGGCAGCTGCTTGGCGTTTGATCCAGCTTCGGCGTGCGCTGTAAGAGGATGACATCTACAGTAGACTATCTTATGGTGCACTGTTTGAAGAGAAAATGAATGTGTTGTTGTCTACAGTGCTTCGCAAGCTAATCCAAGATGCATATGTCTTCTGTATCATTTCAATGGCATGCATAATTAGCTGAACAGTCATCTACAGTGAAAGCATCACCACATCAACACTGCCACCCAGTCAAGCCAGTGTGTTTCAAGGAGAGCAACGCTGAAGGAAAGTAAGTGCTTTGAGCATTAAGTAGATAAATGCAGATGGTAGTAATATAAAAATCAGAGCACGTGATTACCATTGTAAGTGAATGCTCTTGCGCTACTATGATTCCTTGGGTGCAGTAGTGTATTTCTTAGCATTTATTGGTTGATTGATTGCGATTGCGCGGGTGGGCGAGCCTCAAGTCGAAGCTGGAGTGTCTCGGTGTGTGACGGCGGAGGGCAAACACGCATCATCATCGGCTTGCGAGCTTCAAGTCGTCCGTGCTGTTCGTCTCTCGCTCGCTGGCTGGCTGGCTGGCTGACTGACGAACAACACCACCACCACCACCACCACTACCACCACCACCCACCCATCACCACCCTCTCCATCACCCCCGACACATCTCTCCGCATCCCTCGTCTGTCATTCTCGCAAGACAAGGCGCCGAATCCACCGACACACCCCCCGACACCCCTTCCTCCGGCCCGCCGCCGCAACAGCTTGCTTGCCCGCTGCAACACATCCCATCGCCACCCATCTCGCAGCCCACGCGACCCAATACTTGCAAGAGCCGGAACGAGGCAGCACATCACCGCCAAAATGCCCGCCCTCACATCCGCCGCGGGTCTGGTGGGCTTCTTGTCTGAGCCCGACCCTACCCTTCAGGCTTTCGCGCTTGAGAGGCTCAACGAGGAGATTGACAGCGTCTGGACCGAAGTCACTGGATCTATTGGCCAAATGTACGTTTCTCGCGAGGCTACAATTCTCTACCAGAGCTAGTTTTTGGTTTTGATGGTCTGCCTTCATCGGATGGAAGGCCTTTGAGGCCAGATCACGCAACCTACAAGGTATCATGCTGACGCTATACTCACAGAGAATCCCTTTTCGAAGATGAGAGCTTCAGCCATCGTAATCTTGCTGCGCTTGTGCTTTCAAAGGTCTACTACCAGCTGCAGGAATACAATGAGTCCATGGTCTTTGCCCTAGGCGCTGGCGAGCTTTTCGAGCTCGAGGATCCTACCGAGTACGAAGAGACCATCATCGCAAAGTGCATCGACACCTACATCGCACTTTGCGCCATGCACAACCCGCCCACGCCTGCGTCCAAGACCGCCTCCGGCAACGCCGAGTTCAACGACACCCTCACCGGAGCAAAGGGCTCATCCGCCGCAGCGGCATCTTCCACAAGCGCGACCACACCGTTCTCGCAGTCCACTCTTCCCAGCAAATCTTTGCTCTCAAGAGACTTCACAAACACCTGGGATTCGAGCGCTCCGGGTGGTGGCAACGCTGGCGTCGCCGGCGCGCATCCCCATCCTTTGACGCTTTCCAACACAGTCAAGAAGAACCTTCAGAGCGTCACTCGCCGGATCTTCGAGTCTTGTTATGAGGAGGGCGAGTACAAGCAGGTTGTGGGTATCGCGGTCGAGGCACGCAACATCGAGGTGCTCCGCGAGGCCATCTTGAAGTCTAGCAAGGAAGAGGGCAAGCAGGGCGTTTCTGGACAGACCTACGAGCTCCTGGAGTACGTTTTGGATATTTGCATGAACGTCATTCAGGAACGTGGTCTCCGAAATGAAATCCTGCGTCTTATTCTGGAGCTCCTCAACGACATCCCCAACCCCGACTACTTCGCCATCGCTCGCTGTGTCGTCTACTTGGATCAGCACGCCATGGCCTCCAATATGATTAAGCAGCTCGTCCAGAAAGGTGATGGCAAATCTCTTGCCATTGCTTACCAGCTGTCCTTTGATCTGTACGAGAACGGCACACAAGAATTCCTTCAGAAGGTCATGGAGGAGCTGCCAGAGGAGGAGAAGACCGTCGAGTCAGATGAGAACGCTGCTCCTTCGACACCCCGCGCAAACGAGGATGAAGATGCGGCAGAGTCTAGTCAGCTCCTCACCGAGCTCAACCAGAGCGCAAGCAAGGCTCAGAAGACAGTTGTCACATCAAGAACAAAGCCCAAATCTGGTTCAGAAGACCAAGATAAGGCCTTCGGCTCCGTGCGCGACATCTTGCGCGGAACCAAGAGCATCGACCTGAACCTGGAATTCCTGTTCAGGAACAGCCGCACCGACAAGGCAATCCTCAACAAAGTGAGGGATTCGCTTGAGGCACGCAACAGTATCTTCCACACATCTGTCACCTTTGCCAACGCTTTCATGCACGCCGGTACGACCATCGACAGCTTCTTCCGCGACAACCTCGAGTGGCTCGGTAAGGCCGTTAACTGGTCGAAGTTCACTGCAACAGCAGCGCTCGGTGTCATTCACCGTGGCAACTTGGGCCAGGGCCAGAAGCTTCTCGAGCCTTATCTTCCCAAGGCCAACGGAGCTGCCGGTGCTGGAAGTTCATACAGCCAAGGTGGTTCTCTCTACGCTCTTGGCCTGATCTATGCCAACCACGGTACGCACGTCCTGGACTACCTCCGTGATCAGTTCAAGTCTACACAGGAGGAGGTTGTTCAGCACGGTGGTGCTCTCGGTCTCGGTGTCGCTGGAATGGCCACTGGCTCAGACGAAATCTACGAAGAGCTCAAGAACGTTCTATACACCGACTCTGCCATCAACGGTGAGGCAGTCGGTCTTGCCATGGGTCTTGTCATGCTCGGCACTGGCAACGTGAAGGCGCTTGACGACATGATCCAATATGCTCACGAGACACAGCACGAGAAGATCGTCCGCGGTCTGGCTATTGGCATGGCTCTCATCATGTACAACCGCCAGGAAGGTGCCGACGAGCTCATCAACGGCCTGCTCGACGATGCTGACTCAGCCCTTCGCTACGGTGGTATCATGACACTCGCACTCGCATACTGTGGCACTGGCAGCAACAAGGCTGTCCGCAAACTGCTCCACGTCGCTGTCAGCGATGTCAGCGATGACGTCCGCAGGAGTGCCGTGATGAGCTTGGGCTTCGTCCTGTTCCGCAAGCCCAGTGCTGTGCCTCGCATGGTCGAGCTTCTCTCCGAGAGTTACAACCCGCACGTCCGTTACGGTGCCACCATGGCTCTCGGTATCGCATGCGCCGGTACTGGCCTCGACGAAGCTATCGACCTCCTCGAGCCGATGATGAAGGATTCTGTCGACTTCGTCAGGCAGGGTGCTTTCGTCGCTGTCTCCATGGTGATGATCCAAGTCAACGAGGCTCAAAACCCCAAGGTGGCAAGCATCCGCAAGCAATTGCAGAAGGCAGTCTCTGACAGGCACGAGGACGCAATGGCCAAGTTCGGTGCTGGTCTTGCACTCGGCATTATCGATGCTGGTGGCAGGAACGCAACCATTGGTCTACAAACACCGACCGGCAACCTCAACATGGCTGCCATTGTCGGCATGGCCATCTTCACACAATATTGGTACTGGTTCCCTCTCACCCACTTCCTGGCCCTTTCCTTCACTCCCACAGCCATCATTGGTGTCGACTCGAACCTTGATGTGCCCAGCTTCAAGTTCCACTCGAACACCCGACCTAGCATGTTCGACTACCCACCTGAACACGAAGTCAAAACAGAGGAGGCTCCTGAGAAGGTCAAGACTGCCGTTCTCTCCACAACCGCACAGGCGAAGCGCAGGAAGATTGCCAAGGATCGCCAGAACCGCCGCGAGAGCATGGACATCGACCAGCCCACAACACCTAAACCTGGAGCGGAATCGGGTGACAAGATGGACGAGGACAACGTCATCGACACATCAAAGTCTGAGGAGAAGGAGTCTTCACCAAAGGCTAAGCTGCAGAAGGAGAAGGTGGGCTACGAGCTTGAGAACATGAGCCGCGTACTGCCATCGCAAGTGCGCTGGATCTCCTTCCCAAGTGAGGGCAGGTACCAACCTGTCAAGAAGGTAAGCATTTATCACGTATTGCCACATTTCTGAGACGAGTACTAACAAATACACAGCCCACCGGCGGTGTCATCCTCCTCGAGGACACCACTCCCAACGAAGAAAAGTCCCTCCTCGAGCTCAAGGCCCGTAAAAAGACCACCGTCTCTGCGCCCACGCCCGGTCAACAGCTTGGCGGCGGTGACCGCAACGACTTTGCATCAGCCATGTCCGGCTTCGCACCTGTCACACCTGGTGGCTTCGGCGCTGGCTCAGGCGCTGCCGCTGCAGCCGGTGTTCTCAACGCCGTCGACGAAGATGATGAGGGCGGCGAGGAGGCTCCTGTGCCTGACGAGTTTGAGGTCGAGAGCGAGGAGGAAGATGACGACGATGACGAGTAGGCTCGGGTTGTCTAATATGACTGTTGGAGTGAAGCGTTCAAAAGTCTATCGGATAGTATAGAGGGTCTTTGCAGGATTGCTACCGTGAGTGGCTATCGATGTCTGTAATAGTAGTAGTTAAACGAAGAAGACGCTTTTTTGTGAAGTGGAAATGAATATGCGATGCAAAGTTTCTAATCAAATTCTGTCTCCGCCACGTCTCACTCGGTTTAGTATGGCCAGGCATTTTTTTTTAGTATATGTGCTGTATAGGTCCACACCCCTGGCACACTGACTCTTGCATGCATGCGTGCTTACTGGCTCTGCTGAAACGCAATGCACATACACCCTTGTACACTTCTGATAACGCACAGGTTCGCAAACAGCCTGGCATTGCGTGTAGCTTTTCTTCTACCATCCATCTCAACATGCCAGCCAGTACCACACTTCGAGCACGCCCACCATCGAGATGCTACCTAAAGACGTCTAGTGAGGTCAAGAGCGAGTGTCTGGTGCTAGTATCGTTGACGATATTTCAAGAGACTAAAACCAAGGCTTGTTTTGCCACCAATTGAGTGCCCGGACGGGAAACTTGAGCGCAATGGTTCGAAAAAATGCATATGAGAGTATGTATTATTCATTGTGAGGAACAACCGACGGATAGTGCCTTGTGGCATTGCACCCTCTTGCTCTACAAGACGAGTAATCTTCGTTCTTTCCTTCCTTCCCTTTTTCTTCAAAACCTACCACAGTCTTTTGTCACTGTCGTCTGTGCATCTCTGCGAACGTGGCTGGGTATCAACTGGACAGCACTTTTGGATGTGATTTGGAATGCAGTACAGATGCATAGAGTCTCAAGGCGCAGCTTGTGGTCTGAATCATAGTGGTTAATGCGATCGTTTGTTGTCAAGAGGCTTTGCGTTCTGGACCTGCATTGCATGCCGCCCGCTATGGGGCCTGTCGCTCGTAGCGAGATAGATATGTCCAGTATTAACGGACGATTGTCTCACTGAGGCCTGGATACCCGGTACTCGGGAAAGGGTAGACGGCATTCAAGGAAAACTCCGTTGTTTGTTGAGGTTGAGCATTTCCTGGTGGTAATCGACTGTTGTTGCTGTCTATCCGCGGGCCTCGGCTGGCGGATTGAGCGGTTCACATAGCAGACGAGTCGTGGGTTTCAAGCGTACGAGGCCTTTTTTCATGCATGGTCGGGAAGAAACAACACGGCAGGCAGCCTCGGTTGGCTGCTATCGCGGGAGGTAGTGTGTTCATCGCAGGACGCCTGAGGCCATTAGGGCAATTATAGTATAGTACGATCTGCCTGGGTACGTGGATCCTGGGGTCTAGCAGGAATCGTGGGATGTGCTCGGCATGGACTTCTTAATATAGTGGATGGGAAGTGGGAGCCATGAGGTGGTCTTTGTACGATATGGGTGGAGGTCACGAGGATGTCTTAGCAATTGGCAGTGGAGAACCTGGAGCTGGAGCCATGTGATGAACGTATATGGTCAGGGCTGGACTGGTCGCGACGATTAATTGCTGCAGTGGCTCGAAGTCGACAATTTTCTCTCTTAAACGGATCCGTCGCAATTTCTTCATTGGGCGATTGGCGTGATGGTGAAGTGAAACGCTTTCGCAAACAGAGTGGAAAACCATCTCTCCGGGCCACGTGGCCTACCCTTAGTCCAGCGCCACTGGCAGAAGTTGGCGTGAATGCGTAGCGTTGGCCAGCGGATTGCTTTGTTTGGGCCTAGTATTTGTTACGGACCATAGCTGAGGCCGTTTGATGCGACTCGAGTAGTGAGGCGGCGTTGCGTGGTTGTACGACGGCGGCGGAGTAATTTGCGAGTGAGCCGTGGAGCTGGGCTCGAGCCACGAGCCACTACGAGAGGTCCTAGCTTCAGACTCCATACTCTCAGCCGGCAAGAGCGAGTGTATTATCCATCTGAATGAGATGGCAGTAGTCTACGAGCTACTAAACAGAAATTCAACTCAGGTAGTATCTCAGTGGTAAAAACCAGCGTGCAACAGTCCAAGGATCGATGATAGTAGTGTCACAAAAACTATGCAGAACGTGAGTGTGTGTAGCATCTCAGCGGTATGGTCAAGCAGCAGGGACTTTGAACCTAGACCGCGAGGCACTAAACGCAAACGGGTAGTTGCGGATATGACAGTTATGTAGGACGTGCTTGGTCATCTGTGACACTTAGGATGTGACCAGACGTTGTGACAAATGCAGGTCGTTTCGCGAGCGAGAAACGATCTCCTTGGTAATGGAAATCGTGAGATGCTGCGAGATGCGATGGTGGAAACGTAGCTTTTCAGGAGAATCGGAAAATGCAAAGCAGACGGAAATGGGGCTGAGAGGGCTGAGAGGGCTGTATTCTCTAGTCGATGTTTTCCGCGGCATGATGTGAGGTACCCGGGGGAGTGGATGTCATAAAGGAATAAGGATTGGTGGATTATGTGTCAAGGTTTTGGAGAGGATGGAGATGTCACGCCTGATTGATAGGGCACCTCTACAGTCGCCATCGAATATGGGGATATAGGCTTTGATGGTCGGATCGACACATTGACAGATGAGGCTGGCCCTGTAAGGTTGGCTCTAAGGGAAGATCATCCGAGAGTAGGAGCGCTGGGCACGGGAGGTATCATTTGCTGTATCGTTTAGAGAACTGGCCATGTGTGATGTGAAGGCGGTGTGAGACATGCAGATGGAGTATTGCTCCTGAACACCTTCGGCTCGGTCTTATACCGAATTATTTGAGGACAACTTCTCGAAGACTGTCAGCCTCGGCAGGGACTTATTGGGCTGTATGTCAGGTTGTCAACGGCGGGGCCTCATCATTCAGAATTCGACGGAGTATCTCATAGCGCAACGTATCGTACGGGAGTGGCCGACGTTGCTGGGCCGCAGAGCTTGCTCTAACAAGGCTCAAAGGAGAGAGAGGCTGGCTGGAAATGGACGCGCTAGAGCTGTGATCCTGGCGCGGCTCCTGCCAATCCTGGTGAAGATCGGAAATGATGCGACTGTGCAGACCCACCAACAACACCACGTACCACAAGTCTGAAGACGCCATGCCGTTCCTTGTCCTCCTATCTTGCATTTCCATCACTCTCACGTCAGCGCGTGATATCGCATTCAACGAAGCCTCGATTGTGGTCCTCCGTCGTGTAAAGCAGATCTCTCCGTACTGAGCGCGGAAAAACATGCACACTTCAGATACTGATAAGGTACAGTACGACATACCTGTCGATCCTGCACAATATGCTTGCGGGAGTACGAACGGCTGCACCCTAAATCCCTACGGCAGCGTCTTGGTGCGACGACTCGCAACGCCTGGGCCAGCTGTCTGCAAACTTCCACCAGCGAGCGAGCCTCTCACGCCCTTGCATATGCCACTAGGCCCGCGGTCAAAGACCTTGTCGAGTCACGTCCACCACCTGATCCTGAAATGCGAAACGGTGTCGCATCAGTGGGGGATCCCTGCGGCCATCTTCACCTTTCATGGCATGTACACGCTCCAGGTCTGGCCTGTCAATCCGCCACCCCAGCGTTCACGGCTACACGGTTAGGTATGTGCAGCCGGCAGTGCTGGCTGCAGCCATCGACCAGGTTGGTGGAAACATTGGAACAATCCCAGTAGAGACATACAGCATGCACGATAACAATACGCGGCAGCTTTGCATCCTGGCGTGCAGAGAGAGCAATGCCGTTCGCCTTCTCATCGCTGCCGTCATCCGCTTTCAAAACAACCTCGTCTGCAACGCGCTGCTCAACTGTTAGCGCCTGAGATACTGGTGCTGTGTAACCGGTACCTAGATCTCCGTAGCGCGCCTCACCTGCCAACGGCCACAACTGCGATCTCCCCTAGTATTATAAGCGATTCGGTCCACGCCACGGCATGCAGCGCTCGCATCGTTTCCTTCGTTTCAACTCTATCTCTTACATGTTTGTCTTTTCATTCACCACCTGGTTCCCTTGACTCGCTATCAATTGGTCTCGACGACCTTATTAACCAAAGCAAACACGAAGCAGTGGCTACTGCGACAAGCATCCAAGCAGTGCACTGCTTCCTGCACGGAGATTCACCCTCTCCACCCTGCAGCAACATCATTATCGCCATCGCAGCGTAGGCGTCTACGTCTGCAACACACTGCCGCCATAATGAGACCAGTACCATTGAGTGTGTTTCTACACTGGCCAACACCCAACTATGTCAACCCGATCACGCGAGGAAATGCCCTGCTCGTCATCAACATCATTTTTATTATTCTGGTCACTCTCAGCGTTGCTATCAGACTCTATGCGAGGATGAAGATCAGGAGTCAAGCAGGCATAGACGACATCATGATTGTCCTAGCTTATGTCTTCACCATTGGGATGACCGCAGTTGTCTTGCTGGCAAACCGGAGTTACGGCTGGAACAGACATATGTGGGACGTGGAAGTCGGCATGATTGAGCATGCAAACATCATTGCCTTTGTGGCGAAGCTAATGTTCACGTTTGCGTCATGCTTCACACGAATGTCCTTGATTTTTCTCTACTATCGGCTTGTGAAAGATACGCAACTCCGGTGGTACAGGATAACTCTGCACATCAGCCTCGCGTTCAACATCGCCATCTTGATATCGTTCACTCTCATAGCCACTTTTATCTGCATGTAAGTTTACACCAAGCCAGTTCTATGGGTGCAACTCACTGACATACTGATCATAGTCCTGTTGAAGCATACTGGAAATTCCCAGATGTTATTGACGGCAAATGCATGAACGAAGGCGCTGCCACGCTATGGGTCGGTGTCGTCAGCTGCTGCGCAGATTTTCTCTGCACTATACTGCCTATCCCGGTCGTCCTAAGCTTACGCATGCCACTAAGGCAGCGTATTGGTGTCTGTGTGCTGCTGTCTGCTGGAATCGTGGTCACCGTTGCTGGCATCGTCAGAACATGGTTCATTTACAAGAGCCTGATCGCCACATATGATGAGACGTGGTTTACATATCCATTGTGGATTTGCGCCGCGCTGGAAATTGACATCGCAGTGGTGAGTAAAGAGCCTCGGGACCTGTATGAGCCTGTTGAGCTAAAATTTATGCCAGATATGCGCTTGTGTCCCAGCCATGAAGACTGTTCTATGGAAGCCCTTCCGGAGATGGACCACATCTCTGTACAGCAACTTCACGTCGTCGTATCGCGGCTCTAAAAGCCACGATCACCATACCGCCTCACAAGATCCGATTGTTGACTCGGGCTTCGCTGGCCACGCTGGGTACCAACTCAACGCCATAGATATCGAGAAATCGCCACATTTTGGACGCAAGCAAGACCACAACATCCTCAAAAGGGCTATTGCACAACTTCCAGGTGCCAACCATACTCGCCACCCTCACCATGACCCTTATAGACTGCCCACCATCACCAAGAATGATTCGGACGAGCACATTCAACATCTCCTACCGGCAGTCTACATCCCTTCACCTCAATTGGAAATCAGTAAGGAGACCACCTTTCAGGTCACAGAGGCAGACGCACCTCGTCAGCAGCCTCGAAGACAACCAGAGCCACGCCCGCGCGGCCGAAGTCCCTACCGACCCCGGTACCTACCTCTAATGCCACATCAACAGCAAGACAACGTGACGCCTCGCGTTTGGGACGAGATCTACTCGTCGCGGCACAACGCCCCAGCAGGTCTACCGCCAACATCGCCTGCTCCGGAAAGGATTTCGCAGAACGTCACTGCCCCGCTTACTCCAATATCACCGATGTCGCCATCTTCGTTGTACTCGACTGACATTGATTCCCGGATCTCGGTCACGCCGAAGAAAAAGAAGCGCCATGGAGGAACTTTCTTCCTCGGCTGAGCGACACCGATTGAATCTTGATTCGTTCCGGTGAAAAAATGAAAAAATCATGGAGAGCGTAACATGTGTCTTTTCGTTGAGCGCAGGATCTCTCACGGAGATCTGCATGTATGATACTAATGACTTGTTGTAAGGAAAGATAAAGACGAGCGAGCTTGGAAAACAGTGCCGCGGGTCGGCCGTGACGCTCAGATTGATGGGGGGATTGCTTATTGGACGGCCTCAGAGATCGCGATTATATACCCCTTTGGTTGTGTGGCTATTTATTTTTTTGTATGTGAATTGATAATATCACTCGTAATCAAATGTTCGGGCTTGTGCAATTCCAGGATTCTTGATGTTGTAGGCGATGGATGACTTGAATGGGCTTGGTTTGAAACATACTATGTGCAATATCAGAGTATCTTACAAATTTGTTCCATTAGCTTCTAATATGTTTCTGGCTAATACTCCATACCTTTATGCATGACCAAGTCACTGGAAGTGTAAAAGACGTAAGGTAAGGCAGTCGCAACCAGCACAGTAAACCTAAGACTCAACTGCTCCTCCCCGCCATCCGTCATACCTCCCCCTCCAAAAACCAAACAATTCAATCAAAACACGCGGACAATTTCCGCAACCCTCCCAGCTCCAACCACAAACCTACCTATACACGCACAACCAAATGGCCGACCGAGCACCCTCACCCACGCCCTCGGAGCGCGAGCGCCTCGACAAAGCCGCCAAAGCCAAAGAGCAAGAAGAGCAGAGCCAACTTCCCTACAAATGGACGCAGACGATCGCCGACCTCGAAGTCACGATTGAGATCCCGGGCAACTTCAAGGGCAAGGATCTGGATGTCAAGATTGCGAAGAATAGTGTGAAGGCGGGGATTAAGGGGCAGGATGCTATTGTTGAGGTAAGGAATACGCCTACCTACCTGCCTTGGATTTCACGGTGAAGGTGCTTGAGCGCTGTGCTGACAGAATGCGATTGCAGGGCACATTCCCCCACCCCATCCTCCTCGACGACTCCACCTGGACGCTGGAAAGCACGCCCTCGGGCGCCAAAGAGCTGAGCATCCAGCTCGCGAAGGCCAACAAGATGGAGTGGTGGGAGCACGTCGTCACGTCTGCGCCGCGCATCGACGTCAGCAAAATCTCGCCCGAGGACAGCAAGCTCAGCGATTTGGACGGCGAGACCCGCGGCATGGTCGAGAAGATGATGTATGATCAGAGGCAGAAGGAGGCGGGAAAGCCCAGCAGTGATGAGGAGAAGAAGGCAGAGATTATGAGGAAGTTCCAGGCGCAGCATCCGGAGATGGATTTCTCGAATGTTAAGATGAGCTAGAGGGGCTTGGTGATGAGGGGCGCATGATGATGGAAGAGCATTGAGAATGCGGAAAAGCATATAAATACTGCAAGGACTCTGCACGGTTGCATAAGGGCGTGGACGGTGTTTGAGGGTGACCTGGAACAATCGGTTTGAAGGGATTCATGCCGAATGAAGGCCGACCATACTGGAACACGACGATATGAATTGTCTCTATTTGCGGCGCTGCCATATTTGGCAGTTGCATACTCACATTCCTCCCGAGAGCATGGTTATGGAAGACTGCCAAGGCTTGCGTTCCTCGCGGGAGCGGTTCATGTTTGAGACATTTCTCCCCTTCCGTGACAACCACAACGTCTCGTCTCGTTCACACCACGCACAATGTCTCGCCCACGGACACGTTTAGGATCAACGATGAAGCTGTTGCCGCGTGCGATTGGTCCACTGTGGATTGCTGAAAGATCCGCAAACAGCGTTATCTCTCGTTGCGACATACTGGTGGGATTTCTTTGTCTACTCCACTCCATCGTAGCCCCACGGTAAGGTTACGAGGGCAACTTGTGCATGTTCTTTGTCACATATGCCATTCCGAGCTGCTGTATCCTTGCCGCGTTCGTTGACAGCATACGCCATTGTTCTCCAAGGCTGGTCCTTTCTGTACATTGCGAGTCTCTTGAACGTCTTGGCCAGTGGTTTCCTCTATTCTGAATACACGGACTCTGTTAAGCTGAAACAAACTATCATGACAGGCTCGATTCGATTTTTCACTCTTTGCGTGCTTGGCCTTTGCCTGCTCCTTGGCCAGGCATACGCTGGATCCAGCAAGGGCTGCGGCAAATCCCTCAACTCCAAGCTCAAGAAGGGTGGCACTGGACAGAGCAACAAGATCAACCTCACCAGATCCAATGGCGCAAAGAGGACTTTCCTCTTGCACTTCCCTGCTAACTATGACAAGAACAAGCCTCACGGTCTGATCTTCTCTTTCCACGGTCGATCCCAGACTTCAGCTCACCAGGAATCCCTCTCCAAGCTCTCGGAGTCATCGAAAAACAAGAACATGCTGGTCGCCTACCCGCAAGGTGTGGACAAGCAGTGGCAGGGCGACCCTGCCGCCAAGACCGATGACATCGGCTTCACCATGGATATGATCAACTCGATCTCCGACCAGTACTGCATCGACCCTGACAAGATCTACGCTTCTGGCGAGAGCAACGGTGGTGGCTTCTCTGCTAACGTCCTCGCCTGCGACCCGGTAGCTTCTAGACGTATCGCGGCTTTCGCCGGTGTCTCTGGAGCGTATTACCAAGGCACTTCGGACAAGAACTGCAACCCGGACACCGTCGTCGTCCAATGCAATCCCGGCCGCAAGAACGTGCCTATCATCGAATTCCATGGGAAGCAAGACGAAACCATTCCCTACAACGGCGGTACCAGACGCAACCGCTGCTTGCCCAACATCCCGCATTTCATGAAGGCTTGGGCCTTGCGCAACGGCTACAGCAAGAGCTCTGCGGATTCGACCTTGAACAGTGGCCATGTGAAAAAATTCGAGTGGGGCAGTGGGAACCTGAAGGGCATCAATACTCACTATGCTATCGACAACATGCCGCATACATGGCCGAACTCGAAGAACGTAAGTCTTCCAAATCCCCAACTTCCAACTCCTCTTAACACATCACTAACTTTTCAATTCTTCCAGTACTACGTCGACGCCTCAACAACCATCCTCGACTTCTTCAACAAATGGACCCTCGCCACCACCCCCGACGCCCGCGCCGTCAAAACCTCCTCTGGAGGACCTCCCACTCTCTGCCCGTCGAAAAACGGCCAGACCTACAACGCCGGCGGCAAGAACTTCAAAATCAGCTGCTCGGCCGATACTCCCAAGACTCCCGCGTACACGGGCCCGACGTACCCTGGTTCGTTCGCCGCGTGCATGGCGCAGTGTGCGGCGGAGGCGCAGTGTGGACATGCGGTGTACTTTAAGGATAGGTGTTGGAAGAAGAAGGGAAAGCCCGGGAGTGTGGTTAAGGCGGGGGAGTGGGCGAGGGTGGGGGTTAAGCAGTGATGTACTTGATGTGATGAATGGGTTATGATGGCGTTTTGGGATTTGGTTTGGGGTTGACATGGCTGTCATCAAAGAGACTCGTGGAGTCGGAAATTACATGTAGATATAGACTAAAAGGCTTTTGTAATGATAATGGGTTTCTTGCTATGAGAGAAGAGTGCTATTGGTGTTCGTGATGTCTTATGTTCTTGAGATCCTCTAGCTTGTCCAATGGTCCAATATGCATGCATGAGTACATACATTTATACATGTGAGGTACATCTATTCAACATAATGTTCACTGACACATGCACCTGCACTGCACGACTGAAAGAGCAAGAGGGTAAGTAGGGTTAGGGGCTGTGTAGATGATATGCAGATTTTTCTTGGACATAAGTCTGTATACTGTACATCTGCTATTGCCATCCATCACAGGTTGTTGTATAAGTATGCCGACATTGAGATGTGCTAAACACCACCTGATCATTGCGAGATCTGTTCTACTACTATAGTTGCCCAGCTCTACCCAACTTACCACCGGGACACTAGACGAGGTATTGCCCTTATATGTGGACTCTACTACAGCGACTTTGAGAACAAGTACGGTCTGTCAAACGAAGGTATGGTTGGATCTTCCCAAGACACACGGTCTTCTACAATCTGATGCAGAATGGTTCGTGTACAATGTATTGAATTTGAAGTATTTCCATATAGCTTCAAGTTCTTTCACGCTCGACTTGGACATATCACAACGCTGTGAATATGCTTACCACGACTATAGTAGATCATGCCATTAAGGTAATAGTAAACGTAATCTATCTACAGTTAGCCTCTGGCGAACAGACACAGCGTGATGTGCAGAATCTAGAGCGGCTGCGGCTATCGGATCGGGTGGGCGTGGTCGTAAGTTCTCGAAGAGCTCTCTCTGTCGACCGGGAAAGCCTGCCTGTTATGGTGATGATGATACGATTGCCACGGCAGCGAGAGCGAGATTGAGTCTATCGGTGGACGGGAAGTCGATATGCATTGTATCTCTTTTGGTGGTAGTCTCTACCCCATGGCTGAGTGACCTGCTAGCCATGGATCAAATAGCCCAGCATATCAACTCATATCTTAACAACGCACACCATATAGCAGTAAGAACACGCCATTCTCCCGCAGATGTTTGTTGATGCCGAGGGCGGATACCTGGCAGCAGCAACGCGCGGGCAGATCAATGGCCGAGTAGCGTCATTCGCTGTTTCGATGCCGAATCGGGCCAGCTCGCTCCGCCCTCACACCCCACTTCCCCACCTCGTCTCGTCTCGTCGGTCCACTGCCTCGCTGGCGACCATCCCAGGGTCTGTCTATACAAATCACCCGCGACCTGATTCGCCATTGCAGCTCGGCATTACCCTCTGCCTATCGCCCCTCGCCGCCCTGCGTTCAAAAGGTTCTCTCTTTTGTTTCCCTCTCACGCTTGTGCTTCATTTTCCCATACCAAAAAACCCCATCTCTGCATCAAACATCACATCACAATGGGTAGCATCGGAGAGGAACCCGCCAAGTGCCCTATGCGTGTGGCCAACACTGCATCAGGTGGCACAAAGGTATCACCATCACTACATCTAGAGAAGGATATACAGCATGCTGACACGACAGCCAGAACCGTGACTGGTGGCCCAATGAGCTCAGGCTCAACATCCTCCGCCAGCACACCGCTGCCAGCGACCCTTACAAGGCCGAGTTCGACTATGCCCAGGCCTTCAAGAGCCTTGACTACGATGGCCTCAAGAAGGATATCAAGGCCCTGCTGGTAAGAAAAGAGTTTCCCAGAGGAAAGGCATCATGCATTGACTGACATCCTCTCCCAGACCGACAGCCAGGACTACTGGCCTGCCGACTTCGGTCACTATGGTGGCCTTTTCGTCCGTATGGCGTGGCACAGTGCTGGCACTTACCGTGTCCAGGACGGCCGTGGTGGAGGAGGGTAAGTTAAGCATCTCATCTTCATTGAGGATTCATCCACTGATCTTATGATTTTACAGTGGCGGACAGCAGCGTTTTGCTCCCCTCAACAGCTGGCCCGATAACGTCTCACTCGACAAGGCTCGTCGCCTTTTGTGGCCCATCAAGCAGAAGTACGGCAGCAAGATCTCTTGGGCCGACTTGATCCTCCTCACTGGCAATGGTATGTTGGATATAACACCATCGTAAATTTGAAGCAACCCACTGACCGTCAAACAGTCGCCCTCGAGGACATGGGTGTCAAGACCTTCGGTTTCGCAGGTGGCCGCCCCGACCAGTGGGAGGCAGACGAGTCAGTATACTGGGGAGGAGAAACAACATGGCTCGGCAACGATGTCCGCTACACAGACGGAAAGGCTGGCCTTGCCGAGGGCGGCGTTGTCGACGGTGACCAGAGCAAGGTTGGAGGCGAGCCTACCCACAAGCAGGATCTTGAGAACCCGCTCGCGGCTGCTCACATGGGTCTGATCTACGTCAATCCTGAGGGTCCCGATGGTGTTCCTGACCCAGTTGCTGCTGCACACGACATCCGCACCACCTTCGGCCGCATGGCCATGAACGACGAGGAGACTGTTGCTCTCATTGCTGGTGGTCACGCTTTCGGCAAGACCCACGGTGCCGCTTCAACCGACAATGTCGGTGACGAGCCCAACGCAGCCGCCATTGAGCAGCAAGGTCTCGGCTGGAAGAACTCCCACAAGTCTGGCAAGGGCCCTGACACCATCACCTCTGGTCTTGAGGTTACCTGGACTGGCACCCCTACCAAGTGGAGTAAGCATATCTCTAAAATTCGCGAAAGACGAACAAATTGCTAACATCACTCTCAGGCAACAAGTACCTCGAATACATGTACAAGTACGAGTGGGAGCAGATCAAGAGCCCTGCTGGTGCCCACCAGTGGCAAGCCAAGACTGACGACCTGATCATTCCCGACGCCTACGACAAGAACAAGAAGCACAAGCCTACCATGTTGACCACAGACTTGTCTCTCCGCTTCGACCCTGCCTACGACAAGATCTCCCGCCGCTTCCTCGAGAACCCCGAGCAGCTGCACGATGCTTTCGCCCGCGCCTGGTTCAAGCTTCTGCACCGTGACATGGGTCCCCGTAGCCGCTGGTTGGGTCCTGAGATCCCCAAGGAGGTGCTTCTCTGGGAGGACCCCATTCCTGACCCTGAGGGCCAGGTCATCAGCGACAACGACGTCTCCCAGCTCAAGAAGGCCATCCTCAACTTGGGCGTTGACAACGCCAAGCTCATCAGAGTTGCCTTCGCTAGCGCGTCCACTTTCCGTGGCGGCGACAAGCGTGGTGGCGCCAACGGTGCTCGCATCCGTCTTGAGCCCCAGAAGAACTGGGAGGTCAACAACCCTCGCGAGCTCAGCGAGGTTCTGTCCGCCCTTGAGAAGGTCCAGAAGGACTTCAACGGTGCTGGTGGCAAGAAGGTCTCCACCGCCGACTTGATCGTCCTTGGTGGTGTTGCCGCTCTCGAGAAGGCATCCGGCGTGTCTGTGCCTTTCGCACCTGGTCGCACTGATGCTTCCCAGGAGCAGACTGACGTTCAGTCGTTCGAGCACCTCGAGCCGTACGCTGATCCCTTCCGCAACTACGGCCACGGTACCCAGCGTGTCCGCACTGAGCTGTTCCTGCTCGACAGGGCCAACCTCCTGACTTTGAACGTCCCCGAGACCACTGTTCTTCTTGGTGGTCTCCGTGCCCTCGGCGCCAACTGGGATGGCTCTTCCAAGGGTGTGCTCACCAAGACCCCTGGCAAGCTCACCAACGAGTTCTTCGTCAACGTCCTCGACCCTTACGTCTCTTGGCGCCCTACCGACAAGAGCGGCGAGACCTTCGAGGGTGTCAACCGCAAGACCGACCAGAAGTGGACCGCCACTCGCGCCGATCTTGTCATCGGCTCGCACCCTGAGCTCCGCTCGACCGCCGAGGTCTACGCCAGCTCTGACGCCCAGGACAAGTTCGTCAGGGACTTTGTTGCTGTCTGGGACAAGGTCATGAACCTTGACCGCTTCGACCTTGCGCGCACCGCGCAGCCCCAGAGCGCTCGCTTGTAGATAGGCAGCGAGAGGGATTATGTCTTTTGATGAAAGGAACAGCATCGTCTGTAGTTAGAACTTCTGCTTGAAGGATCAATGAAGAATGAATTATGAGATCATTATGTTGTGCCTTTCCTGACAGTGAGTGCTGTGCCTTGGAGATTGCGTGCTCTTGTTCTGCGCGATTCTTGTATTGTGTTCCACTCATTGCTCCAGTGAAATCCTACTCCGTGCATTCAAACTTCGATTGTTCTTACATTCAACACACCACCGTACGAGAAGGCTGCAAATAAGTCAACTTGATACACTGAGATTCACATACAGATTGCATACACGCATCACCGCACCATCGCCCTCGACACGATCCTCATAAGAAAGTCACGCAACAAATTTTTCGAGAGTGTTGGCGTTGTCTGCTGTTTCTTCGGGTGAAATCAAGTAGCGACTCGTCCTAGCTCGTTCATTCATTATCGCTTTCCGACTCATCGTCAGAATTCGTTTTTGACTCTTCCCGTCGTAAGCGTTCAACCTCGTTCAACCTCGGACTTATCCCATCGCAAGCGTCTAATCTCTGACTCTTCCTGTCGTAAGCGTTCCACCTCTGCCTTTTCCGGTCGCAATCGTTCCATAGCCAACGCCTCGTCTTCATCCAACGGTATCTCCTGCAGCAGACGGTCCATCTGTGATCGAAAGTTGTCTTCGTCCCATGATTGAAGGTGTTTCAATGCGTGGTAATGCTCAGGCGTATATTCGAAATATTTTTCAATTCTGTAAGAAGGAACGCGGGGATGTTGGACAGGATGAGAACTGATGTCGACCCCTGCGCGCTCCAGTGAGCAGTACCACAGGTCGCGCTGGTAGCTTCCGTGATAATTGTTAGGGGGTTCGTGGACGTGGTCGAAGATCGTGCGACCCTCTGTATCTCTGGCGTGTATGTCGTTAAAGATGCTGAGGAGATATTGCAGTGCCTCGAATCCGTATGAGACCTTGGGGAGATTCATTGACACGAGGACGCAGTGAAAGAGGCAATTCCACCCTTGGTGATCTTTCTCCGCGATGTTGCAACCTGCATCTTTTAGTGTCTGCAGGATCCACAGACCAGATGGAAGAGTGTTTCTACAAGCTTCCAACCAAAGACTCATGCGATTATGGCGAAAGTTCTTAGGATCAAGGAAAATATTTCCTTCGACCAAGATCGAAGTGATTATTGTCTGCCGTTGTTAGCTGCTCGAAACTTTAGTAAGCTACATGACGAGAGATGCGGATACCTACAGGACTATGTATCACTGCAGTCACCACTGGTGGGTCCATATTGCCATCAGTAAGGGTTGGATCAGCACCCGCTTTGAGTAAAACTTTCCCACAGCGCGTTCTGTTGCCATCAAAATTCAACCCATCGAAATAGTCTAGTAAACATAACGATAGTGGTGCAACATAATCACTGGATTAAGTTAGCGCTTCCTTGTGTGATTTCAAGATCTCGCAGGCCTATAAGGTCCGAGAAATTGGGAGCGACCATAGAAGCAGCAGCTAGTAGCCAGAGACGCCATTGTACTTGGAGTTAGACTCACGCTTCAGAATTCCTCTTCACGATTCTCTCGACATCGGCCCCTTTGTCTACCAGGTACTGACAGCATCTTGGCCTGCCATAATCGCACGCATGCTTTGAATGTCAGTTTGGGTACGCATAGTGTTTCGAGCACTTACTCACGTGGAGCAGAGTTGTACCGTCCTCAGCACAGTCTCTGATCGTGGCTTTGCCATCTGTCAGTAATGTTTTCAGGCCTTCAAGGTCATCAAGTCTGATCTTTCTGAACACTTCTGATTCGTTTGGAACAATACGGTAGGCGAGGATGACAGGATTGATGAAGCTCAGACCTGTGTGTGTTCTTGTTTCTCCGAATTGCACTGTGAGAGGCGGTCCTGAGCCTGAGATTCGGGATTCGAGGTACAGTGTAATGAGTGAGTCGATGATCTCTGAACCGTCTGAGTTCCGAGACTCAAGTGTAAGTGTTTTCAGTGAGATATCCCACTGCTCAAACGCAATTTTGTCATATTTGCGAATGACTTGAGTCAGCTTGGTGTTTTTCGTGCGCCGAAAACCCGTATTGACATCGACGCGCCCAGCGATCTTGAGATTCTTCTTGATGTTCTTGAAGTCGCTTCTATCGTGGTTCATGCGATTGAAGGACCCGGCGATATAATGCCCGGGCAGACCTGCTTTTTGGTTTCTGACAGCATCGATCGCGAGCGCTATCCGTCGGATAATCTTCCTGGCATCTTTGCCAATCCTCTGGTCTTGTATGCTCTTGGAGAATTTGCCCAGTTTCCTCAAGGCATGATCTAGCGATTCATCCTTGTCGAGTTTATGCTTGTGCTCATTCTCGTTGGGTGATCGCCTGCGCTTCAGCGAGAGCAGCTCGCTTTCGTTCCTTGCAATGCCACCATGCCCGCTTAGCGTAAGGAATTGCGAGTGTTGCTCACTCGAGCTCGCGCACAGGTAGTAAGTGTGGTTGTGAGTACTGGCATTTCCGTAGTTGTGCTTATCCCCAATGTGGACTTGCGCCTGGTCCTGGCTGATGATGTTGCTGTAGGTATGACCTCGCACCAGTTGGCGGCCTGGGTCGTCCTCCATCTGTTGTCGACGCTGGCAAGATATGTGTCATGTTTTGGAAAGCCTGCGAGTGTGTCGCGAGTTAATTGTCGAGAGCATTTACAGCCTTGTTCAGCGCAGCCCAAAGCATCGGGTGATTGCTTTGCCGTGCTACCGTATTGGTGGTGCATGATTGGTTCATGCATGCGAGCCTGAGTGGCGCAGAAAATCTATAAATAAGTTGTG